>ERZ772967.1938-NODE-1938-length-13686-cov-2.764287_pt1 | contig 13686 bp, 11 predicted proteins | sample MGYA00511677_ERZ772967 | MGnify/ENA primary metagenome ERZ772967 (study PRJEB29015, sample SAMEA2737931) | human oral metagenome | biome: human oral; feature: human-associated habitat; material: dental | place: China | collected 2146 ...
CTTGGTTATAAATACTGTCTAAAACCGGAAAAACCCATTCTGCAATTCCATTCGTAGGCAAACATAAAGATACAATCGGTTTATCCATTCTTTAAGCAATCTCCTCTATTCCATTTTCCCTTATCCAAAAATCATATCCGCTTCAGTTCCTACAAATTCTATACTGGAAAAATTATTTATAACGTTCACATCAATTCTTCAATCCAAGAGAATATAAATCAAACATGGAGTACCTGTCTAATATTCAGTATATTCCCTCTATTTAAAGAATGGTTCAATTTTTTTTACTTTTGCCTCATTAGACCGAAAATTTCTTTGATAAAAGCTTTTATTTTTTCCCAGTCAAAGCCCATTCAATCATATCCTTTAAACCGTCTTCCAATTTTACTTTCGGTTCCCATCCGATTGCATTATTGATCTTTGAATAATCGCAAAAAATACCGAACTGATCACCGGGTGTACTACCTTTATATTCTGCAGTTATTTTAAAGGGAAAATATACGCGCATACAGTCTATCAATTCTTCGCATGTCGTCTTTCTATTCGTAGCAACGTTATAGACATTGAATAAATCGTCTTCATTACCCTTTTCCGCTAAAATACAAGCGCTTACAGTATCACTTACATGAACGAAATCCCTAAATCGATTTTTATCTCCCAACACATGTATATGACGATCTCTTATTGCCATAGCAATAAATATACTGACCATCCCCTGACGTAGATTTTCCATATTTTGACCACGTCCGTAAGTATTGTTGAATCTTAGTGCTGTACACTTTATGCCGAATTGATCAGAATACATTTTCATGTAATTTTCGCTTGCAATTTTTCCCACAGCATAAAAAGTTTTCGGTTGTAATTTACCGCTTGCTTCGGTTACAGGGCAAGGATTTTGGTCACCGTAAACAGACATCGAACTGGCATAGATAAATGTCTTGCAGCCGGTTTCTTTTGCATAATTTAAGAGAAGAAGCGTTGACGCCACGTTCGAGTCAAGATCATATACAGGATTATCAAAACTCGTCATTCCGCCGCTTTGTCCGGCTATGTGGAAGATCGCATCAAATTTTTGCCCGTCTAATTTAGCAATTACGTTCTTATCAAATGTGTCTCCCTTAATAAAGGTACACCCCTTAGGGATATTTACCTCGAAACCTGTAGAAAGATTGTCGATCGTAGTACACGTATGACCGCCCTGTTCAATCAAAGTTTTCGCCAAATGACTTCCGATAAAACCAGCCGCACCGGTAACGAGATAATTAGCCATAATTAAAGTTCTCCTCTGTGTTTATAACAAAATTCCGCAAAATCGAAATCTATCTGATTATCAATATCCGTAGCTTCCCCTTCATCTATCAAATAGATATACGGCTTATATCCTACAACATTCTTACATTCAATCATTTTATCCTTACCGATTATATTTATTGCAAAATTCAAAGCCGCAATATCAGGCAAATCTTGACTTCTCGGTTGATTTCGTAAATCATAATTTAATGGCAATCCGTCTTTAAAAAGGAATTCCTTCACCAAGTGTGCAGAATTTAAAGAGTCGAACTTATGATAATTATCAAAATACGTTTCAACAGCCTTTACCAGCGTTTTATCTTCCAACAGCGGATTGGTAACATTGATGTAAGCAATCACATCACAATTCATATGTTCTGCCATATTTTTATAGACATCGCTCATCGATACCGAATTGGATGCATACTTTTCTTCCCTTTTGACTACACTGCATCCAAGTTTCGATCCGATATCGAGCATACTGTCATCATTAGAATTAACAACGACTTCGTCAAAAAGATTTATTCTTTTCAATTGATTAAGTTTTACTTCAAGTAAAGAACTGCCCGCGAAAGGTCTTATATTCTTATTTTTTACTCTTTGTGAACCGGATCGTACGGCAACTAAAGCTGAAATTTTCATTAACCGACCTCCAAAAATTATGGTATAACAGTATCCTACTCTTGTCAATCGTCTAGCCTTAGAACCTCTTCGGTATTCAGCCCTTATATGGCGATAATCTTGAGTTGCTCTTAAACTCTATTCCAGCACACTGCCGCAAACCGATTAATACGCGCCGCATTTTATGATATACTTTCCCATGCACGTATTTTGGAAAAACGTCCGCAGCATAATCGATTATCGTGGGATCACTTTAAAGATGCTTGCCGCCCTTGCGGACGTACCGTATTCGACGATTACAAACGGAAAAAACACAGAACGGCAGCCGTCGGTCGAAACGGCATCTAAAATCGCTTCGGCGTTGAATAAGTCGATCGAGTCTCTTATGTGCGATACGGCACGGCTTGAAAGCGAATGTAGCGTTTTAAAATTAAAAAAATCATTCCGTAAAAACGATATCGTCCTCTGCCGCAAATACGAAAGCATCATCGATTCTCTCAAAAAGCTTCCCATTCGCACACGTGAACCGATTATTAATTTAATTTTAACCGTCAGCGGAAGAAAATCCGAATCGGAAAGCGAATCGAAAAAAGTATCAACAAAAGAGCATACCGAATATAACGTTGAGAAAAGCGATGATCAAAGCGGGGGGACGATCTCAAAAGACGGTTACGCTTTCGACAGACCGCCCAAAAATTGAAGTTTTAGGAAAAATTCCCCTCGCGCTCAAATACCGGTGAAAAAGCAACGGCTCGAAAATGAAGCCCCCGCGATCAGCACACACTATATGCAAGAGCAGGAGTCGTCGCACATCTTATTGTCCCGTTGCACATACTCACACCCCCTGCAGCATCTCAGTCATACCCCTCACCTCATTCAAGCGCGTGTTTGCCCGCTGTGCATTCTCGCACAGCGGAAAACTCACTCAACCGCAAGCTCGTCTGCTGCAGCGTAGTCCGCTGCCCGCTTCCGTCATTCAAACGAAAGCCCGCTCGCACCCGGCTTTGCCGTCACTTTGATCGCAGCCCCGTCCGGGAACTTTCCTTCGAGCAGCTCTTTTGCGAGCGGATTTTCCACGTAGGTTTGAATCGCTCGCTTTACCGGCCGCGCACCGAACGCGGGATCGTATCCCTTATCGGCGAGGAAAGCGACGGCTTTGTCGTCGAACGTGATTTTAATTCGTCTGTCGTCGAGCCTGTGCGATACGCGCTCGAGCTGGTTTTTGACGATGCCCGAAATACAGCTTTGATCGAGGCGGCCGAACATGACGATTTCGTCGATGCGGTTTAAAAATTCGGGGCGGAACGTCGATTTGAGCATCTCGCTCACTTTTATTCGTGCATCGTGCATTTTTTCCGGCGTGTCGGCGTCGAGGATCACGTCGCTTCCGAGGTTGCTCGTCATGATGATAATCGTATTTTTAAAATCGACAAGCCTTCCCTGTCCGTCGGTCAAACGTCCGTCGTCGAGCACTTGGAGCAGCACGTTGAATACGTCGGGATGCGCTTTTTCGATTTCGTCAAAAAGCACGACGCTGTACGGACGGCGGCGCACCGCTTCGGTAAGCTGTCCGCCTTCATCGTAGCCGACGTATCCCGGAGGAGCGCCGATCAAACGCGAAACGGAAAACTTTTCCATATATTCGCTCATATCGATTCGCGTAAGCGACTTTTCATCGTTGAACAAAAAGTCCGCAAGCGTTTTCGCGAGCTCCGTTTTTCCGACGCCGGTCGGACCGATAAACAAAAAGCTTCCGAGCGGGCGATTCGGATCGCTCAAGCCGGAACGGTTTCTGCGGATCGCGTCGGAGACGACTTGTACCGCATCGTTTTGTCCGATAACGCGCTTGTGCAGCACGGATTCGAGCTGCAAATATTTTTGCTTTTCGCTCGACAGCATCTTTGCGACAGGGATTCCCGTCCACTCGCTGACGACGCGCGCGATGTCTTCTTCGGTCACTTCCTGCCGCAAAAGCGATTCGCGGCCACCGTCGTTTTTGCTGCCGGCTGCCACTGCGGCGGAAAGCTTCTTTTGCAGTTCGGGGATAATGCTGTACTTCAGTTCGGCGGCTTTCGCGAGGTTTCCTTCGCGCGTATATTTTTCTTCATTGAAGCGCGCCTGTTCGAGCTTTTCTTTGATATCGCGGCTCTTGTTGATATCGGCTTTTTCATTTTGCCACTGGAGCTTCATCGCATCGCGCTTCGCCGAAAGATCGGCGAGTTCTTTTTCGAGTTTTGCGAGCCGCTCTTTCGACGCTTCGTCGTCTTCTTTTGCGAGCGACTGTTTTTCGATGGACAGCTGCATGATCTTCCGTTCGATTTGATCGAGCTCGGTCGGCTGGCTTTCGATTTCCATTTTGAGCCGGCTCATCGCTTCGTCGACGAGGTCGATCGCTTTGTCGGGCATAAAGCGGTTCGTGATATAGCGGTTGCTGAGGACTGCCGCCGCGACAAGCGCTTCGTCGTCGATCCGCACGCCGTGGTGAATTTCGTATTTTTCGCGCAGGCCGCGAAGGATCGCGATCGTATCTTCGACCGACGGTTCCGAGCAATAAACCGGCTGAAAGCGCCGTTCGAGCGCCGCATCTTTTTCGATGTATTTCCGATATTCGTCGAGCGTCGTCGCTCCGATCGCCCGAAGCTCTCCGCGAGCGAGCACCGGTTTTAATAAATTCGAAGCGTCCATAGAACCTTCGGACGCGCCCGCACCGACGATCGTATGCAGCTCATCGATAAAGAGCACGATCTGTCCTTGGCTTTTTTGCACTTCCGTGATGACGGCTTTAAGCCGCTCTTCGAATTCCCCGCGGAATTTCGCGCCTGCGACAAGAGAACCCAAATCGAGGGCGAGGAGGCGCTTGTTTTTCAAGCTTTCGGGAACGTCACCCGATGCGATACGACGTGCAAGTCCTTCGACGATGGCGGTTTTTCCGACGCCCGGCTCTCCGATGAGCACCGGGTTGTTTTTCGTGCGGCGGCAGAGCACTTGCATGACGCGCCTTATCTCTTCGTCGCGTCCGATAACCGGATCGATTTTATCTTGACGTGCAAGAGAGGTCAAATCACGGCAAAATTTTTCGAGCGAGCGCATCGAAGATTCGGGATCGTTGCCGGTTACCTGCTGATTGCCGCGCACGGCTTTCAGTGCGTCCAAAACCGCTTTACGGTCGATGCCGTGCCTTCGTAACATATCGCCCGTGCGCCCGTCCGATTCACTCATCGCAAGGAAGATATGCTCGGTCGAAAGATATTCGTCGTGCAAATCCGCCATCGCTTTTTCGGCTTTTGCGAGTACTTTCTGCGCTTCGGATGAAAGCGACATCTGCACGTTACCCCTCACCGTCGGGTAAGAAGCCAGCAATGCGTCGTTTTCCCGAAGCAGCGTTTCGACAGGTACGCCGATACGCTCGACAAGGGGCGGGACGATACCGTCCTTTTGCTTTAAAAGCGCGTCGAGTATATGTTCGAGTCCTATTTCACTGTGATCTTTTTGCTGAGCAAGAGCGCTCGCCTGCTGCAGCGCATCCTGCGTTTTAAGTGTAAAATGTTCGTAATCCATGCTTTAAACATACTCACGAATTGCGAATAAAGCAAGAATTTACTATGACAACGATATAGGAAATTGTATTCCCTAAAAATAGAGTACACGTAAAAAATCGGCGACACTCCCGGCAGCAACAGTCCTGCCGTTTGTGCGGGGAACTTCGCGCTTCGCGTTCGTTGCAAGTGCCGCGGCAGACCGTAATCGAAATCGCACTGCAGCTTGACTGCGGTGTAGGCATTGAACTTCGTGTTAGCCATTATACAGCGAGTTTAAGTTCAGTAATGACTTTCGACATATTTACGTAATCTTCATCATCATGCAAAAGAGCAATGTTATTCTCAATCGCAGTTTCTGCAATAAGCAAATCTATTGTGCTGCGGATTGTAATGCCTTTTCTTCGGCATCTAAAATTCAATTGGGCGGCATTTTCAAATGATTGTACGCCAAGTTTAAGCGAATACAAGGGGATATATTTCAAATAAGATTTTAAGGTTGAAAATTCTTTTTCATCTTTTGAACCTTGCAAAATTTCCTGATAAATAAACTCATTAATACAGAAAGGCTCTTCACTTTGTATCAAATTATCGAGAAATTTTATTCCTTTAGTTTCTCTTCCCTTGAAATAATTTATAAAAACTGAAGTGTCCACAAGAATCATTATACACTCCGCATAGCTTTGTAGTCATAATCATCTGAAAATTGAATTTTACCTTTTAAGTCTGCTAAAGATTTCTTTTTTGTTTTTGCCGGATAATCAAACGATTCCATATATGAAATAACCATTTGAGCCTTTTCATCATCAAGAAGCGTAAAATAATCCATCGCTTTTTCTTTCAATGCAGTCGAGACCATAAAGACCTCCATTTTCAATAAATCATGTTTATTATAGCATGATTTACTGAAAAAACCAGCTGTTTTATTGCAATGCTGACATACTTATCAGCCCCATCAGTTTTATAATAGAAGACGGCAAGATTCAGATTTCGCCGTCTTCGGCTTGTCCGAATTCGCACAGCGCGAAAGCGACGTGCGCGTCTTCGATGATTTCGAGGTTTTTGCCGATATGGCGGTACAATTTGATTTCTCCCGTTCCGCTTCCGCCTGAAAGCAATTTCATCACTTTTCGATTTCCTTCGGGAAGTTCGATATTGCGGACAAAGAGCTTCGACGTATGACACACGATATCGATATCGATAACCCATTTTTTCGTATCGGCGCTTACCGACCAGTGCAGCCGCTCGCCCTCTTCGTCGGCGGGCATTTCGATACAATCCCATAAAATTTTTTCCGAAGCGCCTCTTTTTTTCGCTTCGAACGCAATGTCCGTATCTTCGAGTTCGAGCGCGAGGGAGAGGCTGTCTTCAAAAATTCCCTGCACGGTAAAGCTTGAATTGAACAACGCCTTTCCGCTGATTCGGCTCGTCAAATTCGACGACGAAATATGAAAATACGGAGCCGGAAGAGTACGAAGAAAATGAGCGTCGATATAGCCGTAGGATTTTTTCGGAAGTACGCTGTATTCGCGGCCGTCGAGCGTAACGCTTCCCGAAAAGGCCGTACGCACTCCTGCGGGAATCCACGCTTCGGTTTTCTTTTTATAGCCCGCGTCAAACTGCTTTTTGATTTCATAGCGAAGCTCCCACGAAATCTCTCCCGCATTGCAAAAGTATTCGGGATGAGACGCACGCTCTTTTGCCGTACACGAAAGAGAGCCGGAAAGTCTCCCGTCGTCGAAAGAACAGTTTCCGACGGCAACCGGAGAAAGCCGAAATCCGCCCGCAGCATCTTTCAGCGAGTAATAGCCGCAAATCTGTTTCGGTTTTGCACCGAAAGTTCCCGCACGCACGGCGACGTACGACGGCGTTACAATCGATTCGGCGCGCAGATTGAGAGCGGCTTCCGTTCCCGCAAGCGCATACTGCAGATCGTCTTCGGAGATAGAAGTGCGCGATTTAAAACCGAGTACGCTTTCGTCCGGAGAGAGAGCGGCATTGAGCATTTCCCATTCGATAAAAAAAAGCTGCTCCGCACCGGAGAGCGCATCGATACCGGTAAAAACATAGCGCGCCCACACGATGCCGTTTTTTTTGAGCGCCGAATGCGGTTTAAATCTGCTGAAATTAATAATTCTTTTCGGAGCTGTCATTGCAAATCTCCGGTCTTACATTACCCGAGAATTTTTTCGATACTTTTGGTAATCGCTTTTTTGTCGCGCGGAAAATTGGCGTCGAGAAATTCAAAGCATTCGACGGCTGCGCGTTGTGCGTGTTCGTACCATATCGTATACAATTCCGACTTTATATCATCACCGGGATACGGGGCGCCCTGCACGTCGGAGACGAGATTACGCAGCATCCGTATACATTCTTTTGTCTTTTTGTCCATCATAGACGACACCTCGTTTTGAGTATTATAGCGACAAATCGATAATAAAGCCAGTGCCTTTTACCGATTTATCGCAGATTACCGCAGTATTTCCTTCGGCGATCGCGCGGGCATTTTCGGCCGCCGTACGCAAAGAAGCGGCATCGACCGAGAGGATCGCCGCTATGTATTCGCTCCATTCTTCATGCGTCATCGCGTAAAGCTTCCGCAAAAACCCGCGCGCACCGCGCGATTGAGGCGACTGAGGCTTCGTCACGTCTCCGTACGTTCCCGTCACCGCGCGGGAAACATCGGTATCGCTGAAACGCATAGCGCACACGTCGTCGAGGCAGCTTTTAAATGTTTTTATCGATTCAAGCGGAGACGGATCACGGTAGGTGCTCATCGAAAAGATTTCAGTTGAAATATCAAAGAGCGCCGATGCGCCGTATGCGCCGCCGGTTGTCCGTATGCGCTCCCAAAGGATATTGCCGCGCATCCAGTGGCAGAGCACCGTAAGCGCCGCTTTTTCCCGCATCGTCAGCCCGCCGAGATATACCGACTGCGCCGCATAGCCCACTTGCGATGAAAGCGTACACGTTTCAAAGCGCTCGCCGTCTTCTTCGCCGGCCGTTTTTACAAGCGCATAGTATTCGCCGTTTTCAGGCCGGACAAGAGGCGAGAGCGCGTGCAAGCCTGTCTTCCGTGCGAATTCGGGAATGCACGGAAGCACGGTTTTAAGCGACGCTTCGTCGGCCGTGATGTGAATAAGACCTCCCGCATTTCGAATCGATTTTGCCATATCGGAAAAACGATTTCCGACCGAACCGGGATTTTCTTTGCAGATCTTTTCGATCGTCAAAACCTGCGCGACGCCTCCCCACGCTTCTTCGACGGCGGAAGACCTTCCGAGATTCCGCGACGCTCTGAGTTTTGCGTAGCGCGAACCGGAGGGAATGACGGACGAACGGATATCGTTTTTCATTTCGTCCAAAATCGTTTTGACCCGCTTTTCATCCGAAAATTCCGTAAACGCGATCGCTTCTCCGAAAAGCGAAAGCGCTTCATCCGTTTTTTCGACGGGCAGCTTGATGCTGAACGAAAGCCAATCGCGGCCGATGTAGTGTTTGTCGCGAACCGAAGAGGCCGCCTTTTGCGCATACGCGCTTTTATACGAGTCGCCCGTCAGCGTGCGCACTCCCATATCGCCCGAGCACAGTGAAGCGGCTGCGGCACACTCGTCCCATTTTTTTCCGTTCCAGCCGGTATTCGTCGCACAGGCGGCAAAGGCCGGAATATAGGAATATGCGCCTATGGGAAGCGCATCGGCAGGATAACACACATCGATATACACGATACCGCCCGTCGCTTCGCGGTTTACAAAAAGCGCTACTTCGCTTCCGTCCGCTCCTAAGCATGACGACACGTCGGTTACGATCGGCTCGACTTTCTTTTTCAAATCCGACGGAAGAATATACGGAATGCACGCAGTCTCTTTTTCCGTCTCTTTCCGTTTTTGGTAGGCGTGCAGCGCTTCGGTGTTCCGCCGCACTTCACCGGCGTCCGCGCCTTTTGCAAGAGACGCGATAAGCTCGCGTTCTTTTTTCGCACGTTGTTTTAAAAACGAAGAAGCGGGCGTTACGACGACGAAAGAGCGGGCGGTGTTGTCCAAAAAAACGCGCCGTATGAGAGAAGCGATATAGTTTTTATCGGCGGCGATTTTTCGCTTGACCCTATCGAAAGCTGAGCGATAACCGAGCGTCGATGCGGGAGATGCGCCGTAGTTCCAGCCGTTCAGTGCACGATCGGCGAGTTCGAGAGAAAAGGGATCGCCCCGCACGCGCACGACTTCGCGGTTTGCAAAATCGACGGCAAGGACTGCCGCATCGATATCGTTTTTCGGAATGCCGTTTTCACACAAATCGACAAGTGTGGAAATTATTAATTTTTTTACCGCATCGGCATCTTTTTTATCGACGCCGCTCAAACCGAAATAGAGCATTTGACAAAACGCTTCGGCGCCTCCGCCTGCGGCGAGCCGTTCGCCCAAACGCGAATCGGTCAAGGCCTTTGCGACCGGAGAGCTGTCGTTTCCTGCGAGAAGCTGCAGCAAAAAAATCACTTCCATCGTATCGTCGATATTCGATGAAAGTCCGTATCGCCAGTTGAGCGTTACGTTCGATTTTTTCGCATCCGACGCGGGGCCGGCCGCATAGACGATCGCTTCTTCACTCATCGCTTTCGGCTCTTCAAGCTTTCGGAAGTTTTCGCCGAAGGCGGGAAAACTTTTCGGAACGGCGGGAATCGGATAGATTTTTTCAAGGCGATCGAAAAAGCTTTGCTGCATAAAATCGAGCTGCGTTTCCGTCTTTATATTTCCGTATAAAAACAAAAGACAATTAGCCGGACTGTAATACGAGCGATGAAAATCTTTAAAGCGCTCGTAGGTAAATGACGGGATAACGAGAGGATCGCCGCCGGAATCGTTTGCATAGCAGGTACCGGAAAACAGGCTTTTAAATTGTTCGTCGAAAGCGACGGAATTGAACGACGAATAATTTCCTTTCATTTCGTTATACACGACGCCCTGAATCGAATAGCCGCCCTTTCCGTCGTCTTCAAGGCGGTGCCCTTCCTGATAAAAGGTTTCTTTTTTTAACAAGGGAAAAAACACCGCGTCGGCATATACGTCCATCAAATGAAAATAATCTTTTTCGTTTGCCGAACTCGCAGGATACACCGTCTTATCGGGATAGGTCATCGCATTTAAAAACGTGTACACGCTTTGATTCATCAAATTGACAAAAGGTTCTTTGACCGGAAATTTTTCCGAACCGCAAAAAACCGAGTGTTCGAGTATGTGCGGAGCTCCCGTCGAATCGGCGACGGGAGTGCGGAACGCAAATGCAAAGAGATTTTCTTCATCGTTATTTACTAAGTGAAAAATTTCGAGCCCCGTCTTTTTATGGCGGAGATACAATCCCTTCGATTCGCAGTCGGGGATATCGGAAATCGATATGAGGTCGAAGCCTTTATAAAATTGTTTCAACTGTCACTCCACGTATTCGCCGTCGTCCCGGCCGTCGATTTTAAATTTACCTTGTTCATACGCGCTCCGCATCGCAGCTAAAAATTTTCCGGTTACATCGTCGCAGTCGCGCTTGGACATGGGCTTGGCAAGCTGTTCTTCTTCGAGAACGGTATCTCCTCTGCCCTTCGAAACGTTGTATAAAATTTTTTTTCGAAACGGTTCGGGTTTTCCCGCGATGAGATAGGCGACCTCTTTTTCGCTCATCGATCTCAAAAGCTCTTGGATAAAACGATCATCCGATTTTTCGACGTCTTCGAGCGTAAAGAGCCGTTTCCGTATGTCGTTTGCCAAATCGGCATCTTCTCCGGAAATCGTTTCGATGATTTCGTCTTCCGATGCGAGCGGCATGCGCCTGAGGATTTCGGCAAGCGCGCTTTTCCCGTCGATCGATTCCGCTTTTTCCGCAGCAATCGAAAGCGATTTTTCGTATATCGCTTTGTCGGTGCGGGACAGCACATCGGGAGACACCGGCTGCATTTTCGCAAGACGCGAAATCACATCGCGCTTTACTTCGACGTCCATTTTCCCGATAACGGCGGCCGCTTTTTCAGGCTTTATGCGAGAGAGCACGAGCGCCTGTACCGCAGGCGATTCGTCTTTTAATAAAAAATACACGCGCTCGTCGTCCGCCGTGTTGAGGTATTCGAAGGGTTTTCCGCCCGAGAACGAAACCGCCTTATGCAGCATCGCTTCGGCCTTTTCGGCACCGTAGGCTTTTTCGAGCATTTCCCGCGCGATGTCCGCACCTCCGCTCTGCCGCGCCTGTTTTAACAAGCCTTCGAATTCGGAAAGTATTTCGGACGCTTCTTTCGGATCGACGCTCCTGATCGACGCGATTTCGGGAATGATTTTTTCAGTCTGCTCTTCGGTCAAGTGCCGCATGACTTTTGCAGCTTCGTCAACGCCGATTATTAAAAGGAATTTTGCGACGCGGCGGTAAACGCTGTCGCCCGACGAGCTTTCCGGGATTTTTAACAAGCCGCCTTTTTTCAGCGTGTCCGCCGCACGGGAAAGCCCTTCGTTTCCGCCTAAGTTTCCGTTACGCGCATTCTGCAAAGCCGCCTGTTTCGACAAGGTTTTGCTTTCGGAAAAAATATTTGCAATTTTTCGATTGACGCCTTCAAAGGGCTTGTTCGATCCGCTGCCGGTCGGCGATTGTGAGAGCCGTACGCTGTCTTCCTCATTCGGCATCTGTCTTCATCGCTTGGCGGACGCTCTCCCGCAGCTTTCATCGCACTCTCATCCGAGGGACGCTCTCCCTTTCGCGCGCCGTTTTTATATGCGTTCGCCCGAATATCGTTCAGATTCATAGCGTCTATAATATAGCGAAATAAAATATCGGGCAAGGCTATGGATAAAAATTACAAGCCAAGTTCCCGTTGCAAAGAACACGCAGGCGACTTGTTCAGTACAGAGGGTTAGATTTTAAAATACAGCGGCAGTGCGTTGTACTACAGGTATTCGGCGATTGCATCATAGTCATGGCGACCGCCTTCTTTAACGGCATAGCGTACATTGCCCCCGCTGAATGTGCGGCGGGTCAGCATTTCGGTCAGCCGGTTGTTTACCTGATCCCAGATAGGATCGCGGGTACCGACTGCGGCATAAATTTCATAATCTGCGGCAGTGTATCCTTTTTCTTGCACGAGCTGTTCAAGCCGGTCAGTTGTTGCCTGAGGTTGATACCGCCCGCCGTAGGTTCCCATAATCCAGCAATCGCCGCTTAGGGGAAGAAAATACTTGATAAGATCGTTATTGTAACAAAATTCGTACCACGTGGTAACGGCTCCCAGTGAAAAACCGCTGAATGCCCGGCTATTCCGTGATGCATTTGTATTAAAGTGAGAATCGATAAACGGAAGCAGCGCATCGCGAAAATCGTTATGGAACACGCTTAATTCTTCGACACTGCGGGCAAAATCCTGCACCTCATTTTCGTTGTCAAACGTTGCGGCGACAACAATCAGCGGCTTAATATCTCCCTTTTCGATCATCGCGTCGAGCATATTTTTTATAAAGCCGCCCCCGACGGTAAAAAGCTCACCGGCTATCCCTGTCCATCCGTGCATATAAAAAAGAGTATTATAGCGTACTTTTGTGTCAGCCGCGCTATACCCGTAGGGAAGATACACGTATGCTTTTTTGGTGATTGCAGGACGAGAAGTTTGAGTATAATCACGGGTAACATATTCAATCAACTGTACCGTGCCTTTTTGCCGTGCCGGCAAAAAATACGCTTTCGGAACAGCCGCGGTCACTGTATAATTTTGTAAGAGTGTATTCATCTTTGTCTCCTCCGATGCGCAGGACAGCACGCAGGCAAAAACCGACAGTATAAGAATGGTTAATTTTTTCATATATACTCTACATATTCCGTTCCCAAAACTTTATCGCGTTATCGATCCAGCCCGCGGCAACAGTGCCCGTTCCCAAGCCGAAGCCGTGCGGCAAGCCGTTGAAGACTTCTATCTGTGCATCGGTTCCGTTGGCTTTGATTTGCCGGATGCGGCGCTCCATCACCTGATAACTTGCAATGCCGTCTGCCGTGCCGACGCAGGCGTACGTCGGCGGTTCGTTTCCGGTAACTTCCGAAAGTCCCGTATACTGCATGATGACGGCGGCGGGACGCGGATATGCTTTTTCGCCGAAACGTTCCGTGCCTAAATTTCCGAGCCATGCGGCCATGCGCGCTCCTGCCGAACCGCCCCACAGGGAGTATTCCGCCGTATCGACTTGCAATTCCGACGCATGCTCATGGATAAAGACGATCGCTCGTG
>ERZ772967.1947-NODE-1947-length-13664-cov-4.388640_pt1 | contig 13664 bp, 15 predicted proteins | sample MGYA00511677_ERZ772967 | MGnify/ENA primary metagenome ERZ772967 (study PRJEB29015, sample SAMEA2737931) | human oral metagenome | biome: human oral; feature: human-associated habitat; material: dental | place: China | collected 2146 ...
TATTCTAGCGGAAACAGCAGGAGATAGCAAGGCATAACACAGGAACTTTCTTCGCGAGTGAGGCGGATTCCCTAGCATCTGTCTCTGGAAAAATCCTGCGTTCGTGCTAGAATAAGGGGTGAACTTGAAGTTTTGCAAAGGAAGGGAGTCTTCACGATGGCATACGAACTGCAGATGAAGCGCATATACGATGAGCCTGCGCCGACGGATGGCAGGCGCATCCTTGTCGATCGCCTGTGGCCGCGCGGCATGAAGAAAGAGCGTGCCGCCTTGAGCGAGTGGGCGAAGGAAGTCACGCCGTCGCCCGAATTGCGCAAGCTCTACCACAGCGGCGAGATGAACTTCGACCTCTTCGGAAAGGCATACCTCGAAGAGTTGAAAAAAAGCCCCGAAGCCGCCGCCTTCGCCGCGAAGTGCCGGGGTTGGTTGCAGGAATCCCCCGTGACGCTCGTCTACGCCAACAAAAATGCCGTAGAAAATCACGTCCTCGTACTGCGGCAGTGGCTGCTTGATGCGATGGGGCAGGGATGAAAAGAAGAGAAAAACCGCCCGCTGCAGGAGATTTTGTTTCTGCAGCGGGCGGTTTTTTGTCGTTCGTTTTTTTTAGAGTTCGGGAGATGACAGTTTACCGGCAGTTCCTAAACATCAGCCGATCTTCACGACGTGTGATACGTGGAAGCCGTTTTCTTCGAGCTTCTTTTTCACGGCTTCGCTGTCCGTCGTGTCGAAGCGCACGACGATTTCGTAGCTGCCGTCGTCCTGCTGGCAGGTGACGAGGCTGTCGATGTTGCAGCCGCAGTCGGCGATGATGCCGCCGAGGTCGCGCACGACGCCGACTTTGTCACCGACGTCGGCGATGGTGAAGCGCGTCTTGCCATGCGTCAGCCCCATGACGTCGACGAAGGTCTTGAAGATGTCGGTTTCCGTGATGACGCCGACGACGGCGCCGACGCTCGACACGACGGGCAGGCCGCCGATCTTGTGGTTGTACATGATGAGAGCGGCTTCCTCGATCGTCGCGTCGTCCTTGACGGAGACGACGTCCTTCTGCATGATTTCGCCGATGCACATTTTCGCCAGCAGCGAGGTGATCTCGTAGCGCGAGAGCGTCGTCGCGGGCGACGGCGAGACGCGCATGATGTCGCGGTCGCTCAAGAAGCCGACGAGCTTGCCGTCTTCATCGACGACGGGCAGGCGGCGGAAGCGGTGCTTCTTCATCAAATCCTTCGCGGCCGAGACCTTCGTGTCCGGTGTGACGGTGAAGGGATTTTTTGCCATGCGGTTTGCTACAAACATTGTCAGCATCCTTTCTTTAGGAAGCACGGATAACGGATTTTCCTCTATTTCAGCCGCCCAAATAGGCTTTTCGCACATCTTCGCTCGCTGCGAGTTCCTTTGCCGCGCCTTGGAGCGTGATCCTGCCCGTTTCCATGACGTAGGCGCGGTGCGCGATGGAAAGAGCCATGTTGGCGTTCTGCTCGACGAGGAGGACGGTCGTGCCCTCGCGGTTGATGTCCTCGATGATGGAGAAGATCTCCTTGATGAGGAGCGGCGCAAGCCCCATCGACGGCTCGTCGAGGAGCAGGAGGCGCGGGCGGCTCATGAGGGCGCGTCCCATCGCGAGCATTTGCTGCTCGCCGCCCGAGAGCGTGCCCGCCTGCTGCTTGCGGCGTTCCTTGAGGCGCGGGAAGCGGTTGTAGACGATCTCGAAGTCTTTTTCCACCCCCGCCTTGTCCTTGCGCGTGAAAGCGCCCATCTCCAAGTTTTCCTGCACGCTCATCTCGGCGAAGATGCGCCGCCCTTCAGGCACCTGTGAGATGCCGTGCTTGACGATCTCGTGCGCGGGCATGCCCGCGATGTTTTCCCCGAGGAAGGAGATGCCGCCGCTCTTGGGCGCGAGCAGTCCCGACACCGTGCGCAGCGTCGTGGACTTTCCCGCGCCGTTCGCGCCGATGAGCGTGACGATCTCGCCCTTATGGACTTCGAGGCTCACGCCCTTCAGCGCGTGGATCGCGCCGTAGTAGACGTGGATGTTGTCGATTTTCAGCATGATTTCTGCCATCTTTACGCCTCCCCGCCGAGATAGGCCCGAATGACTTCGGGATTTTCCTTGATTTCTTTCGGTGTGCCCTCGGCGATGATTTCGCCGTATTCGAGGACGTAGATGCGCTCGCATATTCCCATGACGAGACTCATGTCGTGCTCAATGAGGAGGATCGTCAGACCGAATTCCTTCCTGATCCAGCGGATCATTTCCATGAGTTCCTGCGTCTCCTGCGGATTCATGCCCGCCGCCGGCTCGTCCAAGAGGAGGAGCTTGGGCTTCGCGGCGAGAGCGCGCGCGATCTCAAGGCGCCGCTGTGCGCCGTAAGGCAGGTTCTTCGCGAGTTCGTGCGCCTGCTTTTCGAGGCGGAAGATGGCGAGAAGCTTCATCGCCTTCTCTTCTATTTCGCGCTCTTCCTTGAAATACCTGCCAAGGCGCAGCACGGCTTCGGCGACCGTGTATTTTGTGCGCGTGTGGTAGGCGATCTTGACGTTTTCGAGGACGCTTAGCTCGGAGAAGAGGCGGATGTTCTGGAAGGTGCGTGCGATGCCGCGTGCCGTGATCTCGCTGGGCTTCTTGCCGACGATGCTCTTGCCGTTGAAGGTAAGCTCGCCCTCGGTCGGACGGTAGACGCCCGTGATCATGTTGAACGCCGTCGTCTTGCCCGCGCCGTTCGGCCCGATGAGGCCGATAAGTTCGCCCTTTTCGATGACCATGTTGAAGTTTGACACGGCGCGCAGGCCGCCGAAGACTTGCGCGAGACCGTCCGCTTTCAGTAATTCAGCCATTCGTCTGACCTCCTTTGCCGAAGATGCGCTTCAACGGGCCGAATGCCGTGAGTTCCACATAGCCGAAGATTCCTTTGGGGCGGTAGAGCATGAAGAGGATCAGGGCGACGGCGAAGATGATCATGCGAAATTCGGGCCAGCTTGCGAGCGCCGCCTGCAGGATCGTGACGAAGAACGCGCCGACGATGGAGCCGGTCAGAGAGCCCATGCCGCCGAGGACGACCATGATGAGGAAGAAAAAGGACTGCATGAACGTGAATGACGTCGGATTCAGATACGTCAGCGTGTGCGCGAACAGCCCGCCGCCGAGTCCTGCGAATCCTGCGCCGATGGCGAACGCCATGACCTTGTAGCGCGTCGTCGGAATGCCCATGGCCTCGGCGGCGATCTCGTCCTCGCGGATCGCGATGCAGGCGCGGCCGTGCGTGGAGTTCACGAAGTTCTTGATGAAGAACAGCGTCAGGAACACGGCAAAGAAGACCCAGGCAAAGTTCGTGTCGCGCGCGATGCCTTTGAAGCCCGCTGCACCGCCGACGTAGTCGATGTTGATGAGCACGACGCGGATGATTTCGCCGAGGCCCAAGGTGGCAATGGCAAGGTAGTCGCCGCGAAGGCGCAGCGTCGGCAGACCGATGAGCACGCCGAGGAAAGCCGCGGCGATTGCACCTGCGAGGAGCGCGAGGGGAAACGGCACGTGAAAGTTCGTCGTCAGGATGGCGGCGGCATAGGCGCCGACCGCCATGAATCCTGCATGGCCGAGCGAGAACTGTCCCGTATAGCCGTTGATGAGGTTGAGGCTCGCCGTCAGGATGATGTTGATGCCGAGGAACAGGAGGTTTAGCTGCCAGAAAGAGCCGATGACGCGCCCCGTGATCAGTCCCTGCAGGACGGCAAAGAGGATGAGCCCGAAGAGGAAGAAGATGAGGTCCTGCTTGCGTAAATTCATGCCGCACCTACACTTTCTCGCGGGTGTTCTTGCCGAAAAGCCCCGCAGGTTTGAAGAGGAGGACGAGGATCAGGATGGCGAAGGCCGCCGCATCGCGGAACGTCGAGGAGACGAAGCCCGAGACGAACGCCTCGACGATGCCGAGGATGAGCCCGCCTGCGACGGCGCCCGGCAGGATGCCGATGCCGCCGAGCACCGCGGCGACGAACGCCTTGATGCCGGGCATGATGCCCATGAGGGGGTCGATCGAGTTGTAGTAGACGCCGACGAGCACGCCCGCGACCGCCGCGAGCGACGAGCCGATCCAGAACGTGAAGGAGATCACGCGGTCTGCATTGATGCCCATGAGCTGCGCCGTTTCAGTATCATAGGACGCGGCGCGCATCGCCTTGCCGATCTTCGTGTACTGCACGATGTAGGTCAGGACGACCATGAGGAAGCATGTGATGCCCAGGATCAGCATCTGCTGTCCGTTGATGACGAGCGAGCCGACGCTGAATGTCACGTCCTGAAAGAGCGGCGGGAAGGTGCGCGGCGTCGGCGAGACGAAGTACATCATCGCGTACTCCAAAAAGAGCGAGACGCCGATTGCCGAGATCAGCGCTGAGATGCGCGGCGCATGGCGCAGCGGCTTGTACGCGAGCTTCTCGATGACGATGCCCAAGAGTCCCGTGATGACCATCGCGAGGATGAGCGCGGGCACGATGGGAAGCCCGAGGTTTGTCACGGCGAAGAAGCCGAGATATGCGCCGACCATGTAGATGTCGCCGTGCGCGAAGTTGATGAGCTTGATGATACCATAGACCATGGTATAGCCGAGCGCGATCAAGGCGTAGATGCTGCCGAGCGACACGCCGTTGATGAGCTGCTGGGCGATTTGCTCCGAAAGCTCCATGATTTCTCCTTTCTGTATGTGAACCAATAACGAAGGTTCTGCGAATCAACATATTGAAATTGTCATGTGAACCATTTGGTGAACCATTTGAGAGAACGGTTCGCTTGCACCATGCGGTTGAACCATTTCGCATGTCAGCTTTTGTGTCGAAGTGCAGAAAAGACCGCATCGCTGCGGTCTTTTTGCCTGTCCGGAAAACGGGTCAGTTCCCTTCCGGCGTGATCTTTGCCTTGAGTTCCTTTTCGCCGTTCTTCATCTCAAGGATGACCGCCGTCTTGATCGGGTTGTGGTTCTTATCCATAGAGATGGTTCCCGTACCGACCTTGAGATCCTTCGTTGCCTCAAGCGCCTCGCGAATCTTTTCCGTATCGCCGCTGCCCGCACGCTTCAAAGCGTCGACGAGCATCTTGCCCGCGTCGTAGCCGAGAGCCGCGAAGACGTTCGGCGCACGGTTGAACTTCTTCTTGTACGCTTCGATGAAGCCCTGCACCTCGGCGTCCTTCTCTGAGTAATGCGTGCTGAAGAAGGTGTTGTTCAGCGCGTCTGCGCCGGCGATGTCGACGACCTTCGTGTCGTCCCAGCCGTCCGTGCCGAGGATCGCAGAATTGATGCCCATCTCACGCGCCTGCTTGACGATCTTGCCGACTTCCTCGTAGTAAGCGGGCACGAACATGACGTCAGCGTTCGCCGTCTTGAGCTTCGTGAGCGTCGCCTTGAAGTCCTGATCCTTCTGCAGGAAGGCTTCTTCCATGACGACCTTGCCGCCCGCCGCTTCGAACTTCTCCTTGAACACCTTCGCGAGGTTCTTCGAGTAGTCCGAGCTGTTGTCGACGTAGATGACGGCCGTCTTCGCCTTGAGCTCTTTCGCGGCGAAGGTCGCCATCACTTCGCCCTGCTGCGGGTCGATGAAGCAGCTGCGGAAGACGTAGGGCTTGACCTTGCCGTTCTCCACCGTCGCCTCGGGACTCGTCGCGCACGGTGCGATGATCGGCACCTTCGCGTCCGTCGCCGTCTGCGTCTCGGCGAGCACGAGGCCCGTTGTCGCAGGGCCGACGATGACCTTGACGTCGTCGTCAGAGATGAGCTTCGTCGCCGCATTGATCGACTCCGCCGCTTCCGACTTGTCGTCGACGGAAACAAGCTCGATCTTCTTGCCATTGATGCCGCCGGCCTCATTCGCCTCATCGATTGCGAGCTGCAGGCCCTCGATCGTGGCGTTGCCGTAGTTCGCGACGTTGCCCGTAAGCTCGAAGTTCGCGCCGACCTTGATCGTATCGCCCGACTCCTTCGAGCCGCAGCCCGCAAAGACGCTGCTCAAGAGCGTCGCTCCGAGAACGGCGCAGGCGAGCCGCAGGCTCTTCTTGCTGAAAATCATGAAAATCCCCCTCCAAAATTCTTCGAAAACGTGCACAGCACGATAACTTTCCCTATTATATGCGATGTTACATGGATAGTCAAGAACGGATTCGTGAGGAATGGGCGTTTGTTTTCTTTGAGGAAATTTCTCTGATAGGTCATTTTATACGGGTCACAAAGAGATGTTCCTATAGTATAATATATAAAATATATAATATGAAGCGAGCGAAGGAAGCCTGCTCGAAAATTTTTGGGAAACAAGGAGGAGATGAGAAAAATGAAAAATGTGTTCCGGCTCTTTTTCGCCTGTGCTTTGGCGTTCGCAGGCAGCGTCCTTGCGGGCAGCGTCGCGAGTGCGCATACGATGCCCGATTCCGAGGCGGTGCTTCTCTATCCGCGTGCGCAAGGGAGCATGGATATCACGGTCGAATTCCAATGCGGCATGTCGCTCGATGAGGTCGAGGCTGTCTTGGGCAGCGATTTTGAATTGCAGGATAAGCGTTATGAGTTTCGCGTCGTGCGCTATACGTATGGCGACATCGTATTCGGTGCGACTGTCGGCAGGAACGATTCGCGGCCGACAGGTGAGATCCCAGTCAGAAGCATCGCGTGCCGAAGCCCGTACTTTCATACGCCGTCGGGCTTTCGCGTCGGCGGCAACTATGCGGACGTCGCGGCGATGTACGGCGAGGGCGAAGTGTCGAAATATGCCCCGGGTGAGCGCATCTATACGCTTCCATCCTATCGGAGCGTGAGCTTCACCGTCGATGATGCGGATCGCATCACGAAAATCACTATTATAGCGGGCGATGTATGAAGATAGAGCGGCATCTTGCCTGTATGGAGTGATTCCTAAAGGAGGGCTTGAAAAATGAAACATCTGTTCCAGGCCATTTCCTGCGCTGCGCTGCTGCTCGCCGCTCTTGTCTTCGGCGGCGGTACGGCGAGCGCGCACACGATGCCCGATTCCGAATGGCGGCTGCTCTGTGATGCTGTAGGCGGGGACGGGGCGGGCGTGATCGAGTTTGGCGTCGGAATGCCGCTTCAATATGCCGAGGATTTTTTGGGCAGCGGCTTCGACGAGGAGGAAAAAACAATCGAATTCTTCCGCCTCGTATATTACAAATACCCTGGCATCACGTTCTGCGGCGAGATGCAGAAGAATGACAAGCGCCCGCCGGGTGAGGCGCCCATCGTTTTCATCGAATGCAGGAGTACGGACTTCCGTACGCCGTCGGGCTTTCGCGTCGGAGACGCCTTCGAGGAGGTTGAAGCGATGTACGGCAAGGGCGAGGTGAGCGGTTCGAAGCATGTATATTGGTTTGATGAGGCGAGAAGCGTGAGTTTCACGGTGGATGAGGCGGGCCGGATCGAGGAGATTGGCGTGCATCAGGTCATTTTCGGTTGAGGAAAGTTCGCCAATTAGTCTGCGTCTTCGGTTTGACTACTGCGTTGACTGCACTCGTTTAAGGAAGCGCTGATAAAATGAGGTCGCCCAGATTTGCACAGATGCGCTGTATCTATCGAGGAGACAAACCACAGGCGTAGCGGTGCTACGTCGAGGATTTGTCGACGACGAGAGGACAGCGCAGATGTGTGAAGATGGGTGGCTGAATTTATCAGTGATTCCTTAAGTTTCAGTGCAGCGGGAGAGGTTCGTCGATTTGTGGAGGGGAGGTGAGAAAATGAAACTCAGTGCGAGAAATCAGTTCAAGGGCAAGGTCGTATCCATCGAGAAAGGTGCGGTCAATGCCATCGTCGGCATCGAGATCGCAGGCGGCAACGTCGTCACGGCGACCATCAGCATGGGCTCTGTCGAGCGGCTCGGTCTTGCGATCGGCAAGGAAGCCTACGCCGTCATCAAGGCGACTTCCGTCATGGTCGGCGTGGACGACTGAGCGACCCTTGGCGAGCCGAGGAAATGTATACTATAAAAAAGCCGCTGTCGGGTTTCCTCGACAGCGACTTTTTTCGTGCGACTCGGCGGTGATCAGACAGCCTTGCGCTCCTTCGGCGTCTCATGCGAGATGCGGCGGATGCGCTCGAAGGGGATACCCTCGAATGCATAGCGCAAATCCAAATGTCCGTCAGCCAGCTTGAATGAAACACGCTTGAGCGTGCGACCTTTCGAGTGCCTTTGGATTTTACGGATGTAGCGCTCCGCTTCCTTAGCAGAAAGAGCGCCGCTCTCGATGATGACGGTGACATTGTCAATCGTCATAAAAATCCCTCCAGCGGTGTTGCAACCGTACCGGAAATCCATTTGAAGGACTTCCTTGAAACAAGACAGGAAGAACGAAACACCCTTCTTCCGAATCTCACGCCCATTATACACCATCGGACAAAAATTGCAAGGTTTTTCTGTTTCCCGCTGAAAAGTCCTAAAAATGATGGAAGATAAAGGAAATTTGATAAGGGGGGAATGCCGAATATCCTTGAATGGAAAGCGGAGTTTTTGCACTCAGATAAAATACATGATGTTTTCCTCAGACTTTTGTCGGTCAGCCTCTTCGAGGATGGCGCAGAGGTTCACGCCTTGAAGCGCTTTTCGTATGGCGGCGTCCAGAGGATCGTAGACGCAGTTCGTCAACGCCTGTTCAAGATCCTCCTGTGCATCTGCTGTCGCAGGGCCTGCCTTCTCCGTCAGCGGCAGTTCGATGGCAGAAAGCACGTCCCATGCCGTGATCTCCTGCGCCGCGCGAGCGAGATGGTAGCCGCCCTGTGAGCCTTTGCTTGAGGTCACGAGTCGCGCGTGCTTCAGAAGGGAGAATACCTGCTCCAGGTAGATCTTGGATATGCCTAGATTCTCGGAGATCGTGAGGATCGTCGTCGGGCTGTTCGCCTGGCCGATTCGCGCGAGGAACGCCATGGCAGCCAGTCCGTAGCGCCCTTTGGCGGAAATTTTCATAAGGGTATACCTCTTTTCATACAGTTTATCTATGTATTTATTCTATAGGGAAATCGCGAATTTGTCAATTACATAGCGATGAAATATGTTTTCTGCCGTGCGATTTCTTAGGGAAGCGCTGCATTTATTCGTGTTTCCTTAATAAGGTGCATCAGAAGAGGCAGCCCTGCAGAGCTTCGGGATTGTGACTGTGCGGTTGGCGAGTGTAAAGATTCGCCGCTGCGAACAATTTTTCAAAAAGCCTATTGACACGCTAGGAAAAACGATGTAGTATATAACATATCAAACAGATATGAATTACATATATTGAATTTTGAGGAGGACATATCATGGCAAAAATATACGAAAGCATTACGGAACTCATCGGCGGCACGCCGCTCCTGCACGCGAAGAATTTCAGCGCGAAGCATGGCGTCGAGGCGACGATCCTCGCGAAGCTTGAGTACTTCAATCCCGCGGGCAGCGTCAAGGATCGCATCGCGCAGGCGATGGTCGAGGAGGCGGAGAAAAGCGGCGATCTGAAGCCCGGCTCTGTCATCATTGAGCCGACGAGCGGCAACACGGGCATCGGCCTCGCGAGCGTCGCAGCGGCGCGCGGCTACCGTGCCATTCTCACGATGCCCGAGACGATGAGCGTCGAGCGGCGCAACCTCTTGAAGGCGTACGGCGCCGAGATTGTTTTGACGGACGGCGCGAAGGGCATGAAGGGCGCGATCGAGAAGGCGGAGGAACTTGCGAAGGAAACACCAAATTCCTACATCCCGTCGCAATTCACGAATCCTGCTAACCCCGCCGTGCACAAGAGGACGACGGGGCCTGAAATCTGGGAGGCGACGGAAGGCAAGGTCGACTATTTTCTTGCGGGCGTCGGCACGGGCGGCACGGTGACGGGCGTCGGAGAATACTTGAAGAGCAAGAATCCGAACGTGAAGGTCATCGCCATCGAGCCGGAGAATTCGCCCGTCCTCAGCGAAGGCAAGGCTGGTCCGCACAAGATTCAGGGCATCGGTGCAGGCTTCGTGCCCGAGACGCTCAATACGAGCGTGTACGATGAGGTCATCACGGTGTCGAACGACGACTCTTTCCGCTATGGCAGGGAGTTCGCGCGCACGGAAGGGGCGCTCGTCGGCATCTCGTCGGGCGCTGCTCTTGCCGCCGCCGTCGAGATTGCGCGCCGTCCCGAGGCGAAGGGCAAGACGATCGTGGCTCTCCTGCCCGACACGGGCGACCGCTATCTTTCGACAGAGCTCTTTAAGGACTGAGATGGAAATCATCCTTTAGAATTTTTCGTGAAAAGCAAATAGTTCCTTTTTAAACGGGATTTAATCCCATCGGCACACTGTCGATGGGATTAAATCTCATTTAAATTATTACTCTATTCTATCGTTGACAAAAGATGAAAGTTCTTATAGAATGAGATGCGAATAAAAACTGTATAAAAAAACAGGTGCTAAACAACGCTTTAGGACGCATAGAAAACGCTGTACCGAGAACACGGTGCTTTTCTCTATGTTTCCCTAAAAGAGAATCCGGTTCAATGCCGGAGCGGTCCCGCCACTGTAAGGAAGAGCAACGCTGCATGGACGTCAGTCCGGTCACTGGGGAGAAATCTCTGGGAAGGCGCAGCTGCGCGAAGATTCCGAGCCAGGAGAACTGCCTGTTTTGTGCGCCCCGCAGATCCACGAGCGATGGGAAGGGGAGCCGACCATGGTATCGGGATGATACAGCGGCTTTCTTCGTGGGGAAAGCTTTTTTTATTATGAAAGTCCAAGATGTCAAGCCTAAAGGGCGCAGACGGATTGGCGAACTTTCATGAAGGGCGGCGCACAATGTTCATAAATTGGACGTTTGTGCGTGTATTTTATGCAGTTTTTCAGCAATGCCGGATAGGCGTTGCAGGAAAAAGAAGGGCGTACGCTCATCAAGGAGGAAATGAAAGAAATGAAAAAGCGACACCTCACATGCGCGGTTCTTGCCGGATTGTTGTCCACTTGGGGGGGGCAAAATCCCGCTCACGCAGGGCATGACGAAAATCTGCAATTCTACACGCTGGACAGCATTGAAGTCACGGCGGAGCAGACGATCAACCAGTTCGGTGACACGGTAACAGAGCAGTCCTATTACCGTACGGGCGGCGATGTCAAGGTCATCACGCGCGAGGAGATCGAGAAGCGTCACTACGCGGATCTCACGGAGGCGATCAAGCGCATCCCGGGCGTGACATTCCAGAACCCAGGCTACCGCGGCGGTGAGTATGGATATCAGTTCTACAACAATGGCGTGCTCATCAACGGAGACTCGCGTGTCGTCATCCTCATCGATGGGCGGCGCGTGGACAACCTTACGAGTACGCGCATCGGTTACAATAGCACCACGGGCAGTAAGTCCACAGGCGTCAATCTCGACCAGCTGCTCGGCATCGAGAGCGTCGATAAGATCGAGGTCATCAAAGGTCCCGGCGCATCGGCGTATGGGCCGGATGCGACGGGTGGTGTCATCAACATCATCACGCGCAAGGGAACAGTCGAACGCAAGGGAACCCTTGATCTTTCGACCGGCTCGTGGAGCAAACATAATTATTCGCTGACGCTCTCGGGTACCATCGACGAGAATCCTACCTTCCGTTATTTCGGCACGGTGACGCGCACGTTGAGTGGCGATACAGAATACGTCGATGGCGAAACGGGCAAGAGCGGCACGCTCGGCGGCTCGCGCTGGGCGGAAGATGCCGTCAATATCCGCATCGACAAGGATCTGACCGATGAGCAGAGTATCAAATTCTGGTACAACCACAAGAGCGGCAAAGACGGCTATCCGATCTCAACGCCGCGTCTCAAGTATTGGAATCAAGACGATTGGGAGCGCATCATCTTCAGCGCTGCCGTGGGTCAGCTGGACTCGAGCAACGCGCTCAAGGGGGAAATCGATTCCGAGACTGGTAAATGGGTACCGGCACGCACGCTCTCCGGCGATGCGCGCAACCCCGGCTATGCGAACCTCTACGCACTCGACGGCAAAGTGTACAATTCCTTTAGCCGCTTCAAGAACAACGACTGGGAGTTAAAATGGACATTTGATAAAGATAACCGCATGGAGAGCTTTGCGCGTCTCTATCATCAGCATCATCGCTACTCCAACCGCGATAAGTATGTCTGGGGCGATAAGGAACGCGACGATCTTGTTCAAGACTATCGCACACAATTCCCGACAGGTGCAACGAAAGAGCAGCTCAAGCAGTGGATCAGCGATCATCTCGCGCCTTTCCCGGGCGGCGATCCGGCAAAGGTGCAGGACTGGCTCGAAAAAACGGGCGGCAAAGCGCCTGAGCCGACCAGCTGGTACGAGGAAGAAAACCACGGTCTTCAAGTGCAGTACGCAAGAGCCATAGGCAAGAACGATGTCATCGCGAGCGTTACTTATGACAAGGCGAAGAACTATGCGAAAAGCATTCGGAATAATGGAAGAGTCACGGAATCGCATACGGCTCGTGACTCTGTCCTTGCCTATGTGCAGGACAAGATTCACATCACCCCGAACTGGGATCTTACTCCCTCACTCCGTTTTAGCCACTACTCAGACTATGAGTCGTCTACTGCAGGGGACGATGTGCAGGGAAAAGGAAATACGAACATCTTCACCTATGCACTCAACACAGAATACGTATTTGACGATACCCTCAGCACATATTTCGGCTGGACGAAGATTCTCCGTCCGCTGCGCCAGGGCGACTACACAGAAGTAGACGGCGTATTTAAGACGCCGCTGAAGGATGAGCGCGGCGATGCCTGGACGTTCGGCGTGCGCAAGGAGTTCTCGCAGTACACTGCACTTGCTATCCACTATGACTGGACGCGCATGAGCAATGCGATTGCGACCCTGCCCATCTGGGATAATAATACAAGAACGTTTGAGAGCACAGCCGTCAATGCGCGAGAGGACAAGAAGTCGTTCAATATCACGTTCGACCATGCCTTTGACAAGCATTTCTCGATGAGCGCATCCTACACCCACATGGAGGACAAGTGGATGGCGAAGCCCGGCTGGGTGCTCGACCCGAATTGGGGATATCAGAGCGGCAGCGACATCAACACGCAGATCAACCGTCTGCGTCCGCAAAATCACTATGCGCTCAATCTCTCCTATGAGAAGGGGAAGATCTATACGGGACTCTTGATGAACTGGTATACGGGATGCAGTCCGACAGCGTTCACGGACAGTCAGTTCCTCGTCCTTGACTGGAATTTCAACTACAGCTTCACCCCTGATCTCACAGGGTACCTTACTATAAACAATCTGACGAACGAGGCATATCAGACCTCGTACAACGAGTGGAACGGCATCGGCAGTTCAGCCATGCCCGGCCGCAGCATCATGGTCGGCGCACGCTATACGTTCTGATCGTTCGATCATGAAAAGGAAAGGACGCAGGCTATTCTTTCGCGGAATGTCCTGCGTCCCTTTCTTATAGGAGGAAGGATGAAAGTTTTCTATCTGTTGCTCATCTGCCTCGTTTTCCTGCTCACGGCTTGCAGTCCCATCGTGAAGGTGCAGGATGAAAATGCACGTCGTCCTGGTACAGCGGAGCAGGAGGATGCAGCGTATACGCCCGTCACGATTGAGAACATCAACGAAAAGGGCGACCCCATCGCGCAGGTCTATGAGCGTCCGCCGGAGCGCGTGGTCGCCGTCTGGCAGAACTCGATCGAGACGCTGCTCGCGCTCGGCGT
>ERZ772967.1948-NODE-1948-length-13664-cov-2.841649_pt1 | contig 13664 bp, 11 predicted proteins | sample MGYA00511677_ERZ772967 | MGnify/ENA primary metagenome ERZ772967 (study PRJEB29015, sample SAMEA2737931) | human oral metagenome | biome: human oral; feature: human-associated habitat; material: dental | place: China | collected 2146 ...
AACGCAAGTGCGAACAAGTGAAGCCACCCGACTTCTTCGAGTCGTAAGAGAAGTAGGCCTGACAGTGCTTATTGGTGTTGTCGCCGATGATTTCCCAAAACACATTGCCCTGATAATGGCTGATGTCGATGCCGTGGATGTGGGTGCAAGTGTCCTCGCATTGCACAATGTTTTGGCCGACAATCGTGGGAAATGTAAAGAGGGTAAAAAACAGGATGAAGTATAGTTTTATCCGACTCATGCGTGCAAAATTAGTGTAAAACGGCATAAGCCCCAAATAAATTAGCTTTATTTTGCTTTATTCAACCCACGCGCACACGGGGTTTCGGTGCCCGCAGGTCGATATCTTCACGTGTAACCTTACATTCGTTGGAACTGGGGTCTTTTGCACGCATGCAGGCTTACATTCTATTTCGAGCGTGCCCGCGCGTTTATTCTTCGATTTCGGCTAATCCCTTGGAGAAATTCACGAAAAAATTGCTGGTGGTTTCGATGGGCGCGTAGGGAAAATAGCGCATGCAGTGGCTGAGATTGCGGCGCAAGGCCTTTTGGTTGTTGTGCACGAAAACGCTTTTGCCTTGCTTGAAGAGCCACGCTTGTGCCGCTAATTCCATGCGGTTGATGGAGCGCAGGGTGAGTCTTTCGGCGGCCGGTTCCACCTGTTTTACAAACGGAATTTCTTCGGCCGTGAAACCAAAGAACTTGATGAGCACACTGCCTTGCAGTTGCGCCATGCGGCTGATGTGGAGCCGTCGCAGCCATTGAGCGGCTTCGTTGGCATCGATTTGTTCGCGGCGCGAGCGCAGGTATTGCCCTAATTGAATGATGCCGCGCACGGGGATGCCGTGGGTGAGCGTGGCGTTGAGGTTGCTGATGATGATGCGCACCAAGTAGATGGTTTCACGCGAAGTGGTATGCTGGGTCGCGGCACGCTGCTGCATGCGTTTGAAACGCGTGTTGAGCATGCTGTTGTTCAGTTCCACTTCGCCGGCGGGCATGTCGGCTATATTCTTCATCAAGCCCATGAGCTTTTGCATTTTGAAGGCCGACATGGGCTCCAACGTCTCGTGGGTGTCGAAATTGTCGCTGCGGAGCTTGGCAAAAAGGTTGCGGTAAATGATGTTCATCGTGCGTCAGGAGTTATGAAAATCGGCGGGGCAAGCGCAGCACAATGGCCAGCAGGGCGCAGATGCCGATGCCGAAGGGATAGAACAAATAGGGAAGAATTTGCATGGGGCTGATGTGGGCTAAGCCTGCGGCCAACAGCATCTGCACACCATAGGGGATGAGCCCTTGTACGGCGCACGAGAAGGTGTCGAGGATGCTGGCCGATTTGCGTGGGTCGACGCCATATTGTTCGGCAATCTTTCGGGCAATGCCACCCACGGTGAGAATGGCTACCGTGTTGTTGGCCGTGCACAGGTTGACCAGCGACACCAAGGCGGCAATCGATAGCTCGGCACCGCGCTTTCCATTGATGTGTCGGGTGAGCTTGCTGATGATGAAATCGATGCCGCCATTCTCGCGTATGATTTCCAACATGCCGCCGGCCATCATGGCAATGATGATCAATTCGCCCATCGACAGCACGCCATCGCCGATGATGGCAAACCAGCCGTAGAGGGTGTAGTCGCCCGCGCATAGACCGATGATGCCGCACAGCACCAAACCGATGGTGAGCACGGCCATGACGTTGAGCCCGGCGATGGCCGTGATGAGCACCAGCAAATAGGGCGCTATCTTGAGGTAATCGATAGGGGGGCGTGGCGTGTGGAGCCGGTGTGTGCGCCCCCAGCACGGCGTAAACGGCCAGCACAATCATCGCGGCCGGTGCCACAATCATGGCATTCACGCGGAATTTATCTTTCATGTTGCAGCCTTGTGTCTGAGTGGCTACGACGGTGGTATCGGAGATGAACGAGAGGTTGTCGCCGAAATAGGCGCCTCCCACAATCACTGCCACCATGAGGGGTGTGGAGAAACCGATGGAGTTGGCGATGCCTGATGCTATGGGCACTAAAGCAACCACAGTGCCCACACTGGTGCCGATGGAAAGCGAGATGAAACAGGCGGCCAAAAACAATCCGGGCATGAGCAGATTGCTGGGCAAATAGTGGAGCGCAAAGTTCACGGTGGCATCAATGGCCCCCATGCCTTTGGCCGAAGCCGCAAACGAGCCCGCCAGTACATAAATCCACAGCATGAGCATGAGATTGCTGGCTCCGGCACCTTTGCTGAAGGTGTCGATGCGCTTCTTCATGGGGATGTTGCCCGAAATGATCACGGCGTAGATGCTGGCCATCATGAAAGCCACGGTGAGCGAGAGGTTGGGTGCCGATGCAGCCTTGTCAACTGAATAGATGGTAAACATGACGATGAATGCCATGAGCACCAAGAGGGGCGATAAGGCGAGAAATCCTTTTTCCTTATTCACAATGCGTTGTTTTGTTTTCAATCATTTTCTGTGTCCGATGCAGTTTGTTCGTCGAGCAGCAATTCGGCTGTAGGGATGGGGCTGTTGGCATTCTCTTTCGCCCCCAACGCTTTGAGGTCGTTGGCTTTCTGCACGATGCTCTGCCGCCCGGTATAAGCCTTTTTGTAGGCCTCGTCGTAGTCTTTTTGCAGCGTGTCAATGTCGCGTCCCACTTTGTCGAATCTCTTCACGAAGTCGCCCACGCGCTTGAGCAATTCCTCGGCTAACGCATAAACGCGTTTCTGATTTTCGCTCTGCGCATATTGCCGCCACGCTATTTGAATGATTTTCAAAATCGCCATTAAGTTTTGCTGCCCGGTGATGAACACTTTTCGTTCAAACGCATCGTTCCATAGTTTGGGATCGAGGGAGAGTGCCAGCTGCAAGGCACCCTCGAAGGGCACATACATGATGACAAAGTCGATGGCGCGGCGCGGTGCTTGAATATAGGCGCTGTAATCTTTCTTGGCCAACGAGGTGAATTGTGTGCGAATGCTGCGCACCACATCGTCGGCATATTTCTTGCGTGCCACGTCGTCTTCGGCATTCATGTAGTTGGCATAGGCATCGATGGTCATTTTAGAATCGATCACCACATCTTCGCCGTTTGGATAGTGCAGCACCACATCGGGAATCATGCGACGCCCACTTTCTTCGTTCAACACGATGTTTCCCTTCTCGTCGGCAATGGTTTGTTGCACGTCGTAGTCGATGCCCACGCGCAAGCCCTGGCTCTCCAATAGGTTCATGAGTGTGAGCTCGCCCCAGTTACCCTGCGTTTTGTTGCCACCGCGCATCACGTTGGTCAACCGTATGGCTGTGGTGCCAATCTTGTCGGTTTGCTCGGCCATGAGCTTCAACTGCTGTGCCAATGAAGCCGTGTTTCTGGTGCTCTCTTGGTTGGTTTTGTCGATAGCCTGTTGCAACTGCGTGAGATTTTCTTTCAGCGGCTGCGTGATGTGGTTCATCGAATCAAGGTTGTCGGCTTTAAGCTTTGTTGAAGTCTGCTCCAACACCTTGTTCGCTAAGTTTTGAAACTGTTCTTTTGCCGTTTCAATTTGCTTTTCGAACTGTTCTTGGCGCAACAGCGTCTCTTTTTCGTTTTGAGTATCGCGCAGCGCCATCTCACGGTTGTGCTGTTCATCTTTGGCCGTCATTTCACGTGTATGTTGCTCTCGTTCGGCCGTTAGTTGTGCTTGCAATGTGGCTGTCTCTAAACGGGCGGCCGTCAACGACTTGTTGGATAGGAAATAAACGATGCCGGCACCTAACAGCAGTCCCAGCGCAAAAAATAGAATGGTCATGATGCAATGATTTTATGTTGAATGCGAGGCAGTAGCCCTTGCAGGACAAGACCTCGGGTGAGTAAGAACAAAATAAACGCCAACCACAGGGCGTGGTTGTGCAGGGTGGACGAGAGGAGTGCGTAGGTGGCAAAGAAAACGGCTGCCGACAGCAATGTGGATAATAGCATGTGGCGCGTCATTGTCGCACCGATGAATATGCCATCGTAAACGAAAGCCATAAAGCCGGCCAGCGGAATGAGCACCACCCAACCTAAAAAATGTGCAGCCATGCCGAGCACGCTTTCATTGTTGGTGAGCAATCGCAGCAGCAAGCGTCCACCGAGGAAGTAGACCATCGAAAAGAGCAGCGCCATGCCCAAGCCCCATTTCATGAGTTGCACGACATAGGTTTGAAAGCGTTGGACGTTGGCTGCACCGAAACTTTTGCCGCACAATGCTTCGCCGGCAAAGGCAAATCCATCCATGACATACGAGAAGAGGGTGAAGAAAGTTAGCAGCAACGTGTTGGCCGACAGGACAACATCGCCACTGCGTGCACCAAACGATGTGAACGACAGGTTGACCGCTACCAAGAATAGCGTGCGCAAGAAAATGTCGCGGTTGACCACGAAGAAATCCATCCAGCGCAAAGCAATTTTGTGGGGCTGTTGGGGAAGGGGCTGCTTGCGCAACTTCCGATAGGCCAGGAAGGCCGCCAATAGTGCTCCGGCCCACTGTGCCAACATGGTTCCCCAGGCCACACCCTCGATTTTCATGTGCATCACGATGACGAAACCCACGCTAAGCAAAATGTTAACAACGTTTTGAAACAGCGCGATGAACATGGGAACCTTCGTGGTTTGCAGCCCTACAAACCAGCCGTTGAGTGCATAAAGCGCCAGCACGGCAGGAGCACTCCAAATGCAAATCGCGAAATAGGTGTGGGCGGCGGCAGCGATTTCGGCCGACGGATGCATCACCCACAAAGCAACATCGCACAAGGGGCGTTGCAACACGATGAAGAGCACACCCATCCCCGTGGCTATGAGGAGTGAACGCACGAGAATGGTGCGCACGGCCTGCCCATCGCTACGGCCGAAAGCCTGCGATGTCATGCCGCTGTTGCCCATGCGCAAGAATCCCAGCAACCAATAGAGCACATTGAAAATCATCGTGCCCACGGCTATGGCGCCGATATAAACCTCCGACCCTAAATGCCCCACGATGGTTAAATCAACCAAACCTAAGAGTGGCACCGTGATGTTGGAGATGATGGATGGGAGGGCCAAGCGCAATATCTCGTGATGAATGGAATGCATGCCTATCGTTTTCAATTTATCGCTGCAAAGGTAGGCCATTTTCATCAGTTATGCCACAATAATGGCTACATCTTTGGCTTTCCACAAAAAATCTTTTAAATTTGCACCGTTTTTAAGCCGAAAAGCTATGCCTTTCGCGCAGAAAACATCCCTTTTTTGAAACAAAACAACGATAGAAATCATGGAGCAAATTAGCAAACTTGTGCGCAACAATCGTGTGTTGCTCATTTACACGGGCGGAACTATAGGCATGGGCATTAATCCCAAAACCAAGGCGTTGGAACCCTTAGATTTCAACCATTTGCTGCAAAACATCCCCGAGATAAAATTGTTGTCGACGCAGATTGATGTTTACCAGTTTGCGCAGCCCATCGATTCGAGCGATATGACGCCGGCCTTTTGGGTGCAGTTGGTTGATATTATTGCCGCGCGCTATGCACAATATGATGGTTTTATCATTTTGCACGGCACCGACACCATGGCCTACACGGCTTCGGCGTTGTCGTTTATGTTGGAAAATCTCACAAAGCCTGTCATCCTCACGGGGAGCCAGTTGCCCATTGGACAACTGCGAACCGACGGGCGCGAGAACCTCATTTCGAGCATCGAGCTGGCCACGCTGCATCACGCTGACAATAGCCCCATGGTGCCCGAGGTGTGCATTTATTTCAACGGCCGGCTGCTGCGCGGCAACCGTTCGACGAAACAGAATGCCGATGGTTTCAATGCGTTCGACTCGTTTAACTATCCCCATTTGGGTGAGGCGGGCATCACGTTCCAATTTTCACCTTATCATATATTGAAGCCCGATTACCAGCGTCCCATGGTGCCCCACACGCAACTCAACCAAAACGTCATGGTGCTGTCGCTCTTTCCGGGCGTGCAGCCACCCATTTTCCAACATGTGCTCGACACGCCCGAGCTGAAAGGTGTGGTGATGCGCACCTATGGCAGCGGCAATGCACCGCAACAGCCCTGGCTCATCGACATTTTGAAACGGGCCACCCAGCGCGGCGTGACCATCGTTAACATCAGCCAATGCGTTGCAGGTGCGGTGGCTATGGAACGCTATGACACCGGTTTCCAACTTAAAGAAACGGGCATCATCAGCGGAGGGGATAGCACGGTCGAAGCGGCCGTCACCAAGTTGATGGTGCTCTATGGGCAGCACACCGATGTTGCCACCATCAGAGCGAAGCTTTGCCAGTCGTTGGCAGGCGAAATCACGCTCGAAACGGCTTAGGAAACAGTGTATCTAACGTGTTTTTATTCAAAAAATGATTAGTGAGCGGCTCGCCAATGTGTTTTCATTCAAAAAATGATTAGTGAGCGGCTCGCTGATGTGTTTTCGTTTGAAAATTGAAAATCCCCCCGGGGGGTGAACATATTTTCCTTCAAAAACGAAAGAGCACCCACGTGCGGCCACCCTGTTCCACAAAGAAAATGAGCCATGGTTTGGCTGTCTTGCATAGAATGTTTACCTTTGCGCAACGAAAAGACGTTTTTTTAGATGATATCAATTGAGAATTTAAGTGTAGAATTTTCTGCCCGCCCTTTGTTCAAAGACGTTAGCTTTGTGGTTAACGACCGAGACAGGATAGCGCTTGTGGGGAAAAACGGCGCGGGAAAATCTACCATGCTAAAAATATTATGCGGGTTGCAGCAACCCACGTCGGGCACGGTTGCTGTGCCCAACGATGTGACGGTGGGCTATTTGCCACAGGTGATGAAGTTGCAAGACGACACCACCGTGCGCGAGGAGACCCGCAAAGCCTTTTCCGAGCAAACGCAACTGCACGCGGCGTTGGAAGGCATGCAAAAGGAGATGGTGGAGCGCACCGATTATGAGAGCGAGGCTTATGCGCAGTTGGTGGAGCGCTTCACGCAGGAGAACGAACGCTATTTGCTGTTGGGGGGCGACAACTATGAGGCCGAAATCGAACGCACGCTCACGGGTTTGGGCTTTTCGCGCGAGGATTTTGAGCGGCCCACGAAAGAGTTCTCGGGCGGCTGGCGCATGCGCATTGAATTGGCCAAAATATTGTTGCGCAAGCCCAAGGTGCTGTTGCTCGACGAGCCCACCAACCACTTAGACATTGAGAGCATTCAGTGGTTGGAGCAGTTCTTGGTGCAAAGTGCGAGTGCCGTGGTTTTGGTGAGCCACGACCGTGCTTTCATCAACAATGTCACCAACCGGACGATTGAGATTACTTGCGGGCACATCGAAGACTACCGCGTGAAATACAACGAATATTTGGTGTTGCGCCAAGAGCGACGCGAACAGCAGCTGCGCGCCTATGAAAACCAGCAAAAGGAAATTGCCGACACGAAGGCCTTCATCGATCGCTTTCGTTACCAGGCTACGAAGGCTGTGCAGGTGCAGCAGCGCATTCGGCAATTAGAGAAAATTGTTCCGATAGAGGTCGACGAAATCGACAACAGCGCCATGCACCTGAAGTTTCCTCCTTGTTTGCGCAGCGGCGATTATCCCGTGATTTGCGACGACGTGGAGAAACGTTATGGCGACCACGTGGTGTTCAGCCACGTCTCGCTCACCATTAAGCGCGGCGAGAAAGTGGCGTTCGTGGGCAAGAACGGCGAAGGAAAATCAACACTCGTGAAATGCATTATGGGCGAAATTCCTTTCACGGGCACGCTCAAGGTGGGGCATAACGTGCAGATTGGCTATTTTGCACAGAACCAGGCACAGTTGTTGGATGAGAACCTTTCCATCTACGACACTATCGACCGTGTGGCCACGGGCGACATGCGGCTTAAAATCAACGACCTTCTGGGGGCATTCATGTTTGGTGGCGAAACGTCTGAGAAGCGCGTCAAAGTGCTGAGCGGAGGCGAGCGCAGCCGATTGGCTATGATTAAATTGCTGCTTGAGCCCGTAAATTTGCTCATTCTCGATGAGCCCACCAACCATTTGGATATGCCTTCGAAAGATGTGCTGAAAGAAGCCATTAAGGCTTTCGACGGAACGGCCATCATCGTGAGCCACGACCGTGAGTTTCTCGATGGTTTGGTCGATAAGGTTTATGAATTTGCAGGCGGTCGCGTCACCGAGCATTTGGGTGGCATCTATGACTATCTGCAAGCCCATCAAGCCAGCACCATTCACGAGGCGTTAGAGAAGCAATCGGCCGAGAAAGTCGTTTCGCTCGCCGTGGATGAGGTGACCGAGAAGCGCAGCAACAGCGTGGATTATGCCGAGCGAAAGCAACTGCAAAAGAACATTTCGAAGACCGAAAAGCAAATGAAAACCCTTGAGCAGCGCATTGCTTCGATGGAAGTGCGGCAAAAAGAATTGGACGCGCTCTTGATGGATGCCGCCAAGGCTTCGGACATGCAGTTGGTGAACGAGTATACCGAATTGCAACGCAGCTTGGACAGCGATAACGAGAGGTGGTTCAGCCTTTCAGAAACCCTGTCCGATTTGCAAAAACAATTATAAACGAATAGAATGATTCAACCCAATAAAAATGGAAAAGCCTATGAAAATGAAAAAAATTATTCCGATGGTTATGATGGCCACGCTCCCTACAGTGGGCATGGCGCAAGACGGTTCAGGACTTTTTGAAAAGAACTTCGACCGTTCGGTGAAGCCGCAAGACGACTTCTATCAGTTTGCAACCGGCGGCTGGCAGAAAAATAATCCGCTGCCTGCAGCCTACAGCCGTTTCGGCAGTTTCGACCAGTTGCAAGAGAACAACAACAAGCGTATTAACACAATTCTTTCGGAGTTGCAGAAAGGAAAGTTTAAGACAGGGACAATAGAGCAGAAGCTCTCTGACTTCTACAAGCTCGCACTCGATGTGGAGCGCCGCAACAAAGAGGGAATTGCGCCCGTGAAAGGCGTTTTAGACGAGATTGAGGCGGCTAAAACCATTTCCGATTTGCGAAAACTGCAACTGAAGTATGCTGTGCAAGGTTATGGCGTGCAATATGGTGCTGCTTTTGCCGCCGACGAGAAAGATGTGAAGAACAACATTTTCAACATCTATCAAAGTGGGCTGACATTGGGGCAGAAAGATTATTATCTCAATAACGACTCGGCTACGGTGGCCATTCGCAAGGCCTACAAGGATTACGTCGGCCAGATGTTCCGCCTCTATGGGTTTAGCGCACAAGAGGCGCAGCAGCGTGCACAAGAACTGTTCCGACAGGAGACTTTGGTGGCGCTGATTTCAAAAAGCATGACCGAATTGCGCGATCCGCAGGCCAACTACAACAAGATGACGCTGGCCGAGCTGCGCGCCGACTATCCCCACATCCCCATCGAGCAATGGGCCAATGCTGAGGGCATCGATTCTAAATATTTGCAGCACGTGGTGGTTGGACAAACTGCATTCATGGCAGGATTGGACAAGCTCATGGCGCTGCAAACGGTCGACGAGCTCAAGGCTCTCATGGAATGGGATGTCATCACCAGTAGCGCAAGCTATCTCACCGACGAAATTCGCGAGGCCAACTTCAATTTCTTTGGTAAGACGATGAGCGGCCGCAAGGAAGATTATCCGTTGTGGAAACGTGCGACCAATCAGGTTGACGGTCAGTTGGGCGAAGCTCTGGGACGCATCTATGCCAAGAAATATTTCCCCGAGTCGTCAAAGAAGATGATGGAGCAGTTGGTGAAGAATTTGCAAATTAGTCTTGGCGAACGTATTGATGCGCAAACCTGGATGAGCGATTCTACTAAGGCTAACGCCCACAAGAAGCTCGACAAGTTTTATGTGAAGATTGGCTATCCCAACAAGTGGACCGACTACAGCCGTCTGACCATCGACCCGCGGAAGAGTTTCTATGACAACGTGATGGCCGTGAGGAAATTCAATCACGACAAAGAGATTGCCGAGAAAGCCGGAAAGCCCGTCGACAGAGATGAGTGGGGCATGACACCGCAAACGGTGAATGCTTATTACAACCCCACGACCAACGAGATTTGCTTCCCTGCAGGCATTTTGCAATATCCATTCTTCGATCCCAAGGCCGACGAAGCCTTTAATTATGGTGCCATCGGTGTGGTCATTGGTCACGAGATGACGCATGGTTTCGACGATCAAGGTCGCCAATATGATGACGAGGGCAACATGCGCGATTGGTGGACACCCGCTGATGCCAAAGGTTTCGACCAGCGCGCCGACCTCTATGCCAACTTCTTCGACAAGATTGAGGTGTTGCCGGGATTGCATGCCAACGGTCGTTTCACCTTGGGCGAGAACTTAGCCGACCATGGTGGCCTGCAAGTGGCTTACCATGCGTTTAAGAACGCCACAGCCAAGAAGCCGCTGAAGAATAAGGATGGTTTTACGCCCGACCAGCGTTTCTTCTTAGCCTATGCAGGCGTTTGGGCTGGCAATATCACCGATCAGGAAATTCGCAACCGCGTGAAGCGCGATCCCCATTCCTTGGGCAAATGGCGCGTAGATGGTGCATTGCCCCACATCGATGCTTTCTACAAGGCATGGAATGTGAAACCTGGGGACAAGCTCTATCTCCCCGAAGCCGAGCGCTTGCAGTTATGGTAATCTGTATCTATTGCGGACATAAAATCTGAGGGGGCTTCTGCCGAACCAACCTGGTTTAAATAGGTGGGACGGCAGTTGCTTTAACATAAAAAGGAATTAGATGCTTTAAATATGCCTTATCCCAAGTTTGGGACGCACCGAATTTCACAAAAACAGGTGTTCCCAACTTTGGGAGCGAGGAAAAATGAGAAAAACGGGTGTTCCCAACTTTGGGAACAGCCAAAAATCATAAAAATAAACGTTCCCAAAGTTGGGAACGACGAAAAACAGCAAAAACAAGGCTTCCCAAAGTTGGGAACAGCATTTTCAACTGCGGGAAGCCTTTTTTATGATTTAATCACTAACCTTATTCACAATACTATGGTTCTAAAAAGATTTACCGCCATCAGCTGCCGCACTTCCTGGCGTAGTAGAGTACGAGATGCATATCCTGCTAACAGTTGAACTTGATTCGTTAGGAATAAAAGTCATGGAAATGGGCTGTTTGATGGCTTTTCTTGCGATATACTTGGAGTTAATTATAAAAATAGTTATCTTTGTGACTTCAAAAATGACTTTAAAAAATTAGCTGTAATGATAGTAGCAAAACGTATTTTACTTTGTTTGGCGCACATGAGTGGCAATGAAATGAAGTTCATTCAAGAGGCGTTCGACACTAATTGGGTGGTGCCATTGGGTCCAAACGTAGATGGCTTTGAGCATGATCTCGAGGCTTTTGTTGGTCAAAATAAGCAGGTGGTGGCTCTTTCTTCGGGTACAGCCGCCGTGCATTTGGCGCTGATTGCGTGTGGCGTGAAGGCTGGTGACGAGGTGATGGTGCAGAGCTTCACGTTCTGTGCTTCTTCGCATCCTGTAACCTATTTGGGAGCTACGCCAGTGTTTGTTGATTCAGAACGCGACACATGGAACATGGATCCCGTGTTGTTAGACAAGGCGATTGCAGATCGCATTGCAAAGACGGGTCGCAAACCCAAGGCTATTATTCCGGTTTATCTTTATGGCATGCCGGGCAAGATTAAAGAAATTTTGGCGGTTGCGGCAAAGTATGATATTCCGGTGATTGAAGATGCTGCCGAGGGTTTTGGCTCGCGTTATGATGGGAAAGTGGTGGGCACATTCGGCGTTTTTGGTGTGCTGAGCTTCAATGGCAATAAGATGATTACCACTTCGGGCGGTGGCGCTTTGATTTGTAACGACGTGGATATGCGTAACCGCATTATGTATTTTGCCACGCAAGCGCGTGAGTCTTATCCTTATTATCAGCATACCGATGTGGGATATAACTATCGCATGAGTAATATTTGTGCGGGCATCGGTCGTGGACAAATGACTATCTTAGACGAGCATATTGCGCATCATCAGCGTCTGGCTGCTTGCTATCGTGAGGCATTTAAGAATGTGGAGGGCGTGACATTCCATGATAATCCCATGGCCAAATGTGATAGTAATTTCTGGCTGAACACCATTTTGCTTTCGCCCGAAGTGAAGGTGAAAGGACAGGAAAACGCTTATTCGACGATGGTTTCGGGGGCTATTGGTGGTGCAGGCAGCACGGTGCATCAGGCAAAAACCCTGCATACCGATTGCGAACCGAATGCCAATGTTGAGGCGTTGCGCGTTTATTTAGATCAGCATGGAGTGGAGAGTCGCCCGCTTTGGAAACCCATGCACAAGCAGCCCGTTTATCGAAATAATCCCGCTTATGTGAATGGTGTGAGCGAAGAGCTGTTCCATCAAGGACTTTGTTTGCCGAGCGGACCGATGGTCTCAGAAGAAGATGTGGCTTATATCATCGGTTTGATAAAAGAAGCAATCCAATAGATGAATCAAAAACAAACGAAAAATGGAATTCTTAAAGAAACTTTCTAATTGGTATTTCTCGCGCCGCTCACTGCCTTATTGGGCTATTTTGGGCATGGATATTTTGATTTGCTATCTGTCGGGAATCTATGTAACATGGCTTTATTGGAATGGCGCGCGTATCTTGGGCAGTATCATTCCGTTGCTGACGACCTTGTCGTTTTATATGATTTTCAATGTCATCGCGTTTAAAATCTTCCACACCTATTCGGGCATTATCCGCTATTCGAGCTTCATTGATTTGAAGAAGGTGGGCTATGCTATGGGGATGGCATTGGTCTTGACAGAGATTTTCCATTACATCATTTACTATTCAAGCAATTATCTTTCAGAGAATTTTGGCTTATACTTTGTGCATTATCAGGCGCGCCAATTAGCCGTCATCTATTTGTTGGCCACAGCTGTGATGTGGGCTTGTCGTGTGTTGATTAAGTCGGTCTACGATGCTTCGTTTGCCAATGATGGTGCCAGTAAAACGCTTATTTATGGTGTTCGCGACGGAGGTATTTCATTGGCAAAAAACATCATCAATGAAAAGCCCACGCGCTATTTACTAAAGGGTTTCATCAGCCACAATCCCGCCTATAAAACGCGGTTGTTGATGGGCGAACGGGTGTATCCTGTTGATGCCAATCTGAAGGATGTGATTGTGCGTGAAGGCATTAAGACGGTGTTGGTTTCGCCTATACAAAATGACCGTTTCCGGCATGACACGAAGTTGCAAGACCTGTTGATTGAGCAGGGTGTGAAGATTTTGATGCTGCCCGAGACAAAGGAGTGGACACAAGATGGCACGGTGAACGATTTGAAGCCAGTCAGCATTAACGACCTCTTGCCGCGAAATGAAATCACGATTGATATGGATGAGGTGGCCAATATGCTGACGGGCAAGCGCATTTTGGTTACGGGCGCCGCCGGAAGTATTGGAAGTGAGTTGGTGCGGCAGATTGCTTCGTTTGCCCCTTCGGCTATGATGTTGATTGATCAGGCGGAGACACCGCAGCACGACATGAAGTTGTTGATGCAAAATAAATTCCCATCTGTAGCGTGTTCGGTGATTTTGGCCAGCATTGCAAATGAGGAACGTATGGACAAATTGTTTGCATCGTTTCAACCCGATTATGTGTTCCACGCAGCAGCTTATAAGCATGTGCCGATGATGGAAGATAATCCCAGTGAGAGCATCCAGAAT
>ERZ772967.1950-NODE-1950-length-13658-cov-4.529001_pt1 | contig 13658 bp, 14 predicted proteins | sample MGYA00511677_ERZ772967 | MGnify/ENA primary metagenome ERZ772967 (study PRJEB29015, sample SAMEA2737931) | human oral metagenome | biome: human oral; feature: human-associated habitat; material: dental | place: China | collected 2146 ...
CCGTCGGCGTACTGGATGAAGACGTTGTCGTAGCCGTTGATGTCGATGTTCTCGATATCGGTGTCCTCCAGCAGGGGCTGAAGGCGCCCCACGCCGAAGAGGGCCGCATGGATCCCCTGGGAGACCTCCTCCTCCTCGACGGCCGTCAGCGGGCTGCGACCGGCGGCGATCTCCGAGCGGGCGTGCTGCTCCAGGACGCGCCCGATGAGCGCGCGGGCGAACTGGCGCTCGTCCTCGGGGCTCATGGGCGGGATGCCGGAGGAGGCGTCGTCGCGCCGCTGCTGCACGAGGAGGTCGGCGACCTGCTCGCGCATGTCGCGAACGATGTTCTGGTCCACACTCATGGCGCCACCCTCCTCTCCCCGGCGACGATGGTGGCGGCGACCGTCCGCGCCGATCGCACCAGGAGCGTGCGCCGCAGCGCTCGCGGGCGCCGACCGGCCAGGGCGTCAGCGGCGGCGGTGTCCTCCGGCAGGAGGCCGACGATGGGCACGTCGAGTCCGCTCGAGCGCAGCAGCCGGTCCAGGTCCTTGCCCTCGTGCCGCGATTTCCACGGGGCGATGAGGAGGACGGCCAGACGGATCGGCTCGGAGTGGCGCGAGTTCTCCTGGAGCCACATGAGCCGTTCGCGCAGGTGGCCGTAGTTCTCGACTCCCGGGCGAGTGACCATGATGGTCAGATCGGAGGCCAGCGCCACGCCCAGGCTCGGCGCCCCGGGCGCGAGGCGCCCGACGTCGGCGATCACATCTCCGCGCCGCTGCAGGGTGGAGGCCAGTTGCGCCCAGCCGGAGCCGATGGCGATGGCCTGGTCGGGGCGGGATAGTCCTACGAGCACGGACAGACCCCCGTCGATGACGGTGACGTGATCCTCCAGGGGCACGTTGGGCTCGCGACGCACCGCGGCGGCCAGAGAGACCACCCCGCGATCGCCGTCGAGCGGGCGCCCGTCCTGCGTGCGCAAGCGGTAGACGAGATCCGATCCGGCGGCATCGAGCTCGGCCAGGAGGGCCTGCCGGGGCCAGGTGGCGGCAAGCACATGGGCGCTCGTGGACACGCCCGGGGATCCCTTGGCGGAGGCGAGTGAGACCAGCATCAATGGTCTCCGATCGGCTGGCCGACGGATGTCACCACCAGCGCGATATTGCCGGCCGCGGACGCCGAGGCCACCTTCGCGGCGTCATCGTCCTTGACGAGGACGGAGACGATCGCCCCTGAGCCCCAGCCCTTGCCGGAATTGGAGTTGTTCTCGGAGGTCGGCGTGGCGTCCAGGATCTGGACGTTGGAGACGGTCACCTTCTGGCTGGTGACATCGACGATGTCGACGACGTCGCCGGCTGTCAGGCCGCTGGCCGGAAATCGTCCCGCCTCGAGCGAGACGCCGACGACCTGCTGGTCGGAGCCGGGCAGGTTCTCGGTGGCGATCTGGGAGGTGTCGACCAGCTGTCCCTTGGAGATCTCCACTCGAGCGGTTCGACCGACAACCTGATCGATGTTGGTCACCGGAATGAGGCCGGACACGTCCGCGGAGACCCGCACGGAGGCCAGGTCGTCCTTGGTGATGACTTGGCCGGCCTTCACGGTGTCGGCCGCTGCGAGCATCTCGACTCGATGATCCATCCGGGTGGCGAGCAGGCCGGCGAGGAGGGCGCCTCCGACGATGAGCAGAACGGCCAGGGCCGCCAGCAGGGGACGCCTTTCGCGTGGAGCGGACGGCAGCCTCGTCGCGTCCGCTCCCTTGGCGGCGGACGCACGGGAGGAGCGTTCTGTGCGGCCTTGAGGGTTTTCAGCATGACGCAGTGGCATTGACAAGAGCCTCACGGTCGAGAGGGACGGGGCCTTAGAAACCGTATCCCATCCTCCGCGCGCATGGCAGGTCGACCTGAGGGGCTCCGGGATGGGGACATCTTCCCCCGCTTCCAGCCCCTCGGCCCCCTTGCCGACCTCGGTGCACCATGTCAGAGTGGGGCACGACACGGCGCTCGATCACCGCCGGCGTCAACTCCACAGATCCCTGTGAATCATCCCTGAGGATCGGCTGTTGCCAGTCGTTCGTCCCCATTGAACTAACTGAAGGAGCCCTCATGGCCTCGGTCCAGGCAGACCTAGACACACTGCGTTCGCTGTACAACACCCTCAAGGGCAACACCGAGTCGTGCGCCAACATCCGGACCTCCACCGACAGCTCCCTGGCGAGCACGGTCTGGGAGAGCAAGAACGCTGACGAGTTCCGCAGCGCATGGTCGGACACCCACAAGCCGAACCTCATCAAGGTCGAGCAGGCGCTCGCGGCCGCCGCCACGGATGTGGCGACCAACCACAACAACCTCGTCATCGCCAACGGCGAGGACGACGAGCACCTTGCTCCGGTTCAGCCCAGCGCCTGATGCGGCGCTGAATAGCTGACGGCGCACCGCCGGCGCGTTCGCCGGCTGCGTCAGTACATCTTCAGCCCGGTGGAGCAACCAGAACCTGCTGGTTGCTCCACCGGGCTGACTGCTGTTGTCGGAGTTGTCAGTGCTGTCGGAGTTGGTGTTGGCGGAGTTTGCGGAGCGTTTTCGGACCCCGGTATTTCCCCACCTCCGCAATAACTGTCTGAACTCTGAGTCTTTTGAATCCTTTAAATTCTGAATCCTTTGACCTCTGAGGAGACGACGAATCCGACTCGGAGGGTTGAGGGGTGTTAATGGGCGGGTTAGTCTCGGCACGATTCCCTATATTGTTCCTGGTTCTGGGAGGCCCAAGTGTCGTATCCTGCTCGTTTTTCTAGTTCTGGTCGGCGTGTGGTGGTGGGTCTGACGGTGTTGGTGATGGTGGCCTCGAGCGTGTCGGGATGCAGTGCCCGCCGGGAGACGTCCGGGGGTTCGTCGGTGCCGGCGTTGGAGGGTGCTTCTGAGTCGGCCTCGGCTGGTGTGGAGACTTCTGGTGAGGCTGGTGAGGCGTCGGCGGGTGCGTCCGATGGTGCCAGTGCGGTGGCGACGGGTCTGACGGCGGATTCGTTGTCGGATCCGGGGAGTGAGTATGCGGTGGTGTCGATTCCTGAGGGGCTGGATGCTGGGCAGAGCGAGGTGCTGTCGGCTTTTGTTGCTTATGACCGGGCCAGTTGGAAGGCCGTCCGAGACATGGATGGCACCGGCGAGGTGGAGGCCACCGCGACCGGTCAGAAGTTGGCTGATTTCACGAAGGAATATAAGGATCAGGAGGCCACGGGGCAGCATGTCGAGGGCTCGTCCAGTGCTGAGGTCTTAGCAGTGGATCTGATGCCGGATAACCTCACGGCCTCGGTGGGTGTCTGCAATGACCTGACAAGGGCGAAGCTGGTGTCGACTGCGGGTGAGGATCAGACACCCGAGGATGTGCCGCACCGCTTCCCCATGACGTACACCTTGATGCGGGATGGTTCGGGCTGGAAGGTGGTCAGCAGCTCGCACGGAGAGGCTGATCAGTGCTGAAAGAAACCTGGGCGATGAGGGCGCCACTAAGGCGATGCACCATGGCCCGCGCAGTTGCTCTGATGCTGGTTCTGACTGTAGTCGCATTGTCCATCGTGGCCGCGCCGCCGGCTTACAGCGATAGTGCAAAGGCCGGCTCTGGTCAGAGTTCGGATGGCAGTGCGCAGATTTCGGTGTCGGTGTCTTATGAGTCGGCGGCCTCGGGCTCAGGCGGGGGCGGCGGTGTCACTACCTCAAGCCAAAGCGTGACGGCGACCATCAAACCGACATGCTGGTACTCACAGTCTGGGACTGGGGCTGAGGTGGCCAGTTCTTTAAATGCGGATTTCGGAGGGCGGAGATACGACCCGGGCAGCGGTGCCACCTCAGAAGACTACTATCCGGGATGGCGGGATCATGCCGATGATGAAGAAGGTTACTGGTACGTGCCGATTTGCACGGGGGCTAAAATCGGTGAGGAAACTTTTGAATCGGTTGTGCGTCCGTTCATCAGGAACAGTAAGCCGGTGTTCGTACCTGCTGGTGGCGAGCCGCCGGCGCCTTTGATTGATGGTGGGACTCTGGCGCGGGCGGCGTGGGATGCGGTGACGATTCCGCAGCCGAGTGTGGAGACGAATCCGAAGCTGGGGGATTCCGGGGCAACCCTGGTGGGTATGGATACCTGGGTGTGGGCCACCGACGAGACTCCTGCGAAGGTGACGGCTACCGCCACAGCAGGACCGGTGACCGCGACGGTGACCGCGGTATCGGATGGCCTCAGACTCTCCGCCCCTGACTCCGCCCCCGACTGCCATGGTTTCGGAACCCCCTGGAGCGAGGGGGCGGCCGAGGGGTCGTCTGACTGCACGATCGAGTTCACCCGCTCGTCTGCTCATCTGGGCGGGACCACGCCCCTGGACATCTCAGTGGGCTACTCGGTGTCCTACACCGCCACCGACGGCGCCACCGGAGACCTCGGCGCCGTGACCACCACAACCACCACCAACATCCCCATCGCCGAAACCCAAACCACCAACAACAACTAAACATCAAAACCAGTACCACGTCATAACGAATAGGCAGAGGGCGTGTGATATGGCCGATAAGATCGATAATCCAAAACTGGTGGCGATCAGGAATATCCAGTCTCAGATCTCCGCGTCGCAGAGTAATCTGGGGTCTTGGGCACCTACGTCGTCTGCGTCGACTGGCGCCAGTACGATTGATGATAGGCTGACTGAGGATGTGTGGACCTCTCCAGTGGCTGATGATTATCGCACCAAGATCAGTACAGCGGTGTCCAATACGGACGCGGCACTGACGTCAATCGCCGCGGATCTGACCAGCGCTGAAAACGAGATCGTCGAAGCGGGCCTGGAGGACGTGGACCCGGATTCCGAAGAGGCCAAATGGCCCAACGACTGATAACAATAGTTTGTCCTGTATTTAGCATTAAGGAGTTTTGTGGCTTTTATCAAGATTAATCCCGAGGGTATGCTCACGGTTGTCAACAATTTGGATGAGCGCGCTTCTGCGGTGGACACGGAGCGGACGAACATCGACAATTCAAGCTCTGAGAACCACGACCCGGTCGCCTCGGTCGTTGAAGCCACTGATCCTGTGTCTGCTCCTTTCGCACCCGGTCAAACGTCTGGCCCTTCCTTGCCCGGTCAAAATTCATACTCGACAAACCTGAACGCCTGTGCGGGAAATATCCGGGCTCTGGCTGAAGAGTTGCGTACTCGTCGTCAGGAGGCCATTGACATGAACTCTTCGGGAATCACTCCCGCAGACGCGAACGGAATGGTGTCTTACTATCTGCCCGACCCGCTCGAGGGTACGGTGGACACCGAGGAGTACTGGAACAACACCGACACCACCGATAATGTCAGGAAGTACAATAGCGAATCGGCGGCCAATGGCAAGGCTGACGCTACTGCTTTGAGTGAGGCGCTCAAAGGGGGTCAGAATGGCACGTCTTCGGATGGACGCACTGTTGAGCAGATTTTAGAGGAGATGGGTAAGCACGAGGACGTGCCGACTTATGGCGGTATGTTCGTCAATACCTATGGCGTTGACAACTTTGTCGAGCTGCCCATTAACATAGATTGGCACAATACAAAGTACACGGGCCAAAAGACTACCCAGTATGGTGACTATTCGACCGATAGAGCGGCGACTGAGCAGGCTAATGGGACGCTGGGTCATATTTTGGCTGCCGCCACTCAGTCGAGCGCGACTCCGGAAGGGTATGATTCTTGGTCTGATGCGCTCTATAAGTCGGTGTCCGCCAAGGGGCATCGAGGCCGAATGTCGAGCCTCAACCAGCTCCTAGCCGCCGATGGAGCCGTCTATGACACTGACACCCTCGTTCAGCTCGGCGACAAGTTTGAAGATCTGCCATTCGATGGAGATGCAGCCAGCCATACCGGAGATCAGATCTCCGGTTACCATGACAGCACATATGGCTGGCTCTACAATGAAGGCCGCTCATATCGGGGTGGATCACTGGATCCGTTGTACGGCGTGACAAAAGCGATGGGTAATAATCCTGATGCTGCTCAGCAGTATCTCACTCCAGATGGGGAGATCAAGAATGGAAAGTGGGTGCCTGGGGAGCAGACGAATGATCGGTGGAAACTGCTGACGGAGCGTGACTGGGACTCCGAGGTCGGCCTGAACGGCTTCACCGCCGCCCAGGCCGCCGCATCCTCGCAGCGAAGCAGTGAAAACCCGGAGACAGCCGGGGCGGCGACGTGGCTGACTGGTCGTTCGATGGAGTACGCGGTCGATAATCTGGAGACGGATGACTATACGGACGCCATGAAGGAGAACCTGTCGGTGCTTGTGGCCAACAGCCGCAAAGAAGTCGCGTCTGTTGCCACCGGTGGTGACCCTGACGGTGGGAATCCTGGGGGTCTTAACCTGTCTGATGGCGCGAATACGCTCTCGTCGCTTATCTACAGGGTGATCGATAATAAGAACGCGGCGACGACTATTGGAACCGCGCTCGCCGAGGAGACAGCGGGCAACTCCAACCCGACCACCGCAAAAGATCTTAATAACAAGTATCAGCGCACCGGAGCCGTATACGGTTATCTTGATGCACTGGGCAGCGAACGCGCCGCAGACGTGTATGGTGAGAAGAAGAAGGATTCGCAGGAATCGAAAGATATGGCGGGAACAGCGCTTACCGCATTCACCACTATCGCAGGCGCCGGGCTGTCTGGTCCGGCGGCGCCGACGCTGTGGAGTTTGGGGACCTCCGTGACGAAGCCTTTGGCCCTCTCCCAGCTGGACGGTGCGCCCACCTACAATGATCCGGTTGACGCGTCACGAAGCGCGCTTGAAGCACAGGCCTACGCAGAAGCCTCGAACAGAGGAATGATCACCGAATCCGGGGCCTACGACCCCCAACGCACAAGCGATGAAAACGGAAACACATACGGCTGGTTTTCCCCGGAGAACAATAGTATGAACCTCACTTCGAATCCAGGCGAAAAGCAGAACGAACAAGTTCACGATTGGGCAAACAGCCTCAGAGAAGCACGGACTGAAAATGGAGAGACAGTCTACCCTGAAGCCACAGACATATTTAATAACACAGATAAATCAATAGATGGCGGCATGAATAGTGGAAGGGCTCGAGTTTCGGGCGAAGATGGAGTCGGAAAAGATAGCGACAGTGGAAGTGTTAAAATTAAAAGATAGACTTGCGTAGAAGATCTCGATCATATATCGAAAAAATGGTGAGATGGACATGATGGTTTATCGAGTTTTCGCTCCGTTCAGTGGCCGTTTGGCGGCAACATTTACAGCGCTCATCCTGAGCTTCAGCGTCGGGGCCTGCTCTGGCTTTCCCGGGCTGCACCGCCCCTCGCAGACCGCGAGCAGCACACCAGTGACGGACGAGTACATATGCGGCGCTCTGTCAACCGAACAACTCAAAGAAACACTCGACTACGAAATCCTCTCATACAGATACAACAATGGCCCCATAAGGCCTAACGACGGAAGCGGAAGAATTGAATATATCTACAACTGTAACACCACTTCCTACGCCAACTCAGATCCATTCGGACTTCTCGAATTGAGCTACGCCTCGAGTAATTCTTTGGGAAATAACCCAGGCTTTGATGGTTGGCTGTATTTCGATGATATTCCCTCCCATTTTCCAGACACCGCTAAAGCGATTGAGCTCGACGGAAAAGACGGCGAGGGATGGTCGTGGACCGCGGACAACGGTGCATACATCGCGTGGCGCTACCCCGACGGCACCATGCTCTATGTGCGACTGACCAGTGCGGACGACAACCCCGTCACGCCCGAACAACAAGACGCCCTACTACAAGTCTTCACCCCACTAATCGACACCGTCCCGCCCATCGCCGCCGGCTCACCCGATCAAGCCAGCTACCCAAGCCCAACCCCCACCTGACTTCTTTATCGGTCCTTGGCCTGCTCGGCACCCTAAGCGCGATCCTGATCTACCTGCGCCGTCACCACACCCGGCGAAATCACTGAAATCCTAGGCATATCCCAACCCAGCGTCTCCCGAACAAACACTCAACCGCACTAGGGCGTGCCACGTATGACATGTGACATGCGGAAGTCAGAGACCGCAATCGCCAGCCCTGCATCACCTCACCACTGCCTTTGGATAAATCTCAATACAAACCGCAGGCTGCTATTCGCGGAGGTGTTACTAGCCTGTTCTGCGGAGCTCGAGTTTGATGATCGAAGCGATGATGTTAGGAAGTTCTATCAGCCGCTGGCGGTAACCGGTTGACAAGATCTTCCATTTTTTAAATGAGGCGATAGCACCCTCGATGACAGCGCGCATAGATGATACTTGTTGAGCTCTTTCTCCCGTAGCAGGCGCTCTGCGTGGGGATCTTCTTGATGGGGGGTCAGCGCACCGTGGGCGGTGTAGGCGGTATCGGCTATCCAGTCGGCACCGGCCAGAATCCCGTCCCAACCGCACAGGCTCAGGGCGGCGCTGTCGTGGCGTGAGTCGGGCACCGGATCGAAGACTGCCACCAGGGTCGCATCGGTGGTGGCGGCCACCTGAACGCCCAGGCACTGAGCGTGTGCTTGCCCGAAGTTGGCCTTTTCTACTTGCTTGCCGGCTGCTGCCTGTTATTGGTAGGGATCGGTGTGCTACCGATGAGCAGCAGGCCGCCTTGGCCCAGGCTGATACCGCTCATAGCCAACACATGAGTCAGCAGGAGCATCATGCGTGGCCATATGCGTGAGACAGTGGGCTGGGAAATGCCGTGCATGTCAGCGGCCAGGGCCTGGGATATGTTGTGGCGCAGCAGCACCAAACTGATCTCCACCTGTTACCTGGCCTTCAGGCGGTAGCCTTTCAGATTCTGATTCTGGGATTCGAGCGCCTCCTGGATACGCCTGACAAGCTCACCGACATCGTCATCGCACAACCCCGTGGTAGACTGATAATATATTGGGCGCATCCACCTGAAAATCGAGTGCGGCGACCCAATTCTCTCGCGAAACGGCCGACACTCCTACTAGCTATTAAAGAAAAGAAAACACACCACGAATAACACCCTCAGAGGATAACGGGAAGCCGACCATTAACGCTCCCAATCGAATGACTCCAGAGGCGGCGCGAAACTATATCACTTGGCAGGAAGGTATCACTAATAGCAAACACTCGGAACCGGTTATGACTGACCTGGAGGGAGTCGTTAATAGCGGATGGGAAACAGGAAGCGGGACGGGAAAGAGCGCCAAGATCATCAAATGAGTACTTTAAACCGCTTCCGCCGTGGAGCCTCATCGGTCCGCATACTGCACTGGTGCACCCGTGCCATCGCGGTGGTGGCCTGCCTGGGGCTGTGCTCTTGCTCCTCCTTGCCCTGGGCAGCCCAGACCCAGAGTCCCACACCCACGCCCACACCTCTGCCAGACGACTACCTGTGCGACATTGTGCCGGCCAATATCCTCAACGACTCACTCAGCTTCCGCACCGGACGGGTCTACTACTCTCACTCCAGTAGCAGGGGAGAGGAGAAGGCCGTCAATCAATATGATGATTGGCAATGCGCCCTGACCTCCCCGGACATTAATCAGACGATCCAGATCAAGTACGTTTTTAACAACCACTGGGACACTCCCGCCGGCTGGGTCTGGTCACCTCTGACAGAGTCCGCACCTGAGAACGAGAAGCGCAACGCTGACCCGATCACCCTGCCGAACCACGAAGGGCAGGGGTGGATCATCGGAGATTCCCCAGACGTCAATGACAGATCCGTTCTGGCCTGGCAATACCCCAACGGCTACTACCTAGTCGTCTCCATGGGCTACAAGCCGGAAGCTCCCGCCCCCGACAATAATCTTCAGGCCCTCCAGGACCTCGCCCTGGCCGTTATCGACGAGATCCCGCCCATCGCCGCCGAACCCGTACACCTACACACCATCTACCCCGACGACGACCCAACCAACAACTCACCCCAAGACAACTAACACACCCACCAACACCCCCAACCAGACCCGCGCCGGCCCTTTCTCCCCCTGAGATCGATAGCCCGGCATCGCCTCAGCATTCCCGATACGTTCTCAATTCCGATCTGGTTTGCGGTTGACGGTCTGAACCTCAGCCACCGGAATGTCAACAGACGAGTTCGTGGTGATCGGATCCAGGGTCCCGCTACTCCCATCTGAAGCGGTCCATGACACGTCGTAGCTCACGGACACGCTCAAAGGCGTCGTCCCACCAAGATGAGCCGAACTCCGCGTGAACTCGATCGTGCAATCACTGCCGCCCTCCTGGCTCTCACCATCCACCCAAGGGCTCCCCCAACCAGTGCATGACTGCTTCGCATCAGGGGCGCTCAAACGCAGACCAGACGACGAGGCCACGACCTCAGCAGACATCGACCCCGCCGACGCGCTTACCCGCACCTCACTAGGCGTATCACCCGTCGCCCACACCCACGTATCCATGCCCACCACCGTCGCATCCGGCACACCATCACCAGTGGTGATCTTCGGATTCGTCTCCACACTCGGGGCCGGAATCGTCACCGCATCCATCGCCGCTTTCACCAGCGTTTGCGCATCAATCAACGGAGCCGGCGGCTGCGACCCCTCCGGCACCCAGATATAACGCATGGGATTATCCTTATAAAAAGTCTTCGCTAACTCACCAAAATCTTCGTCTCTGCTCTCAGCCCGCATACGGTTGCAAACCGGCGTGTACCACCAACCATTGGTATCATTCGCGTGCTCATCCCAACCTTCCCATGGGATGGAAGGAATCTCATCACCCAGCGGATCCGGTGGAGGAGGATTCTCGACTGCCTTCCGATGCCCCTCCACCGAACTGGTGAATGCTGGTGTGTAGTAGCACACCGGCTGCACGGTAGTAGTCGCCGTCGTCGACCAGCTACCACCACCGGTAGACGAGGAACCACCCGACGCCGACGTACTCGACACCGAGATCGTCACCACCTGACTGCCATCCCCCGGACTGGAAGTCCCGGGAGACACGCCCCCATCCTCACCCGGATTAGCGAATGCCGTCGGTCCGCACACCGCGATTCCCAGAGCAACCGGTACGACCAGTAGCCCTCGTGTCCAGCTCCATCTGCTCAGCACTGGTCCACCCCCACCTTCTCGTCAGAAGACACCATCCAGGTGCCCGATTCCTCATCCTTTATCAGCGTGATGCGTCTCATATACGTATGAGCGGTGTCTTTACCGGCATCTTCTCCGCCATCAGACACGACGCGTATTTGACGCTGATCATTGCACGCCATCATGGTGGCCTGACCCGCATTGCCTTCACTTACGCTCACGTCCTGCACCGACGTCGAGTACTGGCCCTCCATATGCCAGCCGTTCGCCTGATAATCCGAATACAGGTCATCGAAGTATCTGAACGCCTCGCCCGTCATCACGGTCTCGACCTGCGAAAGGTCCCCATCCATCGCCCGAAACGCCTCCCACGTCAACCTGTCGGAGGCGACATAGACGCCCGCGATCTCCTTACCGGTGTCATCAAGGTCATCGGGAAGGCTCTCCGCCGTGTACTCGCTCTCCGGGTTCGACATCTTCTGCGGGGTCACGTCCTCCGGCGCCCAGGCCAGCGCCGTCGGTCCTGCCGACCCAGTCGATTCCGACGCCCCGCCATCAGCCCCCGCCGTCAACGCCGGTACCGGTGAACCCGACGTCGAATCACCACCCGACGAGCACCCGGCCGCACCGCCGACCAGCATGACCACAGCCACCGCACCCGCAGCAGCACGACGCAAACGGCCCATCACAACCCCCATTCAGGGACAGCCGGAAATACCAGGAAATGTCGATAACGATATCATCGCGCCCCCGAAGGGGACCACCGCTCCCAGGGCGCTCAAGCGCCGAACAGCGGCCTTCAGGCTGGGGACTTCTCCCCAGTACCCCACGGCCCGACCGCCCCTCCGCCTCGGCCCGGCCAGCAATGCGCCCCTGCAGAACCCCTGCACTCTCAGGGATCTCTCAGTGTCTCTCAGAGCCCCTCGTCAACCCCTCCACCTCTTCTTCGCATCACCGCCGACGCCCGCCACCCGCCGCACGCCCCGGCAGACCTCGGCACCACCGTTACCATCGAACTCATGAGTCTGCCGACGCCCGAGCCCGCCCCCCCCCGCCGAGCACGCACTGGCCTGCGCACCGTGGTCATCGCCGTCTTAGCCGGGGCGCTCACCCTGGGCGCCGTCGTCGGCGGCACCCTCCTGGCCACCGGAGGGACCATTTACGCACAGCAGGCCTCCATCCGTGCGCACTCCGCCATTCCATCGGACTCATGGGCCACGGGCTCCACGCAGCAGTGGTCGACGACGATCGACACGGATGCCTCGGTTTTCACCTCTCCCGGCCACCTCTTCTCGGTGAAGACCGACGGCGACAACGCCCAGGCCTCCGCCCTGACCGCCTACACCATGAGCGACTCCGGGCTCTCCCAGGCCTGGTCAGCCTCCGTGGACACCACCGGGGACTCGGTGGCCGAGCGCGGAGCGGACAACCCCCTCTACCCCGCATTCCTCATATGGGGTAAGAACACGATCATTCACGGCCGGACCCTGTACGACATCACGACCGGGAGCACCAGCGACGTCCCCTGGCCCACAGATGCCGTACCAGTCGTCGCCGGAGACACCGTCGTCGCCTGCCGGAAGACCATTTGCGCCGGTTACAGCGAGAGCCAATCCGGCTTCGCACAATCCGGCGAGGCCGGAAGCGGCCCCCTGTGGTCCACCGCTGTCGAAAGCGCCATCAACGCCGTACCGGGCCTCTCTGCGACCGAGAACGACGCGGCCGGAGGCATCACCAGAGAGGGCGGCAACTACGTGCCTGTGATCACCCTGTCCGGTGCGAATTACGTCATCATTGCCCACCATTACGTCATCAATATCGACACAGGGCAAGCGCTCACATTCGACGTTCCAGAAGAAGATCCGGCTATCTACGCCATTGTGAGCACCGACAGCGGCTGGGCCATCCGCTCCGCCTACTACGATCTGGCGGCCAGTTCCGCGAAAGAGGCTCACCTGTCCTTCTACGATATCGGGGGAGGGAAACCCACCTCCACGCAGACCATTCAGAGAAGTCTCAATGAGGACCAGGCGATGTCCTTCCCGCGCCCGATGCCGGTCAAGTACTGGGAGAAGTTATTTGTTGATAATGACACGAGTTCAACAGCGGGGACAAACGCATCGACCACCGTTGATAATAAGTTATGCGTGCAGAGCATCTCCATGACGGATGCCGCCACAATCGACCTCTCCGGCTTCGACACGACCGCCTTCCCCTGCTTCGATCAAGACGCTATCCAGCTCTCCGACCACGCGAAGGTGGTGGCAGTCGGAATGAAGCAGGTCACCGGAGCGCCCTTCTCACTGATGTATGACGCCAAGACGGGGGAGCAGATCACCTTCGAGGGAATGGACCCGGCCAGCGGAGCCTCATTCACTGTTGTCGATCCGAGGCAGATCATCGGCTACTCGCCATCGGACGGCACCCTCACCAGCTACTCACCCCGCTCCCGCTAGCGCGCGACTGATGGAGTCACCGTGCGCCACAGCCGGAACGCGGCGCACTCACTGTTTACGAGCCCGCCGGCTGAGTGCGCGCCTGGTGCGTTCGTAGACGGCGGGCCCGGCGGAGCGCGCCGTCTACGAACGCACCGGGCTCATCCCGCTTGGCGCATCCTCGCACCAGCCG
>ERZ772967.1951-NODE-1951-length-13648-cov-4.070477_pt1 | contig 13648 bp, 19 predicted proteins | sample MGYA00511677_ERZ772967 | MGnify/ENA primary metagenome ERZ772967 (study PRJEB29015, sample SAMEA2737931) | human oral metagenome | biome: human oral; feature: human-associated habitat; material: dental | place: China | collected 2146 ...
AAAACTATATTCCGCGCTTTCGCGGCAGAGAGGAAACCTTTCACTGCGAAAAGCATGGAAATGTGCAGGTAATGCACCTAGAAGGATCCACCAAGCCGCCTAAATGCCCTTTGTGTGCACAGGAGCGGGAAGAACAACAAAAGCGAGAAAAGCTTGAAGAGCAGCGAATAAAACAGCTCGCGGCAATGGGCATCCGCGACAAACATTTAAACGCAAGTTTTGCAAACTACATTCCTCAAAATGAAAAAGCAGCGCAATATCTTCAAGATCTTTATGAGCTTGCCAAAAACCCGAGCGATACGTTTGTATTGCTCTATGGGAAAAGCGGCACGGGCAAAAGCCACCTTGCAAGTGCAGCGGTGATGCTCAACAAGGGAGTATATACGACATGGGAATTTTTAGATATGGAAATTCGTTCAACATTTAATAGTTTCGCAGCGAAGAAAACAGAATACGAGCTTATTACTCATTATTGTACCATTCCATTTCTTGTTATCGATGAAGTTGAGAAGGGCAAGAATGAAGATGCAAAGATGCGTTGCTTGTCGCTTATTTGCCGCGAGCGGCATGAGCGGAAGCGCCCGCTTTGGATTGCAGGAAACTGCAATTACGAATGGGTAAAAAATATATTCGACAGCGCGGTAATCGACCGGCTAACAGAAAAGGGTAAGTCGTTCAATTTCGACTGGGAAAGCTACCGGCCGAAGTTGCGGGATGCGATTTAGAGATGAAGGAAGGAAAAATGGTAAGCAAACAAAAATACAATGAAATTTTCAAACTAAAAGGTATGCTTGAAAAAGCAGCCATACCTTTTGATTTTAGCGAACTGCACGGCGGTTTTCATATCGTGTATCCATGCTCTGATGGCGTGGTATGCTCTGTCGTTGAGCATGACTTTAGCTATGGTCGTCGGAAGGATTTACTTGAAATACGAGGTCTTATGACTGAAAAGGAAAGACTTGACACAGACGATGATGTGCTTGGGTTTTTAACTGCGCAAGATGTATTTAACCGTATTGAAAAGCACTATAAAAATGAGGAGGCATAAATCATGGAATTTGACAAATCACGTGTATTTTCCGCAGTTAATGCGGATGAATTGAAGGTGGGGAGTAAGTGCGTTTTTGCGGATAATTTAAGAGAGTTAAGACGTTTAGTGAGCATAGAGGATACTTCGCAGGTTTTAATTGCAATCAAAGGAGAATCTTATAAATATCGCTTTGAACAGGCAAAAGCTGACTGTATGGGAGATACACTTTTTGCCCTTGCCTATCTCATCGAACCGCCCAGCAAACCGAAGTACAAGTACAAGCCGTTTGAAAGCGTTGATAAAGCGATGGAGGCAATTAAAAAACACGGCGGGTGGGTGAAAGACAAAACAACTGACGATTTAAAGTTAATTACCAGTATAGGTAAAATCTCCGACAGCGTAAGCTCAATAGGTGTGGGCGGAAGCTATTATACTTTTACAACCTTTTTAGATAGTTATGTTTTTGCCGACGACGGCAGCCCCTGCGGGAAATTGGTGGTGGAGTAAATGATTGAAGAAAAAATTGTTAATCCTTATCTCAATTTGACTCTTATACAAGATGACTACGATGGAAGGATTCTTTTTCCTGAAACAGAAATAAAAGTAAAACCTATTCTTTCGGTAGGTTATAATCCTGTGTTTGATGCCTTTGATTCAGTTAAATGTGTTTGTCCTATTTGCTTGGCTGCAAAAAGAGGTAGGGAACTATCCCTTTATTGCGACAAAATAACTCAATGTCCTTGCTGTGGTGTTAATTTAGATTGGACAGAGTATAAAGAAAAATGCAAAAAGTTAGGGATATGATATGACCTACCTATCCGTATGTAGCGGCATTGAGGCGGCAAGTGTTGCGTGGGAGCCTTTAGGTTTTAAGCCTATAGGTTTTGCGGAAATAGAACCTTTCCCTTGCGAATTATTGAAGCAAAAATACCCTGCCGTAAAAAATTATGGAGATATTACGCAATATGAAAAATGGAATATCGGACAATTTGACATTCTGGCCGGAGGCACACCTTGCCAGTCTTTCAGTATTGCCGGAAAGCGAGGCGGAACCGCTGACGAGCGAGGCGCTCTTATGTATGCCTATTTGGGAATTGTGGAAGCATACCGCCCCCGCTGGATTATATGGGAAAACGTCCCTGGCGTTTTATCCTCGAACAGCGGATATGATTTTGCATCATTTCTTGCCGGTTTGGAAAAATGCGGGTATGGGTGGGCGTACCGGGTGCTTGACGCTCAGTATTTCGGAGTACCCCAACGCCGCCGTAGAGTCTTCGTTGTCGGACATATTGATAACAGGACAGACCTTGCCGCAGAAGTATTATTTGAGCCGCAAGGCGTGTGCGGGAATATTGCGGCGGGCAGCGAAACACAAAAGGAAACTACCGCCGCTATTGGAAAAGGCGTTAACTATTTCCGTCGTGGAGGAAACTACAAATATCACAAAGATAAGAAAGCCGCAACATTGAGGAATAGTGCATCATCCGATTGTTTCGATTTGGTTTTAGCAAGTGAAAAAGAAACAGCAGAAGCGCTTTTAGCACAGTACGGTAAGCGGCAAAACAATCAAGAAGCATTTAGCGGAGATTATTTTGTCGTAAACGGACGGCAAAACCCTGTTGTTAGTAAAAACAGGGCGGTTGCCTTAGATACGGACGGGCGGACAAATACTGTATGTTACGCAGAAAATACAGGTACGCAATGCCGCATACGCTGCCTTACCCCGCTTGAGTGCGAACGGTTACAAGGCTTCCCTGACAATTATACACAGATTGAATGGCGCGGCAAACCTGCTGAACAATGCCCCGACAGTTTACGATATAAGGCAATCGGCAACAGCATGGCAGTCCCTGTCATGCGTTGGATCGGAGAAAGGATTAAAAGGATAAAGGAGTAAATGAAATGATAGAAATAAATCTTGAAAAAGAACTGGAAATGTATTTTTACAATAAAGGCTTAGGAAGTGAAAGCGGAAAAGAAGCTGCTGATATGGCAGCATTTTTAAAAACATTACTGAACAAACGATTGAAAGATATTGAAGATGTCGCAGAAAATATTATGGACGACATATTTACACTTAGAAATAGTCTTTTTAATAAAGGAAGCAATTAAAAGGATAGAGGGAGAAATAAGATGATAATTATTATTTTTATTATTTTTACAATATTTTTTATGCCTTATTTTGCAGAACGATTTATCGAAGGTAAAAAAGTAACAAAAGAAAAATATATTCAAAATCTTAAACTAAATTTGTGTCTTTTTATAATACTTAGCATTCCAGTATTTTTTTACTGGATATTAAAATAGGGGGAAAGAAAATGTTAATTTTTCCAATGAAGAAAGAATGGTATGAAAAAATCAAAAGCGGCGAGAAAACAATAGAGTATCGTGAGGTAAAGCCGTATTGGACAAGAAGACTTGAAAGAGCAGAATTTAGAGGAGGCAATATATACTGGGGTTTTAACAAGACAATCTTTGAAAATTTCTCCGCTCCCTGCTTTTTTCGCTTAGGCTATACAAAAGAAACGCTAGAGGCATGGATTACAAAGGTTGAGGTTGTAGACGGTAAGGATACGGATTTACACATAGATAAACCGGTATATGCAATCCATTTTAAAGACGTGAGAGAGGGAACATATCTACTATAATCCTGAGGTTTTAAATGGAACTCATTAAAGAAGATTATGAAGATGTGTAGTACTGTAAACAGTGCGGTTGGCGTTGAAGGATGTTTTAAAATGAACAAATAAATCTAAAAACATCCTAAAAAAATCGCCTTGAGCATGACTATAAGGGTATGATACGCATTACATGTGAAACGCTTCATACTCTCGCGCTTGAAGAATTAACCGAATTTCAAGGCGGATTAAAAATCAGAGACAAAAGCGATATAGAAAAGATACGGAAAAGCATTATCGATTACGGATTCGCAACGCCGTTTTTTATCTGGCGGAACGACGCTACTAACTACGTTCTTGACGGACACGGCAGAGTAAAGGCGTTGCAGGCAATGCAGCAGGCCGGAGAGATCATCCCTCCTCTGCCGGTTGTATACGTTGATTGTAAAGACGAAAGCACGGCACGCAATTTACTACTTCGTATAAACAGTACATACGGGTTAATGACTGCCGATACTGTCCGCGATTTTATTAAAGATTTAAACATTGCGATTGAAGATATTCGACTTCCCTGCGGAACTATCGACCTTTCATTTATGCAGGAAGAAGCAGATACGAAAGACGACGACAAAGCCCCCGCTGCCATTATGGAAGCCCCTCCTATAAGTAAGATTGGTGAGATTTACGAACTCGGATGGCATAGGCTTATATGTGGAGACAGCTCCAAAGACGATGTTTTATCTGCTGTTATGGGAGATAGTAAAGCGGATTTAATACTTACTGATCCGCCATATAATGTTGATTTGAGTTCAAAAAATGCTTGTCTAAACAGATATAATAAAGGATTTAGAATACAAACACCAATTAAAAACGATAATTTGAGAGAATCGCAGTTCAAGGATTTTCTAACAAAAGCGTTTGTTTCTATGTTTGCAGCGGCTAAGGCAGGGGCGGCATTTTATATATTCTATGCACGGGTAAATAGTGACCTGTTTATAAACGCATTAAAAAATGCTGGTTATAAACCACATCAATATTTAGTATGGGTAAAAAATGTTTTTACTTTATCATTCGCTGATTACAAGTGGAAGCACGAACCTATAATGTATGGCTGGAAAGATGGGGCAAGCCATAACTTCTACGGAGCATTAAACCTATCTACAGTGTTTGACAAAAAGAAAGACATAGAGAAAATGACCAAAGAAGAACTTAAGGCAGAATTAAAGAGGATTGAAAACACAATGTCGCAAGACATAATCTATGAAAAGAAGCCCCCTAGAAACACGGAACATCCGACAATGAAGCCTGTTGAATTATTAACAACGCTTATTAAAAACAGCACAAAGAGCGAGGATATAGTGTTAGACCCATTCGGAGGCAGCGGCACTACACTGATAGCAGCTGCAAAGACAGGAAGAACAGCCCGACTTGTAGAATTAGACCCGCATTATTGTGATGTAATCCGTCGCCGATGGACTAAGTGGGCGAAAGAAAATGGATATGCCGTCGGTTCAGGGGGGCTTGAATAAACAAAAATGAGAAAATGAGAGTGGGTAAAGGATATACAAAAGCGCAAGTTTTAGAAGCCATTGCGACAAGTGGGGGGGTAATGGCAGTCGTTCAAAGACGGCTTGGATGCGCTTCATGGGAGACAGCTCGTAAGTATGTAGAAAAATGGAGAGAGACACAGGCTGCTTTTATCGCTGAAGGTTGCATTGTCAATGATTTAGCGCGTTCGGTTATTATTAAGGATATTCAAGAAGGGAATGTCCAAACTGCCAAATGGTGGCTTGAACGGCGCGTAAGGGAAGAATTTAGCGATAAGGCAGGAATTACCCCGCCGCCTGAAAGCATTGCTCCAGAAGATAACACGTTGAGGATAGAAATAGATGACACTCCAGAGTAGCACCCTTTTTGCAAAAGCATACAATAGCGCATTCAAGGCAATTGTGGCGCATAAAAAAGAGCGGTATACCTTTACCGGCGGGCGGGCAAGCTGTAAATCATCGTTTATCTCGATTTGCATTGTCCTATTGATTGTTATGTTTCCAGACTATAACGCGCTCGTTATCCGAAAGACGGCTAATACCTTGCGCCGTTCCGTGTTTGAACAGATTGTCTGGGCGATAAGGCTTTTGCATCTTGAAAACCGTTTCCAGATACCACGCAGTCAGACCGCCGCTCTACCGATTATCTATAACCGTGGTGGCGGCATACAGCAGCGGATATTATTTGCAGGCTGCGATGATCCAGAGAAGATAAAATCACTTAAAACGGCATCGGGGTATTTTGCTATTTTGTGGGTAGAGGAAAAGACTGAATTTTCAGAAAGCGAATTGCAGAATATCCGTATATCAGCATTACGCGGCGGCAAGACATTTTATATCTTTGAAAGCTATAACCCGCCAAGTGCAACGCGGCATTGGTGTAATATTGAAGCGCGCACCCCCGATAGCAACCGCATGGTAATACACACCACCTATCTCGACATACCGGCGGCGTGGCTGGGAGAAGCAATCCTCCACGATATAGCGCATACGAAAGAGACGAACGAGCGGGCGTACCGGAATATCTACCTAGGAGAAGCAACCGGTACCGGCTTAAATGTCTTTGAAAATGTCAAGCTACAACCGATTACGGACGATCAGATAAAAACATTTGATTATATCTATCGAGGCGTTGACTGGGGCTATTACCCCGATCCGTTCCAGTATGTCGCAATGGCATACAAGGGCGCAACCCTCTATGTCTTTGACGAATTGCGGCTTTATAAACACGGCAATATAGAAGCCTTTAACACCTTAAAAGCACACATGAATGCACACTATGACAAGTACCGGTATGATACGCGGCAAAAGGGAGAGCAAGACAGAATAGCGATTGAGCGGATCACCGCTGATAGTGCTGAGCCGAAAAGCATCGCAGATTTTCGGGCATTCGGAGCGGATATGCGCGGGGCAATAAAGGGAGCGGGTAGCAGGGACGCCGGTTTTAAGTGGCTACAAGGCTTAGACGCTATCATCATCGATCCTGCACGGTGTCCGCACGCCGCCGATGAGTTTACCCTCTATGAGTACGAACTAGACAAACGAAGCGGAGACGTAATGACGGGCTATCCTGACGGGCAGCCTGATCACTGTATGGATGCAGTGCGGTATGCAATGGAAGCCGTATACCGGCGGGCGGGGGCGTAACATGACTATAGGAGCAAGCATGAAATGTTTGAAGCGATAAAAGGATTTTTTATGAACATACTAAACCTCTTTAAGAGTTACACCATCAAAGACGTAACCGGTATCGATACGCATATTTCAAGCGTTATGTATGAGCGTATCAGGCTCTGGGCTGATATGGCAGCGGGGCAGGCTTCATGGAACGAGAAAGCCCCGCCGTGCGGTGTGCTTGACCAGATAGCGGGACGGCTTGCAATGATGGTATTACGTGAAATTGCCATAGAAGTGCGAAGCGAGGCTATCAAACCGGTGTTAGAGCATTTGGACGCAAACATAGATAAAATCGTTGAGTATATTACGCTTTTGGGCAGCGCTCTTATCCGGCCGATTTATAGCGCGGGAAAACTCCAATATGAAGCACTGCCATTAGGTAACTACTTACCGACAAGCTATGATTTTGACGGCACCCTTACCGGCGCGCTGATATTCAAGCAGATTGTAGACGGCAAAAAGCTCTATTTATTGGTAGAGCAGCACACCTACAAAGACGGTGCTCATTCGGTGGAATGCACCTTATACCGTAACGACCTCGGAAGTATGCATAAGGTCAATTTAACCGATTGCCCGCAAACAGCTGACATAACGCCTTCCTATACATGGCAGCGCGTGAAGCAGCCGATGATTATTGAATTTCGCAACCACAGCACCAATAAAATTGACGGCTCAAACGTACCGGTTGCAATTATTGCCGGTTCTGAAAATCTGATCCGGGATGCAGACGAGCAGTACGAGCGTATGAACTGGGAGCAAGAGGGCGGGGAGCTGCGGGTATTTGCCGACCGCGATATGTTTGAAAAGCGGGTAATACGGGACGGCGGCACGGTTGGGGTGAAAATAACCGGCAGCCTCAATCGGCTTGTTACGATGATAGACGGGGATGGAAGCCCTGACGGCAAGAAGATTACCGAACACGCCCCCGATCTCCGTACTGCTTCACAGAATGAAATGTTTCAACAGATATTACGCCGCATTGAACTTACCTGCAACATCGGTAAGGGGACGATTTCCGATATGGAAAGTGTTCAGCAGACAGCGACGCAGTATTCAGGCGGCAGGCAGGAACTCTACGCAATCATTGACCGCATAGAAGACGAAATAGAAGTAAAGTACCAGCAATGCGCCGATGTCTTTGCGTATATGGCAGCCGCATACGGTCTAGGGAGCAATGATAGCCGTATTACCGTTACATGGAACGACGATGCTACGCGGAAAGATATTGAGCGAGCAAAGATAACTAAAATCAACGAAATAAACGCCGGTATCTGCGATAAATGGGAGTATCGGCGGGACTTTTTCGGAGAAGATGAACTAACGGCTAAAGCGAATGTCCCGATTGAACCGGTGCAGTCAAGCCCTTTTGATTTAGCGTAAATTAAGGAGGTATAAAATGGAAATTACAGAAAAAAACTTAGAAGAGGCTATTTATGCGTTACGAAAATGCGCCGACGAACACAAAAATGAATGTGTCTGTACCGGCAATGTCGTAACGGAAGATATATGCTGCGATGTTGCCGCATATCTTGAAAACAACATGCGACAAGTAAAAAAATTAGAAAGAATTTTTTTCAAGCTTAAAAAAGAGGAAGTCCTAGAGCAACTTATAGAAAATTGTTCAAAATTATCAGCTTTTGCAGCAATGCAATTGCGTATTTTTAATGGGAAAACCCCTACAGGATTTACCGTAAGTAATAATACTCCCTGGCTTGAAAGACAAGCCGCAGACGTTTCGTTTATTCTCGATTTATTCCTTGTATCACTACATCCTAATTACTCTGAAACCTTTAAACGAATACAGGCATTGCGTAATGAACAGCTAGAAACGGTTATGCACGTCTTGAATATGAATACCAATATGGAATAGCCCATGCTCTCACCCCGCTACCTTGCCGGTCTTTCGGATGACCTCATCGAAATTTATTCACAACTTGAAATTGACATACTCCGCGATATGGCACGCCGTCTTGCACGGGTGGGGAAAATCACCGAGGCTACCAAATGGCAAGCACAAGTATTAACAGAGGCGGGCGGATTAAAACAGGATATCGCGCGGATATTGCATAAATACGATAAGCGTATTGTTCAAGAGATACAGGAAATCTTTAACGACGCCCTCATAAAAAATGCCCGCGCCGACAACCGCATTTTTGCCGAAGCGACCGGCCGCACCATAAGCGATAATAACGCGCAAATGATGCTTACGACAATTAAAAAAACGCATGAAGATTTATCACGTCTTACCCTTACCAGTGCCGAGGTAACGAACAAAACTTTTCTCAAACAGGCAAACAATGCGTATATGCAAGTAACAAGCGGCGCATTCGACTACGATACGGCAATGAAGATGGCCGCAAACGAGATAGCAAAGAGCGGCGTTACAACGATGATAACCTATACGAACAATGCCAAGCCCGTAAGGCGCAGCCTTGAAAGCGCCGTTCGTATGAATATCCTAACCGGTGTTAATCAAACCGCTTCACGGCAAACGATGAATAACTGCGAAGCGCTCGATTGCGATTTAGTAGAGGTTACCGCGCATATAGGAGCAAGACCTGAACATGAAGAATGGCAAGGCAAGGTATACAGCGTGAGCGGCAAAAGCGAAAAATATCCGCCGTTTAGTATATGCGGCTATGGAGAGGCGGGCGGTATTTGCGGTATTAACTGTCGGCATTCCTTTTATCCGTATTTTGAAGGGATGGAAAAACACTACAGCCAAGACGATTTAGACGAAATGAGTAAAGAGACCGTAGACTACAACGGCAAAAGCTATAGCCGCTATGAAGGGGAGCAGCAATTACGGCATATTGAACGGACGATACGGCATTACAAAAAAGAAGCCGCGGTAAAGGAAGCCGTCGGAGTTGACAACACCGCCGCCCGCTGCAAAATTGGCGAATGGCAGGCAAAGGCGCGAGACTTTACCGAGCAAACCGGTATTAGGCGCGACCGCGCGAGAGAATATATCGGAATGCCGAATGGAGAAAAACAGCCGAAAGCGTTACCACCTGCTATAAAAGGCTATGCAGATAATCTCAAAAAAGCACAAGAGATAAAACGACTTGACAACGCCCGCAATAAAACGATTGCAGAAACACCGCAAGCAAAGCCGATGAATTTTAGACAGGCAGACGGCGGCGCTCCCAATCCCAATTATCGAAAGGGTGGCGGGTATGCAACCAACTGTCAAACCTGCGTAGTCGCTTACGAATTACGCCGCCGCGGGTTTAACGTTGAAGCATTAAGCAACTATGACGGATCAATGTCGGATGTGCTATCACATAATACCAGCCTAGCATGGGTTGACCGAAAAACCGGCAAAAACCCAAGCTACATTATCCCTGCAAAACGCACCATAAAGCAAACCGTTGAACATCTTAAAAATGAGCTTGAAAAAGAGCATCGATATACGATAGAGTTTGTATGGAAGGGAAAAAACATCGGACATACTGTGCACTTATGGAAAAATAAAGAAAATGTATTATCGTTGTACGATCCGCAAACAGGAATAAATAGACGGGGAGATGATACCGTTCTTGAGTATTTGAAAGACACGCGCCCGTCAACGGTAAAGCTCTTAGACGTACAAAATTGTGATATAAATATGAATGTCATCAATAAGATTTTACAAGGGGCTCAAAAATGACCATAAAAGAATTTATCGATAAAGACGAATATCTTGACCGCTATCAATTTTGCACCGAATGGAATGGCTATACAGTCTATGATGTGTGGGCAAAATCAAATGAAGGTGCCTGTGTCGGCTATCCACAATTTGCACTTGAAAAAAACGGCACCATTCGACTCTCGACGATTGAGGAAACGCTACAGATAATGGCTTTTACGCGAGATGATGACGACGAAACATAAGCAGTTTATCAGATAACAAAAAAAATACAACTTTTCTTTCAAAAACCTGCATCTTTTTGCAGGTTTTTTCATTTCAGCCTGACTATAAGGGTATGAGAATAATCACAGATGATTTATATGCCGCGCTTATTGCGCATTTAGTAAAAGATGAAAAGGTATCGCTTTTTCAAAAGCTGCTGTTGAGTAAACCGGTGGAGCAAGGCGATACGCCGCCTAGTGAAACGCTTGAAAGCGATGATGAGGGGGCGCTTTAAATGAAATATACAAAAGGAATTCCACGGGGCAATATTGGAGCGAGCAAATGGAATGTAGATGAAAATATTGCAGCAGGTCAAGGGCTTTTTGCAATACCCCCTGATAGAGTTTCGATGGTTACTGTTTCGGTTCACATCCCTGAAGGACATGCCCGTTTTACTATTGAAGCAACTTATAGCAGCCCTTGGAGGATTGGACAAGACGGAACCGGCGGCTACTGGGATTCACCGGACGAAACTCATACCGAATATGCAGAGAATACAAACATTACCATTGCCAACACAGTAACAGGGGTGCGGGTTACCTGTCTGGAGGCTGACAAGATAATCAACGTGTGTTTTGCGGGGTAAGACTATGCAATATGGAAACATTATACCAACGATATACCCGACGGGTGTATTTATCCAGAGTATCGAACAAACTAAAACCAGTACAGAAGCTGGCGGGAAAAACATTATGACCGTAACGCTTACGAACCATACGCAACAGCGTTTTGAAATCCTCAACGGTGCAAAAGGAGGCACCGGAGACGCTGCGAGCATTAAAGAGATTACCGCATCTATTGATAATGGCATTGGGACTCCATCCGTTACGGTAACCGCAACCGGTACCGGAGCTGAAAAAAACGTGCACTTTGATTTTAAAAATCTGAAAGGTGAAACGGGCGATATCGCTCTTACTGAAGAAGTAAAACGGCATATAAGCCGATCTGTTGCATCGGCGAATCAGTATACCGATGATGCGATTGGGGCGATCGAGCAGCGCATTGAGGAGGCGAATCAGCGCATTGATACCGGCGACACCAATACATTACAGGCCGCTAAAAAATACGCGGATCAGAATGTGCAAGCCGAAGCACAAACGAGAGCGCAATGTGATGCTGCCACATTGAGTTCAGCAAAAAAATATACGGATGAGTTGCTGATTAAAATCTTCCAAAACGGCTATATCCAATGGCCGTGGATGCCAAAGCCTGAAACGGTTTTCACCTTTGAAGGGTACCGCTGGGCTGAGGTAGACTATAATGGCTGCTTTTTCCGTGCAAAAGGAAAAGGAGCGAACCCATTTAATGGCGAAGAGCAAGGCGATGCGATTCGAAATATTACGGGCACTGTTGCATTTGACGCTGGCAATAGAATTATCTCATCTTCAGGCGTTTTTAAAACCGTTGAGCGTGGTGGTGATAGGTCTTGGACTGCTGACGGCTATTGGGAAAAACAAAATATGTCTTTTGATGCTTCCCGTGTTGTCCCAACTGCAGACGAAAATCGATCTCGGAATAAAACCTTTATCATTTGGCAACTTAAAAAAATATAGGAGACTAACGGCATGGAATACCTTGAGATTAAAGATAATATCATCATCGGGCATTATTGCGGAGCAATGCCTAAACAGAAAGATCCCGTAATCGAATATCGGATTATTGAAAATTGTGTCGCAAATATCGGCGATGATATCCGCATTTACAGCGACCTACAGGCAGGTACTAAAAAGCCACTTGTGCAGCTGGTTAAAGAAGGGTTTGTCCCGGTGCCGGAAGGTAAAAAGTTGAATGAAGCCGGTACGGGCTTTGAAGATATGACGGAAGCTGAAAAGGTCGCAGCAGGTATTATTCAGTTAAAACCCGATGAAAAAATCGAAGGTGATTATATTGTAAAAAAATCAAAAAAAGAGCTTTACGATGAGGGTAAGCTATCAAAAGAAGAATACAATCTTTACATCGACAATCTAAGGCAAGCCGCCTACAAACAAGAGTCCGATCCGCTTGGCATGCAGGTAGTGCGCGGTGAATTAGATAAGTCCGAATGGCTTGCAAAGATAGCAGAGATAAAACAGCGCCATCCGAAGGTGGAATAAACCATGACGACAGAAACACTCCAGCATAAAGAACTGATCATTATTGGTGTTATCGTATTGGCCTTTATTCTAATGATGAAAAAGGGCGGGAAATTTTCTATCTTCGGACAAACGGTAGAGGTTCCGGTCGGGAATAAAAAGCAGACCGTAGACACAATCGGTTTAATGTATCTCATGAAAGAGTCGTGCGAGAGGATTGAACTCCTCCGCAAGGAACGGGCAGAAGATATATTGCCGGACATATCGTATTTATTAACTGGCATCAGCAGCCTTTCCTGCTGTATGTATCGGGCAGAGGCAATCCTCAATAAACGGTTATACAAAAACGGATTTGAAGATTTAACCGTTCAAACAGTTAGCGGCTATATCGAACAACTGAACGAGGAACTATATAGCCACTTACAGCGCGAAATACACAACGCAGGGCGATGCGCCGTAACCCCGCCTGAACCGATAGAAAAGAGCAAAACATACGCAATAGCAAAAGAATTTACCCGCAGGGCAGCAGCGATCTATCTCCGCGAGGTAAAGGCTAAAGCGGCTATGTATGAGTCCTACCAGCCTCTTTTTGAAAAGCTGGGAGATGCTATCCGTGTCGATTTTTGCAAAGAAAAAAGAGAAAAGAAAATGAAACAAGCAGATGAGCTATTGGAAGTACTCCAAAAACTAGAAACTGAAAAAGGAGGTTTTAAGAATGGGAGTGATACGGGATATTGATCGGCTCAAGCCTGAGCTGGCAAAACGGACGCGTGCCTTTTTGGCCGAGTTAAAAAAGCGCGGCATAGAGG
>ERZ772967.1952-NODE-1952-length-13637-cov-4.718598_pt1 | contig 13637 bp, 9 predicted proteins | sample MGYA00511677_ERZ772967 | MGnify/ENA primary metagenome ERZ772967 (study PRJEB29015, sample SAMEA2737931) | human oral metagenome | biome: human oral; feature: human-associated habitat; material: dental | place: China | collected 2146 ...
AACTTGTACGACGGGAATTGCAGCAGCACCAAATCGCCCTGCTTGCCCACATCGATGCTGCCGATCTTGTCGGCACGACGAAGGGCTGCCGCGCTGTTGATCGTCAACGCCGTTACAGCTTCTTCGGGCGAGAGCTTCATATAAATACAGGCGATGGCGAACAGCAACGGTACGGAGGCGCTGAACGAACTGCCGGGGTTCAGATCGGTCGCCAGCGCTACGACGCATCCGGCATCGATCATCTCACGTCCTCGCGCATATTCTTCGCGCAGCGAGAAGGCGGTGAGCGGCAGCAGAGTAGCTACCACGCCCGCTTCGGCCATGGCGCGGATGCCCTCGTCGGAGGCTTGCAGCAGGTGATCGGCCGAAGTACATTTCAATTCGGCGGACAGCTCGGCTCCTCCGAAACGGACAATCTCGTCGGCATGAATCTTCAATTCGAAGCCGTGCTCGCGGGCCGCTTGCAGGTAGCGGCGCGACTGCTCAATCGTAAAGACATTCTTCTCGCAGAAGATATCGGCGAACTCGGCCAGTTGCTCCTGCGCCACAAGGGGAAGCATCTCACGGATGTTGAAGTCGATAAACTCGTCTTCGCGTCCTTTCCACTCGGCCGGCGTCGCATGAGGCCCCATAAAGGTGGAAACGACGTCCATCGGATGTTCGCTGTTGAGGCGACGCATCACACGGAGCTGCTTCAATTCGGTCTCCCTGTCGAGCCCGTAGCCGCTCTTTCCTTCGACGGTCGTGATGCCGAGGCGTATCATCGCGTCGAGCCGTTGGCAGCCTGCTTCGAACAGCTTCTCCTCCGACGCTTCGCGCGTAGCCCGTGTGGTGTTGACGATACCTCCTCCGCGATTCATGATGTCCATGTAGCTGTCGCCGCGCATGCGCCACGAGAATTCCTCCTCACGATAGCCGCCGAACACAAAGTGGGTATGCGGATCGACAAAACCGGGCAACAGCGCTTTACCCGTGCCGTCGAGGATTTCATACTCCGCCTCGTTGACGGGAACCGGTTCGCCCGGTTTCAGTACGTGCGAAATGATCCCGTCCGTTACAACGACCGTCCCATGCTCGATGACATGCAGTTCCGACATCTCCTTCCCGCGTTTCGGGGCAAAGCCGCTGCATGTAACGACTTGCGACGCGTTTTTTACAATCAGGTTGTTCATTGGATCCGTTTAAATGTGTTTACCGTCAATCTGAACAAGTACTATCGCTAGAAGCGTTTACTCCATGATGCGCGATTCGAGTACCTGATCCATCGAGAATTTCTCGATTCCCAGATAATATTCGGCACAGTCGATCAGCGCCTGCATCGGTACGAGTCCGATCACTTCGGCACCTACGACGCTCACGCCGTAACGTTGCGCTTCCATACGCACCATTTCGTGTGCGCGGTAGATAGCCGTCTTCGTGAAGTCGGTCAGGTTCATCGATACCTGCACGATGCCGCGATCGGTCAGTTCCACGCCCATGGCCTTGCAGAAGCGGAGGCCGCCGCCGAGGAAACGCACTTTCTTGGCGATGGCATCGGCAATGGAGAGATTGCCGGTATTGAGGTTCACGTTGTAAGCCACCAGCGGCATCCGTGCTCCGATGGCTACCGTTCCTGCCGTGGCATGACGCTCGGCCGGACCGAAATCGGGACGCCATTCGGGTTGTTTGATCTTCTCGGCCATCCCTTCGAACTCTCCTTTGCGTACGGCGGCCAGATTCTCGCGGTGAGGCGCCGAAGCCGACTTCTCATAGAGGAATACGGGCAGGGCATACCGTTGAGCCACCTGCTCGGCCACCTCTTTCGAGAGGGCAATGGCTTCGTCCATCGTCGTGTTCTTGATCGGGATAAACGGCACCACATCTACCGCTCCCATGCGGGGATGCTGGCCGCTGTGCTTGTTCAGGTCGATCAGTTTCACAGCTACGCCGATCGCCTCGATCACGGCATCCCGTAACGGGGCAGGCTCGCCCACGACGGTAACGACTAAGCGGTTATGGTCTTCGTCGTTGCTGTAGTCCAAGAGTTTTACATTGTCTTTTCCGCGGAAACACTCCACGATTTTCTCGATTTTTTCTTTGTCGCGCCCTTCGCTAAAGTTGGGAACGCATTCGATGATTTTGTTCATGATTGATTTACTATATTATGATATTAAAAAATAAATTCTGTAATGATAGATTGTTGTAGCAGCGGCTAATGATTATTCTGCAATTCGTTGTCACAACTTGTAGCAATCGAATATTTTTGCATTTATCTTTATATGTTCTGTTTTATTCCTTCAAAAAGCTCCCGACGTCAATCACCTCTTTCTGATCGACTAACCGAACAACACTCTCCTGCCTTCTCTGTGCTGGTGTACCGTAATCAGTAAAGAACTCGATGCGTAGACTTACGGGGAAGAGTTGTTTCTGCGATCTTGTACTGAAATAATTGACTTTGACATTGTAGCTGCCTTTTATAGCTCTCTTCAGCATAAACTCTTCCGGTCCATAACCTTGAGTAATGTCGTTGGAGATTTTTCCGCCCAGATACGTCAATACGTTGCTATAGTAGCATTTTTCTTCTTTCGGGTCAATCACCCACAAGTCCATATCGGAATTATCCGTGTCCCATGTAAGTACGACGCGTATGTCGACCGGTTCATTCTTAAGCAGTCTTTTCTCGACGAACGAGACATCTACATTCTTGTTTGCGTTAGCTATGGCGTTAATTTCGTTCATCGCTATCAACTGGATGCCCCTGAAACGATTGTCCCAACGATGCGTTACTACCTCATAGAGCATTTTCACAGCCTCGTCGAACTGCTTGTGTTGCGCCAGTGCCAGTCCCAAATCGCGATACGTCTGTGGCTCTTCTTTACGGATCGTCAATATCTTACGGTATATGGATACGCACTGCTCCGTAAAGCCGTATTGGAGCAGTTTTTGCCCCAGCATACGCAATATCTGTGCTTCGGCCAGATTCAGTTCGGCCAGATTCGAGATCACCAGTAAGGCGGTATCTTTTTTGTCGTTTTTGAAGAAATAGTCGGCAGCGTCTACGTAAAATGCGGGTATTTCGCCATATTCAATTTTCATTTTCAGGTATGTCTCGTACGATTTTTCGACATCAGCATACTCCAGTACTTTTAGATAAGGCGTTTCAGGATTCCATTCGTTCAGTTGTATCTTCGGAGACGAAACGTGCGGCGCACGTTCTGTTACTACGACTGCTTGCAAATCAGATTCTATCTTCGCCACCTCTTCACTCGCGACAGCCTCATTGAGCACCCCGTGGCTGGCTGCGCGTCTGGTGGCATACGCAACCACAATCTCTTCTTCTACTAATTCGGAAGAATCATTGGATGAGTGGGCTGTTTTTTTCGAATCCGGCTTTTCGGTTTTTACTGGGAAATCGGTTTTCCACCAATCGGTCTGCGCATTCGATAGGGCAATTACCTCTTCGATCATTTGTTTCTTTTCCGCTTTTTTTTCGACAGCAGCCTTTTTTTCTTCGGTTTCTTCCTCTTTCAGGATCGAATAATATAGTTCCTGCAACTCGGCCGGCGGTATGATTTTATAATGTACATAGTCTGCAATATTCTCTAAAACAATTAGTGAGGTGCCTGCCGTTACGATGCTGTACTCCTTTCCGATCGCATCGATTTCGGTTTGCGGCCGGCCTTCTATCTGTCGTTGTACGATGTTCTTTTCGGCCCAAATGCGACGGAGCAGAGTGAACCGTTTCGTGTCGGTACCTGTTTCTTTTTTTATGTCGATCGTTTGTTTTTGTACCACTTTATTACCGTATCCGAACGAGAGTTCGAGTGTCGCCGTTTCGCTGAACATTTCACCCGACAGGGTGAAATGCCGTTGAGTAACCACCGCTTTCGCTTTCGGGTAAATATCCGAAACCTGGCCTGAAAGTACTTTCACTTCGATCAGTCGATAAGGTATTTGCATCATTTCGCGTGCCAATTGTTCCACCTCATTGCGTGTCAGATCAATATAACGGGCGCCGGTCGCGAAGGCCAGATAGTTGAGTTTTTCGGGGTGGGCCGTCCTGTTTGAGTTGATGACATAGACAGGCTTCCGTACCCGTTGAACCAACTCTGCGAAATCGGTATCGGTGTCGAAGTTGAAAATACCGTCAGTAAAAAGGAGGTACTCATCGGCGTCAGGGACGAACGACAGCGCTTTCAGGCTAGTGGCTCCGTCATAAGTGATTTTTTCGAGTGCTGATTTTAATGCGTTCCAAGCGCCGTTTCGAAGAGTGAACTGTTCGGGTTTGCCGGCTTGAATATGGAATGTATTCAGCTCGATATCTGCTTCTTGTACCTGCCTGAAATAAGCCTCTAATAGCTGAAACTCTTTAGTAAAATTGCGTTTACGACTCGAATTGGAGGCATCCCACAGGATGACTATTTTTTTCGGGAGCGTTTTCTGCTCGTCGGCTCTCTCCGGCTGCATTAAACTGCCATAGAAGTATGTTTTTTTGCCCTCTGATGCTACGATGACTTGCGGCTTTTCTACTTTCGGGAAGAGGAGGGAGATATCGTCTGAAAGTGTGTAGTCTGTCTTGCAGACTTCGGTGAGATAGGAGTTGCGCGAATGGGTGAACGAGAGTCCCAGCGAATTTTCGGTGTCGACTTCTACAAAACGCGAAACGATTTCGGCCTTGAGCGTGAAATTCTTCAAGGTTATCGGGCTCTTGATCGGCAGGAAATAAGCATCCTTCCCCTTACGATCATGTAATTCTTGTTCAAAAGCGATCAGTACGCGGCGGGTACCTTTGGCCGGCATCGGATAGATGCGGGCTTTGAAATTGTTGCCTTCCGTTTTTTCGAGTAAACCGGGGTCGACATTGCGTCTGACGACACTCTCGAACGCTTCTCGTCCTCGTGCCTTATCTACCACGACTCCTTCGCGCATGCGACCGTCTATATCGAGCGCAAACCGCGATACCTGCTGGCCGTCTGCGAGCGGAAACTCGAACTCGCCCTCCATCACGCGACCATTCGGATTATAAAACACCATCTCCATCGTAGTAACGGCTGTTTGTCCTACCACATAAATGTCGATATGCATATCTTGTAAGACAATTGGGGTAACGTTCGATTCACGTACGATGCTCATTTTCGGGATCACGTTCTGAGCCGAAATTGCCAAGGAAATGACAGATAACGAAGATGCAATGATTTTTTTCAGATTCTTCATGATGTTATTGTTTAAATTTAGATCGTGATTCAGCTAATCAGTTGTTTCTCAATTTTTTCATAAATCAATTGCTTTGAGTTATCCATATATGGATACTGACGTATCAATGGATGAAAAACAGCCTTGTGTGCGGGCAGGTCAATCGAATGATTCCGAGTATCAAGCATTGTAAATTTCAGGTTGAAATGGTTGCCGGCATACTCGAACGGGATTCCATCGGCCATACCTAATATCAGCTCCATATCACTTTGTGCATTCAACCGGTCGGTAGGCACCGATCCGAAGGCGAAGCACTTGTTTTTATGATAATGGCAATATAAACTTACAATTTGCATAAGGTGGGGCTGAAAAAAGAATTCTTACACATTCATTTTACCAACCATTTATTTCATCTTCGATCGTCGGTAATACGTCCAAATTTTGGGCAGATCTTTTTGATATTGGACCAAGTCCCATTTCTGTCCCATCCCTTCGAGATATTCGGCGAGTGGTCCCATGCCCATCGCGGCACGTCGTTCGTCTACATGTTCGACGTCTTCGATGGGAACGACGAAAAAGAACGAACGTCCATCCTCCTCTTTTATTTTATAAGTCTGCGTTCCATAGACTTGCTCGCGTCCTTCATGCATACGGATACGGTCTACCAGATAAGCATAGTACATCGGAACTGTGCGCTTTTCATCAACAGCCGCCTTCAGCATCGGCAAGTAGCGGACAGCTACTTCCGGCCGTTGGTCAGCATGCTGGATGCATAGCCAAAGCGTCTGATCGGCCGATGCTCCTAACACATCCGCTCCCGGCCACTTGCCGAAAGCATCGAGAATCTGTGCTGCACGTCGGGTATTTCGCTCGTCTACACGCCGCATTTCATTCCGAACTTGTGCCTTAGTGGTGTCAGCTGTCTCTTTCGGCAGATTGATCCACAATACCCTGATTCCTTGATCTTCGCGTTGGATACGCCATATTTCGTCGCGGATGTCGGCATAAGGTACGGACTTTACGGAGTCGAGCCATCTTTCATACTTCTCCCAGCCCGACAGTGACCGGAAGAAGGGATGATATTCCGTATTCGAGAGGTAATAATACGCTAAAGCGTCTAATTCGGGGGCGGCTGTCAAGCTCTCCAAGTAGGATTGAACGGCCTGTCGATCACCTTGATGAATGGCACTGTCTAAATAAATTTTCGAAGCCTCCGCCGCATATCGCATAAAAATATCCGGATAGACCTTCCTGAAAGCGATACTGTCACTTGCTTCCAGAAAAGTAATGCATCGACCGATTAAATCTTCCGATGATTGGGCTTTACCCTCTCCCCAAAAGAAGATGCAAACGAAAAGCATCGTTAGACGAGTACAAATCAGGGAAGCGATTCGCTTATTACGTAATCTTGACATCTTATTACTCCTGTTTGAGTATGCGCTTTATCAACTCTTCATTCACCAGATACGGTTCCGTGATATGATACCCGTCGGCATGCGACCGGTTAAATTCGGCGACGGTGCTCATGGCGTTCGCGTTGCGTGCCCACGAGCGGCGGGCTACACCTCCCATCACGTCCCAGAGCATGGACGAACGCAGAATCTGATCGACGCGTTCGCTGCCGTCGCACACCATGCCGAAGCCTCCGTTGATGGCTTTGCCGATGCCCACGCCTCCTCCGTTATGCAGCGCTACGAGGCTCATCCCGCGGGCGCAGTTGCCGGCGAAGCACTGTACGGCCATGTCGGCCATCACATTACTACCGTCCTTGATGTTCGAGGTCTCGCGGAAGGGGGAGTCGGTGCCGCTCACGTCATGATGGTCGCGGCCGAGCATAACGGGGCCGATCTCTCCCTTGCGTACCATCTCGTTAAACTTCAGTGCGATGGTCATCCGTCCTACGGCATCCTGATAGAGGATACGCGCTTGTGTGCCTACCACTAACCGGTTCTTCTCGGCGTCGCGAATCCAAATCCAGTTGTCCATATCCTGTCCGCGGCGGTGAGGATCGATGCACTCCATGGCGGCACAGTCGGTCTTGATCAGGTCTTCGTGTTTGCCGCTCAGGCAAACCCAGCGGAAGGGGCCGTAGCCGTAGTCGAACAGTTCGGGCCCCATGATGTCTTCGACGTATGACGGCCAGATGAACCCGTCTTTGTCGTCGATGCCGTTTTTCGAGATCTCTTTCACGCCGCTGTCGTAGATGGCTTTCATAAACGAGTTGCCATAATCGAAGAAGTAGGTACCACGGGCGACAAGCTCTTTCACTACGTTGAAATGGCGTCGGAGCGAGGCGTCGACGAGTGTGTGGAATTGCTCGCGGTCTTCTTTGAGCAGTCGCGTGCGTTCTTCGAACGAGATGCCGGCCGGACAATATCCTCCGCTGTAGGGTTCGTGGCAGGACGTCTGGTCGCTCAGCAGTTCGATATGGATGTTCTTCTCCACCGCATATTCGAGCAGGTCGACCACGTTGCCGTGATAAGCGATGGAGAGTGGTTCACGGCGTTTCATGGCATCGTGCGCCCATTCGAACGCTTCGCCGGCATGGGGTGTGATGCGTTGCACCCATCCTTGCGAGTGGCGCGTTTCGATACGCGAATAATCAACTTCGGCTACGATCGATGCGGCACCGGCAATGTCTGCTGCTTTCGGTTGTGCGCCGCTCATGCCGCCCAATCCGGACGAGACGAAGAGATGTCCGCGCAGGTCACCGTCCTGCGGTACGCCCAGCTTCATGCGTCCGGCGTTAAGCAGGGTGTTGAACGTGCCGTGCACAATCCCTTGCGGACCGATGTACATCCATCCGCCGGCCGTCATCTGACCGTAGTTGGCGACACCCATCTGTGCGGCGATCTCCCAGTCGGCGAGGTTATCGAACTGTCCGATCATCATCGAGTTGGTAATGATCACGCGCGGTGCGTCGGGCTTGGAGCGGAATAAGCCGAGCGGATGCCCGCTCTCGATTACGAGTGTTTGGTCTTGCGTAAGCTCTTCCAGATACTTCATGATCAGACGGTACTGCATCCAGTTCTGGCATACCTGTCCCGTTTCGCCGTATGTAACCAGCTCGTATGGGTAGAGGGCGATATCGAAACAGAGGTTGTTATTGATCATCACCTGAAAAGCTTTGCCTTCGATGCACTTTCCTCGGTATGCGTCGATGGGCTTGGCTTTCAGGTCGCCCTCGGGGCGGTAGCGGTAACCGTAGATTTTTCCACGCGTTTTCAGCTCGTCTAAAAATTCGGGAGCAAGTGTCTCATGCAGTTCGCACGGAATATAGCGCAGGGCGTTTTTTAGCGCGGTTTCGGTTTGTGCCGGAGAGAGGCGGAAACCGCGATCAGGGGCACGGCGTATGCCTTCCCGAAACTTCGGATACGAAGGCAACGTGCTTTCAAGGGAGATTTTCATATTCGATTATCTATTATTGTTTCATCTTCTTCTATTGTTGGGGGCGCAAGTTAGAAAGAAAAAAGGAGAAACATGATTTTATTTCTTTTTTTCGGATATCGGATACGCCCCGACCGGTTTATAAGGCAAAAGCCGGTTGGCGATGAATCCACTGCCCGCGTGTGAAGTCGGGGAAGTCTACCACCGCTCCTCCACGTGCAATCGACATTTCCGACAGCCCCGAAATGGCGCTCCATGCGGCCGCGTCGTAGCAGTCCATCGGCGTCGGTTTCTTGTTGCGGATCGCATCGATAAAGTCATGCATCATGATGTAGTCCATCCCGCCGTGACCGGCTTCTTTGGCCTTCAATTCGAGGGTGCTCCACAGCTTGTGGTCGTATTTCTTAAACCAGTCATCCGACGCATCCCAGCGATGAGGCTTCGACTGTCCTTCGACATAGACATGGTTGCCGTCGTTCATCCACAGCCCTCGCGTGCCCTGAATGCGGAAGCCAAGCGAATAGGGGCGGGGCAGGTTGGTGTCGTGCGTGACGATGACGGTCTGCCCGTTGGCGCATTTAATCATCGAGGTGACGATATCGCCGAGGTTAAAGTGAATCTTCGCATACGGGTGGTTTGCTCCGCCTTTGTCTACGACGAAGTTGTGTAACCCGCGCGACTGGGTGGCCATCGAAGTGAGTGACAGGAAGCGGTTGCCCCGGTTTATGTTCAGGCAGTTGGCTACCGGTCCGATGCCGTGTGTGGGATAGATGTCGCCGTTACGGGTGACGGAGTGCTGCGTGCGCCATTGCGCTTCGGCGTAGGCTGTGGGACCCATCCGCAGCTCGCCGCCTTCCTGATAGGTGTAATGTATGCCGTCGTTGAACTTGACATCGCGCAGATCGTGCTGATAGCCGCATGTGCCGTGTATCATCTCGCCGAACAGACCCTCGCGCACCATCCGTAGCGCGGCCATCACGTCGCGGCGATAGCATACGTTTTCGAGGATATTCAGGTGTGAGCCCGTCGCTTCAGAAACATTGACGAGGTCCCAGCATTCTTCGACCGTATTGGCGGCCGATACTTCGACACCGACGTATGGCACACCGGCCTTCATCGCCGCGACAGCCATCGGCACGTGCCATTCCCACGGACTGGCAATGATCACACAGTCGAACTCCTCATTATTCAGCATCTTCTCAAACTCGCGCTCGCCGCCGGTGTACACCTTCGGCTCGGGTACGTTGAACTTGGCGATATGCTTCAACGTCTTCTCCAACGGTCCTTTTTGTATGTCGCAGATGGCTACGATCTTGTTGCCCTGTATGCCTAACACATTGTTGATGTGTTCCTGGCAGCGCGAACCGGTACCGATAAAGCCGAAGCGTAGCATGCCGTCCGACTTGCCTGCCGGTTTCTTCTTTTGCTGTGCCGCTTCGCCCGGCTGATTTACTGCGGCCATGGCCTGATCGGTCACAGCCAGTCCTGCGGCGCCGATACCGGCAACCGTTACTTTCTTCAAAAAATTGCGTCGAGTATTTTCCATATCGAAATTGTTTAGTGATTATAATGTTCTATTTTGTCGCCAAAGGTACGATATATTTTTGGCAAAGCTGCTGTCTGCCCTATGCTTCTTTTTGCGGCCGAGACTACGTGTGAATTTAGCATAACCGTCATGTTCCTTTGATTGTTATACGGTTCTGTAAAAGGGCGAACAGGGCTTGTTTTTTCGGATGGCAGATAAGATCATGATTTTTTTTGTATGTTTGCCATTGATTCGCATTATTCGCAGAACGAGTTATACATACAAACGGAAACATCATGAGACATCCCGCAAAACCGGCTTTTTGGATTTCCGGATCACTGCTTTTAGTCGCAGGCCAAACAGCTACGGCGCAAAACATAAAATATCCGATGGATAGGCCGAATGTCGTTTTTATCATTGCCGATGATTTAGGGTACGGCGATTTGAGTTGTTACGGACAGGAAAAGTTCCGGACACCCGAGATCGACCGTGTGGCGCTGCATGGCATGCGTTTCACACAATGTTATTCCGGCACAACGGTCAGCGCCCCTTCACGTGCCAGTCTGCTCACCGGCCTTCATACGGGACATACGTGTGTGAGAGGGAACAAGGAAGTAAAGCCTGAAGGGCAATTTCCGTTGCCACATGGCACGAATACTTTCTTTAAACTGTTCAAGGAGGCCGGCTATACAACCGGAGCCTTTGGGAAATGGGGCTTAGGATCGCCCGGGTCGGAGGGGGATCCGAACCGACAATACGTCGATGAGTTCTGGGGATACAACTGCCAACTGCTGGCGCATAATTATTATCCCGATCATATCTGGCACAATGGCCGGCGCATCGAATTTCCCGACAACGAGAACGGTGCATTCGGTACGTATGCGCAAGACCTGATTCACGAGAAATGCCTTGTTTTTCTCGACGAACATCACCGTACGCCGTTTTTCCTTTTCGTGCCTTGTGTGCTGCCTCATGCCGAGCTGCTTGTACCCGAAGACAGTATCCTCCGTACGTTCCGCGGAATGTATCCGGAGAAGCCTTATCGCGGCATCGACGACGGGCCGACATTCCGTAAGGGCGGTTACTGCTCGCAGGCTTATCCGCGCGCCACTTTCGCCGCCATGGTCTGCCGTTTCGATAGATATGTCGGGCAGATTGTGCAAAAACTGAAAGAGCTGGGAGTGTATGATAACACGTTGATCATCATCACCAGCGATAACGGGCCGCATCAGGAGGGAGGCGCCGATCCGGACTTCTTCAACAGTAACGGCATCTTTCGAGGCTATAAACGCGACCTCTACGAAGGAGGTATTCGTGTGCCGATGATCGTTGCATGGAAAGGACATGTGGCTGAGGGAACGAGTAACGACCTCGTATGTGCTTTCTGGGACTGGATGCCTACCTTTGCCGAACTGACGGGAACTCGAAACGTGCAGACCGACGGTATCAGCATACTGCCTGCAATCACCGGTAAAGGAAAGCAAACAAACCGCGATTATCTGTATTTCGAATTTCTGGAACTGGGCGGACGGCAAGCTGTTCGTAAAGGTGATTGGAAGCTGATCCGGCAGAATATCCGCAAAGACGGAGGCGTTTACGAATTATACAATATCTCCTCCGATCCGTCGGAAAATCAAAATGTTATTACTGACTATCCGCAAAAAGCCGATGAGTTACGGGTGCTTATGGAACAGTCGCATGTTGACGATCCGAACTGGTCGCTTTTCAACTGACGGAAAAAAGAGAAGGGCCGTTTATTGAGTGTAACTTTTTTTCGAGACGTACGTCAAAAGGGTAAGCAAATTACTTACCATTTAAAATTTTAACAATATGTCAGAATTAGTACCTATTTTTGTTGTATGGATCGTATTTTATTATACGTATAAGTTGATCGGATTGTATGCCCGGCGGAAAGAACGGTTGTTGATGATTGAGAAAATGAATGCCGTGGGAGATGTGGGAATTGATGACAAAGAGTTATTTGCACATTCATTTACGGCATTACGTGTCGGTTGTCTGTTGATCGGAGTCGGAATAGGGTTGTTGATCGGAGTCATAATCCAGACGATGCTTGTCAGCGCCGGATACGATATGAACCAGTGGGCTGATCGTAAACTGTTTGAAATATCGCTCACGGCATGCGTATTGCTCTTCGGAGGACTCGGGTTGTTAGTATCCTATCCTCTCGAACGCAAGTTTTTCCCTCCCCAAAAGGACTAAAAAAGTGTTTCAGGTACGGATGCTTAACTCTTTGTGATTCATCTGTAACACATCTGCTTAAACGTAGTCTGATCTATCCGAAATTATGGATGTTCGCTAAAACTTTTTGAAGGATAAAAATTAAGGCTGGATTCCTCGCTTGGAATTCAGCCCTTTTAGTTATCTTTCCTCTATAAAACCGAAAAGAGAATCCCGCTCATACAGCTAAAAAGTGCAATTACAGATTATTGATCGACGCTGTGAGTTATCCGCCAAACTTCAAATCAAAAATTTACAACAGGAAGAATTGCGGATAATCATTTTTAGCTAAATACCAAGAAGCCTTCGTGTACGCTCGTTACGCCTGCCGAAAGCTATACCGTTTCCATTCCCAAAGGCGTCTGCGAAGAACTTCAAAACAAATTGTTATGACCGTATCCGAAACGATGCCTTCCTTTTCAGAAACATAAGAAATATGCCGCAGAGGATAAACGGGAGACTGAGCATTTGTCCCATATCAAACGGCAACCCTTCTTCGAACGAGACTTGATGTTCCTTCAGAAATTCGATCAAGAAGCGAGCCGTAAACAGGAGAACAAGCATCAGTCCAAATAAAAAGCCGTCAGCCTTAATATTTTTCCCTCTATACAATCCGTAGACGAAAGCGAAAATAAAGAGGTAGGCAATGGCCTCGTATAGTTGTGCCGGATGCCTCGGTATCACATCAACACGCTGGAAAACGAAAGCCCACGGCACTGTTGTTGGATAGCCGATGATTTCGGAGTTCATCAAATTTCCCAGACGAATAAATGCTCCTGCTAAAGGGGCAACTACAGCTATTTTATCCAAGACTGCCCAAATTTTTTCCTTATATTTTCTCGCGTAAGCCATAATGGCCATCCATACCCCGATAGCACCGCCGTGACTAGCTAATCCGTGGTAACCGGTAAAGCGAAGAGAACCGTTGATCCACTGGACGGGCAATAGCATCTCTAAGGGATGAGACAAATAATAGCCCGGTTCATAGAATAAGCAATGGCCTAATCTCGCACCCACTACCGTCCCAACAAATATATACATGGCCAAATGCCATAAATGCTCTGAGGAGAGTTTTTCTCTTTTATACATCCCTTGAACAATCCGGTAACAGAACATTAACCCCGAGACGAACAACAGACTGTAATACCGGATGGAAATCATTCCGAAAAGATTCACAATTTCGGGATCTACATCCCACTGAACAAATATGTACATACCCATCACATTCCTAACAATAGAGTGCAAACTTACATAAAAAACCATTACTGACCGACAAAAGTTTAGAATAAAAATAAGGGGCTCCACCGAAGCATTG
>ERZ772967.1953-NODE-1953-length-13636-cov-16.433326_pt1 | contig 13636 bp, 7 predicted proteins | sample MGYA00511677_ERZ772967 | MGnify/ENA primary metagenome ERZ772967 (study PRJEB29015, sample SAMEA2737931) | human oral metagenome | biome: human oral; feature: human-associated habitat; material: dental | place: China | collected 2146 ...
TTGCGCAGCGGAAACGGCTCTACCGGCTCGTGCAATCGGATGCGGAATTGGAAAAACTGTGCGGCTCCATTCACCACCAAGGGGTAGTCGCGATGATTGAAGAACCCCGCATTGCTCCCATAACGTCGGAACAGATTAAACGATGGGAAACCGAAAAAGCCGCAGTGTTACTGTGCGACCGTGTTGGAAATGCAAATAACCTCGGCGCGGTTATCCGCAGCGCAGCCTTTTTCGGAATCGGGCATATCGTGATAAGCGGAGAAGATACACAGGCTCAGCTGACGCCGAGCACCTACCGGATTGCCCAAGGGGGTATGGAGTTTATCACCCTATATACCGCCCCTTCCGCCGAGCATTTTTTAAAGATGTGCAGCGGGTATTTGGTACGGATAGGGGCGGATCATCGTGCATACCGCAGCCTAAAAGACATTCCGTCGGTGGTACAGCCGGATGAAGCGGCTGTTGTCGTGCTCGGGAACGAGGAGCATGGGATTTCCGCCGAAGCGAAAAAGCTCTGCGATGTGCTGGTTAAAATCAGCGGCAGCGGGGCTATCGAAAGCCTGAACGTAGCGCAGGCCGGTACCCTCTTCTGCTCCGCACTTGCCGAACTCCGGCGGGAATAAGCGTACAGCAGATCACCCGTACTGAAAACATCACAAATTAAATCTAAAGTAAACTTCTAAAAACTGAAGTTTTTAAAGGTTTATTATAAAGAGGTTCCCTATAATATGGTTATAAAAGAAAGCACTTCTGTAGAAGATCAAATAAATATCGAAATAGATATGTGGAGACAAACCGGTATCCTAAGTAAAAATATTAAAAAACGTAGAATACTTTCGATTTGTGTAATTATCGGGTTTCTTACACTGATATTAATATTAAGCAAAGACTATTTATTCCGAAGGATTATCAGTGTCCTCTATACTTTATGGGGCATCGCGGAAATTATTTTTGCAAAACAAATATATTATCTTTTGCGACTCGTTTAAATGTTGCATTTGTGTGTTGTTTTTTTGAGAGCGCAAATATTGCATTTTTTTCGGTTACTCCCACCGTACGGCGGGAGTAACTTTTTCCCCATAATATTATAACTTTATAAGTTGAACTTTCACATTATGCCCCACAGAGACATAAAAACAACCTTGACCGGATAGGCTCTGCCCGAGCGGAAATGCCGATAGTAAATCGACAGCATTGCCGTTTCTTGGTTTATCCCTGCTCTGAATTGTCTATATACACATAGAGACAACCGATATGGCTGTCTCTAATGTATTGTTAGATATAGAGTTTTGTGCCTTAATACACCGTTTCTTTGTAGCGGGTGTCTATATCGGCAAGTCGTTTGTTGATCATTTGTGCTATGTCGTCGTTGGCTTTGTAATTGTCTTTGAGCGTCAGCAAGTACTGTTTGGCTTGGAAGTCGTCTTTTCGGGCGATGTATATATCTGCCAACAATACAAAGGAGCGAGCTATCCAGTATTGGTACGGCGATTTTTTGTTTATGAAAGCCATTATAGCCTCTTCGCTCTTGTCGAGTTGGTTATGATTATAGTAATACTCTGCCAATAGGAACGAAGCTTCTGCCCCGAAAGCGTTGTTTACGTCGTTTTGTAGATACTGCATATCTGTCAGAGCCTCTTTGTCGTCTTTGAGAGCTATTAGCGACTTCATTCGACAGTAGCGGGCTTCGCGTTCTACGTCGGGCATATTGGGATTGTTGAGCAGTATTGTGGCGTTATCTACTACCTGCTCGTGTTCGTTGGTCTGGTAGTAACAGCGTAGGATACCGAGCTGTGCTTTGAACTTGGTGTCGTTGCTTGCGGTTATCGTTTTAAGTTTTCCGAAATATTCGGCTGCCGCATCGAATTGTTTTTGCGAAAACGATATTTCGGCAGCACGCAGCAGAGCCTGTTCCTGATGTTGGTTACCTTCGAGAGAGGCAAGAGTACGATATTGGCTAAGAGCCATATTCATATTTTTGGTTTCGTAGTAGCTCTCTGCCAGATAGTATGTGGCGTTGATACAGTTTTGCGTGTTGTTGTTTTTGCAGAACTTACTGAGGTAACTCTCCCAGCTGCCCGCAGCAGCTTTGTAATCTTTCTTGGCATATACTCTTTCGGCAGCTATGTACGACAGAGAGTCTTCTTTCGATGCCGATACATTAGATACGGTTGTCGTCCCGAGCGATTTGGAGTAGTTTACATACGAGGCAACGTCGTTTTTGTCGACATATAGGTTTTGTATGCTCTCCAAAGCCACGTTTGTCTGTTCGCTGCCGGGGTATTTCTCTACGACGTTTTTGTATGCGGCTATGGCTTTATCCGTCTGTCCCATATTTTCGTAGAGCATACCCGTTTCCAGTATTGCCTTGCGAGCAATAGGCGTCTGCGGATAGTTGGTCAGTACGGTGTTGTATTCCTCTATCGCCTTACTGTACTTGTTTTGCAGCACGTATGCACGTCCTATCTCGTACTGTGCTTTGGGAGCATATACGGAATTAGGGTATTTTTTTATGAGGCGTTGCAGGTCTGCTATCTCTTCGCTGTATTTCTTCTGTAATCCTTTGATGAAAGCCTTTTGATACAGAGCATAGTCTACGTCGGTCGAGTTGGAGCCCGATACTTTGGAGTAGGCATCGACGGCGTTTCGGAAGTCGCGTCGGTAGAAGTAGCAGTCGCCGATACGGTTTAGAGCGTCGTAGTAGAGGTTAGACTTCTTGTCGGGCTCTTTTGCCAGATATTGCGAAAACCACTGACGTGCATTATCCCACTGTTCTTGGTAGAAATAGCTGTAGCCCGCCGTATAAAATGCTTTCGATGCGGCGGCAGTGTTGTTGTTTTTGTTTTTTGTGGTGAATGTTTTCAGGTCGTCGATAGCTTTGTTGTACTCTTTTTGTCGAAAATGTGTCTCACCTCTGAACAAATATGCCTGTTGTGTGATAGACTGACTGTTGTTGAGCGCTATCGATTGCGACAGATAGTCTTCTGCCTGCGTGTACTGTCTTTCGTTGAAATAATTGACTCCCAGGCGGAAGAGCACATATTCTTTTGCCTGAACGATTTTCTGATTCGGATTGTTGATAGAGTTGATGGCTTTCAGAGCTTCCGCGTAGTTGCCTTCGGTTATATATGCCGTCGCCAGAAGGTTCAGTATCTCGTCGGCGTGTTTGGAGAGGGGGTATTCGTTGAGGAATGTGTCGAAGGCTTTTGTCGTCTCTCCGAAGACCGAGCCTGTACGGTATGTGGCGATAGCGTAGTTGTATAGAGCCTCTTCGCGTATTTTTTTGCTGAATCCCGTAGAGTATGCCGACTTGAAAGCCATTTTTGCCTGCTGTATGTCGTTTATTTTCAGGGCACACTGACCTATCGTAAAGTATGCGTTCTCCGCTAATTCGTCGTCTTTGGTCGTAGCTTTCGACAGATATTGTATCGCTTCGGCATATTTGTTTGCCTTATAGAGACTTATGCCGAGAATAAACATATCTTCGCGTTGTACTTTACTTGCGTTTTTGGCGTACAGAGTGAGGTATGTTATGGCGTCTTTGTAGTTTTTTTCGTTATACGATGCTTCGCCGAGTATACGATATACGTCGGCGTTGTTCGGGTTCGACGGGTATCGGGCTATGAGCTCTTTGCCCATCTGTATGGCTTTGTTGCGGTTGCCCTTCTGTTCGTAAATCTGTATGGTGTGATACAAGGCTACCTCTTCGTACTTAGTCCCTTTGCATCGCTCGAATCCGTCGAGAGCCGAGTCGTATTGGTTCAGACAGTAGTCGCAGTAGGCTGTGTAGTAGGTTTTGTCCTCGATATAGCTTTTCGAGTAGTTGATACGCATAAAGTTCTGCTTAGCCGCTTGGTAATTCTTCTCTTGCAGCAGGCAGAATCCGTTGATGAAGTAGTATCTCTCGGCTTCTTTCTCGTTGAGGTCGTATGGGTCTACCTGTGCCAGGTACATTGCCGCCTGTTGATACTGTTTCTTGTCGAAATACATCTGTCCGAGATTTAGCGAGATACGGTTTTGCATCGGATAATACGGATATTTTTCGACGAAATTCTTCAATATCTCTTCGGCGTTAGGGTCGTTCAATTCGTAGGCGGTACAGGCTATGTAGTACATTGCGTCGATACGGTTGGCGGCTCTTTCGTCGGTTACGCTCAGGTAGTCTTCGAAGGCTTTTCGGGCTGCTCCGTATTTCTGCTGTACGAAAAGCGACTGTCCCTCTTCGAACAGGTGATTTTTATTGCTTCTAATCTGTGTCTCTTGTGCATAAGACTGTAAAATGCCCAATAACAACACTCCCAATACAAACAATTTTCTCATACGATATACTGTTTTTTTACTTGTAATTTTATTCCTTTATTGATTATGAATTACAAAATTAGAAAATAATTGTAATATGACAACGATATGATAGTATAATTTAACGTCGGTTCGACGTCGAGCCCGTAACAATTAACAATATTCCATTGTCGAAAAATTCTTGCAAAATTCGCTCATCGTATGGGAAAATTTCCGTAATTTCGTGGTATAACAGACTATCGACAGAGCAGAAGGGGCTTCCTGTCGGTAGCGTGGGCAATGCTGAGGGCGAAATGAAGAGGTACAAGATGAGATTTAATCCCAATAGCCTGCTTCACAGGTTTTTTTGCCGAAAACGGTTTGACTGCTAAACGGTCATACGCCCGACTGATTGTGGCGATATGGCGGAAAATGCTGAGATTGTGTCAATCGAGTTTTTCGCCGAAAGCCAAGTCGCCAGCATCGCCCAGACCGGGTACTATGTAGGCGTGTTCGTTGATTGTGTCGTCGATAGCAGCTACCCACAATGTCGTGGCTGCGGGCATTACTTTTTGTAGGTGTTCTATTGCGGGCTTAGAGGCTATCGTGCTCACTATGTGTATGTTTGCAGGAGTGCCTTTCTGTAATAATGCCTTGTACGACAGCTCCATCGAACCGCCTGTTGCCAACATCGGGTCAGCGAGTACGAGAGTCTTATCCGTAAGGCTCGGAGCGGAGATATATTCGACGTGTATATCGAACTGACGGTCGTTCAGATACTTCCTGTAAGCAGAGACGAATGCATTTTCGGCACGGTCGAATACTGCCAATATACCATTATGAAGAGCCAGACCCGCTCTGAGTATGGAGGCAATCACAAGTTGTTCGTCCAGTATGTTTACTTGTGCGACAGCAAGCGGGGTCTGTGTTTCTATTCTTTTGTATTTCAGCGACTTGCTTAGTTCTATGGCAATTACTTCGCCTATGCGTTCCATATTGCGTCTGAACCTCATTGCGTCTGCCTGAATCGTTATGTCGCGAATCTCGCGTATGTAGTTGTTTAATACCGAGTTGTTTTGGGATAGGTCAATTACTTGCATATATAATATATTGATTTGTAGCCAACAGTTTTATTTTATTTTTGTGGCAAAATTAATAAAAATTATAGCAACATTTTCATTCAGTCTTTTTGTTTGGCAATCATCTCCAAAAATTCATCTTCGGCAACCAGCCGTATGCCGAGCTTTTGTGCTTTGTCGAGTTTTGCCGGTCCCATATTGTCGCCTGCAAGCACAAAAGATGTCTTGGCAGATATCGACCCCGAGTTTTTGCCTCCGTTTTGCTCTATCATATCTTTGTATTCGTCACGTGAGTGTTTGGCGAATACTCCGCTTATGACAACGGTCTTTCCTTCGAGTAGGGCGGATATGCGACCGGGTTGTTCGTCGGCTGCCAATCGTATGCCTGCCGCTTTTAGTCTGCTTATCAGCTGTCTATGCTCTTCTTTGGCAAAATAATCGACTACGCTTCGGGCTATGACTTCGCCTATCTCATCGACCTGTATCAGCTGTTCGAGTGTAGCCTCTTCGAGCTGTTCTATCGAGGGGAAGGCTTTTGCCAGACGCTTGGCGACAGTCTCGCCTACGTAACGTATGCCCAAGGCAAAGATGACGTTAGGGTAGGGTATCTGTTTAGATGCCTCTATGCCGTCGACGATGTTCTGTGCCGATTTTTCGCCGAGTCGCTCCAGTGGGGCGATATCCGAGATTTTTAGCTCGTAGATATCGGCGACATTGCCCACGAGAGATTTCTCGAAAAGCAGAGCAATGGTCTCGTCTCCTAACCCTGTTATATCCATTGCTTTACGTGATACGAAGTGTGATATCTTTCCTTTTATCTGTGGCGGGCAATGGTCTTCGTTGGGGCAGTAGTGTGCCGCTTCGTCTTCGTTGCGGACAAGAGCAGAACCGCACTCGGGACAGCATTGCGGGAAAACCGCTTTTGGCATATACGCCTCTCTTGCTTCCGTATCTACTCCCGTTATCTTGGGGATAATCTCTCCTCCTTTTTCGACGAATACCATATCGCCTATGTGCAGGTCTAAGCCGGCGATGATGTCGGCATTGTGCAGCGAGGCACGTTTTACGGTGGTACCCGACAGCAGTACGGGCTCGAGGTTGGCTATGGGGGTAACGGCACCTGTACGCCCTACCTGATAACTTACCGAATTCAGTCGTGTCAGAGCCCGCTCGGCTTGGTATTTGTACGCAATAGCCCAGCGTGGCGATTTGGCTGTAAGTCCGAGATTTCGCTGCTGTTGCAAGTCATTGACTTTGAGCACTATGCCGTCGGTGGCTACGGGCAGGTTGCGTCGCTCCGTATCCCAGTAGCGTATGAAGTCGAATATCTCGTCGAGGCTACTACAACAGCGTATGGCGTTCGATATCTTGAAGCCCCACGTTTTTGCCGCCATCATATTGTCGTAGTGTGTCTCTGCGGGCAGGTCTTCGCCAAGCATGTAGTACAGATAAGAGTCGAGGCGGCGACGGGCTACCTCCGACGGATTCTGTAGCTTGAGCGTGCCCGAAGCGGCGTTGCGGGGGTTTGCAAAGAGAGGCTCTCCGTTTTCGGCTTTTTCTCTGTTCAGCTCGTCGAATACGGCGAACGGCATAAGCACTTCGCCGCGTATCTCGAAACGCGATGGAAAATCGCCGCACAGCCTTATGGGGATAGATTGTATCGTGCGTATGTTGGCGGTTACATCGTCGCCGCGTACGCCGTCGCCACGAGTAACGGCAGCGGCGAGTTCGCCGTTTTCGTAGATGAGCGATATGGAGGCTCCGTCGTATTTTAGTTCGCAGACGACGTCGAAGTCCGTATTGAGAGACTTGCGTACACGGTTGTAAAATTCCGTAACCTCGCCTTCGGAATATGTGTTTGCAAGCGACAACATAGGATATTGATGGACAATCTGTTTGAAGTTTTTTGTCAGGTCGCTGCCTACGCGTTGTGTGGGCGAATTTTTATCGAAATATTCAGGATAAGCCTTCTCCATACTTTCGAGTTGTTTGAGTCTCATATCAAACTCGAAATCCGATATGGTCGGGTTGTTGTCTACGTAGTAGGCGTGGTTGTGAGCCTCTATCTCCTTACGTAGTTTGATGATTTGCTGCTCTATATCGGTGTTTGCCATATCGTTTTCTTAATAAATATAATCGAGTATGGTAGCCAGCAGTTTAGCTCCCTCGACGAGTTGCTTTTCCCAAACGCTCTCATAATCATATATATATCGGTAGGGCTTAGATGTCTCGGCTACGGTATCGTATATCCTGTTGGTTACGGTGTATGTGTCCCAAGCCGATTGCAGAACGACATTCTCCGTGTATTTCGTTTTGCGTGGCTTATATATACTTCGCAGATATTGAGCGTATTCGGTGTAGCTTAGCTTCTGTCCGTCTATTAACTTATTGTCCCAGAGCGAATGCAGATTGGTAGGCTGTCCGAACCATTTTATCTCGATTTTGTTACCTCCCAAGTCTTCTGCTCGTCCCAGATGTAGCGGTTGGAACATATCGCCCACGATGTGGATAAGTAGTTTGAGCATTTGGGCGTCGTCGGGATGTTGTCTGAGGTAGTCTGTAAGGTAAATGACCCTGTATATACACTCTCCGTTGTCTGTGGAGAGTGCCACCGAATCGAACCGACTTCGCGTCATATTGGCATCGAGGTTGGTATAGTGCCATATACTGAATTTTTCGTAAACGGAGTCGGATTTTACGAAGTCGCCCCAGTTGGCTGCCATAGCTATAGACGAATTGGATAGCACACGCGTTATTTTTTTATTGGCAGAACAAGACAGCATACCGCTTGCCAACTCTCCTACTATGCGGTGTCCCTGCAGCCCCCAAGCGTATGTCTGTGAGATAGATAGCACGAAAAATACTATCGGCAGAATAACGGTCTGATACTTTTTCATACAGGTTTTGGTGTTTAGGATAATGAAACTTATTGTAAATAGATAGATTTCGGCAAAGGTAATATTTTTTTGTGGCAAATGTGCTATCAAAGGTGTCGTCGCTTCTGTGCGAAAACATTACAAATCGCCCTACAATAGACATACTCCTGTGTCTCGATACGATAAGTATGTTTATTAATCGATTATTCTCTGCAATCGATATGTGTCTGTAAATCAGTCTGCAACAGTATTGCCCGACTGCTTTTCCTTTTTATTTTTCTAAAAAATCAGTAATTTTGCACCCTGTTTTAGTGGATTTATTACTGTACAAAAAGCATATTATCAAGATGGAATTATCAACCAAATACAACCCTTCGGAGATAGAAGAGAAGTGGTATCGATATTGGCTCGACGGCAAAATGTTTCATTCCGAACCCGACAGCCGCCAGCCTTACACGATAGTGATACCCCCGCCCAACGTTACGGGTGTGCTGCATATGGGTCACATGCTCAACAACACCATACAAGACGTACTCGTACGCAACGCACGTATGCAGGGCAAAAACGCCTGTTGGGTGCCGGGCACCGACCACGCAAGTATTGCCACAGAGGCAAAGGTAGTGGCTAAGCTCGCTTCGGAAGGTATTGCCAAAAACGACCTCAGCCGCGACGAATTCCTACGCCACGCTTGGGAATGGACACACCGACACGGAGGCATAATACTCGAACAGCTCAAAAAACTCGGCTGCTCCTGCGACTGGGACCGCACGGCATTCACTATGGACGAGGTACGCTCCAAGTCGGTAATACGAGTATTCTGCGACCTATACCGAAAGGGACTTATCTATCGCGGTATCCGAATGGTCAATTGGGACCCGAAAGCACAGACCGCCCTCAGCGACGAGGAGGTAACATACAAAGAGCAGCAGGGCAAGCTCTATTATCTCCGTTACAAGATTGTATCGGAGCATTCGCAAGGTGGGGCAGACGAATATGCCGTTGTCGCCACTACACGCCCCGAGACCATAATGGGCGATACGGCAATGTGTATCAACCCGAACAATCCGAAGACAGCACACCTGAGGGGCAAAAGCGTCGTGGTACCGCTCATCAATCGCACGATACCCGTCATAGAAGACGATTACGTCGATGTCGAGTTCGGTACGGGTTGCCTCAAAGTTACCCCCGCACACGACGTCAACGACTATATGCTCGGCCAGAAGTACAATCTGCCGAGTATCGACATCTTCAACGACGACGGCACTCTCAACGACAACGGAGCCATGTACGCAGGTCTCGACCGTTTCGTATGTCGCCGACAGATAGAGAAAGACCTCACCGAGGCGGGTCTGATAGAACGTATCGAGCCGTATACGAACAAAGTAGGGTTCTCCGAACGTACCGATGTGCCTATCGAGCCGAAGCTTTCGATGCAGTGGTGGCTGAAGATGGACGGACTGGCTGAGCCTGCTCTGGAGGCGGTAGAGAGCGATACCGTAAGGTTTCACCCCGAAAAGTTCAAAAACACATATCGCCACTGGATGACCAATATAAAAGATTGGTGTATCAGTCGGCAGCTCTGGTGGGGGCATCAGATACCGGCATATTATGCCACACAGCTCAACCCGCCCGCAGGCAGCCTTGCCAAGCAGGTGGTCATAGTTGCCCAGACCGAAGACGAGGCTCGCCGTATCGCCGATAGCAATCCCGATATGGCAGGCGGATACTCGCTCAGACAAGACGACGACTGCCTCGATACGTGGTTCTCGTCGTGGCTGTGGCCTATATCGGTATTCGACGGTATCGTCAACCCCGACAACAAGGAGATAAACTACTACTACCCGACCAACGATTTGGTAACGGCTCCCGATATCATCTTCTTCTGGGTGGCACGTATGATAATGGCAGGTTATCACTATCGCGGTAAGGAGTGTTTCGGCAATGTGTACTTCACTGGAATAGTCCGCGACAAGCTCGGACGGAAAATGTCGAAACAGCTCGGCAATTCGCCCGACCCGCTCGACCTGATAGCACGGTACGGTGCCGACGGCGTGCGTATGGGACTGCTGCTGACAGCTCCCGCAGGCAACGACCTGCCCTTCGATGAGGCTCTGTGCGAGACGGGGCGTAACTTCTGCAACAAGATATGGAACGCTTTCCGCCTCGTGCAAGGTTGGCAGGTAGCCGACGATACCGCAGCAGGTGGCGACAACAAGGCAGAGATAGAGTGGTTCGACAGCCTGCTCGATAAGACGACATCGGAGATAGCCGACCTGTTTTCGAAATACCGTCTCTCGGAGGCGGTAACAACCGTTTACAAGCTCTTCTGGGACGATTTCTGCTCGTGGTATCTCGAGATAGTGAAGCCCGAATACGGCAAACCAATCAATCGCCACACCTACGAGGCTACCCTGTATTATCTCGCACGTCTGCTGAGACTGCTACACCCTTTTATGCCGTTTATATCGGAGCATCTCTGGCACGGTCTGAAAGATATTGCCGCCGAGCGTAATGTGAAGATAGCAGGCGCCGACAGCCTTTTGGGCGGAGACAGCATAATGAATACCGTCTACGACAAGCCATATTGCCACCAACCGTCGGCAGACAGGTCGATAGCCCTCTTCGAGAAGGTGAAGGAGATAGTAACCAACGTACGCAACATACGCACTTCGAAAAACATATCGCCACGCGAACCGCTCACGCTGCTCGTCGACGACCGACACGACTCGGCGTTCGACCACACGGTACGGAAGCTTGCCAACGTATCCGTCGAACGCACCGCCGACAAGCCGCAAGGAGCAGTGTCGTTTATGGTGGGCAATAACGAATATTCCGTACCTGTGGGCAGTATGATCGATGTCGAAGAGGAGCGTAAGAAGCTCGAAGACGAACTCGCCTACCTCGAAGGCTTCTTGAAGTCGGTACGCGGCAAGCTCGCCAACGAGAAGTTCGTAAACTCAGCCCCCGCCAAGGTAGTGGATATGGAGCGGAAAAAAGAGGCTGACACATTAGCCAAGATGGCAACCATCGAGCAAACCCTGAAAGGATTGGCTTAGAGAGTGATAGGAGGCAAATAAGAAAGAACCCACAATCGTTACGACAAACGACCGTGGGGGATTTTATCGAATGATAATAAAAAACAATAATTTTCATACAACTATGAATATGATAGTAGCACTCAGACAATCGATGATTAATCGGGGTATAGCGGCGACCGTCGTGCCGAGTACCGACCCTCACGGCAGCGAATATGTCGCCGACCATTGGCAGGCTCGCAGCGAATTGTCGGGCTTCGACGGTTCGGCGGGCACACTCGTGGTAACGCAGAGGAAGGCAGCCCTCTGGACAGACTCACGCTATTTTATACAGGCAGCCGACCAACTCGCAGGCTCTGGCATAGAGCTGATGAGAGACGGGCTACCCGAGACGCCCTCTGTCGAAGAGTGGCTACTGGCTGAACTGACCGATGGAGCGGTCATCGCTCTCAATGCGAAGATGTTCTCTATCAACGCTTTCGTGAACATACAGACGAAGCTCGCACAGAAAAGTATCGCCATCGTTACCGACTGCGACCTCGTCGGCGAGGTGTGGACTGCCCGCCCGCCGATGCCCCAAGGGCAGGTCGCCGTGTTCGGCAAATCGGGTAGAACCCTTGCCGACAAGCTCTTATGGTTTAGAGACCGGATGAGGCTTCTCGACGTCGGGGCGTTCGTCGTTACCACGCTCGACGATATAGCTTGGCTGCTCAATATACGCGGTAGCGACATCGACTACAATCCCGTAGTGGTGTCGTATCTCTATGTCGCCCACGACAGGGCGGTGCTTTTCGTCGACGACAGGAAGCTAAATAACGCTACCAAGCGATATTTTGCCCATAACGGAATAGAGATTGCCGATTACGGCGTATTTTTCGATTTCCTTCACAGTGTCGGAGGGCAGACCGTCGGCGTCGATTTCCGCAAAGCCAACTACGAGGTATTCAAAGCACTGTCGGCAGGTAACAGCCCGAAAGACACCGCCTTGCCGACGACGGAGGCGAAAGCGGTGAAGAACGCCGTAGAGCTCGCAGGCTTCCGCCGTGCTATGGTCAAAGACGGCGTGGCACTCGTACGGTTCTTTATGTGGCTTGATAGTGCTGTCGCCAAGGGCGAAGCAACCGAGCTTACCGCTTCTGCTATGCTTCACAGGTGTCGCTGCCGACAGGCAGGGTTCGTTGGCGAGAGCTTCGAGACGATAGCTGCCTACGAGGCACACGGAGCTATTGTACACTATTCGCCCACACCGCAGAGCGACGTGGCTCTGCGTCCCGCAGGGCTTTTCCTTCTCGACTCGGGAGGGCAGTACACAGACGGCACTACCGATATCACACGTACCGTTGCTCTGGGTAGGCTCACACGAGAGCAGAAGCGTGATTTTACGCTTGTGCTCAAGGGTATGATAGCCTTGTCGCAAGCCATATTCCCGCAAGGCACACGCGGGGCACAGCTCGACGTGCTGGCAAGGCAATATCTCTGGGCAGACCTCAAAAACTTCGGGCACGGTACGGGGCACGGCGTAGGGCACTATCTCTGCGTACACGAAGGACCTCAGAGTATTCGTATGCAGGACAACCCCCAACCCCTGCTTGCAGGTATGGTAACGAGCAACGAACCCGCCGTTTATGTGGCAGGCAGATACGGTATCAGGCACGAGAACCTCATCGCCGTGGTGCCAAGCAAACGACGTTCGGCGTTCGGAGAGTTCTATCGGTTCGAGACGCTGACGCTCTTCCCCTTCGACAGGCGGGGAATAGACCTCTCGCTGATGACTGCCGACGAGATAGAATGGCTCAATGCCTATCACCGAGAATGCTATCGGAAGCTATCGCCGCACCTCGATAGCCGACAGAGAGCGTGGCTACGGCGGATGACCAAGGAGATACCGAAACCGTAAGCCCATGCCCCTCGCCAGATAATCGGGTGTCGTTGTCGGCAGACGACCTGCCTACACCGCAGTGCGTAAAAAAGAGAGGGTGCATCATTCCGATACACCCTATCCTTAAAAATATCACTTTATGTCTTTTTAATATTAAACAATTCGTTTTATTTACTTGGATTGATACAAATTATAGTACCCAACACCCAACACCTAAAACCCAATACCCAAAACCTAATTTACTTCCTTTCGGTTATGAATATGGAGAAGGCAGCACCTTTGTCGGCAAGTGTGTAGAGCTCTTTGCCGTTTTTCCACACCTTGGCTACAAAGTTTTTGTTCTCTAATTCTAACCCTGCCACATATACATCGCCATTGTGTACCACTATGGAGCTAGGTATACCATTATCGGCAAGGGTATAAAGCTCTTCTTTGTTTTTCCATACTTTTACTACCCAATTTGCATCTTTTGTCTCAATACCTGTCACA
>ERZ772967.1956-NODE-1956-length-13619-cov-4.488720_pt1 | contig 13619 bp, 12 predicted proteins | sample MGYA00511677_ERZ772967 | MGnify/ENA primary metagenome ERZ772967 (study PRJEB29015, sample SAMEA2737931) | human oral metagenome | biome: human oral; feature: human-associated habitat; material: dental | place: China | collected 2146 ...
TAACTATAAATATTTTTCCTTGTACCTTCATTTTATTATCCCCATTCATTAATATACAGTATACGACAGAAAAGCATAAGCAGGCAAGTGAAAAGCACCGCTTTATTTTAAACGGTGCTTTTTCTTTATAATCAATAGTCTATTTATTATCTACAACTTCTCCTTCAACTGGCTCATCCTTATCTCTCTTTTTAGAGTCGTTTTGAGATTTTGAATCATCTGCAGACTTCTCTTCATTAGCAGCTTGATAAAGCTTTGCGCCTATAGGCATAATTGTATCTTGAAGTGTTTTTGTTGCTTTTTCTAATGCATCTTTATCAGCTTTGTCGTCGTCCTTAACCTTTTTAGCATCTTCTACAGCGCTAACAATAGTTTTCTTATCCTCGTCACTAATTTTATCTTTATACTCGTTTGGCATTTTTTCAGCTTGATAAATTGCGTTCTCAAGAGTATTTCTAGCGTCAACTGATTCACGCTTCTTTTTATCCTCTTCTGCATGAATTTCAGCTTCCTTTTGAGCCTTTTCAATATCTTCTTTACTCATATTACCGCTCTCTTGTATAGTAATGGACTGTTCTTTACCAGTACCCTTATCTTTAGCTGTAACATTAAGCAAACCATTTGCATCAAGACTGAAGGTTACTTCTATTTTGGGAACTCCACGTGGAGCAGGTGCAATGCCGTCAAGAATAAATCGACCTAGTGATTTATTATCGGCTGCCATTTCTCGCTCACCTTGCAAAACATGAATCTCTACCTGAGGCTGATTATCAGCTGCCGTACTAAATGTTTCAGATTTACTTGTTGGAATTGTACTATTACGATTAATCAACTTCGTAGATACGCCTCCCATAGTTTCTATTCCAAGAGACAAAGGAGTAACATCCAAAAGTAGAACGTCCTTTACATCGCCAGCCAACACACCACCCTGCACTGCGGCACCAATCGCCACAACTTCATCTGGATTCACACCTTGCATAGGATCTTTGCCAAAAATTTGTTTTACCTTCTCAATTACTGCTGGCATACGTGTCATACCGCCGACTAACACAATTGAGTCTATATCTTTAGCGGTTAGCTTAGCGTCTTTTAGCGCCTTTTCGACAGGGTCAGCTAAACGATCAATTAAATCTTTTACTAATTCCTCTAATTTGGAACGAGTAAGAGTATACTCAAAATGCTTAGGACCTTCTTCATCTGCAGTAATAAAAGGTAAGTTAATTTCAGTTTGATTTGTGCTCGACAGTTCTTTCTTTGCTTTTTCCGCTTCATCTTTAAGACGCTGCATAGCTGCCTTATCATTGCGAAGATCAATACCCTCTTCTTTCTTAAATACATCAAGAAAATGATTTACAATTTTGTTATCAAAATCCTCACCACCTAAGTGAGTATCACCATTAGTAGAGCGAACTTCAAATACGCCATCGCCAAGTTCAAGAATTGAAACGTCAAATGTACCACCACCTAAATCAAATACAGCGATTTTCTCATCTTTGCCACCTTCAAGACCATAGGCAAGCGCAGCAGCAGTCGGCTCGTTAATAATACGTTTAACCTCAAGACCAGCAATCTTACCAGCATCTTTGGTGGCTTGACGCTGAGAATCGTCAAAATAAGCTGGAACAGTAATAACTGCTTCAGTCACCTTTTCGCCAAGATAAGCTTCGGCATCAGCTTTAATTTTTGCCAAAATCATCGCCGAAATCTCTTCTGGACTATAACTTTTATCACCCATCTTTACCTTTACACCCGAACCTGCCTTCTCGATTGCAAAAGGTAAGATGTCTATATCTTTCTGTACTTCTTTATCACTAAATTTACGACCAATCAATCGCTTGACTCCGTAAATAGTATCCTTTGGATTAGTTACTCGCTGACGCTGAGCAATTTGACCAACTAGACGATCGCCCTTTTTACTAACTGCTACTACACTCGGTGTAGTACGGTTACCTTCAGCGTTCGCAATAACTTCAGGTTTACCTGCAACCATATGGGCAAATGCACTATTGGTTGTGCCTAGGTCAATTCCTATAATTTTACTCATATTTCATCTCCTTTTCTAATTAATTATTTCAAAATAATAAGCAATTAATTATATCTGATTTATTAGCACTCTTTTTACTTGATTGCCAATATATTTAATTATAAATTAGTTAGCACTCGCATGTCAAGACTGCTAAAATAATTTTATTTGGATTTTTACAAGCATATACGTTATTATTATATGTAGTATTAATATTATAAAAGTAGTTTAAACATTATGGGACATTTGAGAAGTATTAAAAAATTAGGTTTAATAACTTTAAGCTTTGCGTTAGCTGTATCCACTTTATCGGTTGGATACACACAAAAAGCAGGAGCACAGTCATTAGCAGACATAGAAAAGCATTTTATTAACGGTAATAACTTGCCATTTGTATCTGGTAACGATACAAAAAACGCTTATTTATTGCGGGACGCTTATAATAAATCCACACCTAATCTTAAAGGTAAAGAAAATAAAGGCGCCGACAAGAATGGTCCTGGCACAGCAAAACCAACCAAAAACGGTATTCACGGACGCTCTCATTATGTAGATAGCGAAGGTAATGAACAACTAATTGAATACACTCATCCAGACAACAAACGCCGACCAGCTATTATATTTGTTTATGGAGGTGGCTGGCGTGTAGATGATGGCAACTACAAAGAGAATTTCCGCGAAAAAGCGGCTAGCCACGGATTTGCATCATTCCGACTTTATTATAAATTGGGACCAAATCGTATTTACGCAGCATTCAACGATATTATGAATGCCGTAACTCACATACGTAATAATGCAGATATTTACAACGTTGATCCAGGTAGGCTAATAATGTGGGGCGACTCTGCAGGTGGATCACTAACTGCACGTGTATCTGCATCTGGAAAATCAGGCTTAGCTGGAGCAGTTTGTTGGTCTGCACCAGTTAACGGTATTCGCGACTTGTTCTATAGTGTACCAACTGCACTTGATGGATTAGACCACTCTACATGCTTAAACACTCAATGGTCATCATTATTTAATGATGTTATGGAAGTATACCGCGGTCAAGAATACTTAGTACAAGACCCTTCAAGACTTCTCAAACTAAGCCCAGATGAACAGATTAGGTTACTTGAATCTACAGGAAAAGCCCTCGGTATAATAGGTGAAAGACTACCAAAATTGGCAGATGAATTCAAAACTACAGTGCGAGAATTTGGTATCGACGTCGATAAAGTTATAGAAACATACTCTGTAGCTCGCGATTCCTCTAATAAACTCAAAAGTGCTGCAGACAAGCTTGATCCAAATAAGGCTAAAAACCAGACAAACGTCCCTTCAAACAACTCAGATCTTCAAGAATTTAAAGACTCACTAACCAGAGTATATAACGAACTTGATAAAATTAATGATTCTAGCGACATGGCTAAAAATACCCAGAATCAGATAAAGGTAATTTTAGAAGGTCTTCCAAAAGCACCAGGCGAAAAGGGCGATATACCGCTAGAAGAGGCTAAAGGTCAAGTTGAGCAGATTGCCGCATCGCTTAAGGAGGCTGCCAATAAAAACGATCCTAAAGATAAAAATTCTTTGATGTATAACATAATACAAAAAACTAAGAATGACCCATCAAAGAAACCTAATGCCGAAATAAGCGACGATGACGCTTTACGAGGCTGGATTGGAACTATGAATGATAAAGATTCTAATCTATTGAATAACTTTATGGGTATAATAAGTAATATAGGTTCAAACTCAAAGCTTTCTAGCGAGCAGCAAGAAAAGATTTCACCTTATAGAAGTATATCTTCATTAATATCTAGCAAACTGCAAGGTCTTTCCAGTAAAGTGCAATCTTCCTTAAATGGATCTAATAAGGATATATTATTAAATAAACTTTCTGAATGTGTTGATAATATTATACATATGTCTCCATCGATCTTTGCTAGCCCGCAAACTCCACCGATGTTTATGGTAAATGCTGAGCACGAAATTATTGTTCCAGCTACAGATGCTTATGAAATGAGAGATAAAGTACGCAGTTATGGTACACGTGCAGAAGCATTGATACTTCCAGGTAACAACCATATGGGATACGATGAACGTGCTGTAGAGCCAAGCTTTGCCTTCGCAAGATCTGTGACTAACCCAGAACCAGTAGGTAGGTAGGCGTACTTACAAAGCACAAATAAAATACCACCATATATGGTGGTATTTTATTTAGTTAATTATATTTTATTATTTATTTACGAGTAACCTTCACCATGGTATGTCGCAAAACTACACCATTACGCATGTAGCCCGCCTGCAATTCTTCAGATATAATTTCACGTTCACCGCTGGCATCTTCATCAACTTGGACAGCATAATGAAGCTCTGGGTTAAACTCCTGTCCAGGCTTTGCATCAATTCTTATTACATCAATAGATTTTAATATTTTATTCAAATTCTTAGCTACGCCACTCACACCCTTAACCCAACTATTTTCAGCAATATCTGATGGAATATGAGAAATAGCACGCTCAAGCGTGTCAATCACTGGCAAAAGTTTTAGTATCATAGCATCACCGCCATTACGTCTCGCAGATTCAATATCTAGTTCAGTGCGTTTACGATAATTTTCGAAATCTGCACGAATACGTTTAATATCGTTAGTTAATTCTATAACCTCTGGATTTTTATCACTAGTATTAGCAGTCTCTTTGGTATCTTTTTTATTTAGATTATCTTTAGTTTCTTTTGTCATAAAATCTCCATTACTCTATTATTTAATTAAAGTGTTTGCTCTAACATCAATGCAACCTCTCGTACAAGCCTAATAGTACGAGCATAGCTTTGTCTTGTTGGACCGAGTACACCTATATAGCTACGGTTACTATAAGGGGAACGAAACTTACTTATTATTAGACTTGCTTCACTTGATTTTCCAATTGGGTTTTCTTCTCCAATATACACATTAAGAGGCTCATCCGGTGATGCTTCGCGTAGCCAAGGCTCTAAATTATCAAGCAATCGCGCTACAGATTGAGGAGCAGTGCCTCCATTCATAAATTCCGGCTGACTAAATAAACTACCTATACCGCTCATATATAGCTGCCCATCAATTGTAGCTATACCAAGATTATGAGTCAACTCAACCAAACTATCAACGGCGCTACGTATCATCTTATCCGCTCGGTCGTGATTACTAGCAACTCTAGCTTCTATAAATTTTGTACTACGATCCAAAGACGGCAATTCTGGCGTATAGGATTGTTCTGTAATTTGATTAACATAATATCTATATCCCTTATCAGTAGGTATACGCCCAGCACTAGTATGAGGTTGCATAATATATCCCATATGTTCTAATTTTACCATCTCACTACGGATAGTTGCGCTACTTACGCCAAATAATTTTGCTAGCATAACACTACCAACTGGCGCAGCAATTTCAGCATACTGTTCAATAATTGCAATCAAAATATGAGATTGTCTATCTGTCATATCAATATTATAGCATAATTTAGCACTCCATAAAAGTGAGTGCTAATGTATTTTCTCTAGCTCATCTAGTAAACTACGGGCAGCTAACCTAGCGTGATCATCCCTAGAGCTAAATATATCGCCACGCTCAATGATTTCATGACAAATCTGCACAGCATCATCCAAATCATCATTAATAATCACATGGTAATAAGGCACTTCTAATGCATGCTTCAACTCTTCAATAGAAGATTGACGACGCTTTGGCCATTCGGCCTGAAAATCTGCTTCTGTTTTGTATCGTTTTTTTAATCTCTCGATCCAAGTTTGATAAGTTGGCGGTACAATAAAAATTGCTATCCCACAAGGAGAAAGTTTTTCATACTCTGCCACGCCTTGAACATCAATATCGGTAATTGCTACTTTGTTTTGATCATAAGCTAATTTTATTTCTGCTACTGACGTACCGTAAATGGTACCGTGGACAAATTTTGCCTCAACAAATTCACGCTTTTGCAACATTTCCATTGCCGTTGGCTGATCAATAAAATGATAATCAACTCCATCCTCTTCAGCCTTACCGTTATTAATTCTTGGTAGACGAGTCGTATGCGAAACAATATCTCGAAAATATGGCATTTTTAAAAGCCGCTTTTTTATAGTATCTTTACCAGCACCAGTGATACCAGCAAGCAACACAACCTTGGTTGACCGAACTAGCTCAATTGCTTGTTCATTCGGTTCATAATCCTTGATTAGCTTTTCTATGTCTAACATAAATATCTATAATAAACTATTAAGTACAGATTGCCAATTAGGAAATTCAGAACTACCGAAATGGATGTGTCGACCTAAAAAATCACCTGCGCCATTTGCCGTCCGATCATCAATTAAAATATCGCCACGGTTCAAGTGCTTAACAGATGAAAATATAACTTTACGAAAGAAAATATTTTCCTGACCATCGCCACCAAAATATTTTTTTACCCACGCTAGTTTATCACCCAGCGCCGTCGGATTTTCCCATGGTGATGACGATAGGATATATAAATCATATTTTTCCTTCAGTCTATCGACAGCTTCAAGAGCTCCTGGTACCGGATCCATCAAGGCAAAAATGCCTGGAATGTTGTCGTACTCACCGGCGAATTTCTCTAACATCTCGGGCGAAACCTTCGTCAAGGCAGACTCAAAATCGACCAGCACGCCGTCCATATCGATATAAATAATTGGTTTCTTCATATACTTACTACTCACTCTTTAGATATGTGATTTTTATATCATAACCGCCCCATTACCAAACACCCTATAGAATATTTTACCAGTCTCTGTAGGTATTATATTCATCTTACCACCTTTAACCTCAGCTCTATACCCCTCATCAATATCATATTTTCTTCCTGTCTTAGAATCTCTATAAGTACCGCCTCGTTCGTAGTCAACATCTACACCCTCTATCGGATCAAATGCAAAATCAATTAAACCAGTCCACAGTAAATCGTAGCTTACTTCAGCATCTTGTATTAACATAAAATCAACGCAAAACCGCTTTATATCTCGACTAGATATCTTACATGCTATCGTAGACGCTATTACATATTCATCGTACGATATTTTACCATCCAAAAAAGCCCTAAACAGGATTGCAACATTTTCTGCATTTTCCTCATCAAAACTTCTGTCAATTAGATTGATTAAATTTTCACCAACTTTTTTACGGTATTTTTTAGATTTATCAATTTTTGTAATTTCTTTTTTAATTTTACTCTTTGAAATATCATTAAGTGGCTGAAGAAAACTTTTTAGTTTCGAAATAAAAATCATGTCACGAACATTATTAGATATAGCTAACATCTTGATTATTGGTAAATCTTTTAACAAACCGCTGACCATCTCTCTGCTCGTATTATTAAAATTTATTTGATTAAGTGCTGGCATTATAATAGCGTTATCAATGATAACTTCACTTATTTCAGTGCCCAATTCTCTTATCTTACCCATTCAAATCAGTCTCTCTTTAACATCACCATAAACGCTTCACTCGGAATGTCAACTTTGCCGAAGCGTTTCATGCGCTTTTTACCGCGGGCTTGTTTGGCGAGGAGTTTCTTTTTGCGGCTGACGTCGCCACCGTACAGATAGCCGGTGACGTCTTTGCGGTAAGCACCGATGTTTTCGCGGGCAATGAATCTACCGCCAATTGCCGCCTGCAATGCCACCTCAAAGCTCTGACGCGGCACCACGTCTTTCAGCTTTTTGACGATCTCACGACCCAAACCTGGCGCCTCCGAGCGGTGACACATGACGCTCAGCGCATCAACCATTTCACCCGCCACGTAGAAATCCACCCGCACCAAATCTTCTGGCTGATAGCCCGCCAGTTCATAATTAAACGAACCATACCCACTGGTGACTGACTTCAATTGATCATAAAAATCTGTCAGCAGATTAGCCAGCGGTGCCGTAAAGGAAATCAGCGCCCGCTCATCGATGTAACTGAGGTTTTTCTGCCGGCCGCGCTTGGCGACAATCAGCTGAATCACCGCACCGATATAGTCCTGCGGCACCACAATTTCACCATCAATCCACGGCTCGCGAACCTCGGTGATTTGCGCTGGGTCGGGTAGTTCGCTGGCTGATTTGATGTCCAACTCCTCGCCGTTGGTGAGGCTAACTTGATAATCCGTGCTCGGATTGGTGACGATGAGATCCAGGTTATACTCGCGCTCCAGCCGCTCACGAATAATGTCCATGTGTAGCAAGCCGAGAAAGCCAATTCGCACACCATAACCTAGTACTGGCGAATTCTCCGGCTCAAACTGTAATGCCGAGTCGCTCAGACTCAGCTTTTCTATCGCCTCTTTCAGGTCATTATAATCTTCATTGCTCACCGGAAAAAAGCCCGCATAGACAAAGGGCTTAACTTCTTTGTAGCCAGGGAGGGGCTGGATGGTGATATGAGACATATTAGTAAAGTGCATTATAACATTTTTGTCCGAAGACGTCGATTAAGCAACGTATTTCACAAAAACCACGCTAATTGATATACCGCTCAATACGCTTAGCTCGCAGAGTTAGCACCTCAGTCAAGCCTTGCAAATATGCTGTATACTGCTCAACAGTCTGAGGTAACGGTGACGATTGAAAATCATCAAAGTCTGTTAATATCTTGGCTTGGTATTCATCGTCAACAAAATCTTGCAACAAGAAAAAATCGACATAACCCCGAAAATTACCAAACCACTCAAAAAAGTCACCGTAACGATCAAAAACATCAGCGAGCGGGCTGTCTTTACCTTGATACCAGCGGGCAATACATTCTAACGTCAGGTCAAACCGATCGCCAATTTTACGGTGCCAACCTCTCGCACGATTGATGGTCTGTGTTCCGCCGCGTAATTCGCTGGGGAAAATAATCTCTGAACCGATTGTCCAGCCAATATCATCTATTAGCGTTAAAACTTCTCGCGGCATCTGTTCAACAAGTAGCCTATTCCGCTTCCAAGACCTAAAAGTAGCCACCATATTATCGCTCGAAACAGGAATCTGACACCGACCATCACTGGCTATCAAGTACGCTCCCTGATCCAACATAGTCAGTTGACGACCGTCAGGTAGTGATTTATTCCACAATTCAGCATGATAGCGCTTTAATGTCGGGCTGTGCTGATCTGGATCTTTATTGTTAGCGTCTTGACGACAATCAAACCAAACATCAATCATTAGTGTCGCTCCTTTCTTAGTACTAATTTGCATATCGCATGCAATATGCAAGTTAAAGCACTCAATCCGCCGCAATAACGTCCCCAACAGACCGCCGCTTGGAATAAGCCTGCTGTTCACCATAACCAACGCGCAACAAAACAGTTGGATATTCCCCATCAAGATCAAGAGTTTTTGCCATTTCTGTGGCAATTTCTGGTTCTTCGTTTGGCTGGTTCAGATAGGCATGAGCGATCCCAAGTTCCGTGGCAGTCAGCAAGAAACGCTGCAGCGTCTCCGACCTAGATCCACCCATTCGCGCCGACTATTTTCTCTCGTCGTAAAAAGAACCAGATGAGAAGCCGATGCTATCTTTTCGCGATCGGCCTTATTCTGAGTCTTGGTATTGATAGCCATCGACATGATTGGCTCAGCCATCCAGCGCGGCACATTAGGCGCGCCAAACACGGCGTAACTCAGCCCGTCAAGTGTTTGATCTTGATGCTTCTTATTAAATCGCATCCAGCTTTTCAGCTCAGCCTTAAATGCCTCATTTTGCATTTGACGCGTATTGCCCTGAAGAACGTATTGCTCAATATCATTAAACTGTTTAGTTTGACGCGCATAATAATGAACAGAAATCCCCTTTTCGCTGCAAACAGATTGTAATTTCCTTAGCGCATCTAGAGCAATTTCCTCACCAGTATAAACACTGCGATTAGTCTGCCGCGCGTCTATCTGATTGAACAATGGATTTGGCTTAATATCCGCCTTTTCCATGAGCGAAACCGTAACAACGCCTGTATCACCAACCGAAACGGCAGATTTATAGCCCTTAGTTTGCGCCGCCAAGCAAAGATTCTCTACTGCACAGCCCAAACTCACAAACAACTCCCTGTCGTCAGGATCGACCACTGGCAACCTTCTATCAAAATCAGGGTAAACTTCTACCGCCGACTCGTTCTGACGAAATTTCCACGGCTGGGTATTATGGCCTGATGGCGCCTTGACAGCTTGCGCAACCAAAAATTCAAAGTTAGCTGATGATATGTTGTTACTGCGAGACATTCTTACCATAATTCTACCCAACACACGAGCCTTCCCATCTCGTTAGCTACTTCTTATAACCAAGTATACTCGCCCTATAGGAGCGAGGTCAATCAATATCGCCAAGACTAAGCTTTCAGCCATTTTTCTTGAAATCATTGTAATCTTCGTTGGACACCGGAAAGAATCCTGCACATATAACGCATATCACCAGTTTCTGTCAGTTCGTGTGATAGATAGCAGATATTCAAGAGCTTTTAGCTTCCTAGCTTGGTCTGGTCGGATATTTTTAACCCTCATGTCCGCATGCGGTACAATCTCATCTAACCGCTTGAGTTCTCCTGATTTTGCATCTATTACAGCACACAGCATTCGCTGAGCCTCTGGCAAGTTGGATAGGTCTGCCTCAATAGGCAGCTCATCATCATACGGCCAAAATCGTTTCATGTATAGCTGCGAATCCAAACCCGCTAAATCCTGCAGCAGGTGCGCAGTAGTATGATTCGGCGTGCCGCTGTATGGCAAATCCCAATAGCGATACGTTTTCGTCCCTAGTTCTGATGTTATATCCGGATGTCTCTCGTCTTTGATTGCTTGATACTGATTCTCTAATCGCTCCGCTGTAGCTTTATTATTTCGTGATGTAATATCTATACGTACATAAGCTTGAGCGGTTGGCTTCAAAAGTCCAACAGGTTTCCCAACGAAAGCAGCAAACCGAGATATTACATCACCTCGAATACCAAGTGCATACGTAAAGGCGCCGTTTTCTTGCTTCATAACATCAATAGTTATCGCGCTACCTTCAAAGGAAGTTCCCTCATATTCGTAGGGAGCATCTGGATATTCAGCGCCTTTTGGCATAAATGTTCTATATTCGCCTGGTCGTAGTTCTTTTGTCAGTCGATCCAGCGGCTCAATTACATCCTCTTGAAGAATATTACCGTTGCTTCGACAACCCCATATATTCACACTGTTTTCACCATTGTTTGGACCGATAAAATACTTCTTCAAGTCGCTATATAAATCCGCCTTACTGGTATATTTGACATACATCTGCCCTACTTCTATATCAAGGCAGGAGACATCAGCGCCACGAAGCAAACTAAGCACCGAAGGATCGATTTCCTGCAACGCCCACTCTTTCAAGCGCAAATCTATGAATGATTTTTTCCAATCTTCATACATCTCGTCATTTTCTTCCAGACCTGGATATTGACGGACGAGTTCTTCGTATGATTCAATATCTGGAACAATTACTGCTAAGTTATGGCGAATATAAGGATAGTTCTGCCACCACATTTCGCCGCCGCGCCCTTCTTTGCTGCGCTCTGCTAATTTTTTATGAAAGACCTCCGACAAAGCGAGAACTGCACGATCATGAAGTTGCGGATCAGAACCTTCAATTGCTGTTGCTTTCAGATACGCATCAGCGCAGCGGCTTTTGACGTTTTCTTTATATCTATCTGTATCTGGCACGTCTATCTCAAACTCTTTACTCACAATCTCGCCGAAACATTTATTTGGGTCGGAGGAGATAGCCGCGACGAACCCATCTAGCTGCTCATTAAACGCACTCTCCCGTTTTCGTTCAGCCTCCCGACGCGCAATATCCTCTTGTATAGTTTCCGTTTCTCGCCTCGCCTCCTCGGCTACTTGCGCTGTTCCATCTTCTCCCTCATTAACCGTTCTATACTGTGCTACTCTCTCTTCCCCCTTGTCAGCTGTTCTCCCCAGGGCATACTGCGCTACTCTATCTTCTTCCTCGTCGACCGTTCTCCCTAAAACATACCGGGTCAATAATTTCAGCTTCTCTGGACCGCCCGGCTTTTCCTGACGATATGAACTGCCTAAGTGCCCATATCTCCGCAGAAATGTATTTAGCTTGTTATCGCCCCACTCATCCGTTAACCTTGCAGCTGCATCACTGTTTAAGAATTGCTCCATCTCCTCAGGAGTAGCCAGGTTCGCCATAGTATCAAAAACCCCAAATATTCTCTCGCTTCGTTCTTGTGACCTCCAACTTTCCTCCGGATCTTGGTAATCATCCACAGACACGCGGATAGCTTCAGCCATTTGTTTGGCTAAGTCAAACTCGTCGGGCTTTTCTTCTCGCAGTCTTTCTGCAACTTGACTCATCTTTTTACCATCAGTAAAGGCTAGAAACCTCCCATTTCGGAGTATGCTTTCTAAATCTGGATCAAGGGCAGTGCCGTTCGCCGAATCAAGAAGCGAATCGTCGTCGCCATCAGCGTGCGGCGTCTCTGCTTTGCTATCACCGCTACGCGGCAGGTTAGGAGATCTATCAATCATCTTAGTCATTAATGTTAATATTCTTTTGTCTAATTGTCAATATTAGTGTGAGGGTTCACCGCCGCCAGCGGCAGTCAACCTATTTTAAGGCAGTTCCGCCAAGATGTCCTTTGGCTCTAGCTCGTCGCGCTCGTCTCTCTTTGAAGTATTTGATCATCTCTCCTTGCTCCTCTACCGAAAGATATCTTCCTCTACTGCTTCCGCCTTTCTCTATTATTCCAAGTTTTTCTGCGGCCCTACGAACGGCAGTATATTCCTCTCCAATCGCGTCGCTAAGTCCTTTTAGGCTTATCTTCTCGCGCCGCTTGACTGCCAGTCGCTCGCTTACTAATTGTTCAACCTTAGCTGCAACCTGCCCGGCCTCATCTTCGGAAAGATAGAATACTCCTCCTGCCTTAACTGGGATTAATTCAAGTTGCTCAATAGCACGCCAAACATCCCCGTAAGATACATCTTGTCTACCTCTACGCTGTTGATCTTCTCTTACAAACTCAGTGACAGGAACATAACCCTCTGGAATAGGCTGACGGCTCTCTATAGCAGCGCAAATCTCTTCAGCTTCCGACGGAGAAAAAATAATAGGTAGTCCAACTTTATCCAACAATCCAAGCTTCTCGGCCGTACTTCTTACAATATGCTTTGCCGCACCTGTCTTATCCATAATATCTCGAACCCCAACAAGGCCTTCTGGAATCGATCTTGTTCGCCTTCTTTTCTCGTCCACAATAATTCGGGCATCTTCTCTAGTAAAAGCAAATATTCGACGGTTTTCCTCACTACGATATACGCCCATTGTTATTTTTCCTTTCTTAGCCAATTCTCTGGCAAGTCTTGAAATCATCGTTCCATCTTCTAAGCCTAATTCTTTTGCCATATCTTTAACGGTAGCATACCCATCCGGAACCGGAGGCAAATCTTTTGAACTTCTTAAACTTCTTAAATACCTCGTATCAACAGGCTTATCCAATTTCTGTTGGCTAAATCCGCCTTTTAGAGCATTTACCAAATTGGCTGTAAAATCCTTCTTGGTTAGAATTCGCGCGCCTTGTCCTGGATTATCCTTTATTAGTTTGCTCAATTCCTCTTT
>ERZ772967.1958-NODE-1958-length-13613-cov-3.914515_pt1 | contig 13613 bp, 10 predicted proteins | sample MGYA00511677_ERZ772967 | MGnify/ENA primary metagenome ERZ772967 (study PRJEB29015, sample SAMEA2737931) | human oral metagenome | biome: human oral; feature: human-associated habitat; material: dental | place: China | collected 2146 ...
AAGTTATATGCCGATTCTGCTGCCGGTTATCCGCCCGAAAGAATGCAATGGGCTGCATCGATTGTTTTAAAGAAAGAAGCTAAAGTACACTCAACAGCCATTGACGAGATGCGTGACGAAGTCAGAAAAATACTGAAAGAAAAAATATAGCCGATGATTAAAAAAACTAAACGATCACAGCTTTGTAAAATCGTGAATATTGCTCTTAACGTATTCAACGGCATATCAATTATCATCATTGCCTTTCTGTTGCTGCGTGTGTTTGTCTTCGGATCATACCGCATACCCACAGATTCGATGACACCTGCCATTATTCCCGGCGATTATGTCTTAGTCAATAAATTGGCTTACGGAGCGCGTCTCTTCGATCTTTTCGATGCCCTCGAAAGAAAAAAAGTAAAAATCAGACGCACTCCCGGATACACCCATGTCAAACATAACGATGTAGTAGTTTTTCATATCCCTCACCCTCACGGATGGAACAAAATCGAGATGGATATGTTTAAATGTTATATTAAACGTTGCATCGGACTGCCGGGCGATACCTTACGTATTGTAAACGGAATCTACCGCATGAACTCCGATACAATCAGGCATTACGGTAATTTTTCCGCCGAGCAAAAACTAAGTCGGATAGCACAAGAGGAAATACCCAAAGGCATTTATAATACTTTTCCGAGAGATTCCGTATTGGGATGGAATATCAAAAATTTCGGTCCCATGTATATTCCCAGCAAAGGAGACTGCATCCGATTGAGCAGAACGGAAACGCTTATCTACAAGAAAATTATCGAATGGGAGACCGGACATGCGCTACGTATCGAGCGCGATACACTATATAATGGCGACACCCCGATTACATCCTACACGTTTACGCACAATTATTACTTTATGGGTGGCGACAAGGTCGAAAACTCGCAAGATTCACGTTACTGGGGACTGCTCCCCGACGAGCTGATTATTGGAAAAGCATCGTTTATCTGGAAATCCGTCGATCCTTATTCTCATCAAATCAGATGGAAACGTTTTATGAAATCCATTCAATAATACGGCAAAAATTAATACGATATTCTTGTTTATATTACGAAAAAATCGTAAGTTTGCCGCACTAAATATAAATAAGATATGAAAAAGAAACATGTATTTTTTCTGTTTCTTGCCTGCTTTGCCTTCGTTCAGTGCAAGAAATCTGCAGAATCGGTAGATGAAGGTTATGCTGCTCCCGTATTTCCGGAAACGAAGGAGATAACCGTCGAGTGCTTGAACGATTCGTTTATTTTCGATGTCGGGAGCATCGATCAACTCGACACATTGCTTATCTGCTCCGGCAAGACGGATATAAACGACTATGTCTTTCATTTGTTTTCGAAAAACAGCGGGGCCTATATAAAAAGTTTCGGAACCATCGGACAAGGGCCCGGCGAAATCTCATGGCCTGTTACGGGATACTCGACCGATCGGAAAGAAGACAAAGTCTATTGTTACGACGCGATGCAAACCAAGATGGTGGAATATGCTATTCGTAACCACAACGGCGAGATTGTCGTCGAAGCTAATGAATGTATGTTGCCTCCCGAAGTAAAGAACACCACAGGCAATATGTGTTTTTCGATCGGAAACGGTCAGTTTATCATAGCCTATAGCAGTTTCTTCGGGAATTCTTACCGGTTTATCAAAACAGCCTCTGTCGATACGGTCAGTACGTGTAACGAATATCCCCGTTTAAACGAACCGGACGAATTTATAGCGGTCGAACATGCCTATTTCTCCTACATGGGGCGATTAGCCGTAAAGCCCGACGGCAAAAAATTCGTCCATGCCACATGGAGCGGATGTATCCTCGAAATTTTCGACTGTAAGGAAACAATCCGGCCTTCGGTTACGAAACGTTTCTTTGAGCCTGAATACAAAGTAACGAAAAAGAACGTGAAATATCCTTTCGTTCAATGTGCCGAAAACGTCGTAAACGGAATTTGGGGAATGGCATGTACCGACGCTTGTATCTATGCCCAATATAGGGACGATAGTTGCTATAAAAAATCCGGTCCCCTAATTGCCGTCTTCGACTGGGAAGGAAATCCGGCCGGGATGCTGCATTTTGACGACGGTCTGTATGATGTTGTTATTGAAAATAACGATAAGTACGGCTATGCAATCATGAGAGATAAAAAAGACGAGGGGATCAAATTAGTCAAATTCAAAATCGATTAAGATTCTTTTCTTACAGACTTTGCCGCAACGATTTAAATCCGATTATCAAAGACATACGGAGCCGAATAGAAACATTGCTGCCCGATAAAAGCCATTCTCGAAACAAAAAAGAGAGTCTTTTTTATCGGGCAGCGAGAATTATTTGTATACCCTTTTCAACGTTTCCAAATCTTCGAGTCCATGCCTGAAAATGATTTTGTCGACAAAAGAACGGATAAATCCGAGCCCGTAGCCGAAAATCTGAATCAACGAAGCGGCAACCGACAGTCCTGCGATAGGAAAACTTCTCGTTTTCAGCAATGCATCGGCAAATAGCAGCAAGAGGTAAACGGCCGGAAACAGCAGGAACCAGGGTGAAATAAAGACGGCCGACAGCAGAACAACGATACTCCCGATAACGCACAGCGCCGGCAACGCATGCACCGGCTTGAGCGAATCGGGATACAGTTTATAGAGATTGATGCGTGCCTGTCCGAAGATATGCACCTGCTTGTAGAACTTTTTCAGATTGCCGCGACGTTTGTGATACACAAACGCATTCCGGTACAGTTTGGTTACGAAGCCAGCCTGCTGTATCCGTATGCTGAGGTCGATATCTTCTCCATACATATCTTTGAATCCGCCGACCTTTTCATAAACCTCCCTCGAAAATCCCATGTTGAACGTACGCGGTTTGAATTTCTCCATATGGGTTTTTCCGCCCCGTATGCCACCGGTGGTCCAAAACGAAGTCATGGCATAGCTGATTGCTTTCTGAGTTGTCGTGAACGAGGGATGTTCCCTGTCCGGTCCACCGAAACAGTCGGCATAATCGTCGTGAAGATTTTTCCGAACCGTCTCGAAGTAATCGGGCGGGATGATGCAGTCCGAGTCGAAGAAGATCAAGTAACGTCCTTGGGCATGTTTCATCCCTACGTTACGGGTATCGCTTCGTCCGGTATTTTCTTTGACGATGTAATGAATATTGAGTTTCGGGCGGAAAGCTTCGACTTCGGCCGTACAGGGAAGAGAAGAACCGTCTTCGACCAAGACGAGTTCGAAGTCGTTATACGTCTGGGACGCAAGGCTTTCCAGCAGTTCCCGGGCTTCGTCCGGGCGGTTGTATATGGGAACGATGATTGAAAAAAACATGTCTTCTGCCCGTCCGTTATTTAACCCGTTTCAGTTCCTCGATCAACCGGGTGCATTTGCCCCATTTCTCAATCATCCAAAGCACATAACGGATATCGACGCTGATGGTGCGCTGTAGGTCGGGTTCGAAAGCGATGTCACCGCTCATGGCTTCCCAGTTGCCGTCGAAAGCCAGGCCGATGACACGTCCGTGCTTATCGAAAACGGGACTTCCCGAGTTGCCCCCCGTGATGTCGTTGTTCGAGAGGAAGCACAATTGCAACTCGCCTTGTTCGTTGGCGTACGGACCGAAGTCACGCGCTTTGACCAGATTCAGGATTTCCGGCTGTACCCGGAATTCACTGCTCATCGGGTCTTCTTTTTCGAGAATTCCCCTGTCGGTCGTATGGAAATTATACCACGCGGCGTCGTAAGGGCGATATCCTCCGATTGTGCCGTAGCTCATACGCATGGTGAAGTTGGCATCCGAATAGAAACTTCGGTCGGGATACATCTCCTTCAATCCGGCCCAATAGAGGCGTTCGCCTTTATCGATATCGTTGTCCCATGCTGCCACTTGCTGTTGTATGTCATATACGGCAAGCGTTGCTGACAAGGACAATACGGCTGCCGGGTCTTTCTTCATCACCTTTTCATACTGTTTCGGGTTCTTTAACAGGGCTGACACTTTCTCGAACGAGGTAAGCACAGTGTTCCCGAAAACATCGGCGGCATATTTCTCGTAATCCCCCTTGTATTTCTTGTCTACCTTGCCGTAAATGTCGGGCAGGAACGATGCGGGTACGCGTTCTTTTACGATTTTCATCATGGCCGCCAGCACGTGTCGGTCGAGTGCCGGTTCGTAATCTTTGTAGAAGGCTCGGAGATCGCCATCGATCCGTTCGTCGATTTCTTCGGGCGTACTGTTTTTCACATCCACACTGCGGATAATCCGTGCCAGACGAATAATCTCGGTTCCCCCGGCAAAGGCCTCCATGAGATACGTTGCATATTTCCGATATTCCGCCGAGGAGGTATAGCCTTTTTCCAAAAGATGAAGCACATCTCCGTATTGCGTTTTGCGTGCAGGCATTTGATTGACCCATGCCGTAAAAGCTGCTTCTTCGGTTTTCTTACGGTCGATGACATTGAGCCGGGCCAGGCCGCGGTTCATTCCGATCGAATTTTTCCAGTAGTTCGAGCTTCCGGCATATTTCGAAGCGTATTTGATGCGCACGGCATCGCTCGCCAGCATGGCTTTCTTCCAGAGGTCCTGCTTGATTCCCCGTACTTCGATACGCGGTTTGTTACTGTCTTCGATGCGTTGCTGCACTCCCCATGAGCAGAGGTAACGGTTCGTACGCCCGGGGAAGCCGATCGTCATGGCGTAATCTTTTTCGTCATATCCCCGCAACGATATTTCGGCAACGTATTCCGGTTGGTAAGGGCGGTTGCTTGCGCTGTATTCGGCAGGTCGGTTGTTGGCATCGGCATAGACACGGAAAGCGGAAAAATCGCAGGTGTGACGCGGCCACATCCAGTTATCCGTATCTCCTCCGAACTTCCCGAGCGAAGACGGGGGCGCAAAGACCAAACGCACATCGCGGAAGACGTTATAAACGACTAAGTAATATTTATTCCGGCTATAAAACGGAATCACTCTGGCGCTCAACGAAGAATTGTCTTTTCCGATCGAGTCGCAGATCGCCTGACCGATCGAATCGGCCTTGGTAATGCGTTTGAACTCATCATCCACCCCTTCGATCTGTGACAAAATGCGTTCACTGACATCGACGGTTTCTTTGAGGTACTGTATCCGTAAACCTTCGACGGACAGCTCTTCACTCATGTTTTGCGAGACAAATCCGTTTTTCAGATAATCGTGCTCTACGCTACTCAACTTTTGGATTGCTCCGTATCCGCAATGATGATTGGTCAAAACCAGCCCCTGATCGGAAACGGTAACGCCCGTACAGCCGCCTCCGAAAATAACGACTGCGTTAGCTATGCATGGATTGGTTTCACTGTATAACGTTTCGACAGGGATCGTAAGTCCCAGTTCCTGCATACGCGCTAAATTCTGCCTGTTCAACTCTTTCAATACCCACATTCCCTCGTCGGCAAACACTTGTCCGACGGTTGCCAGTAACAGCAGAGCTGTTACCCAAATTTTGTTTGTCCGTTTCATTTATTATCGATTATAAGTTTGATATTTTTCTCTTTGGTACGAGCCGACAACCATTGTACCAGCTTCTTCCGATCATCCGTCCCGATGTTCTGCCGAGCTTTCAAATAAACGAGCATGACGGTATCCTGTTTCGACTTGTTTGTTTCCATGAGGTAAGTCTGCGTACACGAAAGCTGTTCGATAGACGGATAAAGCACCCGCATCTCGGGAAGCAGCGTACGTGTCATATCCGAGGCATGTCTGTAACGATCAAGGCTTTGCTTCAGCGAGTCTATTTGAATGGCTTGCGCCTCAAGCAGGTCTTCGCTGTTTTTATAGAGGTCTTTCATCAGCATCGTCTTCAGTTCATTGATATCGACTTCCTCGTTCCCGAAACCCTGTTGCACAATCAGATCGATGTCTTTCAGCCCGTAGTTGGACATCTTCAACCGTGCGGTCGAGATCATGATGTCGGGGATCGTCTGGCCAATCAGTACCACTTTGATTTCCTTCTTATCGCCCGTATTGGTAACCGAACGGCTTAGTATCTGCGTATTCGGAAAGTGTAACTCTTCATTGATAAACTTGCGAACCTGCTGATCGAAAAGTGTCGCTTCAAATACGCGGTAACTGAGGTAAATGCTTGGAACGATCGTGCAAATGACAATGATGGTCATATAGCGACGCACCGTCTTTTCCCGCTTTTTATCGATGAATGATTTGCGAGGATATTTTAAGATGCGCACAACTATATAGGTGGCGACACTGATAAAAACAGTGTTGATGAAATAGAGGTAGAAAGCGCCGAAGAAATAACTTAAATTTCCGCTGGCCAGTCCGAAGCCGGCTGTACACAATGGAGGCATCAATGCCGTAGCAATGGCCACCCCGGGAATCACGTTTCCTTTCGATTTTGTGGAGCTGGCCACGATGCCGGCAAGCCCTCCGAAAAATGCAATCAGTACATCGTAGATGCTGGGAGATGTACGCGCCAGCAACTCACTTTGCGCCTCGCTGATGGGCGAGATAAGAAAAAAAGCGGTTGACGTAGCCACACTGAAGGCTGTTGCTGTCAAATAGTGACGAAGTGAACGCTTGACCAGATCGAAGTCGGTAATCCCCAGACCTAATCCGAAGCCCATAATCGGCCCCATCAGGGGGGAGATAAGCATGGCTCCGATGATGACAGCCGTAGAGTTGGTGTTTAGCCCCAAAGAGGCAAGGAACACGGCAAAAATCAACACCCATAGATTTGTGCCTCGGAACTCGACTCCTTTTTTCAGCGACTCGATCGTTTCTATTTCATCTTCTTTTTCCTGTCGTACATCGAAATGACGAGTCAGATAAGTTTTGATTTGTCGGTACAAGGTATTTTCCATCATTTGATTTTTTTTATGTGACCAAAATATCGACTAAGATAAGGGATTTCCGTTATGGGCAAATCTTTCCTCACGACGATTCCCGTAAAAAACAACAACCACACCGTCCGATATAACAGACGTAATACGACCGAATCGATGGGTGGCAGCATGGCTGCCATATAGCACACGGCTGCAACAGCGCCATACGTAAATGCCGAACGCAGGTCGTAAGCGACGGGATAATATTTCTGCCCGACAGCATAAGAAAGCAACATCATCAATAAGTTGCTGGCAAACGAAGCCCATGCGCAGGCCATAAATCCATATGACGGAACGAACAGCACAATGATGGCGATCGTCAGGGTGCAGCCGGCCACGGAGAAGTAAGCTCCCCATTGCGTACGGTCCGTAAGTTTGTACCATATCGAGAGGTTGAAATAGATACCGAAAAAAAGTTCGCCGAGCATCACGAGGGGAATGACGCGAAGACCGTCGTAGTACTTCGCATCCACGAAATGTTTCAGCAAATCAAGGTAGAACATCACTCCGAGAAAAATAAAGAGTGCAAAGATGATAAAATATTTCATTGCCTCAACATACGATTTTTTGTTATCGGCGTCTTTGTGTTTCGCGAAAATAAACGGTTCGTAGGCATAACGAAACGCTTGAATAAACATAACCATCACCACCGCTATTCGGAAACATGCCCCGTAAATACCGAGCTGTGAATCGGCGTATGCTTTGTCGTCGAACAGAAATGGAAACAGAATTTTATCTGCGGTCTGGTTAAATATTCCTGCGATGCCGAGGATAAGTATCGGAAACGAATAGCCGATCATCTTCCTTAGGCGTTGCATGTCCGGTCTGACACGCAAGCCGGGCATCATATCGGGCAACAGCATCAAAAAGGTAAAAACCGTTGTGAAAACGTTGGCGATGATGACGTATCCTACCCCATAGCCGGGACGGTAGAACCACCCGATCCATTCGGGATACGAGGCGTCGATAAGAGGACAGAGGACGAGGAAGAAGATGTTCAGAAAAATGTTCAGAAAGATGCTCAACAGCTTGATCATTGCAAACCGGATCGCTTTATTTCGGTAGCGAAGGTAGGCAAATGGGATGCAACAAAAAGCATCGACGGCTACAATCCCAGCCATCATACCGATATATTCCGGGTGATCGGAATATCCGAGCGCTTCACTGACGGGAAAAAGAAACACCCACATGCTGAGGGCGAACAAGAATGACGTGACTCCTACGAAGCCAAGCGTCGACGCATAGACGCGCATGGGCTCGCGTTCGTCGGTTTTGTGGATGAAACGGAAAAATCCTGTTTCCATCCCCCCCGTAAGAAGAATGAGAAGCAGGGCAGTCCATCCGTAAAGATTCGTGATGATCCCGTATTCGCCGGTGTCAGTCAATACTCGCGTATACATGGGCACAAGCATCCAGTTCAGAAATCTTCCGATCATGCTGCTCAGCCCGTAGATGGCGGTTTCCTTCGCCAAACGCTTCATCCCTTCCGCCATACCGCTTATTGAAATAAATCACCGGGACGCCCCGCTATCGCTTTTCCCAGATGTTCGTAGGCAAGTGCCGTCACTTCGCGCCCCCGAGGTGTACGTTTGAGGAATCCCTCCTGAATGAGGAATGGTTCATAAACCTCTTCGAGTGTACCCGGGTCTTCGCTCAGTGCCGTAGCGATAGTAGTCAAGCCGACCGGGCCGCCATGAAACTTCTCAATCAGGAGCGTAAGTATCTTATTGTCGATCTGATCAAGTCCGTAACGGTCGATATGCAAAGCTTCCAAGGCATAACACGCGATGGCTTTGTCAATCTTACCGGAACCTTTTACCTGAGCAAAGTCCCGTACACGTCGCAGCAAAGCGTTGGCAATACGGGGCGTACCGCGACTTCGGCTTGCGATCTCTCGGGCAGCATCCACAGCACAACCGATGTTCAGGATGTTGGCGCTGCGAAGGATAATCTTTGTCAGAGTCTCCGTGTCGTAATATTCGAGGTGCAGATTGATCCCAAAGCGGGCCCGAAGCGGGCCGGTCAGCAGGCCGCTGCGTGTCGTTGCTCCGATAAGCGTGAACGGAGCAAGGTCGATCTGAATCGAACGGGCACTTGGCCCTTTGTCGATCAAGATATCAATTCGATAGTCTTCCATCGCCGAATAAAGATATTCCTCTACGATAGGGCTGAGCCGGTGTATTTCGTCAATGAAAAGCACATCGTTCTTTTCGAGCGAGGTGAGCAGACCGGCCAGGTCGCCGGGCTTATCGAGTACCGGGCCGGACGTCACCTTAAAACCGACATCCAACTCGTTCGAGATAATATTCGATAGCGTCGTTTTGCCTAACCCGGGGGGACCGTGCAACAGTACATGATCCAAAGCCTCCTGACGCATGCGAGCCGCCGCCACGAAAACCTTCAGGTTCTCTACCGCTTCAGGCTGACCGCTGAAGCTTTCGAACGACAGCGGACGCAGAGCGTTTTCGTATTCACGCTCCGTTTCCGGCATCGTATTCCCGGCCTTATGTATGTCAAACTCTTCTTTCATCGTCGGACGCCTTCAATAGGCCTGCAAACTTACATAAAAAATGCGACTTTTACACTACCCATAGAGAGAACGCATTAGAACAAAACAACGTTCCTTTTTAGTTTCCTGCAAATACATCAGCGACAGCATGGGACATCGTGGAAACGGGGATAATACAAAACAAAGTCAAACACATGCTACAAATTATTATACAGCGTGAATAGAGGATTGCTGGATAATACAAAACAAAGTCAAACACATGCTAAGAAATTATAAACCCTGCGAAAATATCGTAGTTTATTGATATTAAAACTATATTTGCAAAATAATTTATATAAAACAAGCAGATACCGTATACGAATACAATATAGATTCTATACAACTCTTGCATGAAAGATTTAAATTCTACCGTATGAAAAATATAAGGCACATACAACATCTTGCCGTTTTTTGCATGACAGCATGGGGAATCACCGCGCTTTTCGCCGCGTGCAACGCCGACAAGCAGGCTAAAACAGAAGAAAACGTCCGTCAGCTTCTTCCCGACGCTCCTGCCGAAGTAACCGTAATCCCCCTGAAAACAGTCGACTTTGAGCATGAGCTTGTCAGCAACGGTAAAATATCGGCGCGCACCGTTGCCGAAGTAAAATTTCAAACCTCCGAGATTATTGCCGATGTCTTCGTAGCCAATGGCGACCGTGTAACCAAAGGACAACGCATTGCCGCGCTCGAAACCTATGCTTTAAACAATAAACTGGAGCAGGCCAAAGACGCGCTCGAGCGCAGTAAGCTTGAAATGCACGATGTGCTGATCGGACAAGGCTATAAATTAGATAATCTCTCGGCCGTTCCTGATGAGGTGATGCGGCTGGCCAAAATCAAAAGCGGCTTCAACAATGCGCAAACGAACTATTCCATGGCCGACTACGACCTGAAACAAGCTACCCTCGTAGCTCCCGTCAACGGCATCGTGGCCAACCTTTTCGCCAAGCCCAAAACACTTTCGAAGCCCTCCGAAGTATTTTGTAACATCATCGACACGCAAAGTCTCGAGGTCGTGTTTACCGTACTCGAAAACGAATTAGGTTTTGTCCGGAAAGGCGACAATGTAAAAGTCGTCCCTTACTCCATGCCCGACGTTGAGATCAAAGGACGCGTCTCCGAGATCAATCCGTGGGTCAACGAAAACGGTATGGTACAGATTAAAGCTACCGTAAGCTATCACCCGCAACTTGTCGAAGGTATGAACGTTCGTGTCAGCGCCTTCCGCTCCGTAGGAAAGCAGTGGGTCGTACCCAAGACAGCCGTCGTATTACGTACCGGTAAACAAGTTGTTTTTACCGTAGTCGATGGCAAAGCGGTCTGGAACTACGTTCAAACAGGACTGGAAAATGCGACGGAATATACTGTTACCGGCGAAACCCTGAAAGAGGGTGATCCCGTTATCGTGACCGGCAACATCAATCTCGCCCACGAATCGCCCGTAAAAGTCATTCAAGACGAAAAAAATAAAGAGTAAAACAACGAAATAAGCATGTATATAAACAAATAAAATATCAAAATCATGAAAAGAATAAACGTTATTTCCGCATTCCTCTTCTCACTTTGTATATCCGCATGCACAGGAGGAAATAAACAAAAAGCGGATGATTATATTATCGTCGATGTAACAGCTAATTACCCCAAAAAAGAATTTACTCTTCAATATCTTATGGATGTAGAGTACATCCCTCTCGAAACAACCGATACGTTTACAACGCAGGGGGTTGTGAAAGCCATAGGAAAAAATCTTATACTGATAACAAATCGGAACATGGATGGAGATATTTTCGTCTATGAAAGAACTACGGGTAAAGGACAAAGAAAGATAAACCGTCGAGGGCAAGGACCGGAGGAATATTCGCAGGTAAACAGCATTGTTTTAGATGAAGAGCATCATGAAATGTTTATAGTCGATTATCCTGCCAGAAAAATCTTAGTTTACGATTTGGAAGGAAATTTTAAACGCGATTTTACATTCGAAGATACAAGTTATTATCATGATATATCTGATTATGATACGAAATATCTCATTGCTTATAAAGGTTATTCGCCCGGAATAGAAAATGAAGAAGCAAATCATATTCTGATTTCCAAACAAGACGGAAAAGTGGTTCGTGAACTTTCCGTCCCGATTAAAACAATTAAAACACCTGTATTTATAGAAGGAGAAATGGTCATTACACCCGGATTCTGTCAAACTCTTCCTTTGTCGGAGTATTGTATACTCATGAGAACCTCGTCAGATACAATATATAATTATTCGGATGATAACATACGTCCGTTTATAATACGAACACCTTCTATTTATACGATGGATCCGGAAGTATTTCTTTTCGTAACAGCCGCAGATGACCGGTATTATTTTATGCAAACAATGAAAAAAGAACTTGATTTAAACACCTTCAAAGGATTTCCGACAACCGATCTCGTATATGACAGACAAGAGAAAGCATTATTTGAATGTACCATATATAATGATGACTTCACCAATAAAAAAGAAGTATCGTTAAAACCGGCACCTGGGCGCACAAACAATCGAGAAATCGCTGCCTGCATAGCTTTAGAAGCGTCCGGTCTTATAGAAGCTTATCAGAAAAATGAACTGAAAGGACATTTAAAAGAAATCGCCTCGACATTAAACGAAGAATCCAACCCCGTCATTATGCTGATGAAATACAGAAAAAATTAAGACGATTTTGGCGTTTACGTATATGTTTTTACGCTTTATATCAAATGAATATAATTTATACGATGATTAAATCAGGCTTTCAGCCCTCTGTTTTATATGATACCTTTCTACCCAAAGCTTACGCCATTGGGCTGAAATATAACGGACTTTCAGTCCTCCAAAAACAGACATTCATAATATGTAGCGAAGCAGAGCGTTGGGAACAATACCGAGTATATCATCAATACCTAAGGGGCAAAGCCCTGTATTATTTTAGCTAAATAAGAAAAAGTTGAATATTGAGTAAATAATTAAATACATACTTCATGTAAGTTATAACTCTTTTATAAAAACATAGTTGACATGAAAAAGATAATTCTCTCCTTTATCATAATTCTGGTAGTGAGTTGCACAGGAACAGACTCTGCTACCCATATCATTACAGTGGATGTTTTAAAACAGTATCCTGAAAAGAATATGCTCGTCGAAGATATAGCGGAAATTGAGTACATAGCACCCGAAACAAAGGACGATTATCTTTTTTCGTATGTTCTCGACATCAGTGAAAATTTTATTATCGGAGGTAATCATGTAGAAAACAGTTTTATCTTTTTCAGTCGGGAAACAGGTAAGCCGGTAAGCAAAATCAATCGCTATGGCAATGGTCCGGAAGAGTACAATTTAGCGGCGGCTTCGGTTTATTCGGAAAAAGACGACGAGTTTTTTATTCTTAACTATCCATCCGGAATAAATGTCTACGATAGAGACGGTACTTATAAGCGCAAGCTAAAATTTCGTGAAAGATCGTATCTTGGAGGCCCCGAAGCTTTTTATGATTACGACTCAGACAATTTATTATTTTACGACGGTTTTCAAGGAGATATAAACGATTATCCCACGGCATTTGTTCTTCTTTCGAAAAAAGACGGAAGCATCACTAAAGAAATACCAATAGCCTATGAGAAAAAAGTCAGTTTGATGTTTACGCAGAAAACGGACGGAAATGCCCTCGTAGGTTCCATGCCCGACGTCTACTTCGCTGTTTATAACGGCAACGATTTTTTATTAACCGATTATTCGACAGATACGGTTTATCGCTTCACCCAAAATCAAGAGCTTATTCCCGTCTTAATCCGTAAGCCTTCTATTCAGACCATGGAGCCTAAAACTATTCTGCACAGCTGGCTCGAAACAGATAAATACCTCTTTCTATCGACCAATAAACTCGAAATAGATTGGAATAATCCGAGCGAATTTGACGGTAAAGGTCTACTTGTTGAAAAAAGTTCCGGCGATATTTACGAAGCCATTGTTCGGATGAAGGATTATAAAGATAAAAATTTGATTCTTGGCCCCGGAGTTTTATCCCGTTCTCTCAAAGACTTTCAAACAGGATACATTGTTCTGCCCGCTGCCGAGTTATTAGAAGCCTTAGCCAACGAAAAGCTAAGCGGCAAATTAAAAGAAATCGCCTCGACATTAAACGAAGAATCCAACCCCGTCATT
>ERZ772967.1960-NODE-1960-length-13603-cov-3.867139_pt1 | contig 13603 bp, 15 predicted proteins | sample MGYA00511677_ERZ772967 | MGnify/ENA primary metagenome ERZ772967 (study PRJEB29015, sample SAMEA2737931) | human oral metagenome | biome: human oral; feature: human-associated habitat; material: dental | place: China | collected 2146 ...
CCAAGCCTTTTTTATCATTAAGTCCTATTGTAAATACTTCTGTTGCTCCTGCTTCTATTAAAAATTTTCTACTTCTTTCAACATTTGCATTTTCTAAATCAATCTTAGTTATAACTCCTATAACCTCTTTTTTAGGAAACATTGTTGAAAATTTTGGTGGAAATAATGTTGCTCCATCTACTGCTGATTGCACCAAAACTATCATTTTTGCATCTGCTGATAAAACCAATAATGATTTGTAATATATTTTATTTTCAACATATTCCCCTGGAGTATCTATAATTTTTCTCTTATCATAAGAAAATTCAACATTTTTAAGCTCTATATCAAAGTTTTTCGCTTCTATATCATCACCCTCGGTGTCCATCGGTTCTATTTCCAGTATGGCATTCGCCTTCTCCACCGCTATATTGACCGATCTTATAAGGGCTGAGAAACTTCCGGCACCGTCTAAGGCGGCATATATCATAAAAGCACATATAAGCATCATAATACATTCCGCAAGCTCCATACTGTCATTTATATAAAAGAAAATAGATACCGCCGCCATACAAACTCCTATAGCCTTGGTGATAAGGTGCTGCAAAGCCATAGCCGGAAGCAGTCTTTTCTCCATTCTGAAATTGACATCGGAGGCTTCTTCTATAGCTTTAATAAGCTTCTTATTTTCATTACCGTATAGTGAGTATGACTTTATTTCCGACATTCCCTGCACATATTCCAAAATATCGGTACGCAGCTGCAGTTTCAGCTCCGTCAGTTTTGTCGTTACCGCATCGGTGTTCTTTTGGAACACAGAGTTGAACAGGATTGCAGTAACAAGGGTGATAAAAATGATACAGCCGGTTGTCATGTCATACGGGAAAACAAACAGCGCCATAATTACCGTTTGAATGCTGCCTGCAAACATCATTTCGAGAATCATCATATCGATTGTTTCAACATCGGTGATCACCGTTGTCAACGCTCCCGAAATATCGCCGAGTCTGCTTTCGGAAAAATATCCCATGTGTACGTTTTTCAGTTTATCTCCGATGACAAGCCGGTTCTCCGCCCCCATCGTATACGAGGCGATATTTTTATTGCGGTCGGAAATATAGCCGAAAATGATTTTCCCCGTAATGCCGGTGAGCATAATGCAGAACACCGTGATAATATTGCTCCGTGTAACCGGCTGTGATTGAAACACCGCACGGCTCAGTGTTAGCAAAAAATACCCAAGTCCGCCGAGCGTAAAGCCTTCGAATATGCTTTTGAGCATATCGCAAATAAACATCGTTGTTATACGCTTTGATTGCTTCCCCGCAATCGCGTAAATCTTCTTCACTAAATCAAACATAATTTTACCATTCCTTTATAAAACGTTTAAAACTTTACAACACATAATCCGTATACCGAGAACGGTAGGAGCTTCTTATCCGAATACCGCTTTTCGGAGAATCGCATTTATCTGATTTTGATAGCCTGTTCCAAAACTTTCAAGCACCGCGAGAATATCACTATCGATGCCGATTTGTATTTGTTTCTTTTCTACAGCCGATGGAACGTAATGCTCCGGATGAGCCGGTTTGAATTGCCGCAATTGTTCTTCTGTGAATTCAGGAATATCGTCATCATACACGATAGGCTGTCTTTTAATCGCTTCTATTCTTTCAGCCGTTAATTTTTTTGATGAAGTCATAATACACCTCCTGCAATTTTTTTTCTGCTTGCCGTGCAGATATGATACGAGTTCTTCCATCCCGTTCAGTATGATATACTACCATTCCTTTATAAAACGTTTTTGCAGCTTGGTACATGAGTAGCCGCAGTGTTCGTAAAACGCATGGGCTTCCGTGCGATGCTCGCCGGAGTTGAGGCGGATAAAATGATAATTCCGTGCAGCAGCTTCAGCTTCCAAGACCTGCACTAATTGTTTGCCGATACCCTTATGTTGATATTCAGATAAAAGAGCCAATCCCAAAATGTTAAAGCCGGGCTCTTTGTACAAAAGCTCATACGATTCGGCATGAATAAAGCCGACCACAGTGTGCGTTTCATCATCTTCGTACACCCGTATAAAATGCTCTGTGTTTTGTAAGAGCTTTTCAATTTGCAGCTTGGTTACCGTCTCCGTTGTTTTATAGGCGAGCGAAACCTCGCTTATATCCCGAATAGCCTTTGCATCCGTTAGCTGTATAGTTCGTATCATGTATTACTCCTCTAATGTATCAAGGATATTACCATTCATAGGGTTCTATCCTTCGGCAGTCCTGTACTGCTGTCAGCATTTTATTACTATCACTTTCATCGATAATGCCGAAAAAACGGTCAATAGGCGAAAGTTCTTCCGGTATATATTTTTTGTTCATAAAAACTTGCCTTAAAAATGCAACAGTTGAACAAAGTTTGAACTTTGGAAACTGTTGTATTCGTGCGCGGAACGCGCATACGTTAATAAGCGATGTTTGCGATTAGCAAACTCGCAGTGTTTTTCAGCCGCGCTATTTTAGCGGCTGAAAATAAACCTTCGATAACCGTGCAAGAAGTGCCACACATTGTTCGTATGACAAATTATCAAGCTCTGTAAGTATCGAATTAAAAGCAATATCAGACATGTCCACCTCCTCACGTATTATAGCGTTCCTATGCTCATTTTATAAGTGAGCAGCTATTTTCTGCTTTGCGACCTTAGCGCCTTGGCGGTTTATTTTTTACTCCGAATTATCCCTGCTGCTGATATGGGACTGCCACATTTTTTGATAGAGCGGAGAGCGCTGTAACAGCTCGGTATGCGTTCCCTCAGCGGCGATTTTCCCTTTATCCAGTACGATGATTTTATCGGCATTGACAATCGTGGAAAGCCGGTGCGCAATCATAATAACGGTCTTATTTTTTACGAGGTTATCGATAGACTGCTGGATAATAGCTTCGTTTTCCGGGTCGGAGTAGGCGGTTGCCTCGTCGAGTACCACAATGGGACTGTCTTTCAGTAAGGCACGGGCAATGGTGAGCCGCTGCCGCTCGCCGCCTGAAAACTTGCTGCCTGCGTTTCCCGCATTGGTATCATATCCGTCGGGCAGGCTTTTGATAAAGTCGTGAATGCTGGCTTTTGTACAGGCGGCTTCGATTTCCGCATCGGTTGCATCTTCTTTTGCCATCTTGAGATTTTCCCGAATGGTCTTATTGAACAAAAAGTTTTCCTGCGACACGTAGGTAACCAGCTGCATATTCCGTTCCAAGCTCATGCTCCCGATATCAGCGCCGCCGATGGTGATGTGTCCGCTGTCGATATTCCAAAATCCTGCCAACAGTTTTGCGATGGTAGACTTACCGCTGCCGGAAGAACCGACAATCGCGGTCAGCTCGCCTTCTTTGGCGGTAAAGTTCAATCCGTCGAACACCTTTGTGCTGTCTTTGGCAGCTGCACCGTTTACTGCACTGCCTGCCGCAGTATCCTTGGCAGCGGTACCCGCTGTTTCGCACAGCGCTTCGCCGTAGCCGAACACCACATTTTCAAAGCGCACATCATACCCGTGCGGTGCAGGGGCGGTATCTTGTCGAACCAGCTCCGGTAAATCGAGTACCGATTGAATCTCACCGAACACAACACGCACATTCGCCATTGTGTCCATATACGCCATTGCTTTAAGGAGCGGTTTATATGACGCATAAGAAAGCAGCACACACATAATCAGCACCGGCATTGTAATGCCGCCGGTCATAAAGAGATACAAGCCGACCGGCAGTACGACAAGGAGCGTGGACGGCAGCACTTCCATCGCAGCGGTCATCGCAAAACACACGCTCAAATACCAGTCGAGCATTGAGTCCCGGTTATCCTCCACCGCTTTTTGGAATTTATCATACGACGATGCCGATTTGTTAAATGCCTTGATCACTTTTATCCCTTGAATATATTCGACCGCGGCGGCATTCATTTTTTTCGATGCTTCGATGTACCGTTTTGATTTTGCTTCATAGTCTTTCATCATCAGCATCGAAAAGAGCATACCGAGCGGCAGCGTTACGAGGTTTGCAAGAGCGATTTTCCAGTTCAGTATAAAAATGATAACGACAATCACAATCGGAATGATGACGTTTGCAAGTACTTCAGGGATTACGTGCGCAATCGGTTGTTCCATTTTATCAACCGTTTCCACCATGAATTGAGACCACTTGCCGCTGCTTTTTTCTTCTATCGTGCCCATCGAAAGACGGCTGAGTTTTTCGACCACCTGCTTCCGCGTATCTTCGATAATACTGAACGCAAGATTGTGCGAACCGATTGTCGAGATCGAATGCCCGATAATCGATCCTGCAAATCCTGCAAAAATAAGTCCGATATACGGCAAGAAAACACGGTAATCAGTTACGCCGTTTATCAGCTGCGTAACAATAGACGCGATTGCAAAGTACGGAAGAATGCCGCACGCAACGCCGAGAATGGCAACAATCACCGGAAAGATGATTGCCCCGATATGCTTTTTTATGATGTCCATAGATGCTCCTCAACAACTACCCATAGTTTACTTTATATCTCGATAAAACAATTCCTAATCATTTTAACCCCAACACGGTTTTCCAGCCTGCCTCAAAAAAAGCCGCCAGTGTTATGGGCATATTTTAATGCTGTTTCTTTCGGATAATTGTGCAACACAAGTTCGGCAAGGAACTTTTTGCTTTCCCGCACAGGCAAGTGTTCCTTTTTTGATAGCGGAGCAGACGGGCGGTATGGTGCGCCGGGCATTTCTATTCCGAAGGATGCGAAGCAAATCTAACCGGGTTTTTAGAAATCCCCTATTGCTTTTCCTTAATGCCGAGCTTTTCTGCAGCGCGGGCATAGTCGATTTTTGCGAGCTTATAGTAGTCGGGCGGTAAATGCATTGCCATTGGCCCTTCATATTGGGCGATAATCTTTTCGAGTATAGTGTAAGCATCGTTCCACCGGCGCCGTTTGATATGCAGATGTGCAATTTCGTATTGAGCGGCCACGCAAGCATTCTCATCATCCGCAAAGCGTTTCAGGATAGTCTCGTAATAGACACGAGCTGCGCGGTAGTTACCGGAATCAAACGCTTCCTGTGCTTTTTGCGTTAAATCCGGCACTGTCGCATCAGCCGGTATTTCGGATTCCTTAGGGACAGTCATGCACGAGGCAAGACAGAGCACCATAATCGCACAGCACAAATATACGGTATGTTTTATCTTCATATTACAAACTCCTTGTATTGATAAATAATGCATTGGGAATTTCCAAAGCATGAGTTTTTAGATGCCCGATTGTTAGTCGCGCATAATGGTAATTTCAACACGGCGGTTTTTCGCCCTATTTTCGGAAGTGTCATTCGGTGCGATGGGGCGGGTTGCTCCATATCCGGCAGTTTGCATCCTACTTGCTTCAATGCCGCGTTTTGCAAGCTCTTCAGCAATTTTATCAGCCCGCTGAAGAGATAGAACGCGTTCGCCTTCAGGCCGGTTAAGGTCTGCCGTATGCCCTTCGATTAAGAAGTGAGTATTCGGACCGACTCTTCGTAATGCCTCTGCAATCATGTCAAGGCGGCCCGCTTCATCCGGAAGGATTTCCGCCGAATCCGCCACGAACCGGATATCGTACATCGTAATTTTAATAATATTTTTAGGAGCTTTTACGGCGATATTATCAGGTTCGTGATCCCTAAAGAATTTTTCTATATCACGATATATAAAATAGAACTGTTCGTCCACAAGCGGATATGCTGGAGAAACCTGCAAGGTATCCTTATCACACACAATAACGATCTTGCCTTGGCGCAATAGCTCGATATTTTCGCTTTTTGCAAGGATCCGTTCCGCATCCTCATTGCTGATAATAGGATCCGTCCGGTTATCGCCGAATACCCCCCGGGCTATAATCCTCAAAGGTTCCGTACCGATCCTGTCCCGATATAGGCTTTCGTCCAAAGTACCGGTGTACAAGACAATGCCGTGTTTTTTTGCTCGGCTGGGATCCACGATATTCTTCTCGTAGATCAAGTTCATGTTTTTATTCCATATTTTAGGGAATAAGCAGGGATTAAGCTGTTCGCTTGAATACTCACCGTGTACGGGCAGCTGACCGCGGGCATCAATTAAAATACCGGTATATACCTTACTCGCTGTACCGAGGGGAAAAAACGAAGGGGTATACGGCGCATTGTGTTTTACAAAGAGATTGGCAAGTTCTTGCAAAGGATTTTGATGGTAGACAATGGCTGTTTGCAATTCTTGAGAAAGAACGGGCGCCGTGCTTTTACCGTTATTGATGACGGTATTGATATCGGGTAGAGAAATTTTTTCTTCTGCAAGGTAGTTTCCGAGCCGATGAGAAGAGTCTACCAATATGGAAAGATAGGCATTCTTTAACAAAGAAGACCTGTTTTGCTGAATAAGCCGTATTGCTGCATTTCTATCGGTTGGAAGGTATAATCCGCTTTTATTTAAATCTATTGTGATCTTTGAATCTATTTGAGCGGTTTCCCAGTTTTGTACTGTTTGGGACTCCATCCCTGACGGATAGCTATAGCAGAATGCCGAAGCGAATAAAACGAAAATGGTAAGGGAGAGTGAATGTTTCATAGATACGTCCTCGTTACAGTATCGGCACTTTTAGGGTATTCCCTAACTTGAGGACACTATTTACCGACATATTGTTCTTTTGAGCTAACAGTTCGACGGAAACCGAATATTTCAATGCAAGTGACCATAATGTGTCGCCTTTTTGGATGGTATGCGTGCCGTCAAAATTTCCTGCTTGTGCAGCCCCCTTCCCCGCGTATGCTCCGACGGATTTTAACGCAGGGATTAAAATAGTCTTTCCGATTTTCAAGGTTTCCGGTTTAAGCCCTTCGTTGTAGTTCACAATACTTTGAACACTGACTCCGTAGTGCTTGGCCAGTGCATAGAGTGTGTCGCCCGATTTAATACGGTATTGATAGTATTTTATCAGCAGTTTGTCCGATTGACTGAGTACCGCTTGTGCGGCTTCGGTATAAGCCGAAGGGAGACGCAACTCATATTTAATACTCGGCGGTGTGATAAAGTAGCGGAGCGAAGGATTGAGCTTTCTAATCGCTTCGGATTCGAGGCCTAGTTCTTCTGCAAGCAGCCGTACGTCGATTGCCCGCTTAATTTCAATCGTGGAAGTAGGAGCGTGCTCTTCGGTATTTCCCCAATCGATGTTCAATTCCTCGCTGCGGGAAAGTATTTCTGCGACGGCAAGGAATTTCGGTACATAGTACAGTGTTTCTTTTTTTAGATACCCGTGTTCCGCGAGGTACCAATAGTCCGCCTTTCCCGCTTTTTTGATAGCCGCCCGTATTGCACCCACTCCGCTGTTATAGGCAGCCAGTGCAAGCGGCCAATCATTGAATTGGCTGTAGTTCCACTTGAGCTTTTTTACCGCAGCGATGCTCGTCTTCCACGGATCGCGCCGTTCATCCACCCAATCGTCGATATGAATGTTGTATCCGCCGATACTGTTTCTCATAAACTGCCAAATTCCGACGGCTCCCGATTTCGATGTGGCCGTTTCAAAAAAGCCCGATTCAATGACAGGCAGGAACAGCAATTCGGCAGGCATATTTTCAGTTTCCAACAGCTCGATAATAAAATCCCGGTACGGAGCGGAACGCTTCATTATCTTTGAAAGGTAGTTGTAACCGTCGCTGCACATATACTGTTTGCGGAATTTCTCAATTAACGGATGATCGTGCGGAATAAGGGTTCTGTGTAAGAATGCGTTGCTTTGAAAGCTCTGCAGAAGTTGTTTATCCAAATATATTTTCGTGTCCGAGACTACCGGTTTCGGTTGAGTGCTTGCATAGATAGGTCGGATACACAATGCTCCCGCTATGATGCCGACTGCAAACACTTTATGCGAACAACCGTACCTCAATGCCGCACTGCGTCGAAATATGTTGACGAGCTGTTTTTTACCGGTAAAACGTATGCGCATCCTCAAATTTTTTCTCCATAATAGATACCTGCCCATTCCCAGCGGCCGTGAATTGCCGTATCTGCAGGGAAGTTGATTTTTTTAAAGTAGAGATACCATGTACGGACGTATTGATTCCATCCGGAAGTCCGTAGATAAGCTTCGTAAGGCGTGGAGGACGGATCCAGTTCTGAGGCAATACTGATGGCGCTGCCGTACATAAAATCCTTTAGATTCGTATCAGGCTGCTGCTGCGTATCGGATAACTCCTGCTTCCACGACATTGCAAAGAAATTCACCTTTGAGCGGCACCGTTCCAATGTCGCATAGTCCCGTGCACGGATTGCAGCCTTGATGGTCTTTACCAGATCGTCCAGCGTATTGAACGTCCAGCTTTTTGTCGACGTACTGTAGTCGACAATCTTACGCGCATAGCCGTAGCTGTCGGGAATTCCTGGAATAATAACATCAAACCGGTGCAGATTTAAAAACTGTGTATACGCTTGGATTGCAAGCTGCCATTCCCCTTGTTTTTCGTATGCCTGTGCGAGCATAAAATATGCTTGGGCAGGATCGAACTCATTATAAAAATCGGTCAAAAGCCGCGAATAATAAACAATCGATTTTTCGGCGGTACCGACAAGCTCTATCAGATTTTTTAAGCAGAGTAAGTGGATCGATTGTCCGTTTACAACCATATCGGAATAATTTTGAACGATGTATTCAAAATAATGAGCGGCAATAGCGTTTTCTTGAGCTTCTCGATATGCCGCTGCTAATCGTAACAGAAAATAGGCATTATACGGATTGTTCGGTTCAGCGTCAATAACGGATTGCAGGAACACTGTCAGAGATTTTATTTTATGCTCGGCTTGTAAATAACCGGTAATTTTGTCGATAAGTGCAAACCGTATTTGTACTTCCTGTTCTTTTTCCAATAAAGCGACTAAGGCTTTCTGTTCTTTTCTATGCTCATGCAGACCGGTATAAAGATAACTAAGCCGGCCGGAAGAGCAAGAACAAAATAAAATGCCGACACAAAGGCCGGAACAGGCAAACAGGTACTTTTTAAACCATATCACACAGGGCATACTATCACAGTGGTTGCATATTGGCAAGGTGTGACACAAGGTGTGATTTAATTGACAAAATCATAGGCTTAATTATAATAGTGTCTTCAATTCCGGAAATTCAGGAGGAAAGAATGGGAAATGTCTATAAGACACGTCCGCACAGAGTACTGGTGAATCTTGTTTTTGGTGCGGGAGCAGCTCTCTTTGTGACTTTTATTGCATCAATTTGGATTAAAAGTTTCGTATTGTTGCTATTGATAGCTTTAGCAACTTTCGCCGGCGATATTTGGTTGGTAATTATCGATAATATGATTGTTATAGAAACCGACGGCGATACACTGACAATAAAAAAGGGTAAAAAAATCGACACTTACTCGATTTCCGCTACAGCTATACGGGCAAAAACCGTTAGTTCCGGCGGGGATACGGAATGCTCGCTCTATCTTACCCGGCAGGGAGAAAATGAAGAACTGATTGACTGCGAATTAATCGGTATTACGCAGTTTATAAAGTTATTGGATGATTTGGGAATCAATAGAGATTCCGTAACCAAACTCAGCACGGACAATACTGATGAACCGGCTAAGTTGACAACCGTAAAGGAGAAAACACATGGACACCATCATGGGTAATACAACTTTTTCACATATCTATTATTTTATCCTTATTCCGATAGGACTGCTTGCTTATTTTGCATTCGCAATCTTTAAAACAAAGAAGGATAAACAGCGCGTTACAAATTGGCTGAATGAACATCCAGATGCGGTAAAAGTGTATATCGGTAAAACAAGTTCGGTAACCGGTATGCTGGCGAGTGCTGCTCAGCATATAACCGTCAACAGTGTTGACGGGGAGCGTCCGCTCTACTTTAGAGAAAAGCTTTCAACCGGATTCTATGTTACTTCCGGAACCCATATTGTCGAATCGTCTTTTTCAAAAACTCGTCCCGGTTTCTTTTACCGCTCCGTTACAACAACCTATGGTGCGACTAAACAGGAAATTACCGTAGAGGCTTCAAAATCCTATAACTATTTCTTCAATACAAAAGAAGAAAGTTATGGGTTTGAAGAATTGCATTGAATTTCAAAAGTTTAGGAGAAAATAGGTAAATCAAAAGAATTCAGTCTTGAGGTATGCAGAAACCGGTTTTTGAAACAACACCCCAATGCTCACGCCGAGGTGTTGTTTCGGATAGTTTGTCGGACTTCCTTAATATAAAAAGCCGATAGGCTTTTAGTTTTTGGACAGCTCTTGATAAATCATCTCTTTACAGAACAGGCCGATAGGCTTGCTCTGTAAACCTTCCGTCTACTGCTTTTGGATGTCCTCACAGATATTTGCTTCCGTTTCAGTATCGAAGAAGCGCGCTTTTTCCATGTTTGGAACAAAGTTAAGCGATTCTCCGATTCCCGCTTCAACGGCATTGAACGTGCGGGCAATAATCTGCTGGTTCTTTGATGACAGATAGAGATGTGTCTCCGCTCCGAGCGGTTCTTTAACGGTAATTTTAAGCCTCATGATGTTTTTAACAGTATCACTTTCGGCGACAAGCTGCAGATCTTCCGGTCGAATACCGAAAAATACATTTTTATCGACGTACTTCTTTAAATATTTTTGTTGCTCTTCGGTAGGCGTCAATACAAAGGTACCTTCATCGATAGCGATGCCGCCGTCTTTTTCTATCACTTTAACGGTTAAGAAGTTCATGGGCGGCGATCCGATAAAGCCTGCTACGAATTTATTTATCGGATGGTTATAGAGATAGAGCGGCGAGCCGATTTGCTGCACCTTTCCGTCTCTCATAACAACGATTTTGTCGCCCATGGTCATCGCTTCAACCTGATCGTGGGTAACGTAAATCATTGTGGCTTTTAAGCGGTTGTGCAAGTCGGAAATTTCGGCGCGCATCTGAACACGGAGCTTTGCATCGAGGTTGGAAAGCGGTTCATCAAATAAGAATACTTTGGGATTACGGACAATAGCGCGTCCTACAGCGACACGCTGGCGTTGACCGCCCGAAAGCGCTTTCGGTTTACGATCGAGCAGCTTTTCAATGTCGAGGATGCGGGCGGCTTCATGTACACGGCGTTCAATTTCCTGTTTATCAACTTTGCGTATCTTTAATCCGAATGCCATGTTGTCATAGACAGTCATGTGCGGATACAGCGCATAGTTTTGGAAAACCATTGCGATATTGCGGTCTTTCGGCGGAACATCGTTCATGCGTTCGCTGTCTATGTAGAGATCCCCTTCGCTGATTTCCTCGAGTCCGGCTATCATACGGAGTGTCGTCGATTTACCGCAGCCGGACGGTCCGACGAATACAACAAATTCCTGATCTTCGATAACGATATTGGCATTTTCTACCGCACGGACTCCTCCGTCGTAAATCTTGCCGATACCTTTCAGTTCAACTTTTGCCATTACGGCCTCCTAAAAATTATCCTATGCAAAAAGTATACCCTCAAATTCCGCATCTGTCAAATAAAAACGAGTTCCTGTCAAGATCCGTTCAGACTTGCTAGTCAATTTCGGCGGTATATGATATAGTAAATGCAGAGTATGCTTGAATTAAAACCGATTATCATAAAAGAAGTGAACGGCAAAAACGATGTCTATTATACTCTGACGTGGACAGCCTTAACGCGTGCGGATAAATATAAGATAACAACTTCCGTTCCTGCAATAGCCGGTATGTACGAGTTGTATTATATGGATACCCATAAACGGCTTAATTTGCTGGCGATTACACATGCGTGGTACGGAGGATTGCGGAGTAACTTGCGGCAAGCCGTTGATCCGTACCATACCCATGACCCTGCGATGCGTGCGCTGCTTGAAGATGCTCCGCTATTCTACCGATACTCCTGCTCCGATTCCTTTGGAGATCTTTTGGATACCGTATGGTTTTTACACAATGTTTATTTTCTCGACGATGTGCGGGTGGAGCATTCGCAGCGGTATCGGAAGATTTTTTTACAAGAACAAGCTCCCGATAAAATATATTGGTTGGATTAACCTATGAGTAAACTTACGAAAAAAGAAATCGGTGCGCATATTGCGCTCTTAGTTGCGGCAATGTTTTGGGGAACCACCTTTGTCGCTATCAGCAGTACGAGCAGTTATTTTCCTCCTGCTTTTTTGGTCTTTCTACGGTGCGCTATCGGAGGCGGGATGTTGATGCTGGTTTTTGTAAAACGGTTAAAAAACTTGTCCCGCTCATACGTTACCGTTTGTGCTTTTCTCGGTTTTTTGATGACTATCGGCTATTTGATGCAAAACCTTTCCATTACTACGGGGTGCCCCCCGGGACGGTGCGGCTTTTTAGTCGCGACTTATTGCGTTATTACTCCGTTTATTGCGTGGTTCGTATGGAAAAGAAAGCCGAATATTTACCACGTTACCGCCGCCCTTGTCTGTCTGGTCGGTATCGGCTTTATTTCGATGCCGGATCTCTTAAAAACTTCCGATGTCGGTTTAAATCTCGGTGATTTCCTCGCTCTGATAGGCAGCGTGGTTTTCGGCGCCTACCTTGTATATCTCGGACGATATGTCGACACCATGGATCCGATTTTGCTCACTATCGGAAATCTTTTTTTCGGATCCGTGTATGCAGGTCTCTATACCTATTTTTTTGAGGACAGTGCTAAAATCGTCTGGAACGGACATTCTATCTTTGCTGCTCTGTATTTAGGCGTTATCTGTATGTCGTTGACTAATATACTGCAGGCGATCGGTCAGCGGGAGGTTATCGCATCGACAGCTGCACTCATATTTTCCCTGGAATCGGTATTCGGTATTATCCTTGCTATCGCTTTCTGGCATGAGGCGGTAACGGCTTCGCTTTTAATCGGGTGCGCTTTCATTTTTATTGCTATTGTCATTTCCGAAACCAAGCTGGGATTCCTCAAGAAAAAATTGAGCAGTAATGTATTCAGAAAAATTTTTTCTCAGATAAAAGTTAAGTAATCCGATGACCAAAAGAGAGTGGCAGGCTTTTTCCGCCTTTAGAACCGATTTTAAAACGTCATGTCGGCAATGGCTTACCCGCTGTGGCTATGAATATTCAGCCCCTGATGAAGCAGTGTCATCCGTAGAAAAATCGGCTGGGCGAGGTGTGCTGCATTTGTTACAGCAAGTAGCAGCGGCGGAGAACAAAACCCCTGCCTACCCGCAGGAAACCCCCATTGTCTACAACCATAGTTTGGACGAAATACAAGGCTCAGATACGATAAAACTGATTATCGTTAGTGATAATCCGGGAAAAAACGAACAGCTGCATAAAAATCAGCGCTATTTGGTAGGTCAGGCGGGGAAGGTCGCGGAAGGCTTTTTTCGCCGCAATCCCGAACTCAACATCGATTTTAGGCGAGAGGCTATCATCCTCAACAAAACTCCTATTCATACGGCAAAAACGAAGGAGCTTAATTACTTACTCAAAAATGGCGGTGAACAATTCCGCAGTCTTTTTGAAGAAACGCAACAATGGCTTGCTTCCCATACCGCTGCCCTGCAGAAGGCACTCGGTTGTCCGCTTTGGCTGGTGGGGTACGGCGAATTAAGAAAAAAATCTCTTTTTACCGCTTATGCGGATGAG
>ERZ772967.1961-NODE-1961-length-13599-cov-55.063349_pt1 | contig 13599 bp, 13 predicted proteins | sample MGYA00511677_ERZ772967 | MGnify/ENA primary metagenome ERZ772967 (study PRJEB29015, sample SAMEA2737931) | human oral metagenome | biome: human oral; feature: human-associated habitat; material: dental | place: China | collected 2146 ...
GACGGCGACATCACCACCGGCGACCCCCTCATCCGCGTCACCGCACCACCCGAGGGCTGAGCTCCGCTCTCTCACGCGTCGCCCGGTGCGCCTCCTTCCCGACGGCGCCCGACGGCATCGGGTCGTCACCCCCGGTTCCCCGGTTGCGAGCACTCGAAGTGCCCGCAACCGGGGAACCGGCTGTCTCGCAGGGCTCGTCGGGGCCCGGCGGGGCATCGCCATTCATGACGCCGATCCCGGCCGATCCCATGGGACTCCCGGGGCTCTCGCCGACAGGCCCCAGGAGAACAAGCGGCGACGGCCCGCGGAAGGGCCGTCGCCACTGATCGATGCGAGCTCGCACGGACGCGTGCTCCGATCCCTCCGAGACCGCAGGACAGGGCGGGGCGACGGAGCGCGCGCCCGTCACGAGGGAGGCGAGCCCGCGCCGGCGCCCCTCCGGCGGCCGGCGCGCGACCGTCGTCTCACTCGACCCCTTCGTCCTCGACGTCGACGTATCGCTCGGGCGCCTTCTCCTTGGCGCTCAGCGTCCCGGCGTAATCGGGGACCTCCAGCTGCAGGGAGCGATCGGTGCGCTGATAGCCGGTGGACGGCGGCCTCTTCGGGAACGTCATCTCGGGCCGCTCGACGTGATGGTAGGGAATGGAGCCGAGCAGGTGATGAATCACGTTGATGCGCGCCTTGCGCTTGTCCTCCGACTCCACGACGTGCCAGCGCGCGGACTCGATGTCGGTGTGCACGAACATGTCGTCCTTGGCCCGGGAGTAGTCCTCCCAGCGAGTGACTGATTCGAGGTCGGTGGGCGAGAGCTTCCAGCGCCGCATCGGATCCGTCATCCTCGACTTGAACCTCTTGTACTGCTCCTTGTCGGAGACGGAGAACCAGTACTTGCGCAGCAGGATGCCGTCGTCGACGAGCATCCTCTCGAAGATCGGGCACTGCTGCAGGAAGCGCCGGTGCTCCTCGGGAGTGCAGTAGCCCATGACGTGCTCGACGCCGCCCCGGTTGTACCAGGAGCGGTCGAACAGACGGATCTCGCCGGCCGCGGGCAGATGCGCGATATAGCGCTGGAAGTACCACTGGGTGCGCTCGCGCTCAGTTGGGGCGGGCAGCGCCACCACCCGCGCGATACGCGGGTTGAGGTACTCGGTGATTCGCTTGATGGCCCCTCCCTTGCCGGCGGCGTCGCGGCCCTCGAAGACCACCACGACCCGGGCTCCGGTGGACTTGACCCATTCCTGCATCTCAACCAGTTCCGCCTGCAACCGCAGCAACTCTGCCTCGTACAGGGAACGATCCATTTTGTGGTGCTTCTTTGCCATGCACCAGAGTATGGCACGGATCACGTCCTTCTACATCCCGTGCGCATGCCCGCATCTCAGGAACCGCCCGGCTGAACGGCTCCGGGCACGCGCATCACCGACCGGGCGCGCGAGCGGTTCCGAGCACCTCGGGCCGGGTTGCGCGCCGGAGGGGCGGTTCAGGCGCGCGTGCGCAGCGCCCAGAAGGCAACCGCGGCGGCAGCGGCCACGTTGAGCGAGTCCACTCCCCCGGCCATGGGGATGCGCACGACCCGGTCGGCAACGGCGATGGTCCGCCGGGACAACCCGTCCCCCTCGGTGCCGAGCACGAGGGCGACCCGCGAGTTCGCCGCGGTGCACGCCGGTGAGGCGGCGAAGTCCTCCAGGCTCACCGAGTCATCGCTCAGGGCCAGAGCGGCCACCGTGAAGCCGGCGTCATGCAGCTCGTCCCCGGCGGGCCAGCGGGAGATCCGCGTCCACGGCACCTGGAAGACGGTGCCCATCGACACCCGCACGCTGCGCCGGTACAGGGGGTCGGCGCAGCGAGGGGTGACCAGAACGGCATCGACGCCGAGCGCGGCCGCCGAGCGGAACGCGGCGCCGACGTTGGTGTGGTCCACCAGGTCCTCCAGCACGGCGACCCTCCGGGCGCCGCGCCCGCCGCAGGCCGAGGCGAGCAGCTCGTCGACGTCGGCCAGGACGGGCCGGTTCATGGCGGCCAGGGCGCCCCGGTGCAGGTGGAAGCCCGTAATGGATTCCAGGAGCCCCTCCGGGGCTATGAGCACGGGGACGGGCCCGCCGTCCCCGCATCCGCCCGTGCCGGCGGCGGCGGCGATGACGGGCCGCATCTCCTCCAGGTGCCGCTCGGTCATGAGGAAGGAGCGGGGCGCGTGGCCGGCCTCGACGGCGCGGGCGACGACCTTGGTCGATTCGGCCATGTAGAGCCCGCGCTCGGTCTCGATCCGGCGTCTGAGGGCCACGTCGGTCAGGCTCGTGTAGTCGGCGAGCAGGGAGCCGGCGGTCGCCCCGATCGTGTCCGAGGCATGCGCACCGCCGTCATGGATGCCGTCCGGACCGCAGGAGTCGTCGAGGCGGATGATCATGGGCGGGACAGGTCCCTCGAGTCCCTTTCGACCTCGGCGAGCAAAGGGTTCCCCTCGACGGCGGGGGCCTCGGCCGAGGCGGGACCGGACAACCGGCTCCGGTAGAGCTCGCAGCGGGCGCCGCAGGCGGCGATGAGCTCGTCATGACCGCCCTGCTCCACGATGTCCCCGTCCCTCATGACCGGCAAGACGTCGACGTCGCGCAGAGCGCAGGTGTCGACGCCGGGTTAACGTAGCACGGCGGGAGGAGGGAGACGATCCGGACGGACCGGCCCCCTCCTCCCGCCGTCCGAGAACACCGCGGGCGGATCAGGGCCTCGACCCCGGTCCGGTGGGCGGGATGGAGGGCGGAGTGACGCCGTAGTCCCCGTGGTGGCCGGCCGAAGACGGTGTCGTCCCGGACTCGCCGGGCTCCGACGCCCCGTCATCCGGGGCGCTGGAGCCGGATGAGGTGGTGGTGGCGTCCGCCACCTGAGTGGCGGACTCGACCTCGCCGCGCGCCTGCGCCAGGGCCTCCTCCGGGGTCTGCAGGCTGGTCTGCGCCAGGTCCGACGCGATGCTGAGGGTCGAGTCCATGCCGGACAGGTCGACCGCCGGCTGGCTCCCGGCGTCGTCGGAGTCGTCCTGGTCCGGGCCCGACGGGGGCCTTCCTCCCAGAGCACCGGCGATGCCGTCGAGGGCGGCGGTGAACTCGGTGGGGACGATCCACATCTTGGAGCTGTTGCCGTTGGCGATCTTGGGCAGGGTCTGCAAGTACTGGTACGCCAGCAGCTTGGGATCGGCATTGCCCCGGTGGATGGCGTCGAAGACCTGGAGGATGGCGCGCGACTCCCCCTGGGCCTTGAGGATGGCGGACTGGGCCTGCCCCTCGGCGCGCAAAATGGCCGACTGCTTGTCGCCCTCGGCCGTGAGGATCTGGGACTGCTTGACGCCCTCGGCCGTCAGGATCGCCGCACGGCGATCGCGCTCCGCGCGCATCTGCTGCTCCATGGCCCCCTGGATTGAGATCGGCGGGTCGATGGACTTCAGCTCGACGTTGCCCACGCGGATGCCCCAGCGGCCGGTCGCCTGGTCGAGGACGCCTCGCAGCTGGCTGTTGATCTGATCACGGCTGGTCAGCGTCTGCTCCAGGTCCATGGCACCGATGAGGTTGCGCAGGGTCGTGATCGTCAGCTGCTCGATGGCCTGCAGATAGCTGGCGATCTCGTAGGTGGCGCGCCTGGGATCGGTCACCTGGTAGTAGATGACCGAGTCGATGTTCACCTGAACGTTGTCCGAGGTGATGACCGTCTGCGGCGGGAAGGAAACGACCTGCTCGCGCAGGTCCACCGTGCTGCGCACGCGATCGATGAAGGGCATGAGGAAGTGCATGCCGCCCCTGTACTCGGCCTGGAACCTGCCCAGCCGCTCGACGATGATCGCGTAGGACTGCGGAACGATCCGTATCGCCCGGGCCATGGCGACGATGACGAGCACCAGGAAGAGGATGAGGAGCATGATCGGGATGAACTCGAGTCCGTCCATGAACAAGGCCTTTCGGTTGCGTGCATCGGTTCTGGTTGCCGGTGGGACATCAGGGATGCCGTCGGGATTGAGCGGGGGACCCGGTGACGAGTCAACCGAGTCGGCGGGGGATCAACGGATCCCCTGGCCCTGCTGGGGCTCGACCACGGCGATGGCCCCGTCGATTCCGGTCACGCGGACCGCATCGCCCACCCCGAGGCTTGAGATCCCGCCCTCGACACTCTCGGACAGGCGGGCGCTCCACTCCTCGCCGCCCAGGCGGATGCGGCCCCCGTGGACGTCGACCGCCGTGAGCGCGGTCGCTTCGCGCCCGATGAGTCCCTCGGCGTTCGTCCGCGCGCCGGGGGAGCCGGCGATCAGGCGGCGTTTCGCCCAGGGTCTGACGGCGACCAGGAGGAGCACCGAGATCACGGCGAAGACGAGGGCCTGGGCCCACAGGGGGCCGCCCAGCGCGGCCGCCGCGGCACCGCCCAGCGCCCCGCCCGCGAGCATGAGGAACGTCAGGTCAACGGTGAGCGTCTCGATGACGCCCATGACAAGGGCTGCGCCGAGCCACCAGAGCCAAGCCATCGTGTTTCTCCTTCGTGAATGAACGATTCGGCGCCCGAGTCGCGGCTCAGGCGAGGTGACGGGCCGTGGAGCCGGCGGAGGATCCACGAGCGGTGTAGCGGCCGCGGTCCAGAGTGATCTCCAGCGGCAGGCCGAAGACGGCCGACATGGCGGGGTTGGTGAGGACCTCGTCCAGGGGGCCCGCCGCCATCCTCGCGCCGGCGCGCAGCGCGAGCGCGTGCGTGAAGCCGACCGGGATCTCCTCGAGATGGTGGGTGGCCATGAGCATCGACGGCGCCCCCGATCCGGAGATGATATCGGTCAGGGCCGCGAGCAGTTGCTCGCGGCCGGCCACATCGAGGCCCGAGGCGGGCTCGTCCAGGATGAGGAGCTCGGGGTCGGGCATGAGCGCGCGAGCGATCTCGACCCGCTTGCGCTCCCCGGAGGAGAGAGTGGCCCAGGCCCGTTCGGCCAGCTCCCCCGCGCCGAGCGCGCCCAGCAGGGCGCGTGCGCGCTCCACGTCGGAGTCGTCGTACTCCTCGCGCCACACGCCGATGCGCCCGTAGGAGGCGGAGAGCACGACATTCAGCACGAGCTCGCCGCTCAGGACCCGGCCCGCCAGCGCCGAGGAGCACAGGCCGATGCGGGGATGGAGCTCGGAGATGTCCACGCGTCCCATGCGCTCGCCCAGGACATCGACCGCCCCAGAGGAGGGGAACAGGCGCGCCGCGGCGATGCGGGAGACGGTCGTCTTCCCCGCGCCATTGGGCCCGAGAAGCACCCAGTGCTCGCCCTCCTCGACGGTCCAGCTCACGTGGGCGAGGATCGGTACGGTCCCGCGGTGGAGGGAGACGTCGTCGAGGCGGAGCACGGTGGTCATGGTGTCACCCTAGCGTGCCCGGGTAGTGCTGGTGACGCCGCCCACGCCGCCTGCTGCGGGGAGCGCTGCCCGTCGTGGTCGGTAGGGTCCGGTCCATGGATCCTCTCGAGCTGCCGGTGAGCGTCGTCCTGGCGCTGTGGGCGCCGCTGCCCTCCGCCTTCGGCGCTGCCACCGTGCAGGGCCCGGACGGCGCCCACACGGTCCTCGACGCCGGCCCGTGCGCCGGTGACCGGCTGGCGGGCGGGGCCGCGCCGGACGCCGAGCCCGTCGCGCTGGAGGCGTGGCTGCGGGCGGCGCGGCCGCTCAGGCGCTGCGCGGCGGTGCTGCCCTCGCCGGCTGACCCGGTGCCGGGACTGGCGCTGGCGCTGGAGGCGGGTCAGGGCGTGCTCGTCGAGGGCGGGGCGTCCTCGTCGCTGGAGGGCCGCACTGTCCTGCTCGTGCCCTACACCTCGGGCACGAGCGTGACCTGGTGGGCGCACGCCCTCGCCGCCTCTCCCCCGCCCTTCGACGCCTCCCAGGCGCGCCGGCAGGTGCACGCGGCGACGGAGGAGGCGATCGGGACGCTGACCGAGCTCGACCTTGCCCGTGAGCGGCCGGAGCTGGCGGAGCTGCTCACGGACCTCGTCACCGCCGTCCTGGACCCGCGGCTCGTGCCGCCGTCGCTGGACGCCCGGCGCCGGGACCTGCTCGAGCGCTCGCTGCGCCTGGCGGCGGTCTGCGAGCTGGCGCTGGACGACGACGGTGCGGCCGCGAGCGCCCGTGAGGCGGGGCGGCGCCACGAGGTGCTGCGCCGCCTGCTGGTGACGGCCCGTCGGGGCGCGTCGGCGGCGACGGAGACCTGGGGGCGCTGAGCGCGGGCCCGGTGCGCGAGGCGCTGTACCCCTGTGCCGGGGACACCGGCCGCGGTCTGAGTCCGTCAGACGGACAGGCCGTGCCCGGCCAGGATGTCGCCGAGGGCGGTGTCCCAGGTGGCGACGAGGTCCAGGCTCGGCTCGCGCAGCCACTGCTCCTCGAGCCCGCCCATGAGGGCGAGGACCTGGCGGCTGAGGTCGTGGGGGCGCGGCGCCGAGGCGGCGAACATGCCGGCGAAGATGCGCAGCGACCAGGCGTCGCGCTGGAGGAAGTAGGCGTGGGACGGGTGCTCCTCGGCCAGCGCCTCGTTGCGCAGGATGGCGTACAGGCGCACGATCGTGGGCTGCGTCGCGTTGTGCTCGACGAGCGCGTGCAGCATGGACACGGCTGTCGTCACGCTGAGCGTCGCCTCACCGGCCTCTACACGTTCCCAGTCGATGTCTCCTCCGATCGAGGCCATGACGGCGAGGTCACGGGCGTCGCGGGCGTCGAGGACCATGTGCAGGACGCGCTGCTTGGTACCGATGTGGTGGATGAGTCCGGCGTTGGACAGGCCGCAGCGCTGGGCGAGCTCTCCGACCGAGAAGCCAAAGTACCCCTTGAGGGACAGGAGCTCACTGGCCGTGTCCACGATCTGGGTGAGACGTTCGTCGGGGTCCATCCGAGGCTGCCGTGGCATCTGCCCTCCTGGGAAGCGATGACGGGTGGTCGTCGCGGGCAGGTTACCGTCTCTCCCCCGCCCGCGACGACCGCATCCGCTCCCAGCCAGGGGTCAGGCCCCGTCTGCCCGCAGCTCGTCGTTCGCCTCGTAAATGCGGAAGGGTAGGAAGACGAGCAGCCGCGCGACGGCGATGAGCACCGGCAGGCCCAGGTAGGACAGGGAGACCACGGTGAGGACCGCTGCCGGCTGGCTGGTCGCGGTGCCGTCGAAGCCGACCATGCCCAGCATCCAGCCGACGGCGGCGGCGCCGACGCCCTGACCGATCTTGATGCCGATCGAGGAGGCCGAGAAGGTCAGTCCCTGGACGTCGTGCCCTGTCGTCATGCGGATGTTGTCGCCGACTGCGGCGACATAGGCCATGAACGTGCCCAGGAAGGACGCGTTACCGGCCGCCGCGATGACGAGGGCGATGACGACGCCGGTGAGGCTGTCGCGCACGAACCACGCCAGGAGGTAGCCCGCGATCGCGATAACGGTGGAGATGACGTTGATGCGCCACACCCCGAAGCGGTCGGTGAGGGAGGGCAGGACGGCGAGGACGACGGCCATCGGTGCGAAGATGGCCGTGGTGAGCACGCCGAGGTGCTCCTCGTTGCCCAGGACGTAGGTGGCGTAGTAGACGCCCGCGCCACCGGTGAGGCCGAGGTTGATGTAGAACAGCGTCGTGATCCCGAAGATCATGAGGAAGTACTTGTTGCGCAGGACGGTGACCAGGTCAGCGCCGACGCCACGGGTCCTGAGCGACGCCTGCTGCTTGTCCCGGGCGGCCTCGGCCCGTGCCTCCTCCTTCGTCCAGGTCCTGAGCTCCTTGACGGCGAAGCAGGAGATGAGCAGCAGGACGACGATGACGCACCCGTAGAGGGCACCGACCGCCGCCCACCCGGCCCGGCCCGTCCCGAAGTGCCTGACGAGGGGCAGGGTGATGGCGTTGATGACGAGGATCGCCAGGATCGTGCAGATGAACCGGATGGACCCCATGGAGACCCGGGTCGGCTCGTGCGTCGTCGTCAACGCGACGAAGGCGTTGTAGGCGATGTTGGCGGCCGTGTAGAAGAAGGTCCCGATGAGCACGTACAGGGCGAAGAAGTACCAGGCCCGGCCCGACGCAGACAGGCTCTCGGGGACGTTGAAGAGCATGTAGGTGCCCAGTCCCAGGGGGAAGGTGGACCAGAACAGCCAGGGTCGGGCCCGTCCCCACCGGGTCCTCGTGCGGTCCAGGAGGAGGCCGAACAGGAGGTCGGAGACGCCGTCGGTCAGGCGGGCGACGAGCATGAGCGTGCCCAGGACGGCGGCGCCGACGCCCATGACGTTCGTCATGTAGAACATGGCGAAGGCGGAGATGAAGCTCCAGGAGAAGTTCATGCCCGCGTCGCCCAGACCGTAGCCGATCTGGCGGATGAGCGGCAGGCGGGTGGACTCGGGCGGGTAGGTGGCGTGCTCGGGCTCGGTGCGTGTCTCGGATGTCATGCTCGGGCCTGCCCGTCGAGGGTGATCGCACCCGCGTCGTGGGCGTGGAAGGCGACCTCGAGCTCGACGGGGCCGTCGGCCAGGACGATGCGTCCGGCGTCGGCGTCCCAGGAGCCGAGCTGGGTCAGGCGCACCGGCACGTCCACCTCGCGGCTGCGGCCGGCGGGCACCTCGACCGTGGCGAAGCCGAGCAGCTGGGTCTCGTCGGCGTGCTCGCCGCCGCGGCCGTAGACCTGCACGACCTGGATGCCGTCGCGCCCGCCGGTGTTGGACACGGTGGCGCGCACGGTGAGGACGCGGTCGGCGCCCTCGCCGGTGGAGGCGGTGACCCGGGCGTCGTCGAGCCGGTAGGTCGTGTAGGACAGGCCCCAGCCCAGGGGGAAGGCCGCCTCGACGCCGAGGCGGTCCAGGAGCCTCTGGCCGTGCCACCGGTCGTAGGTGACGGTCGTCCACGTGCGGTCGAAGGCCGGCAGGTGCTGCTCGGACGTGGGGATCGAGAAGGGCAGGCGGCCCGAGGGGTTGACGTCGCCGGACAGGACGTTGGCCAGGCCGTGGCCGCCCTCCATGCCGGCGTACCACATCATGACGATGGCGGGGACCTTCGAGCGCCAGGCCTCCATCATGATCGTGCCGGCGCCTACGAGGGCGACGACGGTGCGCGGGTTGGCGGCTGCGACCGCCGTGATGATCTCCTCGTCGACGGCGCGCAGGCCGAGGGCGGCGCGGTCGCCGCCGTAGCCGTCGGTCATGATCGATTTGGCGTCGCCCGCGGGCTCGGAGGCGCCCTCGGGCAGCGGCGGGTAGAGGCTGCGCAGGACGGGGTTGGTCATGGTGTCGGTGCCGACCCACTCGCCCTCGTCGTGCTTGGTGAAGCCGGCGACGACCACGGCCACGTCCGCCTTCGCGGCGGCCTCGGCGGCGGCCTGAGGGTCGTCGGCCTCGACGTGCAGGACCTGCGCCTGCGGGTAGCGGGCCGTCAGGCCTTCCAGCGGTGTGACGTAACTCGGGGGACGGACCATGGAGGAGCCGGCGTCGCCCATGTTCTCGGCCGTGGCCAGGCGACCGATGACCGCGATCGTGGTCGGCTGCTCGGGCAGCGGCAGGACGGGCACGCCGTCGACGTCGTCGTTCTTGAGCAGGGTCATGGAGCGGTTCGCGGCCTCGCGCGCGAGGGCGCGGTGCTCGTCACTGGCGAGGAGGGTCAGGTCCTCGGGGACGTCGTCACGGGTGGCGTAGGAGCGCAGCTGGGCGCCCAGGAGGCGCACGGCGCTGCGGCGCACATCGTCCCAGGAGACCTCACCGGCCTCGAGTGCCCCGGTCATCTGCTCCTTGCGCTGCTGGGTGAAGGGCTCCTCGAGATCGAGACCGGCCTTGAGGGAGGCGGGGCCGTTGCGCAGGCCCCAGATGAAGTCGGAGACGGTGATGCCCTCCCAGCCCCACTGCTCGCGCAGCACGGTGGTGAGGAGGTAGGGGTTCTGCCCGGCCCACTCGCCGTTGACGCTGTTGTAGGCGCTCATGATGGCGGCGACGCCCTCGTCGACGGTGCGCTTGAAGTGGGGCAGGTACTGCTCGTGGAGGGTGGCCTCGTCGACGGTGACGTCGACCTCGAAGCGCTTGTTCTCCATGGAGTTGAGGGCGTAGTGCTTGGCGCAGGCCATGGCGTGGCGCTGGATGCCGCGGGTGAGGGCGGCGCCCATCTCGCCCAGGATGCACGTGTCCTCGCCGTAGGTCTCCTGGATGCGGCCCCAGGCGGGGTGGCGGGGCAGGTTGATGCACACCCCGCCGAAGAAGTTGCCGCCCACGGCGCGCACCTCGGTGCCGATGGCGTCACCGACGCGCTCCTCAAGGTCGGTGTCCCAGGTGGCGCCGCGGGCCATGGAGACGGGGAAGGCGGTGCCGTTGGCGCTCACGCACCCGCGGGGGCCGTCGACGAAGCGGGTGCCGGGGATGCCCAGACGCGCAACCTCACCGTGGACGTAGGGGGTCGTGTTGTACCCGGTCTCGAGCATCTCCGCCATGCCCTGCCAGAACGGGGTGTCGCCGTCGAGAAGGCTCAGGCGCTCCTCCTCGGTCAGCTGGTCGTAGAGGCGTCCCGCCTCGTCGGCGACATCGGCGCCGCCGCGAACGGCCAGGACGGAATGCTCGAATGCTGTGCTCATGGTGTCTCCTCACGCTTCGGTGCGGCGCCACTCGTTCACGCCGACGACGAGCCCGACGGCCCGTTACCGACAGACTGGTCGGCCCGTACGACGTACCTTAGGCACACTCGGCCACCGGAAGCAAGGGTCGCCACGGCTGCGGCCTGAACGCGCCGCGGGCCCGCCTCCGGCACCGTGGCGGTGCTGAAGGCGGGCCCGCGGCGACGTCCTCGACGTCCTGTCAGCGGCCCCTCATCAGCGCGGGTTGTCCAGGGCCCACCGGTAGACCTCCATGGTCCGCTCGGCGATCGCGGACCAGGAGAAGTGCTCCTCGACGCGGGTGCGCGCGGCCACGCCCATGCGCCGGGCCTTGTCCCGGTCGGTGACGAGGTCGGTCAGGCGCTCGGCGAGGTCGGCGGCGAAGACCTCCGGGTGGATCGGGGTGCCGGTGCCGTCCTGGAGCTGCTCAAGAGGCACGAGGTAGCCGGTCTCGCCGTCGACGATGACGTCGGGGATGCCGCCGGTGGCGGAGCCGACGACGGGCAGGCCCATGGCCATGGCCTCAAGGTTGACGATGCCCAGGGGCTCGTAGACCGAGGGGCACACGAAGACGTCGGAGGCGCCCAGGACGGCCTGGAGGTCGCGGTGCGGGAGCATCTCCTCGATGAGGATGACCCCGGTCCGCTCGGCCTGGAGGCCGGACACGAGCGAGTCGACCTCCGCCTTGATCTCGGCGGTGTCGGGGGCGCCGGCGCACAGGACGACCTGGACCTCGGCGGGAAGGCGCTCGACGGCGCGCAGCAGGTGGGGCAGGCCCTTCTGCCGGGTGATGCGCCCGACGAAGACCACTGTGGGCCTGGAGGTGTCGATGCCGTAGCGCTCCAGGACCTCCCGGCTGTCCGACTCCCAGTCGGCGTCGGTCGGCCGGGCCCAGGCGTCCAGGTCGATGCCGTTGTGAACGACCTTGACGCGCTCGGGGGCGACCTGCGGGTAGGAGCGCAGGATGTCCTCGCGCATGCCGCGGGACACGGCGACGACGGCGGTCGCTCCCTCGTAGGCCTGGCGCTCAGCCCATGACGACAGGGCGTAGCCTCCGCCGAGCTGTTCGGCCTTCCACGGGCGCATGGGCTCCAGGGAGTGGGCGGACAGGACGTGCGGAATGCCGTGGAGCAGCCCCGACAGGTGACCGGCAAGATTGGCGTACCAGGTGTGGGAGTGGACGATGTCGGCGCCCTCGACGCCGGGAATCATCTCGAGGTCCACGCCGAAGGTGCGCAGCGCGGGGTTGGCGCCGTCGAGCTCGGCGACCTCCGGGTAGCCGGTCACGCCCGGATCGGCGCCCTCGGTTCCCGGCTCGCGCGGCCCCCCGAAGGCGTGCACGCGCACGTCGGCCAGCGGGCGGAGCACCTTGGCCAGTTCGTTGACGTGGACTCCGGCCCCGCCGTAGATGAAGGGTGGGTATTCCTTGGTCAGCAGGTCGACCCTCATGGGTTGCGTCTCCTCGCTCGCGCCCCCGCGCGTTGGTGATCAGGTGGCTGGTCCAGAGCGGGACGGGCTCGTGGAACGTGAGCCGCCCCACGCCCGACGGTACCGGCTCCGGACCGGCGGCGGGGAGGTTTGCACCGCCCGAATGTCCGTGCGCGCCGGTCCGCCGCTCGTCGCGGGTCCTCCACCCCCTCCGCGGCCCGCCGGCGGGCCGCTGCCGGAGCGCTGAACGACCGCCGACGCACCGGCGCCCGGCCGGCGGCCCGTTCCCCGCGGGAAGGAATGCGTCGCGAATCGGCCCACAAGGTGGCTCGGGTCACGTAGGGTGGCCCCATGGCTTCCCCTCGTGTCCTCGCAATCATTCTCGCCGGTGGCGAAGGCAAGCGCCTGATGCCCCTGACGGTCGACCGCGCCAAACCAGCCGTGCCCTTCGGCGGAATCTATCGGCTCATCGACTTCTCGTTGTCGAACATGATCAACTCGGGCTTCCTCAAGTCCGTGGTCCTGACCCAGTACAAGTCGCATTCCCTGGACCGTCACATCTCCAAGACCTGGCGCATGTCGGACATGCTGGGCAACTACATCGCCCCGGTTCCCGCCCAGCAGCGCGTGGGCAAGCACTGGTTCCTGGGATCCGCCGACGCCATCTACCAATCGCTCAACCTGCTCGACGACGAGCGGCCCGACTACGTCGTCATCACCGGTGCGGACAACATCTACCGCATGGACTTCTCCCAGATGCTGGACCACCACATCGCCTCGGGCCTGCCGTGCACCGTCGCCGGCATCCGCCAGCCGCGCTCCCTGGCGGACCAGTTCGGCGTCATCGAGACCGACCCCGACGATCGCGGCCGGATCAAGGCCTTCGTGGAGAAGCCCAAGGATACTCCCGGACTGCCCGACTCCCCCGACGAGATCCTGGCCTCCATGGGCAACTACATCATGGACGCCGACGCCCTCTCGCAGGCCGTGACGGTCGACGCCGCCGACGAGTCCTCCAAGCACGACATGGGCGGCAATATCGTCCCCTGGTTCGTGAACCAGGGCTCGGCCGGGGTCTACGACTTCAAGGACAACGACGTTCCCGGCGCCACCGAGCGGGACCGCGACTACTGGCGCGACGTGGGAACGGTGGACGCGTTCTACGAGGCCCACCAGGACCTGATCTCGGTCACGCCGGTGTTCAACCTCTACAACTCGCGCTGGCCCCTGTTCGCCGGCTACACGAACTCGATGCCGCCGGCCAAGTTCGTCTACGGGCACCACGAGCGCCTCGGCCACGCGGTCGATTCGATCGTCTCCCCCGGGGTTATCGTGTCCGGCGGCGAGGTCATCTCCTCGGTGCTCTCCCCCGAGGTCCGGGTGAACTCCTGGTCCTCGGTGCGCGAGTCGGTCCTCATGGACGGCGTCAACGTCGGTCGCAACACCGTCGTCAACCGCGCCATCCTCGACAAGTACGTCGTCGTCGAGGAAGGCGCCATGGTCGGGATCGACGCCGAGCACGACCGCGAGCGCGGCTTCACCGTGACCGACTCCGGGATCACCGTCGTGGCCAAGGGGCAGAGGGTCTCCCGCTGAC
>ERZ772967.1965-NODE-1965-length-13587-cov-21.309710_pt1 | contig 13587 bp, 22 predicted proteins | sample MGYA00511677_ERZ772967 | MGnify/ENA primary metagenome ERZ772967 (study PRJEB29015, sample SAMEA2737931) | human oral metagenome | biome: human oral; feature: human-associated habitat; material: dental | place: China | collected 2146 ...
TGATCTCGGAGATCGACTTGGCACCGAAGTTGCGGATGTCGAGCAGGTCCGCCTCGCTGCGCGCGACGAGCTCGCCGACCGTGTGAATGCCCTCGCGCTTGAGAGCATTGGAGGATCGCGCCTGCAGGTCCAGCTCATCGATCATGAGCGCCAGATCCTGCTGCAGAGCCTGATCCATGGGAGAGGGGCCGACCTCGATGCCCTCAGCCTCGACGTTGAGCTCACGCGCCAGCCCGAAGAGCTCGACCAGCGTCTTGCCGGCGGAGGCCAGCGCATCGCGGGGCGTCATGGAGGCCTTCGTCTCCACATCGACGATGAGACGGTCGAAGTCGGTGCGCTGCTCGACTCGGGTGGCCTCGACGGAGTAGGAGACCTTCTTGACCGGCGAGTAGATGGAATCCACGGGAATCCGCGAGATCTCCGCGTTCGGATCCTTGTTCTGGTTGGCCGACACGTAACCGCGACCGCGCTCGACCGTGAGCTCGATCTCGAGCTTGCCCTTCTCGTTGAGGGTGGCGATCACCAGCTCCGGGTTGTGGATCTCGACGCCGGCCGGAGGAGTGATGTCGCCGGCGGTGACGGCGCCCGGACCGGACTTGCGCAGGTACATGACGACCGGCTCATCGTTCTCGCTCGAGAGCACGATCTCCTTGATGTTGAGGATGATCTGAGTGACATCCTCCTTGACTCCGGCGATGGTGCGGAACTCGTGCGGAACCCCGTCGATGCGCACGGAGGTGACGGCCGCGCCCGGGATGGACGACAGCAGGGTGCGGCGCAGAGAGTTTCCGAGTGTGTATCCGAAACCGGGCTCAAGAGGCTCGATGACGAACCGCGAGCGGCGGTTCTCCTCGACGACCTCCTCGGAGAGCGCGGGTCGCTGTGCAATGAGCACTGGGTTTCCTTTCGTCGCGGCGCCCGCTATATGACGCCGTTCCTCATGGTGTGGCCGCCGCCGGGACGGTTCCCGGACGACTGCCGGCCCATCCCGGCGGGATGGACCTGTTCAGCGGTCGGCGCCCCCGGCCCTCCAGCGGGGCGAGGACGCCGACTCCCAAGGATGTCTCAGACGCGGCGGCGCTTCGGAGGACGGCAGCCGTTGTGAGCCTGGGGGGTCACATCCGTGATGGAGCCGACCTCGAGGCCGGCGGCCTGAAGAGAGCGGATCGCGGTCTCGCGGCCAGATCCCGGCCCCTTGACGAAGACGTCGACCTTCTTCATGCCGTGCTCCTGGGCCCGGCGGGCGGCGGCCTCGGCCGCGAGCTGAGCGGCATAGGGGGTGGACTTGCGAGAGCCCTTGAAACCGACCTGCCCGGAGGAGGCCCATGCGATGACGGCGCCGTGGGGGTCGGTCAGAGACACGATCGTGTTGTTGAACGTCGACTTGATGTAGGCGTGGCCGTGCGTGACATTCTTGCGGTCCTTGCGGCGCGGCTTGCGCACAGCGGAGCGGGTTTTGGGAGGCATTCTTCCTTCTTCTTCGGTGAGGTCGTCGCCCCGGCCCCTGGGCGGGGCCCGGGTTGCTGCTTACTTGGCCTTCTTCTTGCCGGCCACAGTGCGCTTGGGACCCTTGCGAGTGCGCGCATTGGTCTTGGTCCGCTGGCCGTGGACCGGCAGATGGCGGCGGTGGCGAAGGCCCTGGTAGCAGCCGATCTCGATCTTGCGACGGATGTCGGCCTGAACCTCACGACGGAGGTCGCCCTCCACCCGGTAGGTCGCCTCGATGTGATTGCGCAGCGCGACCAGCTCGTCCTCAGTGAGGTCCTTGACGCGGGTGTCCGGGTTGACTCCGGTTGACGCAAGGGTCTCGCCCGCACGGGTGCGGCCGATCCCGAAGATGTAGGTGAGAGCGACCTCGACTCGCTTCTCGCGAGGCAGATCGACACCGGAAATACGTGCCACGGTGGTGGTTCTCCTGTTGTGCTCCCGGAGGTCGTCACCCGCCCCTCCGTCTTTCTTGACGGCCCCGGCCTCCAGGAACCGGGGGTTGCGGTCCGGCGCGAGCCGGCGACCGCTGGAGCGGATGCTGGTGCGGCCACAGACGCGGTGGCCGGATGCGCGAGGGCTCAGCCCTGACGCTGCTTGTGCCGCGGGTTGGAGCAGATGACCATGACGCGGCCGTGGCGACGAATCACCTTGCAGCTGTCACAGATCTTCTTAACGCTCGGCTTGACCTTCATGATGTTCCTCCGTCATCCCCGTCAGGGGAGGACTGTCACTTGTACCGATAGACGATGCGACCACGGGACAAGTCGTAGGGGCTCAGCTCCACGACTACGCGGTCCTCGGGGAGGATGCGGATGTAGTGCTGCCGCATCTTGCCGGAGATGTGCGCGAGCACGACGTGCCCGTTGCTCAGCTCCACCCGGAACATCGCATTCGGAAGGGCCTCGACGACCGAACCCTCGACCTCGATGACGCCGTCCTTCTTAGCCATGTTCCTCCGCCGGTGCTTTCTCGCTCGAGTTCCTCCGACGACGTCGCCGTCGGGTGACGCGCTCTCGGGCCCGTCGCCCCGCCAGTGCCATCACGGGTTTCCCGCACGGCCTCTGGGGAAGAGCGCGCCGGACCGCCTGGCGCACCGACTGCTAAGGATACGACAGGCTGCCCGCGAACCACCATGCGAGATTGAGCACGACTGCGGTGTTTCCGCACACACCGCCGACCGGCAGCTCGGCCGGCGGCTCAGCGAAGCGGACGCGGCTCGATCCCGTAGGGGTCCAGCCCCTCGACTCCGCCATCGGAGGCGGTCAGAACCCATACGCCGCCGGGAACCAGGGCCACCGTGTGCTCCCACTGGGCTGCGCGCGATCCATCAACGGTCACCACCGTCCACCCGTCGTCGAGCTCCTCGACCTCGGGCTCTCCCAGAGTGAGCATCGGCTCGACCGCCAGTACCATCCCCGGCCGCAGGCGGGGCCCCTTGCGCTTGACCGAGTAGTTCAGAACATCGGGCGCCATGTGCATGGCGGTTCCGATCCCGTGGCCGACGTAGTCCTCCAGAATGCCCATGGACACGGCATGCTCACTGCAGGCCTCGGCCACCACGTCCTCGACCGTGTCTCCGACAGTGTTCAGGCGGCCGGCGCGCCCGGAGTCATCACCGGCCATCGCCCGGGCGAGTGCCGCGATGGCGGCCCACAGGGCCTGGCGAGTCGTCGCATCCAGGATCCGGTCGGCGTCACTGGCATAGCGGCCGCCCACGACGGTGGTGAAGGCGGCATCGCCATGCCACTGGACGCCGGACCCGTCCAGGACATAGGCGCCGCAGTCGAAGGTGACCAGATCGCCCTCGTGGAGCACCCGCTCCCCCGGGATGCCGTGCACAACCTCCTCATTGACCGAGACGCACACGGTGGCCGGGTAGTCGTAGTACCCCCGGAAGTTGGAGTGCGCCCCCGCGCGCTCGATCGTCTCGGCGCACACGGCGTCGAGCCGGCCGGTCGTCACCCCCGGTTTCACCGCCTCCCGCAGAGCAGCATGGATATCGGCCACCACAAGGCCCGCGCGCCGCATATGACGCACCTGATCAGGTGTCTTGATCTCAATGCGGTTGCGCAATCTCACGCTTACTCCTACGTGTGGTGGCGGAAGCGGAACGACGACCGGACGCGTCGGCACGTCATTGTGCGAGGCCGGGCGGTCGCGGGGAGCCGGGTCAGACAGCCGCGTAAGGGGCGAGCGCAGTCATGATGCGCTCGGTGACCTCGTCAACATCGCCGATGCCGTCGACCCGCACGAGCAGGCCCCTGCTGCCGTACAACGAGGCCAGCGGCTCGGTCTGCTCGGCATAGACCTCAAGACGACGACGGATCACCGGCTCGGTATCGTCAGCGCGGTTCTGCTCGGTCGCGCGCTTGAGAAGACGGGCGACGACGGCCTCGGCGTCCGCCGTGATCTCAAGGACGACATCGAGGGCGAGGCCGGTTTCGGCCAGCATCGCGTCGAGCTCATGGACCTGCGACTCGGTGCGGGGGTAGCCGTCCAGGAGGAAGCCCTGGGCGGCGTCGGCGGCAGCCAGGCGCTCCTTGACCATCGCGTTGGTCACGGAGTCGGGGACGTACTCGCCCTTGTCCATGTACTGCTTGGCCTGCTTGCCCAGCTCGGTGGCCCCCGACGCATTGGCGCGGAAGATATCGCCGGTGGAGATGGCCGGGATGGACAGGCGCTCGGAGATCCGAGCCGCCTGGGTGCCCTTGCCCGCCCCGGGGGGGCCGAGGAGAACCATGCGTACGCTCATGAGAGGAACCCTTCGTAATGGCGCTGCTGGAGCTGAGAGTTGATCTCCTTGACCGTCTGGAGCCCGACCCCGACCATAATGAGGATCGTGGTGCCGCCGAAGGGCAGGTTCTGGGACAGACCGAGCCAGATGACCGCAATAGTCGGCATCAGGGCCAGAACGACGAGGTAGAGCGAACCCGCCACCGTCACCCGGTTGATGACGTACCTGAGGTAGTTGGCCGTCGGCTCACCGGCCCGGATGCCGGGAATGAATCCGCCGTACTTCTTCATATTGTCCGCGATCTCCTCGGGGTTGAAGGTGATCGCCGTGTAGAAGAAGGTGAAGAAGAGGATGAGGAGCCCGTAGCCGATGAGGTAGGGGGGCGCGGTCTGGTGGAGGTTCTTCCCGATCCACTGCACCCATGAGCTGTCGGGTTTGCCGAACTGGGCGACCAGCTGCGGCATGGAGAGGATCGAGGAGGCGAAGATGACCGGGATGACGCCCGCGGTGTTGATCTTGACGGGTATGTAGGTGGTCGATCCGCCGTACTGGCGTCTGCCGATCATGCGCTTGGCGTACTGGACGGGGATGCGGCGCGTGGCCTGCTCAATGAACACCACCGCGACAGTGGACGCCAGAATGACGGCGATGACGATGAGGAACTTGGAGACGCCGCCGTTGCCCTTCGCGATGGACAGCAGGTTCTGAGGCATGCGCGCGACGATCGAGGTGAAGATGAGCAGCGACATGCCGTTGCCGATGCCGCGCTCGGTGATGAGCTCGCCCAGCCACATGATCAGGCCCGTGCCGGCGGTCATGGTGACGACCATGAGTGCCAGATTGAGGGCGGAGCTGTTGGGAACGATCGGTACGGTGCAGGTTCCGAAGAGTCTGCCGGCGGCGGCCGTGGCGACGATGGTGGACGACTGCAGCAGACCCAGCCCGATGGTGAGGTAGCGCGTGTATTCGGTGAGCTTGGCGGTACCCGACTGCCCTTCCTTGTAGAGCTCCTCGAATCGGGGGATGACGACGCGCAGGAGCTGGATGATGATCGACGCGGTGATGTAGGGCATGATGCCCAGCGCGAAGACGCTCAGCTGCAGCAGGGCTCCACCGGAGAAGATGTCGATGAGGCCCAGCAGGCCGGGTCCGCCCTGCTGCTGGCTCTCACCGATGCACTGTTTGACATTGGCCAGATCGACGCCCGGCGTCGGCAGGACCGACCCCAGGCGGAACAGGGCCATGATGCCGAGGGTGAAGAGGAGCTTCGCCCTGAGATCCGGCGTCTTGAACGCCTGCATGAACGCGCTGAGCACTCGGTCTCCTCTGATTACGGAAGTTTTTCAGGATGCCATTCCGCCCATTCCGGGCGCTGGCGCTGCGGCGCCGGAAGAGCACCATCGAATACCACCGAACACCCTACCCTGCCTCGCGCTGCTGTTACCGGGTCGTTGCCCGGTCGCAACGGGGTATCGGTCACGCCGCCGGAGCGGGGACGCCATCGGTGGCTGAAAGTGTTTGAAAGTGTCTGAAAGTAGCTGAAGGTGGCCGACAGCTGTTGAAGGCGGCTGGCGGTGAAGACGCGGCGCCCCGACCGGCGGGTCTGTTGCCCTCCCCGGTCGGGGCGCCGTGCTCAGGTGCTCGCGTGCGTTCAGCGAGCGGCGATCGAGCCGCCGGCCGCCTCGAGCTTCTCCTTGGCGGAACCGGACCAGGCGTCGGCGACGACGTCGAGCTTGACGTCCACATCACCGGAGCCCAGGACCTTGACGAGGTGGCGCGGACGAACCGCTCCCCTGGCGACGAGCTCCTCCACAGTGACCGTGCCGCCCTCCGGGAAGAGTTCGGCGATGCGGCCGACGTTCACGGGCTGGTACTCGACGCGGTTCGGGTTCTTGAAGCCGCGCAGCTTGGGCAGTCGCATGTGCAGCGGCATCTGACCGCCCTCGAAACCGGGGCGGACCTGCCGACGGGCCTTGGTGCCCTTGGTGCCGCGACCGGAGGTCTTGCCCTTGGAGCCCTCACCGCGACCCACACGGGTCTTGGCCTTCTTGGAGCCCGGGGCGGGGCGGAGATGATGCAGCTTGATGATCTGCACCTTCTCCTCGGGCGCGCCCCCAGTCTTCTTGGTGTCAGCCATCTCAGGCCTCCTCAACGGTGACGAGGTGCGCCACCCTGGCAATCATGCCGCGAACGGACGCGCTGTCCTCGCGGACGACGGACTGGCGGATCTTGCGCAGGCCCAGAGACTTCAGAGTCTCGCGCTGACGGCGTGTGCCGCCGATGCCCGAGCGGATCTGAGTCACCTTGATCTGCTTGGCGGTAGCCATCACGCACCCACTCCTTCAGCGGCCTTGGCGGCCTCCTTCTTCTCGGCCTCGACGCGCTTGTCGGCCTCGCCCTCCGCACGGGCCCGCAGCATCGACTGCGGGGCGACGTCCTCCAGGGGCAGTCCGCGACGCGCCGCGACGGCCTCCGGCTGCTCGAGCTTGCTCAGCGCGTCCACCGTCGCATGGACGATGTTGATCGCGTTGGCGGAGCCGAGGGACTTGGACAGAACGTCGTGGACACCGGCGCAGTCCAGCACGGCGCGCACCGGACCGCCGGCGATAACACCGGTACCGGGGGACGCCGGGCGCAGGAGGACGACTCCGGCGGAGTCCTCGCCCTGGACCAGGTGCGGGATGGTGCGGCGGATCATCGGGACGTGGAAGAAGTTCTTCTTCGCGATCTCGACGGCCTTGGCGATGGCGGAGGGGACCTCCTTCGCCTTGCCGTAGCCCACGCCCACGGTGCCCTCTCCGTCACCGACGACGACCAGCGCCGTGAAGGTGAAACGGCGGCCGCCCTTGACGACCTTGGACACGCGGTTAATGGTCACGACGCGCTCAATGTACTTGTCGTCGTTGCCGCGGTCGCGACGATCGCGGCGCTCGTTGCGGTCACGACGACCGCGGTTGTCTCCGCGCTCGTTGTCGCGCTGGCCCGAGCCGTCGGACGACGCGGACCTGTCTCGCTGCGGTGCAGCCATCAGATACTCCTATGCTTTCTCGTCGTCTTGCTCACAGCGTCAGGCCGGCCTCGCGGGCGCCCTCAGCGACGGCCGCCACGCGGCCGTGGTACTTGTTGCCACCGCGGTCGAAGACGACCGCCTCGATACCCAGCGCCTTGGCGCGCTCGGCCACGAGCTCGCCGACCTTGTGGGCGGCGCCGACCTTGTGGCCCTCCACGCCCTTGGCGGCCTCCTCGAGAGTCGAGGCCGCGCACAGCGTATGGCCGATGGTGTCGTCCACGACCTGCGCCACCATGTGCCGGTTGGAGCGGCTGACGACCAGACGTGGACGCTCCGGGGTGCCGTTGATGCGCTTGCGCACGCGCTGGTGACGGAGCTTGCGGGCCACAGCCTTGGACTTCTTGGTCCTCTTGATCGAGTAAGCCATGGTCACTTACCAGCCTTTCCGACCTTGCGGCGCACGTTCTCGCCGGCGTAGCGCACGCCCTTGCCCTTGTAGGGCTCCGGCGGGCGGATCTTGCGGATGTTCGCAGCGACCTCGCCGACCTGCTCCTTGGAGATGCCCGAGACGATGATCTTCAGGTTTCCATCAACCTTCAGCTCGACGCCCTCGGGGGCATCAACGGAGACCGTGTGGGAGAAGCCGAGCGAGAGTTCGATGCCGGTGCCCTTCTGGACGACGCGGTAACCGGTGCCGACGATCTCGAGCTGCTTGGAATAGCCCTCGGTGACGCCGACGACCATGTTGTTGATGAGCGTGCGGGACAGGCCGTGCAGCGAGCGGGACTCGCGCTCGTCGTCGGGACGCGTGACCAGGATGGAGCCGTCCTCCTGGCGGGTGACGCTCAGCTGCTGGGCGATCGTGCGGGACAGGGTGCCCTTGGGGCCCTTGACCGTCACATCATTGCCCTTGATGGTGACGTCCACTCCGGCGGGAACCGGAACGGGAAGTCGTCCAATGCGAGACATGGTTCTCCTCCGTTCCTTATCTCACCAGACGTAGGCGAGCACTTCGCCGCCCACGCCTCTGGACTCTGCCTGCTTGTCGGTCAGGAGACCGGAGGAGGTGGACAGGATCGCCACCCCCAGGCCGCCGAGGACCTTGGGCAGGTTCGTGGACTTGGCGTAGACGCGCAGGCCGGGCTTGGAGACGCGCTTGAGGCCCTGAATGGCCCGCTGGCGGTTGGCTCCGTACTTCAAGCTCAGCGTGAGCGTCTTGCCCACCGCGGCATCGGTGACCTCGTAGCCGTCGATGTAGCCCTCGGTCTTGAGCATCGAGGCGATGTTCACCTTGAGCTTGCTCGACGGCATCGAGACGGTGTCGTGGTAGGCGTTGTTTGCATTGCGCAGACGAGTCAGCATGTCTGCGATCGGGTCTGTCATAGTCATGAGTGGGCCTTGGCCCTTCCTCGTCGTGGTTTCCTCGCGGACCTGCGACGTAAGTTCTTACCAGCTGGACTTGCTCACGCCGGGGAGCTGGCCGCCCAGGGCCATCTCACGCAGGCAGATACGGCACAGGCCGAACTTGCGGTACACCGAGTGCGGCCGGCCGCAACGCTGGCAGCGGGTGTAGGCGCGGACGCCGAACTTCGGCTTGCGGTTGGCCTTCTCGATCAGAGCGGTCTTCGCCATGTCACTTCTCCTTGAAGGGGAAGCCGAGCTGCTTGAGCAGCGAGCGGGCCTCCTCGTCGGTCTTGGCCGTGGTCACCACGGTGATGTCCATGCCGCGCACGCGGTCGATCTTGTCCTGATCGATCTCGTGGAACACAGCCTGCTCCGTGAGACCGAAGGTGTAGTTGCCGTTGCCGTCGAACTGCTTCGGGGACAGCCCGCGGAAGTCGCGGATCCGGGGAAGCGAGATCGAGATGAGGCGATCGAGGAACTCCCACATGCGGTCGCCGCGCAGCGTGGCGTGCGCACCGATCGGCTGCCCCTCGCGCAGCTTGAACTGGGCGATGGACTTGCGGGCCCTGGTCACCTGGGGCTTCTGCCCGGTGATGGCAGCGAGGTCGCGCACCGCGCCCTCGATCATCTTGGAGTCATGGGCGGCCTCGCCCACACCCATATTGACGACGACCTTGACGATGCGCCCGACCTCCATCACGTTGCCGTGCTTGAACTCCTTGCGGAGGGCCGGGTGCACCTCCTCGGTGTACTTCGTCTTGAGACGGGGGGTGATCTTCTCAGCCTTGTCAGTCATGATCACAGGTCCTCCCCGGACTTCTTGGCGTAGCGCACGCGAACAGTGCGCTTGCGGCCGTTGGGGCGCACGCCTTCCTCAACACGGAAGCCGACCCGGGTGCGCTTCTTGGTCTTGGGGTCGATGGGCATCACGTTGGAGATGTGGATGGGGGCCTCCACGGTCTCGATGCCACCGGTACGGGCGCCCTGCGCGGTCTGCCCGGCCTTGACGTGCTTGGTGACGCGCTGGACGCCCTCGACCACGACGCGGTCGACATCGGGCATCACCTTGAGTACACGCCCCGTCTTGCCCTTGTCCTTGCCGGCGATGACGATGACCTGGTCGCCCTTCTTGATGCGTGCCATGTATCAGATCACCTCCGGGGCGAGCGAGACGATGCGCATGAACTTCTTCTCGCGAAGCTCGCGGCCCACGGGGCCGAAGATGCGCGTACCGCGCGGCTCGCTGTCGTTGTTCCTGAGGATGACAGCCGCATTCTCGTCGAAACGGATGTACGAGCCGTCCGGACGACGACGCTCCTTGGTGGCGCGCACGATGACGGCCTTGACGACATCGCCCTTCTTGACGTTGCCGCCGGGGATGGCGTCTTTCACGGTGGCGACGATCGTGTCGCCGATACCCGCATAGCGCCGACCCGAGCCGCCGAGCACACGGATGCAAAGGATCTCCTTGGCACCGGTGTTGTCGGCGACCTTCAGTCGCGACTCCTGCTGGATCATTGAGTGTTCTCCTGTCGTCGAGCCGGTTCTCGCCCCTCCCGAGGGCGAGCGAGCCTAGCCGAACGTTCCTTCTTCTCTTGCGCACTGCTCTGCCCGCCGAGGACGAGTGGAGTCCGCGGCCTGCTTGTCCCGCCAGACACAGGCGCACAGGGCACGAGGTCTCTGGCGGGCACACCGAGGGCGCACGCAACTCCGTAACTCTAGTGCAGGCCATAAGTCCGGCGGTACTGCGCATCCCCCCGCCGGCCTGTGCCTTTGCTCACCGGCGCGCCGGTTCATGATGCCGCACCCTGTCGATGCCGAACTGGCGAGCCGTCAGCGCGTCCCATGCTCGGTCGGGCACGAGGCGCGGAAGAGTCATCGCAAGCGCGGCCCCCCGGCCGACACGGTAGCGGGTTCGAGGCCGGGGGCTGCCGAGGGACCGCAGTATCGCCTCGACGACGTCGCCCACTTCGCACACGGTCGGTCCGCCGAGAGAGGAGGCGTGGTATCGAGCCGTGGCGCGACCCGCCTGGGCGTAGGGGGTTCGCGCCGTTCGCTCCTCGAGGCGCCCCATCGCCCGGTCGTGCCACGACGTGCGGACGAGCCCCGGCTGAACGACGACGACCCGGACCCCGAAGGCGGAGACCTCCTGCCGCAGTGTGTCCGCATACGCTTCGAGAGCGGCTTTGGACGCGTGGTACCAGCCGCCCATCGGGGACGAGAAGCGCGACGCGATCGAGGAGACGAGGACGATCCGCCCTCGACCCGCCCGGCGCATCGCCGGCAGAAGACGGCTGATGAGTTCGGCGGCGGAGAAGAGACCGACCCGCATCTGACGCACGGCCTCCTCCGGCGAGCACAGCTCGAGAGGGGCGAAGTCGGCATAGCCGGCGCAGTGGACGAACTCCGTCGGTGCGGCCACCTCGCCGGGAAGCCCAGCGAGAGCGGTGGCGGCTGCGCCGGGGGTCGCCAGATCGGCCTTGAGCGGGATGATCCCCCGCGGCATGGCCTCGGGCCTGCGCGCCATGCCGATCACCACGCGCCCTTCATCCGCTCGGATACGGGAGGCGGCGGCACGGCCGATGCCGGACGAGGCTCCGGTGATGAGGACGGTGGACACGACGATCTCCTTACTGCGAACTTCATTCACTATTAAATACAGGTTATTGTGAACAACATGCACAGTCAAGATGAGAATCCTCCGCAGGCGCTTCTGCAGGCATGGGGGCTGGCGTCCCCGCCACGACGCGGACCCAAGGCCAGGTTCGAGCTCGCTGACGTCGTATCGGCCGCCGTCGAGCTGGCGGATGACGCCGGGCTGGACGCCGTCACCCTGTCGGAGCTCGCCCGACGACTAGGACTGACCACCACCGGCCTCTACCGGTACGTCGACAGCAAGGACGTCCTCGACGAGCTCGTCGTGGATGCGGCGCTCGGGCCGGCGCCGCATCCACGGGCAGGACGGGCGAGGGCGGGGATCAGGGAGCTGAGCGACGCCCTGTGGTCGCGATACGAGACGCACCAGTGGCTCGCGGTGCGCCCGGTCGTGCGGGCGCCCCGATGCCCGAACGCCTACTCGTGGCTCGCGGAGCTCGTCCGGGCACTGAGGGAGGCGGGCGATCCTCGACCGGTCGGCACCGCGATTGCGATCGACACACTCGTGCGCGGTTACGCCCAGCAGGCCCTCGCCTCGGTCGGACGCGACCTCGACCCGGTGATCGCCTCCGAGATCGGTCGGCGCCACCCCGACGCACTCGTCGCATCCGGACCCCGCGTTGAGCCGAAGGAGGACCTCGATGAGGCCATTGATCGCCTCACCGCGCCGCAGTAGGCGCCGTCGAATCGGGGCCGGCGAGCAGTGATCGGCAGTGGTCCGGCAGCGGACGACCGGGATGACGGCCGGGATGACAAAAGGACGGAGGGGAGCGGAACGCCGGCGGCGGGGAGCATGACGACGCCGCAGCTGCCTTCGGGGCGGGCTGCGGTGTCGTGCGCGATCGACCTGGATCCGGTGGTACTCAGAGCACCGCTGATCGAGTCGCTGAAGAAATCTGAGAGGTCACTTGGCCTTCTCAATGATCTCGACCAGGCGCCAGTGCTTGGTGGCGCTCAGCGGCCGGGTCTCCATGATCCGGACAAGGTCGCCGGGGTGAGCCTCATTGTGCTCGTCATGGACCTTGACCTTCTTGGAACGACGGAGGACCTTGCCGTACAGGGAGTGCTTGTAGCGCTCCTCGACCTCGACGACGACCGTCTTGTCCATCTTGTCGGACACGACGTACCCGCGGCGGACCTTGCGCTGGTTGCGCTCCTTGGGCTCGGTAGCGCTGGTGTTGTTCTGCTCGCTCACTTGGTCTCCTGGCTGCTCGGAGCGGTACGGATGCCGAGCTCGCGCTCGCGCACGATCGTGTGGATACGGGCGATATCACGACGCACGGCCTTGAGACGGCCGTGGTCCTCGAGCTGCCCGGTCGCGGCGGCGAACCGGAGGTTGAACAGCTCGGCCTTGGCCTTGGAGAGCTCCTCGGCGAGGCGCTCGTTGTCCATGGCGTCCAGGTCGGTCGGGGTCAGATCCTTCGAGCCGATAGCCATCAGACGTCACCACCCTCACGAGTCACGAAACGAGTCTTCATCGGAAGCTTGTGCTGTGCACGGCGCATGGCCTCGCGGGCGAGGGCCTCGTCGACACCGCCGAGCTCGAACATGACGCGGCCGGGCTTGACGTTGGCGATCCACCACTCGGGAGCGCCCTTTCCGGAGCCCATACGAGTCTCAGCGGGCTTCTTGGTCAGGGGGCGGTCCGGGAAGATATTGATCCACACCTTGCCGCCGCGCTTGATGTGGCGGGTCATGGCGATACGGGCCGCCTCGATCTGACGGTTGGTGACGTAGGCCGGCTCGAGAGCCTGAATGCCGTACTCACCGAAGGCGACCTGGTTGCCGCCCTTGGACAGGCCCGCGCGGTGCGGGCGGTGCTGCTTGCGGAACTTGGTCCGGCGAGGGATGAGCACGGCTCAGGCCTCCGTTCCCTGGTCTGCGGCAGCGTTCTTCTCGGCGGCCGGCGCCTGCTCGGCCTGCTGCTGCTCACTCTGGCGCGGAGCGCGGTCGCCGCGGCGTCCACCGCGGCGCTCGCCTCGGCCGCCACGACCGCGCGAGCCGGACTCGGCCTGCTGACGCGCGAACTCGCGCTCGGTCATGTCGCCCTTGTAGATCCACACCTTGACGCCGAGACGTCCGAAGGTGGTTTTGGCCTCGTAGAAGCCGTAGTCGATGTTCGCCCGCAGAGTGTGCAGCGGCACGCGTCCCTCGCGGTAGAACTCGCTGCGGCTCATCTCGGCGCCGCCGAGGCGGCCGGAGCACTGCACTCGGATGCCCTTGGCGCCGGCGCGCATGGCGGACTGCATGCCCTTGCGCATGGCGCGGCGGAAGGAGACACGACTGGCGAGCTGCT
>ERZ772967.1969-NODE-1969-length-13571-cov-3.214043_pt1 | contig 13571 bp, 9 predicted proteins | sample MGYA00511677_ERZ772967 | MGnify/ENA primary metagenome ERZ772967 (study PRJEB29015, sample SAMEA2737931) | human oral metagenome | biome: human oral; feature: human-associated habitat; material: dental | place: China | collected 2146 ...
ATTATTGTATCTAAATTATCTTATTGCAGATAAAAATAACATGCATTTGAACCGTTTATGAAAAATTAAATGCATGAGAAATAATAAAAAGATTTTAATACGTTCCAATCACAAGAACCCCAACCCGAATATCCAGTGCCATGAAATCATCAAACGTTGCCATAATCAATATCCTTTCAAATTAAGATTATGTTATGAATCAAGCTATAAAACTATGCCGTCTTCATCCATCTGTATTTGACTCGGTTCTGTTTTAATATCTTGAGAAGTATCGCTATCCTCCGTAGATTCGTCTTCCCTATCTTTGTTAAATACTATGTCTAAGATTTCAGATCTTAATTCTTCGTATATCTTTGGATTATCCTTGAGATATTTTTTTGCCGCATCTCTACCCTGTCCGATTTTTTCTGAATTCATGCTGTACCATGCTCCTGATTTATTTACAAGCCCCGCTGTCACAGCTTCGTCCAGCACATCACCTTCTTTTGAAATTCCTTCGCCGAATATGATATCGAATTCTACCTGCTTAAACGGCGGAGCCATCTTATTTTTGGCAAGCTTTACCTTGGTTTTATTACCGATTATGCCATCACCTGTTTTAATACTTTCAGATCTTCTTACATCAAGCCTCATTGAAGAGTAGAACTTAAGAGCTCTTCCGCCCGTAGTAGTCTCGGGGTTATATATATTGCCCACCTTTTCTCTCAACTGATTTATAAATATCAAGGCCGTATTGGATTTTTGAGTAGCTCCCGTGAGCTTTCTTAGCGCCTGTGACATAAGCCTTGCCTGTAGCCCCACGTGAGCCGATCCCATTTCTCCTTCGATTTCAGTCCTCGGAACCAAAGCCGCTACAGAGTCTATAACGACTACGTCTATAGCTCCGCTTCTCACAAGATAGTCGCAAATGCTGAGTGCATCTTCACCTGTGCTCGGCTGCGATACTATTAAGTTTTCAACATCAACTCCAAGCTTCCTTGCATACTCAGGATCCAAAGCGTGTTCTGCGTCTATGAATGCGGCTCTACCGCCATTTTTTTGAGCCTCCGCTATCACATGAAGCGTGAGTGTTGTCTTTCCGGATGATTCAGGACCGTACACTTCCACTATCCTTCCCCTTGGGATACCTCCGATGCCCGTTGCAACATCTAGAGAAATCGCTCCTGTGGATATAACATCCACTTCGTCGTAAAGTGCACCTTCGCCGAGCCTCATTATAGAGCCCTTACCAAACTGCTTTGTTATAAGATCCAGAGCGTCATTTAAAGCTCTCTCCTTTTCCTTATCGTCTTTTAGCGCTACCACTTCTTCTTTTGAATTCTTCTTCGCTGCCATAAAACTTTCCTTTCACTACTTTATTGATTTAGTCTATATTATCATAAATTTGAAATCCGCAAACTCCATCGACAAAATTAGTCATTTCCCGTACCGCAGATGCCTTTGCACGCAATTTCATAGATGTATTTATACATATGAAGCACAGCTGCCCTTCTATTTACATTTCGCTTAGCAGAATGAGTATTCAGCTCAAAAACTTCAGTATTTCCCTTGTAATGCACTCCAATATAGATTAGTCCGGGAGGTTTTTTACAAAAATCAGGACCTGCAACGCCCGTCACCGATACGCATACGTCACTCCGTGTTTTGGCATATACAGCTTCCGCCATCCCTTTACACACCTGAGTGCTAACTGCGCCATATCGCTTTATCGTTTCCGCATCCACTCCAAGATCTTCTACCTTCGCCTCGTTACTATATGTTACAAATCCTCTATTGAAAACCTTTGAAGCTCCTGCGACGGAGGTGAAAAGTCCCGCGAAATTCCCTCCTGTACATGACTCTGCGGAGGAAACCGTAATTCCCTTATTTATAAGCAGCTCTATTACATATTCAGGTAAGGGAATATCTCCTTCGATAGTCACATATCCTTCGAGTCTTTCCCTTATCTTATTTGAAAGATCTTCAATAGCCTTTACAGATTCCTCTTCATCTTCGTGCATCGAAGCAAGCCTGATGGTGCATTCTCCCTTCTTTGCATAGGTGCCGATGGTAGGATCCTTTTGCCCTTTTACAAGATCCATTATCTTAGCCTCAAGATTAGACTCGGCTATTCCAAGCGTCCTTATGGTTTTTGTAATGACCCTGCCCTTCGAAAACTTGCAAAGCACAGGGAAAAGTGAATTTTCAAACATTCCCCTCATCTCCGCAGGAGGCCCGGGAAGCGAGATAAGTATCTTTCCATCCTTTTCTATCATGAATCCCGGCGCTGTACCCACACCGTTATAAAAAATCGTTGCGCCTGAAGGTATCAGAGCCTGTTTCATGTTGTTCGATGTAGGTTGTATCTTCCTGGAATTCAAAAATTCACATATATCCTTCTCCGTCTTTTCATCCCTTTTAAGCGGAAGATCAAAATACTCGGCAAATGAAGATCTCGTAATATCATCTCCTGTAGGCCCGAGACCTCCGGTTGCGATCACGGCATCACAGTCTTTAAAAACGGTATCGAGGGCTCTATGTATCCTTTCGTTGTTGTCTCCAACCGTTATGTGATATATGACCTCATTTCCCGTATCATGGATAGCCCTCGTTAAATAGAGCACATTGGTATTAACGGTCTCGCCAAATAAGATTTCCGTACCTATGCTCAATATTGCAGTTTTCATAAGGCCTCCAACTAATTGCCGCTTCTTAATATTTCTCTATTTTTATATATATATTCCAGACCTGAATATGCCGTTGCGGCTACAGCAACCCATAACACCGGTGCTGCAATTTTCTTTGCAATCCAAAAGTCCCCGAGCATTAAAAGAACTGCAGCTACCATCTGAAGCACGGTCTTTACCTTGCCACTGATTCCTGCCGCTATTACAATTCCCTTTGATGCGGCTATTGTTCTAAAAGACCCTATTATAAGCTCTCTTGCTATAATCACGACAGCCATCCAAGGCGCTACCCTTTCATCCGGCACCAAACATATAAAGGCTGATAGCACAAGCACCTTATCCGCAAGCGGATCCATGATTTTACCAAAATTCGTCACAAGTCCCATCTTTCTTGCAATGAACCCGTCTGCCCAATCGGTTACAGAGGCTATTATGAAAACGGCAAGGGCAGCCTTGACATAATTAAGCGAAAAAAATACCACAAATACCGGTATTAAAACTATCCTTAACAAGGTCAATCTGTTTGGTAAATTCATATCTCCCTCCTTTTTATAGAGTGTATCACCCCTCCGGTTACTTGTCAATTTTAAGGCGTTTGCACCTCTTCGCCATAAACGTCGTAATCGCTGCTTCCCGTTATATGCACATATGTAAACTCTCCCACATCTTTGCCACAGATGGCAGGCTTAAATATTACGCAGTTATCTATCTCAGGTGCATCAAATTCGGTTCGTCCTATCAGCATTCTTTCAGAACCCGATTGTTCGCCTTCAATCACGCCGTCTATAAGCACCTTCATCGTCTTTCCTACCATCATCTTGTTTTTGTTCTTGGAAATTTCAGACTGAAGCCTCATTATGGAATCTCTTCTTTGCTCTCTGATTTCATCCGGTATCTGCTTGCACTTTGCAGCTGCCGTGCCCTCTTCCTCTGAATATGAAAACACACCCAACCTGTCAAATTCCTGCTCTTTCACGAATTCATAGAGTTTATTAAAATCCTCTTCACTCTCGCCCGGAAACCCCGTTATGAGTGTGGTTCTAATGTGAATGTCATCGATGTTACTTCTAAGCGCCCGTATCCTTTCGATGATAAGATCGCTATCACTTCCTCGTCTCATAGCCGAAAGTACATTATCGCTTATGTGTTGTATGGGCATATCTATGTATTTGCACACCTTTTTATTTCTCATAATCTCAGCAATGAGCTCGCCCGTAATCTTATTATCGTAGCAGTACATTAGCCTTATCCAAAATTCTCCTTCTATCTTAGATACTTCCCTTAGAAGTAGTGCCAAGGTATCTTCGTTTCGTCTATCCGTTCCGAATGCGGTAACATCCTGCCCTATGAGTATAATTTCCTTTGCGCCCAAAGACACAAGAAATTTCGCTTCCTCCACTATATCTTGAATGGATCTACTCCTAAAACGCCCTCTTATGGAAGGTATGATGCAAAAGGCGCATTTATTATTGCACCCCTCGCTTATCTTGATCGTATAACTATTATTGTTTACGTTTTCAAACGCTCTGCTTCTAGGCTCCGGGAAATCATTTTTTTGAGGGGACTTTGTAAGAACGGCACCTTTTGATTTGCCGTCATTCAGACGTTTTTTGCAAATTTCAGGAAGGTCAAAATAATCATTTACCCCTGCAAAGATATCTACTTCCGGCATCTCCTTTTTAAGCTCTTCCATATACCTTTGTGATAAACATCCGCTGACAACGAGTATTGCCGAAGACTTTCTTTTCTGTGCCGCATCAAAGATTGCATCTATGGACTCTACCTTAGCATCATGGATGAAGCCGCAGGTATTTACAACAACAACATCCGCATCTGATATGGAATCCGCCTTTTTAAATCCTGCACTAAAAAAACTCCCGTAAGCATATTCACTATCGTTAAAATTTTTAGGGCACCCCAGAGTTTCGATAAAAATTTTCATTATTCGTCTACGTCTTCATCCTCATCAGAAATCAAAACAAGCCTTGGCTTACTGCCATCACGAGGACCAACTACGCCCATGGCTTCAAGGTCGTCTATAAGCCTTGCAGCTCTGTTATAACCTATCCTGAACTCACGCTGGAGCCTGGATGTGGAAACCGTCTCGCAGCCTCTGCAAAATTCCACAGCATCGCTTAGTATATCGTCGCTATCGTCTGAAGGCGCAACAGGTGACGCATGGGTCTCTATCCTTTCCCTTGCATTCTTTGCATAGTCGCTATCGTGCTTACCCTGCGCAGCCACATATGCAATTACATTGGCTACCTCAGTTTCTGAAATAAAGGCTCCCTGAATTCTCTTAGATGTCTTATCAGATACCGCATGAAACAACATATCGCCCTTTCCTACCAGTTTTTCAGCCCCTGCGTGATCGAGTATCGTCCTTGAATCAAACTGAGATGATACGGCAAATGCAATCCTCGATGGGATGTTTGCCTTGATTACACCGGTAATTACATCGACTGAAGGCCTTTGAGTTGCAACTATCAAGTGCATTCCTGCAGCCCTTGCCATCTGGGCGATTCTGCAGATGCTGTCTTCTACCTGCGAGGGTGCCGCCATCATGAGGTCTGCAAGCTCGTCTATTATTATTACTATCTGCGGAAGTTTATCAAGACCTTCAGCAGCCATCTTACTGTTGTACGAAGCCAAATCCTTGGCTCCCTTTTCCGCGAACTTTTTGTATCTTTCGCCCATTTCCGCTACCGCCCACGTAAGAGCGCCTGTAGCCTTTGTGGGATCTGTAAGTACCGGCATTAGAAGATGAGGCACGGAATTATAAGCGCTAAGCTCTATAACCTTAGGGTCTATCAGAAGAAGTTTGACATCTTCGGGGCTTGCCTTATATAAAAAGCTTGTGATTATGCTATTTATGCACACGGATTTTCCGCTACCCGTAGCTCCTGCGATTAAAAGATGCGGCATTGATTTAAGATCCGCCACTATCGCCTTTCCTGAAATATCTCTTCCAAGTGAAAACGTTATCTTACTCTCTGCATTTTTAAACTCGGGCGATGAAATTATATCCCGTAGCCCTACCATGTTTATCTCATCGTTTTCTATCTCGATGCCTACCGCTGCCTTTCCGGGAATCGGAGCCTCTATTCTTATGCTCTTCGCTCTTAAATTAAGCGCTATATCATCCCCGAGCCTTACTATGCTGCTCACCTTAACCCCCGCCTTAGGCTCTACCTCGTACTTTATTACGGCAGGTCCCTGCGTCACATTCGTAACCTTTGCAGATACATTGAAGCTCTTCAGAGTATCTTCAAGAAGCATGGCCTTTTCGTTTAATTCTCTTGCTCCCATACCCTTAGACTTCTTTAAAGGTTTATTAAGTAGCGATATCGGCGGAAATTTATATCTTTTCATAGCTACGCCGCCAGCCCTCGGCATTGCCGGAATTCTTGTGATCTCAGAGCTACCCTCTGGTTCAGGCGAATCGTAAACTTCAGGTGATTGCGGCATTTGAGGTTCATCGTAAAGATCTTCTTCCGCCTCCGGTTCCTCGTCATAAAATGGCGGCAGATCGTCTGCATTATCATCCCTCTTTCCAAAGTTCTTCACATATCCTAAAATTTTTCTTTTTTTATTATCATCCAGAATTTCATCTCTAGCTCTCTGTCTTTCCTCTTCTGTAGGCTCAAGATCCCTTATCGACAACTGATCCCCTTGAGCTTCTCTTTCGGCATCTCTCTTTCTTTTATTATCCTTTCTCTCCTTGGCAATTGTCTTGCTCTTTTCTCTTGCATTTGACATGACTTCAGATATGGTCCTATTAAAAAGCACCGGAAGCAAAGCCACGATTATTGCTAAAAGCACGATCTGCAATCCGACCTTTCCTATGCCGCCTATGATTATCCTTGCAAAAAAGGTGGGAATGATTCCTCCGTTTTTTTGAAGTAGGCCAAGCCTTGCTATCTCGGAATACGTGATGTTTTTTTCTACTGCGCTGTCATACCCCGATGCTATGAATATTGAAATATCGAGCAATATCACAAATATGATATAGGTATTTGCTATCTTAAAAAGCGATTTCTTTTCCTTCTCACTTATCAAAATCATTCCGAATATTATAAAGATAAGGGCAACACAAACCGCCGATATTCCGAATCCTCGCTTGAGGATAGCAGATGTAAAGGTTCCAAAACTTCCGACCAATTTCGTATATATGGATACAAAAAAAAGTATCCCAAGTGTAATTAAAGCTATTCCCTTAATATCCTTAACAAGCTTTTCTTTGGAATCCAAACCGCTACCTGTCTTCTTCTTTGGTTTTGACTTTGCCATATTCCTCCCTTTATGTAAACATTATTGAGTAAAGTATAAGTGCCGTTCCGAATGCAGCCGTATATACCATAAAGCCCTTAAGGCTTCTTTTCTTTACAATATTAATCATCATTTTGATAGCGAAATATCCGGAAACTCCGGCAACTATCATCCCTATAAATATAGGTAGTAATCCACCGTTCGTATTGCCGTTTTTGATGGCATCAGGAAGCTCCAATATGAACGAACCCAAAATAACCGGAAGCGATACCAGAAAGGCATATTTTACCGCAAAGTCCTTTTTCATTTTTGAAAATAACCCGCCGAAAATGGTGCTACCTGACCTTGATATCCCGGGCACTATTGCAATTCCCTGAAATATTCCGACTATAAATGCATCCTTAAATCCCGCTCTTTTAATATCCTTCTTCCCATTCATAATATCTGCTACATACATGTATGCAGATGTTATCAAAAGTCCTATACCTACAGCAAGAAGCGAACTGTAAAACGACATGAATACCTTTTTGAACACGAGTCCTATTATCACGGTCGGAATACTCGTTACGATTATCATATAACAGAGTTTTCTCGTCTCATTTTTACAAATGTTTAGGCTCTTCTTTTGTATCAAATCCCTTATGGAAAGTATAAATTCGACTGCAAGCTTTACAATGTCTTTAAAATATACTATTACGAGCGATACGAGCGTTCCGAAATGTAGCATTATGGTCATAAAAAAGGCCTGTTCCTCTTTGATGTTCATAAGGTATTCGATAACTACCAGATGCCCTGAACTGCTGACGGGCAGAAACTCCGTAAGTCCCTGAACCAGTCCTAAAATTATTGCCTGTAATACGTTCATGCGATATCCTTTCTCAATCTAAGTTGCCCGCAAGCCCCTTGTATGTCTTCCCCTATCGTTCTTCTTATCGTAACTTGAATATGTCTTTTTTCAAGTTCGTTTTGCCACTGCTTTACCGTCTTCATACCGGGTGAAGAAAACCTGTTATCACCCTCATAACTGCTGCCGTTAAGCCTTATCAAATTCACAAGGCAATTTATACCTTTAAGTTTTCTGCAAAGCAATTCACACTCCGCCATGGAATCGTTAACGCCCTTTATAAGAATGTATTCAAACGTTACCCTGCGCCTTGTAATCTTAGCGTGCTCACTCGCAAGACCTATTATATCATCAACGCTGAGTTTATTTCCCGGCATTATTTTCTTTCTTATATCATTTGAAGCTGCATGAAGGGAAAAAGCTAAATTTATGCTTCTAAAATCCTTTGAAAACTTCTTAATACCTTCCTCGATACCGCATGTAGAAACCGTAATATGTCTCTTGCCTATTCCTAAAAATTCTTCGTTTGTTATGCGCTTTAAAAATTTTTTAAGTTCGTCGTAGTTATCAAACGGCTCTCCTGTACCCATGACAACTATACCTGATATCTTATCAAAACCTCTTTTTAAGATGAGTACCTGCTCTATCATCTCAAAAGCACTTAGATTTCTTTCCAAGCCTTCCTTCCCTGAAGAACAGAATGTACAGCCCATCCTGCAACCTGCCTGAGATGATATACAGAGGCTGACCCCGTGTTTATATACCATGGACATCGCTTCTATGAATTTACCGTCGCTCGTCTTAAGTAGATACTTTATACTTCCGTCCCTTTTTGACACTAATTTCTTTTCTACCGTAATGCTTGATATCGTATACTTATTTGACAGTTTTGCTCTGAAATCCTTACTTATCGTATGAATCCTATCTATACTGTCAACACCGTTGTTTACAGCTTCCAATATCTGCTTTGCCCTGTATGCCTTTTCTCCGAGCGATAATACCACGCTTTCGATTTCTTTCAGATTCATACCCGCAAGGCTCTTCATATCTATTCCCTATGCCTTATCTATGCTGATCCCTGTAGAATGGCCATTTATGTCTTCCTTTTGATCGATGGGAACATTTAGTATATCCAATGCAAGAGTTTCCCTCTTAATATATTCCTCATGCCTTTTAACGGAAGCCGATACCTCCGCATCCGCATCCATGCTTATCCTTATCTTATCCATAAGGTCAAGATCCATGGTCTTTCTCATATGCTGAACCTTTGAAACAACCTCTCTTGCAATACCTTCCTGTTCCAATTCTTCTGTGATCTCAGTATCTAAAATCACATATAAATCTCCCTTAAGCCCTGCAGCGAAGCCTTCCTTGGCTTCTATTACTATATCGAGCATTTCTCTGCTTATATCGAATGATTCGCCTGATAAATCCAACTTATAAGCACCGTCCGTATCAAGCTTTGAAATCATGTCCTTAGCGTCAATTTGCGTAAGCGCCTGCTTAAATTCACCGATCTTAGATCCCAGAACCGGCCCTGCAACCTTAAAATTCGGTTTTAAAATGGACTTCATATAATCATCCCGGGTATCTGCAAATTCTATCGCCTTTACGTTGAGCTCTTCTTTTATTAGCTCTAAAAGGTCGGAAATTATTGATTCCACCGACTTATCCACTATAATTTTTTTAAGCGGCCTTCTCACCTTTATCTTTGTCTTTTCTCTAAGTTCTCTTCCGATACTTACAATGCTTCTTACGATATCCATTCTTCTTTCGATATCCTCTTCAAGCAAGGTCTTATCAGGCACAGGATAATTCTCAAGGTGGACTGACTCCAAAGCGCTCCCCCGTGTAAGTTTTAAATACATGTCTTCACTTATGAACGGTGTGAAAGGCGCCATGATCTTGCTGAGTCCTAAAAGCATTTCATAGGTGGTAAGGTATACACTTTTCTTAGAGTCATCCATCTCACTCTGCCAAAATTTTCTCCTTGCACGTCTTATATACCAGTTTGACAAATCCTCCGTGATGAAAGCCTGTATCGCCCTAACGGATTTCATATGGTCATACTCATCCATCGACGTTGTAACGTAGTCTACCATGGCGTTGAATCTTGAAATTATCCATCTGTCAAGCTCAGGCCTGTTTTTTACCGGTATATCATAGGTGAGAGGATCCACATCGTCTTGATTTGCATATAGAGCAAAGAAGGTGTATACGTTTTTGAGGGTACTGAAACACTTCTGATGAATCTCTTTAAGACCCTCTTCATCAAACTTTGTAGGCGACCAGGCAGGTGAAGCGTAGAGCATATACCACCTCAGTGAATCGCTTCCATACTTGCTGAAAAGTTCAAAAGGATCCACGGTGTTGCCCTTGGACTTACTCATCTTTTTGCCATGCTTATCAAGAATCAAATCATTTACAAGCACGTTTTTGTAAGGAGCCTTTCCCATTATAAAAGTTGATATTGCCATGAGAGAATAAAACCAACCTCTGGTTTGATCTATTCCTTCGCATATGAAGGATGCAGGAAATGATTCCTTGAATTTTTCTTCGTTTTCAAACGGATAGTGAAACTGCGCAAAGGGCATGGATCCGCTATCAAACCAGCAGTCCATTACATCTGTAACCCTGTTCATTTCCGCACCGCATGAGCATTTAAGCTTTACTCTATCTATAAACGGTCTGTGAAGATCCAAGGTATCTATATCCTCTTCACCTTGTACGGCTTCTCTTTTAAGCTCTTTTCTGCTTCCTATGCACTTTACTTCACCGCAGGAATCACATCTCCATACGGGCATCGGCGTACCCCAATACCTGGAACGGGAAATAGCCCAGTCATTTACATTTTCGAGCCAATTTTCAAACCTCTTAAGTCCTACAAAATCAGGATGCCACTTTACGGTCTTATTATTGCTTACAAGCTCATCCTTAAGTTTTGTCATCTCTATATACCAGCTTGGTTTTGCATAATATATAAGCGGTGTTTTACATCTCCAGCAGTGGGGATAGTTATGTTCCACCTTAGCCTTGGAATAAAGCAAGCCTCCTTTTGCAAGGTACTTAATGATGTCCACTGCAAGCTCATCATCCATGACATTTCTGCCCTTCCAAGGAGTGTCTATGTACTTTCCTTCCTGACTTACAGGGTTTAGAACCGGCAGTCCGTATCTTTTACACGTATTATAGTCATCTTCACCGAAGGCAGGCGCCGTATGCACTATGCCCGTACCGTCGTCTGTGGTTACGTAATCAGCTAAGGTTACGATGAACGCCTTTTTATCTGGTATTAAAAACGGCATAAGCTGCTCGTACTCCATATACTCCAAGTCCTTGCCCTTAAGCGTTTCTAAAACTTCATAGTCTTCATCGACCACATCTTTCGCCCTGTTTTTACAAACGTAATATATCTCGCCTTTATTTTCGCCGTCCAGGATTTTAATCTTTAAGTAATCGATATCAGCGCCTACCGTCAAAGCCACGTTAGCGGCAAGAGTCCACGGAGTCGTAGTCCAAGCCAGAAAATACTCATCCGCTCCTTTTTTTTTGAATTTAACAGTAGCTGTGAGTGATTTTATTTCCTTATATCCCTGTGCCACCTCATGCGATGCAAGTCCTGTGCCGCACCTCGGGCAATAAGGAAGCACCTTATGGCCTTCATAGACAAAACCCTTATCAAAGAATTGCTTAAGTATCCAAAAACAACTTTCTATATAGTCGTTATCCAGCGTAATATATGGGTTTTCAAGATCTACGAGGTAGGCCATCTTTTTGGTCATATCCTGCCATATTTTTTCATATTTAAATACGGATTCGCGACATTTTTCATTAAAATTTTCTATGCCGTAGTCCTCTATTTCCTGCTTGCTTGTGAGGTTTAACTGTTTTTCTACTTCTATCTCCACAGGGAGTCCGTGCGTGTCCCAACCGGCTTTACGTTCTACCTTAAAGCCCTTCATAGTTTTGTATCTACACACCGAATCCTTAAGTGTACGTGCGATCACATGGTGAATTCCCGGCTTGCCGTTCGCAGTCGGAGGCCCTTCATAAAAAATAAATGGCTCTTTGCCGTCTCTAATATCAATAGATTTTTGAAGTAAATTATCTTTTTCCCACTTGTTTTGATATTTTTCCTGCATTTCATCAGGGGCTGAATTGAATAACTTTTCAAACATCTATTTTCCTTTCACCTACTAAAATCCGACTCCCCCATTATACACTTAAAAGCCCTGCAAATCAAGCGTAATAAGCATTAACGCCCGAAGCCAAATTCCCTAAAATAAAACTTTTTACATTTCAGCATACATAGTCAAATTACCCAGTTTATATATCCATATCATATAAAGACATATGTTTTTTTACATCTAATTTAGCTTCTAAAGATAATTCCCTAACGGATAACATAATCTCATCCCAAGTATATTCAGAGGCATATTTAAATTTTTTCTGATAAACATTCCACATTCTTTTCATCTCAGCATTTGATTTCACTTCTTGCAATACACCCTCTGTGTTTTCTAAAAAGCTTAAACTTCCACGCTTTTTAGCAGTTCTCTCTACGGCTAAAGCTAACATATTACTATTTATCTTTTGCGACTTTAAAAGCAAATGAATATCATAAAAATCTCTCATTCTGGTATTAGTGACGGATCTTGAAATCACAGTTTCCAATTTTTCTGCCAAAACCGTTTCAACCGGATAAGTCATAATTGAAATCGTTCTATCTTCAAACATTAATTTATAAGAATATAATATTTCTCTAGGAGTGATTACGTCTCCCGTGGAAATGTCAATTTTAAGCGGTATAACAGCTCCATCCAGAACTGCATCCATGCTAAAACGTATACCTGAATATTCCGCTTCATCCATAATTTCAGATACTTTCTTGATATTAAATGTTACATTATCATCTAAACATATGTTTGAAATTTCCGTAATCGCATTCCTCATATCACTAATTGTTACAGGAATACCTTTAATCGTTGTATCGATATCCATGGTAGCTCTTGCCTCTGCTCCCACAAAGGCTGACACCAACATTCCACCTTTTAGTATAAAACTGGCATTATATCTGGATTGAGATACTCTCTCTAAAAAACGCTCCATCATATATTTTCTAATCAATACATGAGCTTCTATCCCAACTTCGCTCGATAAATTACGGATCAAATCTTTTAATCGTCTTGATGAATGGATCATTATAACAGCACCTCCAAATATCTGCTGAGCAGATGATTTACATGAAGTTTCTTGGCATATTCCATAAGCAAATGTAGATTCTTATCCTTACGTTTGACATATTGTTTCATTGCGTCTTGAAATACTTGAATTTCAATTTTTGAACGACTGCGAATCATGTCGCAAACGGTACGCTCCGGGTTATAGCTTAAAACTTCATTGCCGAAGGATGTTTTAACACTTGTAATTCCAAGTTCGAAAAATTCTTTTTTAATAGAAAATACTTTCACTCCATCTTTTCTTAAATGAGTGGCATTATACCCGCTTTTTACTGTAACCGCATACTGCAACGGCTCTTGCTCTGTCATGTCAAGTAAAAATAAAGCTGTGTCGTGAGAAAATACAATCTTTGGACAACGAAGTTGCAAAAAATACATCTCATCTCTCCACGCATCCGAAGAGCAATAAATCCCATGTGAAACACGCTCGTAATTATTTTTATCTATAAATTTTGCCAAGGTAGTTTTTGAAATCCCTTTATTGATAACTTCAAAGGTTCTTAAAATTCCATTATTTACAGAAGAAATTTCTCTAATCTGTTCTAATTGGTT
>ERZ772967.1973-NODE-1973-length-13547-cov-7.039950_pt1 | contig 13547 bp, 15 predicted proteins | sample MGYA00511677_ERZ772967 | MGnify/ENA primary metagenome ERZ772967 (study PRJEB29015, sample SAMEA2737931) | human oral metagenome | biome: human oral; feature: human-associated habitat; material: dental | place: China | collected 2146 ...
TAGAACAGAACGGGATTGCTATGAACGACATTGACGAATCCTATATGCGCGAGGCTCTGCGGATCGCGGAGCATGCGCGCGGGCGCACGGCACCGAACCCGCTCGTCGGCGCGGTCATCGTACGGGATGGTACGATCATTGCGAGCGGGTGGCATCGCGCGGCAGGTGAGCCGCACGCGGAGATTCACGCGCTGCGGATGGCGGGAGAACTCGCGCGAGGTGCGACCCTCTACGTGACGCTCGAGCCGTGCGCCCATCACGGGCGTACGGGGCCCTGCGCCGAGGCGGTGATCGCGGCGGGGCTCAAGCGCGTGGTTGTTGCGCTCTGTGATCCGAATCCGTTCGTTGCTGGACGGGGGCTTGCCCTTCTCAAGGAGGCGGGCATCGAGGTTGTAACGGGTGTGTGCGAGGCAGAGGCACGGCGGCAGAACGAGGTGTTCCTCAAGTGGGTGACACAGAAACGCCCCTTTGTCACGCTCAAGACGGCGATGACCCTCGACGGCAAGATTGCAAGCCATACGGGTGCGTCACAGTGGATCACAGGGGAGGCGGCACGCACCCGCGTGCACGAGTACCGCGACGCGTATGATGGGATTTTGGTCGGTATTGGTACGGTGCTCGCGGATGATCCGAGCCTCACAACGCGCCTGCCCGACCACACGGGACACAATCCTCTGCGGATTGTACTCGACTCTGAGGGGCGCACGCCGCTCGATGCAAAACTTGTGACGGACTGCGCAGCACCGACTTTGATCGTCGTGAGTGAGCGTGCCGACCAGCGGCGCGTCAGGCTTCTTCATGCGTGCGGTGTGGAAACGCTGACCCTTGGTGCGGAGCGTGTGGACATCGCCGCTCTGCTCGACCATCTCGGTGCGCGTGAGATTACATCGCTTTTTATTGAGGGCGGCGGAACGGTCAACTGGTCATTCCTCGCGGGTGGCTATGTGGACAAGGTGCACGCCTTTATCGCCCCCATGCTGATGGGGGGCGTAGCGGCAAAAACTCCTGTGGGCGGCACGGGCTTTGACAGCCCGCAGACGGCGCTGCGTCTGCGTGACGTGACCGTCGAGCAGCTGGGCGCGGACATTCTCGTCACGGGTTATCCGTGTGCGGCGGAGTAAGGAGGCGGAATGTTTACAGGAATCATTGAGGAGATCGGCACGTTCGGCGGACTTTCGGGCGGCACTATCGCGATTGGAGCAAAGCTCGTTCAATCGGACGCACACATCGGCGACAGCATCGCTGTTAACGGTATCTGTCTCACGGTGACACAGTTCGATGCGCACGGCTTCCGTGCGGCGGTCATGCCAGAGACTGTGCGGCGCACGTCGCTCGCAGGACTGACCCACGGTGCGCCGCTCAATCTTGAACGCGCACTGCTCCCGACAACGCGCCTCGGCGGACATTTTGTCAGCGGACACATTGACGGTGTGGGGGAGATCACGGAGATGCGCGAGGAGGGCAATGCGATTCTGATGACGGTTGCGGCAGGGGATGAGATCCTGCGCGGCATCGTCGAAAAGGGCTCGGTCGCTCTTGACGGCATCAGCCTTACGGTTGCGCGGGTCGGCACGACGGATTTCACCGTCAGCCTGATCCCGCACACGCGCACGGTGACAAATCTCGGTGCGAAGCGCGTCGGCAGTCCGCTCAACATCGAGACGGACATCCTCGGGAAATACGCGCTGAAACTGCTCGGCGGCGAAAATTCCGCCGTGAGGAGCACAGGGGTTACGCGGGACTTTCTTTTGAAAAATGGATTTTAGGAGAGATAGCATGTCAGATTTTGCAACGATTGAACAGGCAATCGAGGACATTAAGAGCGGTAAAATGCTCATCGTCGTGGACGATGAGGACAGGGAAAATGAAGGCGATATTATCGTCGCAGCTGAAAAGCTTACGCCCGAACATATCAACTTCATGGCGACCGAGGCACGCGGACTGATCTGCACGCCGATCATCGGCAGCCGTCTGGACGAACTTGCGATTGGGCAGATGGTAGAGAACAATACGGACAACCATGAGACGGCGTTCACGGTCAGCATCGACGCATACGATACGACGACGGGAATCTCGGCATTCGATCGCTGCCATACGGTGAAGATGCTGATCGACCCGCAGGCAAAGCCTTCGCATTTCCGCCGCCCGGGGCACATCTTCCCCCTGCGCACGGTCGAGGGCGGTGTCCTGCGCCGTGCCGGACACACGGAGGCGACCACGGATCTCGCGCGCATGGCGGGGCTCTTTCCTGCGGGAATGTGCTGCGAGATCATGGCGGACGACGGTCACATGATGCGTACGCCTGAGCTCAAGGCGTTTGCAAAAAAGCACGGGCTGAACATCATTACGATTGCGGATCTCATCGAGTTTCGCAAGCATACAGAGACGTTTGTTCATCGCATTTCGGATGTGGATTTTCCAAGCAAATACGGACATTTCCGCCTGATTGCCTACGAGAACACCCTCAACAGCCGCTGTGATCTCGCCGTGGTGAAGGGGGATGTGCGCGGCAAGGAGAATGTGCTCGTGCGTGTGCACTCGGAGTGCCTGACGGGTGATGCGCTCGGCTCGATGCGCTGCGACTGCGGCGATCAGCTTGCGGCGGCGATGCGGCAGATCGAGGCGGAGGGCGAGGGTGTCGTTCTCTACGTGCGGCAGGAGGGGCGCGGCATCGGGCTTGCGAACAAGATGCGCGCGTACGCACTGCAGGATCAGGGGCGCGATACGGTCGAGGCGAACGTCGAGCTCGGCTTTGCGCCCGATCTGCGCGACTACGGGCTCGGTGCGCAGATTCTCGCTGACCTTGGGCTTTCGACGATCCGCCTCATGACGAACAACCCCGCGAAGCGTGCGGGACTGGAGGGATATGGGCTGAAGATTGTCGAGCGCGTGCCGATTGTCATGAGCACACATGATTTTGACCGTAAGTATATGACGGTCAAGAAGGAAAAGATGGGACATATCCTCAGCGATGAGGAATTGGGAGGAAACTGACATGGCGAACATCATCGAAGGATATATCAGCGGCAAGGGACTGAAATTCGGCATCGTCGCGGCGCGTTTCAACGAGTTTATTGTGAGCAAGCTGGTTGGCGGCGCACTCGATACGCTGCACCGTCATGAGGCGGCGGACAGTGACATCGACGTGGCATGGGTGCCGGGGGCATTCGAGATCCCCGTTGCGGCGAAGAAGATGGCGGCGAGCGGGAAATATGATGCTGTTCTTTGCCTCGGTGCGGTCATTCGCGGCTCGACGACGCACTACGATTACGTCTGCAGCGAGGTGTCGAAGGGCGTGGCACAGGTTGGACTCCAGACGGGAGTGCCGACGATCTTCGGCGTCGTGACGACGGAGAACATCGAGCAGGCGATTGAGCGCGCGGGCACGAAGGCGGGCAACAAGGGCGCAGATGCGGCGATGGCGGCGATGGAGATGGCAAGTCTCCTCGGAAAGCTGTGAGCCTATGAAGATCGGAATACTCAGCGATACGCACGGACATGAGGGTGCATGGGTACGCGCGTGCGAGAAGTTCTTCACGGGCGCAGATCTGATTCTCCATGCGGGCGATGTCGCCTATCACGGACCGCGCAACCCGATGAAGGCGGACTACAATCCGATGGGGCTGATCGAGCGCATCAACGCCTCGGAGATCCCCGTCATCATCGCCAAGGGCAACTGCGACTCCGACGTGGACGCGAGCTGCCTCGAAGTCCCTCTTATGTCCCCCTATGCCTACGTTGTGTGGGAGGGGAGGCGGATCATCGTCACGCACGGTGATGCCGTCATGACCGATGCGGAAAAGGATCAGGCAGCAAAGCATCTGAAAGCCGACCTCTTTATCAGCGGTCATGTCCATGTCAACGTGCTCGAAAAGCGCGGCAATACGGTATTCCTCAATCCCGGCTCTGCCGCACTCTCGAAGCGCCCCGACGGGCGCAACACCGTCGCGGTGCTTGAGGATGGTACGATACGGATTTTCGACATAGATACGGGCGATGTTCTGCACGAACTAGCCCTTGATTGGTAAGGAAACTATGGATCAACTCCTTAAGGCAACGGCGGCGAACGGGCAGCTGCGTGCATTCGCGGCTGTGACAACGGAGGCTGTCGCCGAGGCGATGCGGCGCCATGACTGTTATCCCGTCGCGGCGGCGGCACTCGGGCGCACGATGACGGGGGCACTCCTTCTCGCTGCAAATCTCAAGAACAAAGAATCCGTCACGATCAAATTCAAGGGCGACGGTCCTCTTGGTACGGTGACGGCAGACGCGACGGCAGAGGGCTCTGTGCGCGGCTATGTCGACCATCCGCACGTCAATCTCCCGCTGAATGCGCTCGGTAAGATAGACGTGGGCGGCGGCATTGGCGCGGGGATTCTCTCGGTCACACGCTTCACGGGGCTGAAGGAACCCGTGACGGGCAGTGTGGATATCACGAACGGAGAGGTAGCGGAGGATCTCATCAATTATCTCTACACCTCCGAGCAGACGCCTTCGTCCATCGGGCTTGGTGTGCTCGTCAGTCCTGCGCTGGAATGTCTCGGCGCGGGCGGTTTTTTCCTCCAGCCACTGCCGGGCGCAGCCGATGAGGTGATCGACCGCCTTGAGGCGAATCTGAAGGGAATCTCCTCCGTTTCGCGTATGGTGGAGGAGGGCTTGGATGCTGCGGGCATCATTGGGAGGATTCTCGGCGGGTTCGATGATGTGAAAATTCTTTCGACCACCGATCTCGCCTTTCGCTGCAACTGCTCAAAGAACTACATTACCGACCGGCTGCTGACGCTCGGCGAGGAGGATTTGCGTGCCCTGCGCGATGACGGAACGGCAGAGGTGAAATGCCACTTCTGCAACGAGGCATATACCTTTGACCGTGAGGATCTGAGCGTGATCTACAACGTCGCGCAGAAGATGCGCGATATGCGTGCGCATGGGCAGCTGTGAGAAAGCGTGTGCGCGTTGTGCGGGAACAGAGTACCGTGTTGGACGGGATTCCCGCGCGGATTTGCTATAAGAATATCAAGAACCTCTACCTTCGCGTCCGTGACGGACACATCGAGCTGAGTGTGCCGCAGCGGACGGCGCAGAGGGATATGGAGAATTTCGTCCGCCGCAGACGTGCATGGATTGACGAGCGTCTGCGGCTTTTGCGCGTGCGTGCAGAACGACCTGTGTGCACGTATGTGGAGGGTGAGCAGATACGGCTCTGGGGCGTGGAATATCCTCTCGTGCACCGCTCTTCTTCAGGCAGAAAAGCTTATGCCGAGTGCGTGGGCGGTGCAGTCATCCTCTACATTTCCGAGGGGGCAGACGAAACGCAGCGACACGCGGCGATCGAGGTACTCTACCGTACGGAGCTTGCGGCAGCCATCGAGCGCGAAGCACCTGTATGCGAGGCAACCGTCGGCAAACGTGCCGCCCTCTGGCGCATCCGCGCGATGAAGACGCGCTGGGGCAGCTGCAATGTTCGCACAGCTGCGATCACACTCAATCTTCAGCTCGTGCGGTACGATGTACGCGCTCTTCGCTACGTCATCACACATGAACTCACGCATCTTTGGGTGCGCGGGCATGATGCACGTTTTTATGCGCGTATGGACATATATTTTCCAGGGTGGCAGGAGGTGCGGCGGGAGCTGAATGAAAGAAATGAAAATGACGACAAATGAATGAAAATGAACGTATATGAAAACGTATGTTGAATTTGGATTTGGGTTATGATAGAATAAAAAATGACAAATGAGTAGAAAGGAGTAATTATGGCGCAGGCAATGGTTAGCTTCCGCATGGATGCGGAATTGAAAAAAACAACAGAAGAGATCTGCAAAGGGATGGGACTTACGTTGACATCGGCATTTACGATGTTTGCGGCAAAGGTGTCACAGGAAAGGGCTATCCCGTTTAAGGTGGGGCTGCCCCCAGTCGATCCATTCCATTCAGAGGAAAATTTATCGCATATTGAGCACTCGCTTGACCAGCTTGACCGTGGAGAAGGCATTGAAATGTCCATGCAAGAATTGGAGGAATTTATGAATGCCGCTCAATAGCACGTTCATACTGTCACCCGAGGCGAAAGCGGATTTGGAGTACTGGAAGAGCGTCCCGGCACCGAAAACGATGGAACGTATCATGAGATTGATTCGGGATACGATGGAAAACGGCTACAGGGGGATTGGACGACCCGAGCCGTTGAAGGAAAAGCGCTATCGTGGCTGTTGGAGCAAACGCATCGACAAAGAACACCGGTTTATCTTTCGCATTCAAAATAATACCTTGGAGATTGTTTCCTGTCGAACGCACTATGAAAAATAACGAGGGAATCTCTGATTATATGGAGTTCCTCAAGATGGCGTGGCTGAATTTATCAGCGATTCCCTAAGATGGGCTCGTATATAGACAATGAAACGAGGATACTGCAACGTGCAGTATCCTCGTTTGTGTTGGTTCAACATATTCTTCTTACTTCGCTGCGCCGACCTTCTCCGCCTCCTCGACGACGATGAGGCGGCCTGTGTGTACGTCGTAGACATAGCCGTGGATCACGATGGCAGCGGGAACGAGCGGGTGCGTCCGCAGACGGCGTACGTCGCGCACAAGGTTCTCCTCAAGCGTACCGCTGATCGGCATAAAGTCGATGTAGTGCGCCTCCGTTGGGTCGATCCCATGCACATGGGCATCCGATGCGAAGAGTTCCCGCGCTTCCTCGTTTGTAAAGCCCATCATTCCGCAGTGCGTGTGCTGAATGATGAACCATTCTCTCGTTCCGAGCATCTTGTAGGAGATGAGGAGGGAACGGATGACATCGTCCGTGACACGTCCGCCCGCATTGCGGATCACGTGCGCATCGCCTTTTGCAAGCCCTGCGAATTTCGCGGGATCGAGGCGGCAGTCCATACAGGTGACAATGGCGATATTTCGCGCCGGATGGTGCGACAGGCTCCCCTTGTCGCCGAATCCTTCGACGTAAAGTGCGTTTGCTGCATGGATCGCTTTTACATTCTTGTCCATTAAATCATCCCTTCCTTATCTATAGAAAAAACCGCCCGAACTGCCGGACGGCTTTCTCTATGCACTTGCTTACACGGCACGCTCGACGTTGCCGGAACGCAGGCAGCGCGTGCATACATTGACGTGTTTGACCTCACCCTTCACAAGGGCGCGGACACGCTGAATATTCGGCTTCCACTTGCGTTTCGTCTTTACATGAGAGTGGCTCACATTGTTGCCGCTCATCGGCCCCTTGCCGCAGACCTCGCATACACTTGCCATTGCTACACCTCCTCAACGCGCACTTCACTCAAGCTGCGCGCAATACCGTGCTATTATACTATGATTCCCTCCATTAGGCAAGACACTACGAAAAATTTTCTATAGAATCGCATGTAGCTATGAACAGATAGAAGGATTTTATCAATGAAAGATGAAAAACATTCAAGTTTTTCTTGATATTTGGAAAAAAAGTAGTATTATGTTTATAGAAGGAAAAATGTTTTTTACGGGGTGTGGTTATTTGTTTCACAGGGCTGTGCGGACAGCCTGAGAAAAGGGGGAGGATTCAGATGATTACATTGCTGGGAAAAACACGGCAGATCAATCGTCTGCTCCAGCGCTCGGAGAGCGTTGAGTACGATGGGATCTCGCGCGTGTTGAGCAATGTCCTTGAGGCGAATGTCTATATTACCGATGAGGGCGGAAAAATTTGCGGATATGCCCTTTTTGATGATGACGACGACCTCATGATGAACGAAGTGATCGAGCTTGGACAGTTCCCGCGGAAATATGTCGACTGGCTCAATCGACTGGAGGAGACGCATGCCAACATCCGTGTGGATACGGATGGTGCGTCCTACGAAAAGGAGATGGCGGAGCTGTTCCGCGAGCAGAACATCGTCATCACGCCGATCTACGGTCCACGACGCAGACTGGGAACCCTCGTCGTGGCAAGCGGCAAGAAAGAGTTCGGGGATCCTGACCTCCTGCTCTCAGAGTATGGCGCGACTGTCGTTGGTATGGAGATGCTGCGTGATGCGGCGCAGAAGAGCGAGGTCGAGGCGCGCCAGCGCGAGGCCGTTCGCATTGCCGTGGAGACGCTCTCGTACTCCGAGCGCAAGGCAGCGCATGCAATTCTGCAGGAACTGGCGAGCCAAGGTAAGTTCGAGGGAAGACTTATCGCATCGCGCATCGCCGACGAGGCGAAGATCACGCGCTCGGTCATCGTCAACGCGCTGCGCAAGTTTGAGTCCGCAGGTGTCATCGAGTCGAAGTCACTCGGCATGAAGGGGACGTTCGTGCGCGTCACGAATTCCTATCTCATGGAGAAGCTGCCGGAACTTGAGGAATACGCTGCCGATGTCCAGTGGGCAAATCTCGGCAGCGGTGTCAATCTTTGACAAAGCGCTCATATTATAGCGCAAATAAAAGATGTTGACAAGCGGTTCAAAATCTCATATAATTGCCTTCGTGAGTGTGCGGCGGATACCCCCGCGGGTGCTCCGCCGCCGTTCATGAGTTTGGCGCGTTGGTCAAGTGGTTAAGACACCGCCCTTTCACGGCGGCTTCACGGGTTCGAATCCCGTACGCGTCACCAAAGTACGGCCCGGTAGTTTAGTTGGTTAGAATGCCGCCCTGTCACGGCGGAGGTCGTGGGTTCAAGTCCCATCCGGGTCGCCATTTTTCCTTTTGCCTCGGTAGCTCAGTTGGTAGAGCAGGGGACTGAAAATCCCCGTGTCAGTGGTTCGATTCCGCTCTGAGGCACCACCTTGTCGTTTGATCTCCAGTACAGCAGTGCACTGGGGATTTTTTTGTAGAGTCATTTCATCGATCCAAAGGAGCTTTTGCCGTGGAATATTTCTCTCAGATTTTTCTCTCGTTCATTGCCTCATGGGGGTATGTCGCCGTCGCTGTGCTCATGGCGGCAGAAAACGCCTGCATACCGATCCCGAGCGAGCTGATCCTCGGCTTTGCGGGCTATCTCGTCTTTGCGGGACACATGTCGTTCGAGGGCGCTCTGCTCGCGGGCATGGTCGGCGGACTTCTTGGCTCCATCTTTGCTTATGAAGTCGGCGCACGCGGCGGGCGCCCGTTCGTGGATCAATACGGGAAATATTTTTTCATCAAGAAATCCCACGTCGATACGGCGCAGGATTGGTTTGATCGCTATGGACTCAAGGCGGTGTTCTTCAGCCGTATGCTGCCCGTCGTACGCACGTTCATCTCGCTGCCGGCGGGGTTTGCACGCGTCGATAAGAAGCGCTTTTTCACCTACACCATCGCAGGCTCCCTCCCGTGGACGGCGATGATTCTCTATGCGGGGCTAATGCTCGGAGAGAATTGGACGGATCTCATGGAGTACGGACACGAGGCAAGCCTTATCTTTGTCGTATGTTCTGTCATCGCGATGATTTACTTCTACCTCAAGTGGAAGCAGAAAAAGAAGCGTCATTTGCGTTGAGCGAGAAAAAACAGCTGCACGAAGTGGATCGCTTCGTGCAGCTGTTTTTACGTATGTACTTCCTTCACCGGTGCGGGCGCTGCCTGAAACAGCGAGATGCCAAGCCCAGTCAGTGCACCGACCACGGCGGGACAGACCCAGCCCATCATGATTGCATAGAACGGAATATACTCCACAAGCAGCGCGTGGATTGGAGCACTGCTTAGACCCGCTGCGTGCAGACCGTCAATCAGAGAGAACACGAGTGTCAGCGCCATCGCGCCCTGATAGATGCTCCTCCGCCAACCGATCATGCGGTCGAACAGAGAGAGGACAACAAACACAATGACAAGAGGATAGATCGTCACGAGGAACGGAATCGCAAGCGCAATGATCTGTGTCAGCCCGATATTTGAGGCGGCAAAGCTAAAGAGAATCGAAAAGAGCAGCAGGCGCTCGTATGAGATGCGGCCTTTCAGCAGCTTGTTGAAGAACATTGCTGCACTCGATGTGATGCCGCAGCAGGTTGTCAGGCACGCGAGCGCGATGATGACCGCGAGCAGGAGATTGCCCGCAGAGCCGAAGAAGATGCTGACCGCCCCCGATAGAATCTGGCCGCCATTCTCCGAGTGACTGAGCACCGATGCACTTGTCGCGCCGATATATGCGAGCGAGCCGTAGACTACCGCCATCAGCGTTACCGTAATCAGCCCCGAGATGAGGCATGCGGCACCAATCGCATGGGTGTCCGTAATGCCGCGCAGACGCACCGCATTTGCCACGAGTGCGCCAATGGCGATGGAGGCGAGCAGATCCATCGTTTGATAGCCGTCCTGAAAGCCCTGTGCGAACGGTGCCGCGATGTAATTGCCCGTCGGCTCAAGCACCACGCCAAGCGGCGCGTGGAATGCCTGCACAAAGAGAATGGCAAGCACAATGAGAAGTGCGGGTGTCAGCATCTTGCCAACGCGGTCAATGATCTTGTTCGGGTTACGTGCGAGATAGTAGGACGCACCGAAGAAGAGTGCCGTGTAGATGAGCTGACCAACCGCGAGATTGTCCTCTGCGAGGAAGGGGCGAATCCCGATCTCAAACGAAACGGCTCCCGTGCGCGGCATCGCAAACAGCGGCCCGATGATGAGATAGAGGATCACGAGCAGCACCGTTGCAAAGAGCGGCCATGTTTTACTGCGTAGGAGAGGCACATACTCGCCGCCCGCAAGTGCGATTGCCGTAATCCCGAGCAGCGGAAGCCCGATGCCCGTCGTCATAAAGCCGAGCATTGCAAGGAGCGTGTGCTCGCCTGCCGCCTGTCCGAGCGCGGTTGGGAAGATGAGATTGCCGGCGCCGAAGTAGATGGAGAACATCATAAAGCCGAGCGTCAGCAGGTCTTTCTTTTTCAATGAGTTTATGGCAGTTCCCTCCAAAATTGTTACACAGAATAACAATGAAAATACAATATCCTTCATTATTACAGAATATGAAGCCCCTGTCAAATGTTTTGGCGTGAGCGCGAAAAAAAGGTAATGAACCGGGAATTTTTTCCGCAGGGATGGGCGGGAAAGAAGGGAAAAGACATAAAATCTTGAATTTGAGAATTACTGATACAATCTGTGTATATGGAGAAAAGCTATGAAGATGTATGGAACGGGCAGGAAGATGGAGCACCTATGGCGCGGATAAAGGATGTGGCACGGGAGGCGGGCGTTGCGGCGAGCACCGTGTCTCTCGTCCTGAACCAAAAAGGCTATGTCTCGGAGGCAACGCGCCAAAAAGTCGAGGCGGCGATGAAAAAGCTAAACTATATCCCGAGCGAGGTGGCGCGGAATCTCTCGCTCAGCCGGACGCAGACCATAGGCGTCATCCTGCCGTCACTCTCGCACCCCTTCTTTGGTGAACTCGCGGAGGAGCTGGAGGCGGCGCTCTATCATCTGGACTATAAAATGATGATCTGCTGCACGCAGGCGAAGGAGAATTCCGAGCGCGACTTTGTGGATATGCTGCGGCGGCGGACAATGGACGGCATCATCATGGGGGCGCACTCGCTCGACCTCTCCATTTACGACGGCCTCGATCAGCCGATCATCGCATTCGATCGTATCATCAATCCGCGTATCCCGATTGTCCACTGTGACCATCGGCGCGGCGGGCAGCTCGCGGCGGAGGCATTTCTACGCGCGGGCTGCGGGCGCATCGCGGACATCATCGGCTATCAGGGCGTACACTCGCCCGCACACGAGTATCACCGCGCATTCCGCACCATCATGGAGGCGTACGGCGTGGAGGTACACGTCATCGAACTGCCGTGGAACGCATTCGGTTATGCGGACTTTTTGCAGACGGCGGAGCGCCTCTTTGCAGAGTACCCCGCCGTTGACGGTATCCTCGGCGCGGACATGGTCGTCGCCGCCTGTCAGCACAGTGCCGTCGCGCGTGGATACCGTATCCCCGAAAAGCTAAAGCTCATCGCGTATGACGGCACAAGCTTCACGCGCACGGGGGCGCAGCCAATCACTGCGGTGCGGCAGCCGATCAGGCAGCTCGCACGGCTCGCGGCGGAGAAAATCGTGCGGCGCGTCAAAGGGGAGACGGACGACCTGCCCTGCACCTGCGAACCGGAACTCATCGAAAGAGAAACCTGCTGACGGGGTTCTCTTTTTTTATTGAAAAAATGTCGTATTTTCCCCAAAATCCTATTGACATTTTGTGGACGGTACAATCCGACAGTCTCCCGTATGGGAGCTCAAGCAGCTGCGGCAGGAAGCACCGCATGACGGGAACTTGGAATGCGGGCGCACGTACGATGTGCCGCGCACCTCAGAAGTTCTGCTCGCGGTGCAGGACATCGGAGAAGGGACGCTCCTGACGCTCACGGACGGCACGCATACGCTGACGCTGACCCCCGATCATGCATGCGGGCGGTTTGTCCTGAATCGTACGACGAAGGACGGGGAGCGTGCGGCACAGCTGCATGAGCTTACGCACATGACGCTGCGGATCTACATTGACCGCAGCTCCGTCGAAATCTTTGTGAATGACGGCGTGCTTACCTTTACCGAGCGCATCTACTTCGATGCAAATGTGCGTCTGACGGTACATACGGGCGCAGCGGTCGGGACAATTTACGCGCTCGAATCCGAGAGCAATCAATACTGAGGGGGAAGAGTCATGGCGAGTCTGAGCACAGCGATGTTTCGCAATCCGTTCTTTCGTGCAAGTTCCATTGAGATTCTGATGTTTTTTGCGGGGTGGGGGATCTGGTGGTCGTTCTTCCAGATTTGGCTCACCTCGCAGCAGGGCTTCACGGGCGCGCAGGTCGGCACGATCTATTCCTTCGGTTCGGCGGCGGCACTGGTTCTGATGTTTGTCTACGGATCGATTCAAGATAAACTCGGTATGAAAAAGACATTGATGATCTTTCAGATCGTCTGTCAGATTCTGCTTGCACCGTTTTTTACATGGGTGTACGTGCCGATGCTCGAGGCGAATTTCTATCTCGGCGCGCTTGTCGGCGCGGTCTATCTCTCGATTGCCTACCTCGCCGCCTGTCCCGTCTTTGAGGCGGTTACGGAGCGCATGAGCCGCCGCTTTAATTTCGAGTACGGACAGGCACGCGCATGGGGTTCGCTCGGTTACGCCGTCTCGGCACTGTGCGCGGGCTTCCTCTTCACCATCAATCCCTATCTCATCTTCTGGACGGGTTCCGTCGTCTCGGCACTCCTGCTCGCCGTGCTCCTGACACTCAGACCGGAAAATAATGCGGCACTGCGCGCACAGTACGAGAACCGTAGGGAGAGCGCGAAGGAGAGTCAGACACCCACGCTGCGTGACATCCTCGGAGTGTTCAGGATTTTCGATGTCTGGAAAATCATTGCGTTCATTATCATGAGCTGGACATTCTACGTTGTATTTGACCAGCAGATGTTCCCCGAGTTCTTCACGCGCTTCTTTGACACACCTGCCGAGGGGCAGCAGGCATACGGCATTCTGAACTCCATCCAGGTGTTCTTTGAGTTCATCATGATGGCGCTCGTGCCGATTCTCATGAAGAAAATCGGCGTACGTCGCACGATCCTTCTCGGCTGCTGCATCATGATCGTGCGCATCGGCGGCTGCTCCC
>ERZ772967.1979-NODE-1979-length-13515-cov-3.952229_pt1 | contig 13515 bp, 9 predicted proteins | sample MGYA00511677_ERZ772967 | MGnify/ENA primary metagenome ERZ772967 (study PRJEB29015, sample SAMEA2737931) | human oral metagenome | biome: human oral; feature: human-associated habitat; material: dental | place: China | collected 2146 ...
ACGGGGACTACCGCGCCGAGGAGCGAGACCTCACGCTGCACTTTCGCGGCTCGCGTAACCAGCGCGTCATCGACCTCGCTGCAACGCGTGCGACGGGTCAGCTTACACTACGATATGCAGACGAATAAAACAGGGAATCGGTTTTATGCCGATTCCCTGTTTTATTCGTATATCATGGAGCTTATGCACACTCCTAAGCACCCCCTCGTTCAAGCGAAGCGCGTTTAAGAAGTCCGCAGGTATTTAGGCGGACAAGCAGGCGACCGTTTGTGTAACTAAGCGTTTGCGTGGAGTGGGCAAGCGACGTTCATGCCCCGAGCATACTGCCGACAATGATGCCAATGTACGTGCCGATCGCATAGCCGAACGTGCCGACAAGCATTGCAGGCCCCACGAGACGCGTCCATCCCTGCGAGATCGCCATGCCCGCCGCTGTCGTCGGACCGCCGATGTTCGCGTTGGATGCGATGAGGATGTCCTCCAACGGGAAGTTCAGTATTTTCCCGCCAATCAGGCAAAACATCATATTAAGGACGACCATGATGAAGCAGAAAACGAAGAGCAGCGGCGCATTCACCAAGATCTCCATGATGGAGGCGGGCACACCGATAACGAAAAAGAACATATAAATGAATAATGTCCCGATCTCCTGTGCTCCGTGCATGGAGCTTGCCTGTTTTTCAAAAAAACTGGCAAAGACAACAGACAGCAATGTAATCCAGACATACTGACTGCCGAGGAAGGTGCTGCACATCTTCGAAAGCATCCCGCCATCCGCCGGAACCAGCGTCGCAAAGGTACTGCCGAGGAACTTCGAGATGGTCACGACGACAACACCATAGGTAATGCACATGGCGATGTCGCGGAGGGAGACATCCTTGCGCCCCCAGTACGCCGCCGCGAGGGTCTTCCCCTCTGCCGATACGCCCTTTTCCTCCACCTCGTCAATCAGAGGATGCTCATAGAGGCGCCGCGCGAGAGCATTGCCCGCGATGCCGAGCAGGATCAAAAAATAGATCGCCATGTTGAGGTTGTCGGCAACGATGGTCGACGAGACGAGCGTCCCACTGACTTTGAACGCATCCGCGAGTGCCGTAAAGTTCACGCCGCCGCCGATGTAGGAGCCGGTCATCATCGCCGCCACCTTCGGCAGTCCGTCGATGGAACGCTGCAGGAGGGCGCAGCCGATCACCGCGCCCGCGATCGTCCCGATCGAGCCGATGAGGAAGATCGCGAGCAGCTGCCCCGTCTCGCGCCAGATCTTGCGGATATTCGTCTGGAGCAGCAGGAGCGGAATCGCGAGCGGGACGAAGTATCCCCAGACGACATCGTCATAGATCGGTGCGGTGGAGGGAATGATGCCCGTATTGACGAGCGCCAGTGCAATGACAAGTGCGATGACCGCCCCCGTGACGCGCGACGCCCAGCGATAGCGCTGCTCGAGATAGATGGAGGCGGCGACCGCCGCCATCATAACGGACATGAGCGCCCATGTGTTATCCGAATGAATCAATGAATCCATATGAACTCCTATCCTTTAGGGAAATATTGCCAAAATCAACCCACCCATCGCAATCATTGCAATCGCGACACCGTGCATGAAGCTCACGCGCTCGCCGAAGATGAGGATTGCGATGAGGACGGCAAAGACGACGCTCAGCTTGTCGATCGGAGCCACCTGCGTCACCGCGCCGTCCTTGAGTGCCAAAAAGTAAAAGAGCCACGAGAGCGCGCCCGCGATGCCGCTGAGCGCGACAAAGCCGAGTGCCTTCGTGTCGGCGAAGACCTGCGGCAGGCTGCCCGCACTCAAATTTTCCACGATTTCGCCGACCGGCTGGCCGTATTCGTTTTCAATCATCTTTTCAATCTTTCAAGAATAGATTGTGAAGAAGTTCGCTTCGGCGTTTCTTCTCCGACTGACTTACAATAGGCTTTATACTAAGGGCTTTAGTGCCTTCCCGCTCTGAATACGGAAATATATGAAGTTCCGAAAATGGAGTATCGCCAAGGAACGACAGAGTCTCGTCGAACATATCGGGTGTCTCGCCACGCATACCCACTATAACATCGACTCCTATGAACGCATCGGGTATAAGACGCTTGATAAGAGATACTTTCTGCCCGAAAACCTCGCGTGTGTATCGTCTGCCCATCAGCGACAAGACTCTATTGCTGCCGCTCTGCAATGGTATATGGAAGTGGGGAGCTATGATTTTCGACGACGCAACTATGTCTATTATAGCGTCTTCGAGTAGATTTGGCTCTACCGACGAGATACGCACTCGTACCTCTGCAGTGAGCTTGTCTATTGCTTTTACGAGGTCGATAAAGCGTTCGTTGCTACCTCTACCGAAATCGCCTATGTTTACTCCCGTAAGGATAATCTCTTTTGCCCCTTGTTCCAAAGCCTTGTTGATAGTCTGCATTGTATGTGCTACCGAAGCGCTTCTGCTTTTTCCTCGTGCAAATGGAATAGTACAATACGTGCAGTAATAGTCGCAACCATCTTGTACTTTAAGGAAATATCGCGTACGGTCGCCTGCGGAGAATATCGGCGTAAATGAGTTATTGCTCTTTATATCATTGACTTGTATGCGTTCGAACTGCTCTTTAGACTCGAGTAGGTGCATTACTTTGAGGATGTCGAACTTCTCTTTGGCTCCCAACACGAGGTCGACTCCCTCGATATGCTCTATTTCGGAGGGATTTACCTGTGCGTAACAGCCTGTAACTATGATAAATGCATTGGGATTGTCGGATACTATTTTATGTATTGCCTGCCTACATTTTCTATCGGCCGTATCGGTAACCGAACACGTATTGACTATACATACATCGGCTGCTTCTCCTCTATGGGCTACACTAAAACCATTGTCTACAAGCAACTTGCTTATATGCGATGTCTCGGCAAAGTTTAGCTTACAGCCCAACGTATAGAAAAATACCTTTTTCACTCAAACAATCTCTTTTTTTGATTTTTGCGGTGCGAAATTAATAAAAATCTTATTACTGCAGTAAGATACACAATTATAGGCGTTTAATCGATATATCGCTCGGCAATCGCAAGTTGCTGCGAGGCGATAGGTCTATATCGAATATTCCTATTCCGTCGGGCATACAGGAGCGTTTGAATTGCTGGGTAAGGAAACGTTTCATAAAGATTTCGAGCCACTTATCTATAACGTCTTTCGTGTATTTGTCGGAAAAAGCTTTTTGAGCAAGAAACGATATTTTGTCGCTTCCGTAGCCAAACCTAAGAAGATGATACAGAAAGAAATCGTGTAGTTCGTACGGACCTATCGCCTCTTCTGTCTTTTGTACTATATTGTCGTTGCTATCGGGCAGTAGCTCCGGAGATATCGGAGTATCAATGATATCCGATATTATTTCTGATATTCGGCTATCGGCTTTTTTACGCGACAGCCAATCTAATACGAACCTTATAAGTGTCTTAGGTACACCACTATTGACTCCGTACATACTCATCTGGTCGCCACAATAAGTACACCAGCCCAGAGCAAGTTCACTCATATCGCCTGTGCCTATCACTATGGCATTCATTTGGTTAGCTACATCCATCAATATTTGTGTGCGTTCGCGAGCTTGTGAGTTTTCGTAGGTGATATCGTGTGTATCGACGTTGTGTCCTATGTCTTCGAAATGCTGTAGTACAGAGTTGGTTATAGATATTTTGCGTGTCGATATTTCGAGCGCTGCCATCAAATCTATCGAGTTGTTTTTGGTTCTCGATGTAGTGCCGAATCCCGGCATGGTGATACCTACGATATTTTTTCGTGGCAGTTGCAGACGGTCGAACGCTTCGACCGTTACCAAAAGGGCTAAAGTACTATCGAGCCCGCCCGATACACCGACGACAGCACTTTTTATATTTGCATTGTAAAGGCGTGTGGCAAGTGCATTTGCTTGAATGTCGAATATGTCGTTGCAGAAAGTGTCCGTATCGGTTTCATTTGTTGAGTTTAGGAACGGATATCTGTTTATTGTGCGGCTTATGATAAATTGCTTATTGTCAGATGTTTCGAAATGTGGGCGGAGAAAGATTTCATTACTTTCTCGTCGGTAGTTTTTGAAGCTGTCGCATCGAAGACGTTCGTTACTAATGCGTTCGATATCTATCTCGGAAACAACCAATTGCGACTCGAAGCCGAACCTTTGGCTTTCGGCTATGATATCGCCGCCCTCGGCTACTATAGCCGAAGATGCGAAAAGCATATCGGTAGAGCTTTCGCCAAATCCCGATGAAACAAATACATAACCGCAACGGCAACGCCTACTCTGTTCGCTTACAAGTATATGGCGACGCATCTGTCTGCCTACCAGTTCGTTGGAAGCCGATAGATTGAATATTATATGAGCTCCTGCCGTAGCCAGATTCGACGACGGCGGCGAAACAGACCAAAGGTCTTCGCCCAATTCGACAGAGAAGCCAAATAATCGACTTGTAAACACAATGTTAGCTCCGAATGGTACAATGTTGTTGGCAAGTGCTATCTCGCGATTTTCTGCACATTCGCCGCTCGTAAACCACCTGCTTTCGTAGCGTCCGTTGTTGTCTGATATCGAAGTCTTTGGTACAACTCCGAGTATATTGCCTCGTTGCAATACTACTGCTGTGTCGTACAGTCGATTACCCGATTTTATCGGCACACCGACTATTGATATTATATCTAATTTGCGAGTCTTTTCCAAAAGATAGGTTAGAGCCTCCTGCGAAGCCTTTAGTAGAGACGAGTTAAATAGCATATCTCCACACGTATACGACGTAATCGACAATTCAGGAAAGCATACAATCTCTACTCCCGCACCATCTGCCTCTACTATCGAACGGTATATCTCATCGGCATTTGCTTTGCAGTCGCCTATTTTCACTTTAGGTATAGCCGCAGCTACCTTTACCATTGAATGATACATATCTAACAAATAGTATTTTGTGTTTCTTTGAATCTACAAAGGTAATAATTAGTTTTTTATACGCCTGATATTCTATTTATTTGCTTTTATTATTTTACCTTTGTAGCCCGAAAAAATAAAAAACGATATTTGCCGTATAGCGATGATAAACAAGATTTTATACTATAAAATAAGACTGTTGTGGAAGTTGTTGGGTACGATACCTCTTAGAGTGTTGTATCTGTTTTCCGATTTTTTTTATGTGATAATATACTATCTCATTGGATATAGGCGAGATGTGGTGATGAAAAATCTGAGTTTCGCCTACCCCGAAAAGAGCAAGGAGGAGCTAACTCAGATATCGAAACGATTTTACCGATTCCTATGCGATATATTTTTCGAAGCTTCGAAGTTTGGTGTCTGGAGCGACAAAAAGATGAAACGACACATGAAATTCGTTAATTATGAGGCACTAAACGATAATATACGCAACGGTCATTCGATATCGCTTTTTCTCGGTCATTACGGCAATTGGGAGTGGATACCGTCGATACCGCTGTGGATCGACAAAAATATCGCCGGCGGACAGATATACAAACAGCAAACCAATGCGATAGCCGACAGGCTGCTTAAAGAGAATCGCTCTCGGTTTGGTTCTGAATGTATCGAGATGCAACAGACACTAAGACACATACATAACCACAAGACGGCAGGCGATATAACAGTGACGGGCTATCTCTACGACCAATCGCCGTCGAAAGAAGAATCGAGGTATTTTATTGATTTTATGAATAAAGAGACTCCCGTACTCACCGGTACCGAGCGGATAACGAAGAAATACGGTTTTGCCGCTTATTATATAGATATAAAGCGAATAAAACGAGGCTATTGGCAAGCCGAATTCGTGCAAATGCACCCCGACCCGCAGTCGTTACCCGATTTCGAGCTCACGGATATATTTTATAAACACCTGACACAGACCATATCGCGGCAACCGGAGTTCTATCTGTGGTCGCACAATAGATTCAAATTCGCTCGATAAAATATATCTTCTGAAGATTGTAATTTAAACTTTAGAGTAAAATTTTATTCAGTATTATTCAGTAACTTTGCACGCTTTGTTTTTTCGTACTTCAAATAAATAGGATAGCTTGAGCAATCGTTTTATCTTTAATATATTACTTACTGCCGTATGTCTGGTCGTATTTGGGAGATTGTCGGCAGCCAGAGCCGTATCCGAAGCGTTGTTTGTAGGTCGGTACGATGCGGATACTGTATCTTTCGTAGATCGTGTGTCGGCAGGCAGATTAGGTACGGTAAGAAAAGACACCGTAAATACCGATAGTATAAATATGGTTCAAAACCAAGACAAACTCAACTATCGGGTAGAGATGTCGGCAGAAGACTCTATGGTATTTATGGGCAATGGCGATGCATTTCTATACAAATCGGGAAAAATAATATACAACGAGCCGTCTGTGAAAGAACTTACCGCCGACTATATCTCTATCAGTATGGATAGCAGTAAGTTCCACGCCGAAGGAGTAAGAGACTCGGCAAATATACTCCATGGGCATCCCGTACTCAAAGATGGAGGGCAAACCTACGAATCCGAGACCTTAGACTATAACTACAAGACAGGCAAAGGGTTCATTCGCGGAGCTAAGACTCGAGAGGGCGAGAGTTATATCATAGCCGACGAGACGAAAAAGACAGCCGACGGGTTCATGAATATGCGAAGCGGTAAATATACGACCTGCGATAATTTGTCGCATCCTCATTTCTATCTACATATAACCAAGGGACGAGTCAAACCCGGCGGATACATTACTGCCGGTCCGGCTTATATGGTAGTCGAAGACTTGCCGTTGCCACTGGCTATTCCGTTTGGTTTTTTTCCGTTCACATCGAAATATGCGTCGGGGATATTGATGCCTTCGTACGGCGACGAGATGCAAGCAGGTTTTTTCTTGAAAAATGGCGGATATTACTTTGCCATAAACGATTACGTCGATCTCGCTCTTACGGGCGATATTTATACAAAAGGCTCGTGGGCACTGCATGCCGAGAGTTCGTATCGCAAGCGATATGCGTTTTCGGGTAACGTTAATATCCATTACAACAATACTGTAAGGGGCGAAAAAGATTTGCCCGGATATAGCGAAAACAAAGACTTTCGTATCGATTGGACTCACCGGCAAGACCCGAAGGCAAGTAGCTTCTCGACATTTTCTGCCTCGGTAAATTTCTTTACAAGCGGATACAACCGCAATAGTATCGACTACAACTATAGTCCTGAAATACAGAGCCAAGCAGAGACTTCGTCGTCGATAAACTTTACACAAAAAGTACCGGGAACACCTATAAACCTGTCTGTCAATGCGAGTGCAAGGCAAAATATCAGAGACTCGTCGCTAAACCTTACCTTACCGAATATCAGGATGGATGTATCTACCATTTATCCATTAAAAAACAAGAAAAGAGTTGGCCGTGAGCGTTTTTACGAAAAGTTCTCATTCTCTTACTCTATGGAGTTTGCCAATTCGTTTTCGGGTAAAGAGAGTCGCTTCATGCGATCGAATCTATCGAAAGACTGGCAAAACGGTATACTGCATTCACCACGAGTAGACCTTCCGATATCGCTCTTTAAATACATCACGGTAAGACCAAATGTAACATACACAGAGCGTTGGTATTTCAATCGTATCGAACAAAATTGGGATACTCCTCGTCAGAAAGTAAAATACGATACCATAAGCGGATTTTACCGAGTGTACGATTTCTCGACAGGACTATCGCTATCGACCACATTATATGGATTTTACTCACCGATAAAACCACTGCGAAACGCTCTGGGAATCGGTGATATACGGCACGTATTCAAGCCGAGTATCAGTTTTACGTATACACCCGACTTTTCTGACCCTCAGTGGAATATGTATAAAACATATACACAGGAAATAGTCGATGCTTCGACGGGAGTCGTGTCGTTCAACGATATAAAGTATTCTCCCTATTCGTCGGGCAAATACGGAGTGCCGAGTGCAGGCAGAAATCAACGTATAAGTATCTATCTCGACAACAATATCGAGATGAAAGTAAGAGACCGCGCCGCTTCCGATACGGTCGATAATGCAAACATATACAAGAAGATATCGCTCATCGACAATCTGCAACTTAGGGGCGGATACAATTTTGCTGCCGACTCGCTTGGAATGGAGGATATATCGGCAAGTGTACGACTGAAGATAACAAAAAGTTATTCGGTAACTTTGTCTACTTCGTTCGAGGTATATGAGTATGCTCTCAAAGACAATGGTACACCAGTGAAAATCAATCGTTATCGCTGGAACAACGGCAAACTTCCTTGGTTTACAGGTACATCGATAAATTTTTCTTATACCCTGAACAACAATACATTCGCAAAAAAACAAGATAAAGATAAAAATAAAAATCAAGGCGATAACAATAATAATAAGCCCGATGACAACGACAACAATTTCAATATAGATCCGTCGAAAAACCATTCCGACAACAAACAGAACGACAAAAAGGATGTCGAAGAAGATTCGGAAGGCTATCAGAAGCCCGATTTTCAGTGGAGTGTGTCGTTCAATGCCGGTATAGGTTGGCACAAAACGAGCGAGTTCGACCCGAGCCGAATGGAGTATCGTAGAGATTTTAGCGATGGTATAGTGGGGCTATCGGGTTATATCAACCCTACATCTAACTGGCAGATAGGATATTCGGCTACAGTGGCTCTGCTCAAAAACATACGCATAAACTCTATGTCGCTCAATATACAGCGAAATCTGCATTGCTGGCACATATCGGCTTCTGTAACGCCACTGGGTCAGTATAAATCATTTATGGTAACTATCGGTGCAAACGCCTCGATACTCCGCGACTTTAAATACGATAAACGTCAACGAGATAATATCGAGATAAAATAGATACGGCACAATCGTAGTATATCGTTTTGTCTGTTGATTTGCAGTGATGTATACTGATTTTTTAGCTATATTAGCAGTCGAAGAAAAAATATTAATTTTGCCACGTCATTTCTCATCAAAATATATTATAAAACAGTATGGAAATCAAGGTAAACAATGCCAATGAGCCTGTATGGGGCGAGATGTCGATAAAAACCAAATTGCCTCCTAATCTGGAGCCGCTTAACGATTTGGCACAAAATGTTTATTGGTCGTGGAATCACGATGTTCGTGAACTGTTTAAGTCGATCGACCCTACGGTATGGAGCCAATATCGCCACAATCCTAAGGTAACACTCGATATAGTGGAAGAAGAGCGTTTCGACGAGTTGGCAAACGACAAAAGTTTCTGCGACAACCTCGATAAAGTCTACCGTCGGTATTTGGAGTACAAAAACACGCCGTTTCGGACAGATACGCCATCTATAGCCTATTTCAGTATGGAATACGGACTCACCGACCATCTTAAAATATACTCCGGTGGGCTTGGCGTGCTTGCGGGCGACTATCTGAAAGAAGCCTCCGACTCGAGGGTAAATATGGTGGCAGTCGGTTTCCTATACCGATATGGCTATTTCACTCAATCGCTTTCGGTCGACGGGCAGCAGATAGCCGATTATGAGGCTCAGAACTTCAGTAAACTCGCTATAACACAAGTAAAAGACGAACACGGAAATGCAGTCGTAATATCGGTGCCGTTCCCAAACAGAATGGTGTATTCAAATATCTGGCGAGTCGATGTAGGACGTATTCCGCTATATTTGCTTGATACCGACATAGATATAAATTCGGAAGAAGACCGTACCATATCGCATCAACTATATGGCGGCGACAACGAAAATCGTCTCAAACAGGAGATAATGCTCGGAATAGGCGGTATACTCGCTCTGCAGAAGCTTGGTATCAAGCAAGATGTATATCATTGCAACGAAGGACACGCAGCTCTGATCAACCTTCAGCGTTTGGTCGACTATGTAGAGAACAATAAACTAAGTATCTACGAGGCATTGGAGGTGGTGCGGTCGTCGTCGATTTATACCGTACATACGCCTGTACCGGCAGGACACGACTATTTCGACGAAGAGCTATTCAATCGTTATATGCACGAATATCCTTCGCGTCTGGGCATCACTTGGAACGACCTTATAAATATGGGTAGAAACAATCCCGACACACACGACAAATTCTCTATGAGCGTATTTGCGTGCAATACTTGTCAGTGTGTAAATGGTGTAAGCTATTTACACGGCGAAGTATCGAAGCGTATGTTTGCCCATCTGTGGAAGGGGTATTTCCCAGAAGAAAATCACGTCGGGTACGTTACAAACGGTGTCCACCTGCCTACTTGGACTACATCGGAATGGAAGACACTGTACGAAAATACCTTTACGACAGAGTTTTACAAAGACCAGTCGAATCTTAGTATTTGGGCGAAAATATATGATGTCCCCGACAAGAAGATTTGGTATACGAAGATAATACAAAAAGATAAACTTATAAAATATATCCGAACCAGATTCGAGCAAAATTGGTTAAAGACACAGCAAGACCCTTCGAAGATAGTCTCTATACTCAACAATATGAATCCGAACGCCCTTATCGTCGGTTTCGGACGCAGATTTGCCACCTACAAACGGGCTCATCTGCTTTTCAACGACTTGGAGCGTCTCGATAAGATAGTAAATAACCCGAAGTATCCCGTGCAGTTCCTATTTACAGGCAAGGCACATCCTGCTGACGAAGCGGGGCAGGAGCTTATAAAACATATAATTGAGATATCGCGTATGCCGCAGTTTCTGGGGAAGATTATTTTCCTCGAAAACTACGATATGCGTCTTGCCAAACGTCTTGTTTCGGGCGTCGATATCTGGCTCAATACTCCTACTCGTATGCAAGAGGCATCGGGTACGTCGGGCGAAAAGGCTCAGATGAACGGTGTGCTAAACTTCTCTGTAAAAGACGGCTGGTGGTACGAAGGCTATACCGAAGAGGCGGGTTGGGCACTTACCGAAGTTCAAACATACGAAAACACTCAATATCAAGACCATCTCGATGCGGCAACGATATATACCATGCTCGAAAACGAGATAGTACCGCTCTTTTTCGACCGTAACAAAGACGGTATACCCGAGAAGTGGGTGAGATTTATCAAAAACTCCATCGCCAAGATTACGCCTCGCTATACCACCAAACGAATGATCGACGATTATATCAAGCAGTTTTATTCGGTGCTTGCCGACCGCAACAAATCGCTCAAAGCCGACAATTTCCAAAAGGCTCGTCGGATAGTGGCTTGGAAAATGAATATAGTTCGCAATTGGGATTCGATAGAGGTAAAGTCGCTGAAAGTGAAAACCTCCACCAGCCCCACCATTGGCGATATCTTCGAAGTCGATGCAGTAGTAGATACGAAAAATCTCAACGATACGGGCATAGGTCTCGAGCTTGTGCTTTTGCACTCCAACGGTCGAAGCGAGTTCAGTTTCGAGCGTACCAAAGAGTTCAATCTGGTACGAAAAGAGGGTAGTCTACTGTACTTCACCCTCAATTACAGTATCAAGCAGGGTGGTACATATCGATACGCCTTCCGACTATTCCCCAAGAATGACGACTTGCCCTACAGAGAAGATATGTGTTATGTAAAGTGGGTCGGCGAGCAATAACGCACCGATTATTTTATTAAAAAACATTTTTTTGCGATGAAAATAAAGATTTTGGAAAGAAAAAACGATACAGGGCTGCTCATACTTCGACTTGCTGTGGGTGCGATGATGTTTTTGCACGGCGTAGGCAAACTATTGCATGGGCTTGCGGGCATTCAGGCGATGTTGCGCGCAAATGGTATGCCCGTATTCTTATCGTATGGTGTGCTTGTGGGCGAAGTGGTGGCACCTCTGCTTATCGTCGTGGGTTTTCGTACAAGGGTATCGGCTGCTATTGTGGCCTGCAATTGCTTAGTAGCGTGGTATTTGGCTCATCGTAATGCTATTTTTTCACTCAATTCGCAAGGAGGCTGGGCTTTGGAGTTGCTCGGACTATTTTTCTTTGGCAGCCTTACTCTGTTTTTTACCGGAGGCGGCAGATATGCTATGAGTAAAAAGTCGATGTGGGACTAAACATTTTAAATTCTACTCACACAATACCGATATGGTCAGACAAAATACTATATGTGCCGTATCTACTCCTGCAGGTATGGGCGGAATAGCGGTAATACGCGTTTCGGGCAGCGACTCTTTTGCCGTATGCGATAAAATATTCAGAGCCAAGCATGGGAAAAAACTGCAGACACAGCCTCAATATAGTGTGGTTTACGGTAATATCGTCGATACCGAAGGCGGCGATATAATCGACGATGTTTTGATATCTGTATTTCGTGCTCCGCATTCGTTCACGGCAGAAGATACGGTCGAAATATCGTGTCACGGCTCTTTGTATATACAACAAAAAATCATGCAGCTACTTATAAACAATGGCTGCCGAGCCGCCCAGCCGGGTGAATTTACTATGCGTGCTTTCGTCAATGGCAAGATAGACCTCTCGCAGGCGGAAGCAGTTGCCGACCTCATCGCTTCTACAAGTAAGGCTATGCACAAAATGGCAATAACCCAGATGAGAGGTGGATTTTCGGTCGAATTGCAAAAACTTAGAGGGCAACTGCTCGATTTTGTGTCGCTTATAGAGCTCGAACTCGATTTCTCGGAAGAAGACGTCGAATTTGCCGATAGGCGAAAGCTGAGAGTGTTGGCAGTGAATATCGAGCAGCATATCGGCAGACTTGCCGATTCGTTCAGCGTGGGCAATGTACTCAAAAACGGCGTTCCTGTGGCATTGGTAGGCAAAACCAACGTGGGTAAATCGACTCTGCTCAACGTATTGCTCAACGAAGAAAAGGCGATAGTATCTGATATACACGGTACTACCCGCGATACCATCGAAGATAGTGTGGCGATAGACGGTATCGTATTTCGTTTCATCGATACCGCCGGTATCCGCGATACCGAAGATGAAGTGGAGAACCTTGGCATACGGCGTACTTTTCAGAAAATCGATGCTGCAACCATAGTTTTGTGGCTCGTAGATGCTACCGAAATATCGGATATAATGACCGATATCGTCCCCGAAGATATCGACAGGTCGAAAACGGTATTGGTAGTCAATAAGTCGGATATGGTTTCTGCCGACCGCCAAAAACGTATCGGCGATATTGTCGATACTACGGGGCTCAAAGCCATATTTATTTCCGCCAAACGACGTACCAATATCGACCTCCTGCAAAAGTTGCTCGTCGATACCGTACAGCTAAATAAAATAGATAGCAATGCGGTGATAGTGAATAATGTGCGTCATTACGAGGCTCTCGTTAATGCTCGGCAGGCTATTGTGAGAGTTGTAGAAGGGCTTGATACACAAATATCGGGCGACCTGCTCAGCCAAGACATTCGCGAGTGTATGCACTATCTCGGCGAGATTACGGGGCAAATATCTACCGACGAGATACTCGGAAATATTTTTAGCAAATTCTGCATCGGTAAGTAGTAGGCTGTGGTACTTCCTTTTACTATCGACACCCGAAAGCCGATAAATATTTGTCGATATACGCCTGTTTATCTTT
>ERZ772967.1985-NODE-1985-length-13494-cov-3.468562_pt1 | contig 13494 bp, 5 predicted proteins | sample MGYA00511677_ERZ772967 | MGnify/ENA primary metagenome ERZ772967 (study PRJEB29015, sample SAMEA2737931) | human oral metagenome | biome: human oral; feature: human-associated habitat; material: dental | place: China | collected 2146 ...
ACAGAAACGATGAATTCAATTCCTCCGACGCTGCCGCCTTGTTTTGCAGTGCAGGAAAAGCTGATTCCATCAACGCCGGGCGGCCGCGCCAACATCCGCGCCACCCGGCCGTTTTAACATTCAGCGCGTCGCCAGGCGACAGGACGTTTCGACCCGATTGCCATAGGGATCAACAAAACCGAAAAAACCTTCATTGGCTTTTGCATGCCACTCGGCCCCTTTGCCAAACAGACCGCTGGAACTGACGTAGCGTACGCCCGAGCCGGAAACTGCGCGAGTCAGAATGGCGCGCTTGTCATCCAATGCCAGCTCGATCCGGTCATTGTCAAGATTACGGATATACACGGACAATCCGTTTTCACAACTGAAACGATCCTCGGCCGGCCGATTGGCAGTTGGAGTTCTGGACGGTTGGCCGGGTGGAGGCATATCCGACCCGCCCACGTGATGACGCGGTCCGTCCGCACATCCTGCCAGAATCAGTGCAGCGCACACCGGAAGCATCAATGCCGACATTTTCATAGACAAACTCCTTTCGCTAAAAAACACAAAAACGCCTTGCTGACCACTTTCCATTCTTGGAACAGCGCGACAACACACAAGGACAACAGAAACAAGGCGTAAACCACCGAGATTGCGCACGGCCAATCACCACGTTGGCGCGCTGGCGCAGCAAGGCACAAGGCAAGCATAACACAGGGCAGGCGTTGCCCGACTTCACCGGCGCATCGACGCCGGGCATACCAGTTCATCCGGATTCCCAAGGTAAAACCTTGCCAAAACGTATGCAGGAAGTCGCCTTAAATAAGGCATTACGGGATGTGTCGAAAGGTGTGGAAGGTAATAAAAACACGAAATCGCCTTGCATCGTGCTTATCACCCAGGGGCATATTCTTCTCGTACTTGGACTGGGGTGCATGGGTGTCAACAGGCAGGGAAACATCCGGTTGCCAGCCGGCAAGCATCATACCAACCTTGCCTGTAAGGCAATTTTTCCGTCAAGGAGGAAACACCATGTTTCTGAAGAAGCCCTTGTCCGCTTTGCTGGCGTCCGCTTTTGTCGCAACAGCCGTACAGGCGCGCGACTTCCGCTCGGCCGACGTGCGCCCGCCTGATTATCCGGCGGTTAGAGCCGTCGCTCTTCACTTCTCCAGCTTTTCACTGTGGATTCCTGCGTTGCTTAAAGGCGCACCCGTGTATTGACGCGCCCCGTGTGCACGCAACGGGATCGGCATGACAACAGGTACGCGCTGACCGCGGATGATTACAACGTCTATCTCCCACTGAACATGCTGGGAGCAGAAAAAAAACGGAGCCTCCCGGCTCCGTTTTATTTGCGGACACGCGCTTGCATTACGCGGATTTACCCAATCCGAGAACCCCAACATCACCCCATGCCCCCCCAATGAGGGAATGAGGGATGGTGTGTGGTGCATAACGCGCGGGCGGCCGCATTACTCCTTGCCAGCCGCTTTCTGCAACGGCTTTTCACCGGTCACTTCGATCTCGACACGGCGGTTCGGCTCCAGGCAAGCAATCAATTCTTTGCGCGCCATTTTGCCGCCACATTCGGTGACAGGCTGATGCTCTCCCATGCCTTGCGCCGACATTTGCGCACCAGGAACGCCTCTGGCGGCCAGATAGCCGCGCACGGTTTCCGCGCGTTGCTGCGAAAGCCGCTGATTGTAAGCATCGCTGCCGAGGCGGTCGGTATGGCCGGTAATGGTAATCCTTGCCGAAGAATCAAGTGACTTCAGCTCCGTTGCCAGCTCGTCGAGCTGCTGGCGACCGGCCGGACGCATATCTTGTTCGGCAAACTTACCGAAGGGGAAGAGAGCATCCGCCTTGAGACGGATTCTGCGCGGTTCAGCCGATGCGGTGGCATCCTTTTGCTCGCTCAACCGATCGGCGCAGGATTCCGGCTTCCAGTAGAAATTCCGCCCTTTCATTGACGTGTCAAAAAGCACCTTGTACTGGCAGGTCGTGACGCCTTCCGCATCATGGAACTTGAATACGTAATCCCATTCACGCGCGCCGTGGGTTTCACGGAAATGCGGGACGCCGAGCAGATAGTACAGATCTTCCTTGGTCATGCCGGGCTTGATCAGGCGCAGGTTATCCAGGTTTGGAAAAATCCCGCGCTCCAGCGCCTCATTCTGCGTGATCTCCGGGAAAATGATCTGGGTGGCGTTCCCCTGCTCATCCAGCCCTTCGCTAATCGCGTAGGTGCACCCCGTCACCAGCAGTGCCAGCGAGCACGCCCATGGCGTCAATACACCGGGGCACCGCACCTGTTTCCGTTTCATTGCTTGCATATTCTGTTTCTCCATTGTTTTGCGTTGTCCCGACACTTACCACTGATAGCCCATACCAACGTTTGCGCCGACCGTGCCGTGATTGTGCGTGTTGACACTGCCTTTGAGCACCCAGCGGCCATTGTCGGAAATCGTCGATACGCCCAGCGCCAATGCTGTGCGCCCCTGATACGTCGCAGCGCCCATGGCAACCATGCTCTTACCCGGCACATAAGCCTGCGGCAGTCCGGCCGAAGCCATCGCGCTGGCAACCCCGCCCATAGCCTTATTATGGTTTGCGTCGATTTTGTTGGACAGGTTGTTGATTGTCGTGGAGATGCCGTTGTTGATTGCCATCGTAGTTTGATACAACTGCGAACCGTTGATGGCGTCTGTACTGGTCGGGCTGACCTGACCAGCAGCCACATTCTGGATGCGACGCTCCTGACCAACGTCGCCGACAGTAACAACCCCGGTCGGCGTGCCGCCTGCGTAGTTATACGCCACCCCGTTGACGATGCCGACGTTGTAAGTCGTCATGCCCGCCGTCTGCGGTGTTGCAGCAGTCTGCGCCGCGGCGCCCGAACCCAGATGCACCGAATTGGCCGCCGTAGCCGTCACGTTGTTGCCCAGCACGAACGCATCATGCGACCCCGCGGCGATCGTGTTGTTATTACCGACGCTGTACGAATTGGCTGCGTTGATGATGGTGGGATCGCCGATCGCGCCGGAGTTTTCGCCCCTGACCACGTTGCCCGTACCGACGCTGATCGCACGGTTGGCTAACGCCTGCGCACCATCCCCCACGGCAATGGCCGACTCGCCACCTGAAACGGCCTCATTGCCGATAGCGATGCCATTGGCTTTGCGCACATGGGCGCGCCGCCCCATCGCCGTACCGTTGGTAGCCCCCGCATCAACAATGGCATTGACACCCTGCGCCGTCGAACCCAACGCACCCGCGCTCGAATCGTTCGTCGGCCCGAGGATCGGTGCCTCGCCGTTATCACGGGTATGCGAATACTTGGTGCCTTCCCGCTTGACCTGGTTGAGCGCTGCAATCACATTGGTATGTTGGGTCATCGTTTGCCCGGCCACGTCGTACACATTTAACGCTCTCGTACCGTCTGGATTGGTAAAGTTCTCACCAACAACGGCATTCAGCTGGCGTTTGTTGATAGCATCGGTGTCAGCCACACCATCAGCAACATTGGTGATTACATTGTTACCCATGTTGACCGTCGTACCTGCACCCACCGTCAGCCCGCCATTAGCCGTCACCGGGCCGCTGAAGGTCGGGTTATCCACCACATCCACTTTCAGCGTATTACCGGTCAACGTCACTTTGGTGTTGGAACCATTCACAACATCCACCGTGCCATTCGGCGCAATGTTGGAGGCTGTCCCGCCATTGGCTTTCAGGTTCCAGCCCGCACCCGCCGTGGTGTTGATGGCATTGAGCGCGTCCTGTACGCTGGTATGCGTCGTGCCACCCACGTTCAGGCCCGCCGTTACCTTGCCTGTTGCCGGATCAAAGGAGGAAGTTCCGCCCAGCGCTGTGGCCGTGCTGCTGCCGGTGTTGTACAGCTGGCTGCCATTCACTGCTTGTTTGCTGGTCACGCTCAGTTCAGCCGGCGCCACATTGTTGATGGTGACGCCACTGGTACTGCCAACGGGCCCAACCAAGGTGACTTGATTGGTCGGCGTGAACTGATCGGCATTGGGCGTGTTGCTGCCTGCAGCATGATTGGTGCTGGTGTACTGCAATGCGCCGGGCGCAGCCGATACGGTTACTTTGGAGTTACCGCTGGTTGCATCCTGCGTCACATCCACCTTGGTGCTACCGTTGCCCGCCACAAAATCAACCTTTTTGCCGGGCTTAACCGTACCAACAGCGGCAGGCGCGCCATTGCCAATATCCCAGCCCTTGTTGGCTACGGTACTGACATCATCAACGGCAGCTTTGAGTTGGTCTTCAGTTGCCGCACGACCGCTGGTGATGCTGGCCGGATTCCAAGTTTTGTTGGTCAAACCAGTCACAGTGCCGGCAGTGCCGTCAATCTTGACCGGGTGGCCACCAGTGGCCGGGCCTACGGTGATGCTGTCGGCCAGCTTGAAGCCCACTTGGTTGTCCGTTACGGTGGTGACGATGTTGCTGTCGCCAGCGTATTTAACGGTCTCGGTCAGCTTGACGGTGTCAGGCGTGCCGTTGTCAGCAGCAATCTTGAAGCCTTTTTCTTTCAAGTCGTGCAGCTGGCCGCCATTGACGGCTTCTTTGCTGTTGGCAGCAACCGTGCCGTCCGCTACGTTGTCCAGAGTCACCGGAGCGCCTGCGTTGCCGCCCACCAGTTTCACTTTGTTGCTCGGGGTGCTGGTAGCAGCTCCTGCGGGGTCAACGTAGGTCATCGGGGTGTCGAATTGAACCTTGGTGACGCCGCCAGCGCTCGTGACTTTGGCTACGGTGCCTTGGCCGTCGGCGAAGTTGATGGTGTCGCCGTGGGTGACGAAGTCTTTGTCTGCGCCATTACCCTGTACGGTGAAGCCAGCATTCAATACGTCGTTGACGGTGGCAGCGTTGTTGCCTTTGTTACCGGCAGCCAAGGTGGCACGGTCGTTGCCAGCCGGGTTGTTTACAGCACTGGTTGTATCAGCCAGGTTGCTCTTGACGTTGGCCAGGGTGGTGGGCGCCGTAGTGTTGCCCGCTGCATTCTGCATGCTGGCAATCACGTCGCCAGGCTGTACTTGCTGTGCCCCCGGTTGACCTTCGGGCGCATCGTAGAAGTTGCCGTCGGTGTGTTTGTAGACCTTGCTGCCGTCAGCTTTGGTGTACACCACCGGCAGCTGGGCAGACTCGGCCAAGCTCTGGGCGTTGACACTCAGATCGTAGTTATCTGCGCCAGTTGTCCCATTGGTCGTTTTGGTGACCGTAAGGCTGCCGTTGTTGGAAGACACCGTGGTTCTGCTGGCTTGAATGGCTTCGTGAATGTTGCCCTTGCCTGTGCCACCAATATTGTTCATGCTGAGGTTGCCATCAGCACCTACGGCTGCATTACCACCCAAGATATTCTTCACGCTGTCAGCCACATTGCCAATCACCGCTTGTGTAGCATACAGCTGGCTGCCGTTAATAGCGTCTGTACTAGCTGCATTAATCGCACCTGGAGCGACGTGTTTGATTTGGCGCTCAGCTCCAGCAGCCCCCACCGATACTTGGTCACCTGCTGCAACACTAGGCACACCCGCAGGATTAGTCGCACCGGAAAAACCACTGTAAGTTATTGATCCTACAGTGGCGCTGGTTATGGCAGAGGCATTCACTTTGGTGCTACTTCCATTGCCCAAAGCAACAGAGTTTTCCAAGGATGCTTCAGCATCATGACCAAGCGCAGCGGCATCTTTGGCAGTTGCTTTCGCTCCTGAGCCTAACGAAACAGCGCCATAACCAAGAGCTTTCGCCTGGAAACCAGCGGCAGTTGTAAAATCAGCCACCGCAGCGCCTGGGGTTGTCTCAGTCCCCGAATAGCTTTCGCGCCCCACAGCGACTGAACCAACACCGGTGGCTTTTGCTCCATAGCCTATCGCCGCGCCGCCATCCTTTTTGGCTTCTGCATGCGCACCAAGCGCTGTAGCATGCGCCGCAGTAGCTTTAGCCGTATACCCAACCGCCGTTACCTCTCCCACACTGCTAGGATCAGAAGCCTCCGTGCCTGCGCCAATAGACACCGCATTCCTAACAGTCGCTTTGGTATCAACACCGATAGCGATTGAATTTATTTGTTTGTTTGCATCAAGCAAAGTCGCCCCTGTCCCCATGCGGATGCTATTAGTTGCGTTTGCTCCATTGCTACCACGATCACCCACACCAATGATGCCGCTATTGACATCCAATCGGCCGCCCAAGGTCAGGTGTTTGGCACCATTATCGGTAGCATTTCCATTAACACCACTCGCATTGCCATAGAACAAGGTGCGGTTGGTTTGCGTATCACGTTTTTCCGCGCCACTTCCATTGACAGAATTACACGGGTTATATGTCGGTGTTATGCCAAAAAAAGAAGTTCCCGGCACGTACACACCGCTTACACTCTGCAATGGCGTATGAATGTTTGTGCCCATAATGGCATATTGAACAGCACCCGTACTGTCAGCAAGACCTGTACAGTTAATATCCTGACCATCGTTAAGATAGAACCCCGGTCCGGCATTGGCCTGTCCGGCCGCCAGCGCCAAGGCAGACACTATGACTGCGGGAACAAAGCGCTGGGCTTTTTTCATGCCCAATCTATCCAAAACAACAGTGCTGCCCCCTCCCGTACCGGAAGAAGCCGATTTACCATGTGATTTGGCTGTTTCCTGCACGGCGACCCAAGCGGCCAATGCTTCATTCCAGACAGTTTTATAAATACGGTTCATAGAAAAATCTCCATGCAAATCGCCGGATTGGCGAGGTCGTGCGTTAATACAAGGTTTTTAAATCGAAGCAGACTGCAAAGTCTGTAATAGAGAATCACATGTGAGCGCAGATTGAAATATTTGAGCCTTTCGTATGCTGCTCTGCCCGTTACGTCTGTCCCATCCGTTTTGCGCCGTAGCGCGCCAGCAAAACTGCTTATCAAGGCTTGTGCCAACACCTAAAAACAGAACGGTTCTGTTGCTGACAACGCAATATCAGTCAATCCGGCTGAACAATCATGAATACATTGCAATATAAATCACAATTTACACTTAACTCCGTAAACAATATGTGAAATAGTTTACAAATGACTGATTTTATTTGCAATCAAACAACATTCCTTCCTTATGCCTTATGAAACGAGAATACGGGCAATGACGCCCAACCCAGAAAACCTGAGCGCGATTGGATAGACAAGGCAGTGTAAAGTTCCGCGCTGAAATCGAGCCCTGCACGGCCGATGTCACCTTGTTTCGAAATGACAATAGCGATACGATACGCCATGACGCAAGCTTACGCTGGGTTACACGAAAGCTTATCGGTGTCACATATAAGTGTGCGGTCGTAAGCATCCATACACATCCATACGCTACGCATATCTTGCATATTTTCTTGCCCGTTTTTCTTGCACATCTCTTTGCAGAACACCACATACACCAGTACGAGGATCCCATGAGAACGACCGCTTCCGTTCGCCGCCGTATCGCCGCATCACTGCTGCTGTTTGCCGTAAGCACACCGGCGCTGGCACTCAAGCCCGTCCGCATCACCCCGCAGGGTGAGGTTTCCCGGGTCAGACAGTTCGTGGTGCAGTTCGACACCGAAGCCGTCGTGGCCGGGCAACCCGGCGCGCACGCACCGTACAAGATCACCTGCGAGAGCGGCAACGCTGGCGTAAAAATTCCCGCTCACCACGCCGCCTGGCGCAATGCCAAAACCTGGGCAGCCGATTTTGACGACGATCTGCCGCCTGATGTTCGCTGTACGGCCAAGGCGGTCGCCGGCTTCAAATCGCCGAAGGGTGAAGCGCTGGCGCCGGACACCGTCCAGTTCAGAACGGGCGCGCCGGTCATCCGCTATTTCATGCCGAGCGGTCAAATCGACGAGGCGCAGATTTTCATCCTCAATTTCAACGGTGACGTCAACGCCGCCAGCGTGCAGGCGGCTAGCCGCTGCCAGGTCGAAGGCATCGGCGAAGCCATACCGACAGTGCTGGTTGAAGGTAAAGAGCGCACCGATATCCTCTCCACCCGCTGGTTCGCCAAAACGGCGGAACAGCAGCCGAAGCGCTACGTATTGCTGCGCTGCAACCGCACCCTGCCCAGCAGCGCCGCTGTGACGCTCCACGTCGGCGAATACCGCAGTGCAGGCGGCCTGGTCAGTAAGACGCCGAGAAGATACGGTTTCAACGTCCGCCCGCCTTTCGAGGTCGAATTCAGCTGCGAGCGCCCGAACGCGCAGGCCGCCTGTCTGCCGATTCGCCCGCTGACGCTGAATTTCAGTAGTCCAATCCCCGTCGAACAGGCGAAAAAGATCGTCCTAAAAACCGGCAAGGAAGACCTCTCTCCCAGCCTGAGCAGCGATGAAGCGAAAGGCAGCGACATTTCCACGGTCAGCTTCAAGGCGCTGTTCCCTGAGCAGGCGAGCATGCAGATCGTTCTGCCTGCCGATCTGCGCGACGACGCCGGTCGCACCCTGCGCAATGCCGACAGCTTTCCGCTGACAGTCAAAACCGGCCCGATGCCGCCGCTGGCCAAATTCGCCTCGACCGACTTTGGCATCATCGAACGCTTTGCCGAAGGCAAAAACGGCCCGGCTCTGCTGCCGATCAGCCTGCGCAACGTCGAGGCGGGTGATGCCATCCAGGCATCCGGCAACACAAAACTGGAAGCCAATCTGCGTACGCTGACCCTGACCTCCGACGCGGACATCATCCGCTGGTACCGAAAAATCCAGCGTTACCAGAATCAAAGCATCGTCTCCCGCAAGCAAGCCGCCAAGGACGACGCCAGCAACCTGCCGCCGCCTATCCCCAAACCGGCCAAAGGCTCGCCGGAAGAAGAGCTGCCGCGCATCGACGACAACGACGTCGAAACCCGCGCCATCTCGCTGCTGAGCAAAATTCCCGGCGTGCAGACGCAAGCCATTCCCGTAGACGGAAAAGCCGCCGCGGCATCCCCACGGCCGTTCGAAGTCATCGGCATTCCCATGCAGCCCGGCTTCCACGTACTGGAAGTCGCCTCCTCGCTGCTCGGCGAAAGTCTGCTCGACACGCGCTACGGCAAACATCCGATGTACGTGCGCACCAGCGCCCTGGTAACGAACCTGGGCGTACATTTCAAGGGCGGACGGGAAAATGCGCTGGTCTGGGTAACGCGGCTGGATGACGGCAAGCCCGTCGCCAACGCGCAGGTCGCCATCAGTGGCTGTGATGGCAAGCCGCTAGTCAACGGCCAGACTAACGAACAGGGCATCTGGCAATCGCCAACCGCTATCGACGCCTCCGAATGTAACAGAGAAGAAACCGGCTACAGCAATGCGTTCTTCGTCAGTGCCCGCGCCACCGACGCCAAAGGCGTGCAAGACATGGCCTTCGTCTGGAGCAACTGGGATCGCGGCATCGAACCCTGGCGTTTCAACGCGCCGACCAGCGAACGGGGCGGCTTTGACCTGCGCGCGCACAGCGTGCTTGACCGCAGCCTGTTCCGCGCCGGCGAAACGGTCTCCATGAAGCACTACCTGCGTGCCGAAAATCTGCAAGGTCTCACGTCTGCATCCGCGACGCTGAATGTCCTGCGCATCATGCATACGGGCAGCGGCGAGCAAGTCGAACTGCCGCTGCAATGGCAGGCCAATGCCGGCGGCGGTCAGAGCGCCGTTAGTGAATGGCAGATCCCGAAGAACGCCAAGCTCGGCGAATACACGATCACGCTGAACGGCAAAGACCAAAACAATGACGAGGTCTGGCTGGAAAGCGGCAGCTTCCGCGTCGAAGAATTCCGCCTGCCGACGATGACCGGCAGTATCGTCCCCGTCGACAAGCCACCGTTCGCGGCGCTGAACAAGCTGCCCATACGCGTGCAACTGGCCTACATCAACGGCGGTGCAGCCAACGGCCTGCCGGTACACGTGTCGGCGAGCAGCTCGCCGGGCGGGGTCAACTTCACTGGTCACGATGAATTTTCTTTCGGCAAGACGCGGCGCTGGCGTTATGAGGCGGACGAGGAAGCGGATGAAAATGCGGATGATTCGGGCGGTACGCGCCTGCTCGCCGACCATCTGGCACTCAAGCTCGACAAGAACGGCAGCGGTGAACTGACCATTGAAAACATCCCGGCCAGCGACGCACCGCTGGACATCACCCTCGAAGCCAGCTACAGCGATCCCAACGGCGAAATCCAAAGCCTGCAAAGCCGGCAGCGCATCTGGCCGGCGGCAGTCGTCGCCGGCATCAAGACGGAAGGCTGGGTGTCGGTCGACAAGGATCTGAAACTTCAGGCGCTGGCGCTCAATACCGACGGCACGCCGAAAGCGAACGCCAAGCTCAACGTGCGCGCCGTCGCGCACAAAACCGTGACCAGCCGCAAACGTCTGGTTGGTGGCTTTTATTCCTACGACAACCAGCAAAGCGTCAAAGACCTGGGCAGTGTGTGCAGCGGCACCAGCGACAGCCGCGGACTGCTGCTCTGCAACGTCAAAATCGCCGAGGCGGGCGAAATCGAGTTGATCGCCACCGCCAGCGACGACAAAGGCAAGACTTCCGAAGCCAGCACGAGCGTCACCGTCACGCGCCAGGGCGAAATCTGGTGGGGTGGCGACGATCACGACCGCATGGACGTCCTGCCGGAAAAACGCACCTATCAGCCGGGCGAAACCGCCAAATTCCAGGTGCGTATGCCCTTCCGCCGCGCCAGGGCGCTGCTGACGGTCGAACGCGAAGGCATCCTGCACAGTGAAATCATCACGCTGACCGGCCAAGACCCGACGGTGGAACTGAAGATTCGTCCGGAATGGGGGCCGAACGTCTACGTCAGCGTACTGGCGCTGCGCGGCCGCCTGTACGAAGTCCCCTGGTACAGCTTCTTTACCTGGGGCTTCAAGTCACCCCGCGAATGGTGGCAGGCTTTCCGCTACGACAGCAAGGAATACGCCGCGCCAACAGCGCTGGTCGATCTGAGCAAACCGGCCTATCGCCTCGGCATGGCGGAAATTGAAGTCGGCCTCGCGGATCGCACCCTAAAAGTCGACGTCAAGGCCGACAAGGAAAGTTATCAGGTACGCGAGCAGGCGCAGGTGACGATCGACGTTCACCTGCCGGACGGCAAGCCGGCTGCCAATGCGGAAGTCGCTGTCGCCGCCGTCGATCAGGCACTGCTCGAACTGCTTCCCAACCGGAGCTGGGACCTGCTGCACGCCATGTACCAGCAACGTGCCTGGGGCGTATATACGGCCACGGCGCAGATGGAAATTGTCGGTCGCCGTCACTACGGCCGCAAGGCCGTGGCCGCTGGTGGCGGCGGTGGCACGGGCCTGACGCGCGAACTGCTCGACACCCTGCTGCTGTGGAATCCCCGGGTCAAGCTCGACGCCAACGGGCAAGCCAAGCTGAGCGTACCGCTCAACGATGCGCTGACCCGTTTCAAGATCGTCGCCATTGCCGACAGCGGCCTGGACCGCTTTGGCACCGGCGAAACGAGCATCCGCTCGACGCAGGACCTGCAAATTATCAGCGGCCTGCCGCCGCTAGTGCGCGAAGGCGACCAGTTCCGCGCGCAAATCACCCTGCGTAACACCACCCAGAAGGAGATGAAGGTGGACGTTGCGCCGCGCGCCACGCTGCTCGAACTCAAGCCGCAGACGGTCACCCTTCCCGCAAACGGCGCACAGGAAATCGCCTGGGACGTGACTGCCCCGGTGCAGCTCGCCTTCACCCGCACGCAGGAAATTCTTTGGGAAATCAGCGCCAAGGATACGGCCGGCAGCCGGGCAAGCGACGCGCTGAAGATCAGCCAGCGCATCATCCCGGCTACGCCCGTCACCGTGCAGCAGGCCCTGCTGGCGCAGGTCGACGGACAGCAGATCGACTTTGCCCCGCCGCCGGACAGCCTGAACGATCCGACCAACAAAGTCGCACGCGGTGGCCTCAAGGTCACGCTGCAACCCTCGCTGGCCGAAAGCCTGCCGAGCGTGCGCGATTGGTTCGCCAATTACCCGTTCATCTGTCTGGAGCAAAAGGCCAGCAAGGCCATCGGTCTGCGCGACAAGACGCTGTGGCAGAAAATTCTTAACGACCTGCCGACCTACATCGACGCCGACGGCCTGGTCAGCTATTTCCCGCCGCAAACGGACGGTCCGGCGCGCGGCAGCGATACGCTGACCGCCTACCTGCTGGCCGTGTCACACGAAGCGGGCAAGATCGACCCCGACTGGCAGCTGCCGGCCGCCCAGCGCGACCGCATGCTGGCCGGGCTGACCCGCTTCGTTGAAGGTAAAATCGAACGCAAATTCTGGAGCCCGCGCGCCGACCGCGACCCGCGCAAGCTCGCCGCGCTCGAAGCGCTGTCGCGCTACGGCCGCCTGCAGACGCGCATGCTGACCAGTCTGACGATTGCGCCCAATGAATGGCCGACGCACGCGCTGATCGACTGGGTCAGCATCCTGCAACGCACGCCCGGCATTCCGGAACGCAACGCCCGTTACGAGGAAGCCATGCAGATCCTGCGCAGCCGTCTGAGCTACCAGGGCACCCAACTGGTTTTCAGCACCGAGCGCGACGACTACTGGTGGTGGCTGATGGTCAACAGCGATGTCAACGGCGCGCGCCTGATTCTCGCCGTACTCGATGATCCGGCCTGGAAGGACGACCTGCCGGCGCTGGCCGTTGGCCTGCTCGCCCGCCAGAAACACGGCACCTGGGCAACCACCAACGCTAACCTGTGGGGCGGCTTGGCTATCGAACGCTTTGCCGCAAAAACCGAAACCGCGCCCGTCGCCGGCCAGACGCGCATCAGTCTGGGCGGCAAGCAGGAAACGATCGACTGGAGCAAGGTGACGCGCGCGCCGGAAACCAGCGACACGCTGGGCAAGATGGCCGCCGCGCAAGCCGGATACGGCGCGCCACCGGGCACGCAGTCGTATATCAACAACAGCGCGCTACTGCCCTGGACGATCGCAGGCGGCGGTAAACCGGCGACACTGACAATGCAGCAACAGGGCAGCGGCAAGCCGTGGGCGACGGTGCAAGCGCTGGCTGCCGTGCCGCTCAAGGCGCCGCTTTCCGCCGGTTACACCATCAAAAAGACGGTGACGCCGACGCAGGAAGCTGTCAAGGGCAAAGTCACGCGCGGGGATGTCTGGCGCGTCCGGCTCGAGGTCAATGCAGCCGCCGACATGACTTGGGTTGTCCTCAGCGATCCGGTGCCTGGCGGCGCAACCCTGCTCGGCAGCGGCCTGGGACGCGACTCGGCGCTAGCCACCGGCGATGAACAAAGCGGCGGCAGAGGCTGGCTGGCCTTCGTCGAGCGCAGTTTTGAAGCCTACCGCGCCTACTACGAACATCTGCCCAAGGGTAAAACCGTTATCGAATACACGGTGCGCCTGAACAACGCCGGCCATTTCAACCTGCCGCCGACGCGGGCCGAAGCGCTGTATGCGCCGGAAGTCTTCGGCGCAACGCCCAATGCGCCGGTGCGCGTGGAGCAAGCCAATCCGTAGCCTTTACGCCCCCGCTCCGTCCACCCCGCTCCG
>ERZ772967.1987-NODE-1987-length-13486-cov-3.357903_pt1 | contig 13486 bp, 12 predicted proteins | sample MGYA00511677_ERZ772967 | MGnify/ENA primary metagenome ERZ772967 (study PRJEB29015, sample SAMEA2737931) | human oral metagenome | biome: human oral; feature: human-associated habitat; material: dental | place: China | collected 2146 ...
TCATCACGAAGGGCGCGGAGCGCGTCGCGGAGGTGTCGGCGCGCTTCACTCTCGACGCGATGCCGGGCAAGCAGATGGCGATCGATGCCGACTTGAATCAGGGAGCCATCACGGATGTCGAGGCGAGCAAGCGCCGCTTGAAGATCCAGCAGGAAGCGGACTTCTACGGTGCGATGGATGGTGCTTCGAAGTTCGTCAAGGGCGATGCCATCGCGGCCATCATCATCATCATCATCAACATTACGGGCGGTTTCGTCATCGGCATGCTGACGCGCAACATGACGGCGCTGCAGGCTCTGCAGAGCTATACGCTGCTAACGGTTGGCGAGGGTCTCGTCAGTCAGATTCCGGCGCTGATGATCTCCACGGCAACGGGCATACTCGTCACGCGCTCGGCGTCCTCGAAGGGCAACCTCGGACTCGACGTGGCGCTGCAGCTCTTCAACCGCAGCCGCATCTTCTACATCGTCAGCGGTGTGTTGCTGTTTCTCGCCATCGTTCCTGGTATGCCGGGAATCCCCCTCGGTGCGCTTTCCGTCCTGTGCTTCATCGCGGCGCGTCGCCTCAAAGGCTCGGAGAAGGCGGTCGAGGAAGTGCCCGAGCAGAAGAAGGCGGAGAAGGCGAAGGCGGACGCCACGAAGCCTGAGAACATCGTCAATCTGCTGCAGGTTGACCCGATGGAGCTTGAGATCGGCTACAGCCTTATACCGCTCGTCGACACGGGGCAGGGCGGCGATCTTTTGGAACGCATCGTCATGATTCGACGACAGTGCGCGTTGGAACTTGGACTCGTCGTGCCGACGATCCGCATCCGCGACAACATACAGATCAAGCCGAACAACTACATCATCAAACTCAAGGGAATCGAGACAGCACGCGGCGAGCTCATGCTCGATCATTACCTCGCGATGAACTCGGGCACGGTGTTCGAAGAAGTGCCGGGTATCGAGACGACGGAGCCGGCCTTCGGTCTTCCTGCACTGTGGATTGCCGAAGATCAGCGCGAGCAGGCAGAGCTCAATGGCTATACGGTCGTCGATGCCGTATCCGTGCTCGCGACGCATCTGACGGAAGTCATCAAGATGCATGCGGCGGAGATCCTCGGACGTCAGGAGACGCAGAATCTCCTCGACAACTTGAAGAAGACGAATCCGGCGCTCGTTGACGAGGTCGTGCCCGAGGTTCTCGTCGTCGGCGAGGTACAGAAGGTTCTCGCAAACCTCCTGGCGGAGCGCGTTTCCATACGCGATATGGAGACGATTCTCGAAGTGCTCTCCGACTACGGGCGCGCGACAAAGGACACGGACATCCTCACCGAGTATGTGCGCCATGCACTCGCGCGTCAGATCTCGCAACAGTATGTGCAGAACAACGTGCTGCCGTGCATCACGCTCGACCCGGGATTGGAGAACCACATCGCCGGCGCGGTGCAGCGCACGGAACACGGCTCTTACGTCAGTCTCGATCCCGATGCGATGCAGCGCCTCTTGGCGTCACTCAATGCGGAACTGCCGAAGCTTACGAACATGGGCTACGAACCGATCGTGCTCACAAGCCCTGCCGTGCGCACCTACTTCCGGCAGCTTGTCGAACGCTCCGTGCAGGGGCTTGTCGTACTCTCTCATGCGGAAATCGAGCAAACGGTTGAACTTCAGATTCTTGGGACGGTGAGAATTTAATTGCGCATCAAGGTGTTTCAGGCCGCCACGATGAAGGACGCCATGGCTCAGGTGAAAGACGAGCTTGGCGACGACGCGGTGATCCTGCATACGAAAAAAATAAAGAAGGGCGGCATCCTTGGCTATGGCGCAAAAGAAATCTTCGAGGTGACGGCGGCTCTCGACGAGGTGACGCGCCGCCCACCCAAGAAGCGGCCTGAACGTCTGCCGACGCTCGCCGAACTGCAGGCGGAGGCGGCAGGCAGCGAAACGAAGCCGAAGAGCGCGGTACCGCTGCCGCAAGGTCATGCGGCTGCCCTGCCGCAAGCAGTGCCTGCTGCTCCCGCGCAGCAGGTGTCTGTCCCAGTTCCTACAGGGCCGCCGGCTGCTCCTGTGCCGCCGCTTATGCAGTCCGCGCAGCCGATGCAGCAGCCTCTGCCGATAGAGTCACAGCAGCCGATGCAGCAGCCTCGGCTTTCGCAGAGCGCGGCCAAAAGCTACCGAACGGCGGGCACGGAAGCTGCGGTTGCCGAGGCCGCGAGGCAGGCGCGTGCAGCAGCGCCCGCCTCGCCTGATGATGCTTCGGCTGAGCCATTCGTTCCATCGTTTCCTTCGGGAAAGGCGCCGGAAGCTCCCTTTCAGCCGCTCGTGCCGTCTGCCGGGGAAGCTCCGCAGAAACCGCCCGCACGCAAGGCGCGGCGCAGGAAGCCTGCACAGCCGAAGCGAAGAAAAGTGCATGCAGCGGAAGCGAAAGAAACTGCAGGAGTAGAGGCGGAAAGGGAGGCGTCGTCTTCGCGCAGAGTGAAGCGTGAGGAGGACGAGGCGGCATCGTCGCAGGAAAAGCGGCGAGAAGATGAGTCGCCGCCCGCCAAGAGCGAGGAGGAACGCCAGCGCGAAACCATCGAGGAATTGCAGAACGAGCTGGCTCAGATGAAGGCGATGCTCGTTCAAGTCGTCAGCAAGGAGAAGACGCCCGAAGACGAGATGTCCCTGCAGCAGGTACTGAAGCAGCAAGAGGTCGAATCGGACATCATCGACGACGTCGTGCTGCAGCTTCCCGCCGAAGCCATTCTGGCCGATAAGGATACGCCGCTTGCTTTAGACGGACTGACGAAGTATCTCGCCGACAACGTGCAGATGGCGGACGGCCTTGAACTCAAGAGCCGCAAGCGAAAGATCGCGGCTCTCTTGGGGCCGACGGGCGTCGGCAAGACGACGACGCTCGCGAAGATTGCCGCGCAGTGCGTCTTGGAAAAGGGCATCAGCACGGCGTTCATTACGGCGGACACGTATCGCATATCGGCGGTCGAGCAGCTCAAGACGTATGCCGACATCCTCGGACTTCCCATCGCCATCGTCTATACGCCTGATGAACTCAAGGAAGCCATACAGAAGTTTCGCCAGAAGCAGCTGATTCTCATCGACACGGCGGGGCGCAGTCAGCACAACCGCCGTCAGATGGCGGAACTCAAGGAATTCCTTGCCGTCAACCAGAATATTGAGAAGTATCTCGTCCTCAGCGCCACGACGAAGAATGAGGATGCGAAAGACATCATCGACAAGTTCTCCGTCTGCAAGCCAGACAAGGTGATCTTCACGAAGACGGATGAAACGAAGAGCCTTGGCATCATCCTGAACATCTTGCGCAGGAAAGAAATGCGGCTCTCCTATCTGACGAACGGACAGAGCGTTCCCGATGACATTGTGCCGGCAGAGGCCGGAAAGCTTGCGGAACTTTTTTTGAGGTAGATTATGCAGGATCAGGCAGCGAGCCTCCGAAAGCTCGTAGAAAACAAAAAGGACTCTGCCGCTGCGGATTCCGGCACGGACGCTGCCCGGGAGGCGCCAGAGCCGAGCGCGGCGCGCCCCGTGCCGAAGGAGGGCGCACGCATCATTGCCGTCACGAGCGGCAAGGGCGGCGTCGGCAAGTCAAACCTGACCGTGAACCTTGCGCTCGCCTTTCTTGCCGAGGGAAAGAAGACGCTTGTCATCGACGCTGACCTCGGCATGGCGAATGTCGACGTCCTTTTGGGAACCTCTTCGAAATACAATCTTCTGCATCTCTTGGATGAGGATGTCGTGCTCGATGACGTGATCTTGAAGGGGCCTTATGGGCTTCGCTACATCTCGGGCGGCTCAGGCATGGAACAGGCGGGCGAGTTCACGCCCGCCGAGCGGGATTTGCTCGAAGAAAAGCTCACGGGCTGCGGGGAATTGGCCGACGTCATCCTCATCGATACAGGCGCGGGCATCGGCAGAAACGTCCTCGATTTTATCCTGGCGGCGGATGAGGTGCTTCTCGTGACGACGCCCGAGCCGACGGCCATGACCGACGCTTATGCCGTCATGAAGGCGTACAGCATGTATGCGGCGAAGCCGAACATGCGCCTCGTCGTCAATCGTGTCTACGACGAGGCGGAAGGTCTCGAAGTGGCGGAAAAGCTCAGGAAGACGGCAGAGCGCTTCCTGCACATGGAAATCCAATCCCTCGGGGCGATTTACGAGGATCGTACGATGATCCAGGCGGTACGTCAGCAAAAGCCGATTCTTGAGGCGTATCCGGACGCGCTTGCGGCAAAGTGCATCAAAGCGATTGCGAGATCCATGCTCTATGGGGAAAAGGTCTTTGTCAAAAAAGGTTGGAAATCATTTCTGCAATATTTCCTTGATTTTACACGATGATGGGGAGGTGCCTTGCCATGGCAGGCGATTTGATGAATGCGGCAACGGTGTTGAAAATTGGGCAGAGGGTTGAGTTTTACCTGGAAGATGACGATATAAGATATACGAGCCGCATAGAAGATATCACTGCGGACCGATTGATCGTCGCCATGCCCGTGGACGAAAGGCGCCGCCCCATCATACCGGCGGCGGGTGAGCAGCTTTACGGTCTTGCCGTGGGCGAGGCATGTCGCTACCGATTTTTCTCCGTATTCAAGGGTAAAGCGCGCGATCCGATTCCTGTCTGGATGATCACGAAGCCGGAAGTCGTCGAGCGCCATCAGAACCGCAGCTTTGTGCGTGCAATGGTGCGCCTGCCGATTCAGGTGCGGATCATCGATACGGAGGGGCGTGAAAGCGAGCTTATGAAGCTTTACACCACGGACGTCAGCGGCGGCGGTGTTTCCTTCGTCGTGCCGCGTCGCGTCAAGGTCAACAGCCGCGCGTCCATCGTGTTTACGAACTTCCCCAATATCGGCACGCTGTCCGTCATGGCTCGCATCGTACGTTCCCTACCGCTTGAGCCGAGCGATCGCGGCTGGCAGCTAGGGGCGCACTTTCTGGAGCTTGATCGGGGAACAATGAATAAAATTGTTCACTTCGTTTTCAGTGAACTGCGCCGCCAACTCACCCTGCACCCTGACAGTCCCGCTCGGGAATAAAAGCAGGATTTTTGGCGGTGACGGCGAAGAATATTAAAGAATGATGCAAGTGATTCGCGATTCGCGTTCTGCCTGGCTGGTACCAGGGCTCTTGGCGAAGGTTGCGGAGCAAACTGACATGCTGTGCCTCTTGCGCAGATACTGCAATGAGCAAGACGCCCGGAGGCGGCAGAAAACAAACAGGGGGATTTGAAATGGAAACAAATCAGTACATGGACATGTTTTTGGACGAGTCGCGCGAACATCTGCAGTCCTTGAACGATGGTCTGCTGAGCCTCGAAAATGACCCGAACGAGGTGTCCGTCGTCAACGAGATCTTTCGTAACGCGCATACGCTGAAAGGCATGTCGGCGACGATGGGGTTCAACAAGATCGCCGAACTTACGCACGAGATGGAAGATGTCCTCGACCTCATCCGCAATAACCAGCTCAAGGTGACAGAGGACATCATTGAGACGATCTTCAAGTGCCTTGACTCCTTGCAGGAGATGATCGAGAACGTTGGCAACGGCGACCCCGAGGATCTCGTTGACGTTTCCGACCTCGTGAAGAAGCTCTCGTCCATCTCCAAGGGCGAGCCGCAGCCGGAGGCGGAAGCGGCGCCGGCAGCAGCGGAGGCGCCGGCGGCCGAGGCAGCGCCCGCATCTTCGCTCGATTATACCGAGAATGACAAGGACGCGATGCGCGCGGCGAAGCAGGGCGGCATGGCCGTCTTTCACATACACATCCGTCTTGCCGACACATGCCTTTTGAAGGCAGCGCGCACCTACATGGTCATGAACGCCCTCGATGAGATCGGTGACGTCATCAAGTCGGTTCCGCCAGCGGAAGATCTGGAGGCGGAAAAGTTCGATCATGATTTCGATCTCGTTCTCGTAACGACGTCTGATACACAAGCGGTTTCCGATGCGCTTGCACCCGTTTCCGAATTGGAAGAGGTGAAGATCGAGGAAGTCGACCCCGACAATCTCGCAGCGCCCGCGCCTGCTCCGGCAGCAGCAGAGCCGCCGAAGGCTTCCGCTCCCGCCCCCGCAGTACCAGCTCCTGCGGCGAAGCCCGCGGCAAAGCCTGCGGCGAAACCGGCAGCAAAGCCCGCCGCAAAGCCCGCGGCCGCAGAGAAGAAGCATCACGTGAGCCAGTCCGTGCGCGTTGACATTGAGAAGCTCGACAACCTCATGAACCTCGTTGGCGAGCTCGTCATCAACAAGGTGCGCCTTGAGCAGATCGGCACGACGAACCGCATGCCGGAACTGACGGAGACGTTGGAGCAGATGGATCGCGTGACGACGGACTTGCAGAACGTCGTCATGAAGGTGCGCATGGTTCCCGTCAGCCAGGTGTTCAACCGCTTCCCGCGCATGGTTCGCGACATAGCGAAGGAACTGGACAAGGACATCAACCTCACGGTCGAGGGCGAGGAGACCGAACTCGATCGTACGGTCATCGACGAGATCGGCGATCCGTTGATGCACCTTCTGAGAAATTCGCTCGATCATGGTGTCGAGCATCCCGACGACCGTGAGAAAAAGGGCAAGCCGCGCACGGGCGAGGTCGGACTCATCGCGCGTCACGAGGGAAATAACGTCGTCATTATGGTCACGGACGACGGTGCGGGCATCGACGCCGAAAAGATTCGCGCAAAAGCTGTGGAGAAGGGTCTCTACACGCAGGAGGAAGCTGACGCACTTTCCGATACGGATGCTGTGCGCATCATCTTTGCGCCGGGATTCTCCACGGCCGATCACATCACGGACATCTCGGGCCGCGGCGTCGGCATGGACGTCGTGCGCAGCAAGATCGAATCGCTGGGCGGTCATGTCGACGTCGAGACAAAGGTCGACGAAGGTTCCGTATTCAAGATCAAGCTGCCTCTGACGCTTGCTATCATCCAGGCGCTTCTCGTCAAGGTGCAGGAAGAGATGTACGCGATTCCTCTCGGTTCCATCGACAGTACGATCAATATTCACCCCGATGATATCAAGACGGTGCAGAACCAGGAAGTCATCGTGCTGCGCGGCCAGATCATCCCGATCATCAACCTCAGCAGCGCCCTTCAGGTGCCGCGCACGACGGAAGCGGACAACGACGATATCTTCGTTGTCGTCGTCTACGTCGGCGAACGCAAGGCGGGCATCGTTGTCGACAATCTTATCGGTCAGCAGGAAATCGTCATCAAGACACTCGGAAAACTCCTTTCTGGACTCAAAATCTTCTCCGGCGCCACCGTGCTTGGAGATGGCCGCGTCGCCTTGATTTTGGATGTCAGCACGGTTGTGCAGCAGTAAGGGGGAGGAACAGACATGGCTAAGGAAAAAAAGGCAATCATGGAAGACGTTCAGGTGGCTGCATTCAAGCTCCTGAAAGAAGAATACGGCGTGAACATCCTGAACGTGCAGGAAATAAAGGTGCTGACGGATATCACACGCGTGCCGTTTGCGCCGGACTACATCAAGGGCGTCATCAATCTCAGGGGCAGCGTGCTTCCCGTCATCGACCTCAAGCGCCGCATCGGCCTTGAGGATGCTCCTTACACGGATGCGACGCGCATCATTATCATGAAAATTGGTGAATTCTCGATCGGCATGATTGTTGACGCCGTGACGGAAGTGCTGACGATTTCAGGACGTGACATCAATGCGGCAAAGGATGTCAGCGACAACACGAGCAATCGTTTTGTCAGCAGCATCGGCAATATCGATGCGCGCCTGATCATCATGCTGAATCTCGACGCGATCGTCGATTTGCCGGAGGATATGAAGTAAGGCTGCCGCAAAGAAGTCGTTCCCTGCGCGGCTCCCGTCCTGCCGGGCATGGGGCGCGCAGGCAGTCCTTGTTATGCTAGTAAGCCAGAGGTGCAGCTATGACGGAAGATATTATTGATCTCTCTCCTGTGCAGTTTGATGTGCTGCGCGAAATAGGAAATGTCGGGGCAGGCAACTCGGCGACGGCCTTGTCGCAGCTCATCAACCGACGCATCGACATGAACGTGCCGAAGGTCTCTGTCGTGCCGCTCGACGAGGTGCCGGATCTCGTCGGCGGTCCGGAAACCATTGTTGTCGGCGTGTTTTTGCGCGTCTACGGCAAGGCGCCGAGCAACATTCTGTTTCTCATGCCGAAGGACAGCGCCTTTTACCTCGTGGATGCCCTGATGGGCAAGGAAACGGGTGAAACGACGCACCTCGACATGATGGCGGAGTCCGCTCTGATGGAAATAGGCAATATTCTTGCCGGCGCTTACCTCAACGCGCTTTACAGCTTCACAAATCTTTCCCTTATCCCCTCGATTCCGGCACTTGCCATGGATATGGCGGGCGCCATCCTGAACGTCGTGCTCGTGCAGCTCGGGCAGATGGGCGATCATGCGATGGTCATCGAAACCGAATTCCTCGCCGAGGACGACGAACTGCGCGGACACTTCTTCCTCGTTCCCGATCCAGGCTCCATGGAGACTATTCTTACTGCAGTGGGGGTTGGATGATATGGCAGAGATGTTACGCGTAGGAATAGCCGATTACAAGGTCGGCAAGGCTCCGCAGCAGATCATCAGTTACGGCCTGGGGTCGTGCATCGGCATCTCGCTCTATGATTCCCAGACGAAGATCGGCGGGCTTGTGCACATCATGCTGCCGGACAGTACGCAGGCAAGGGCGCAGGAGAACCATGCGAAGTTCGCAGATACGGGCGTTCCTTTGCTGCTGCAGGAAGTCCTGAAGCTCGGCGCTTCAAAAGGGCGTCTTGTCGCGAAGCTTGCGGGCGGGGCGCAGATGTTTTCGTTTGCCAACGCCTCCGATGTCATGCGTGTGGGGCTTAGAAATGCGGAAGCCGCAAAAAAAGCGCTGGCCAAGGAAGGCATACGTATTGTTGCCGAAGACACGGGCGGTACATATGGCCGTACGGTTCAGCTTGACTTGAACACGGGCGAGTACAAAATCAAGACAATCGATCGCGGTGAAAAAACAATTTAGCGGGTGATGAATTTGTTTAAGCTAGGAACAGCCCTTATCGCAGGCGTCATTGCCGCTTTGGCCGCCATCATGGGCGCGCTTTCTGCGGGCGCGAGATTTTCTACGGCAGCGGGGAGGAGCGTTGTGACGCTTCTCGTCGTAACAGCTGTCGTATTCCTTGCGGCCTTTTTGGTAGAAAAGCAGTGGCCGGCGCTTTTCGAGCCGAAGGAGCCGCCGAAAGAACCCGCCGGGGAAAAGGAAAAAGCGTCTGCGGCGGCGAATGAGAGCATGGAGACGGGGGAGGAGCCGGAAGGAGCCGAAACGGAACTGGAAGAGCTGCCGTTGACGGACGAACAGCCGGAAGAGACGCAGAACGCGGAAACCGCAGCTGTGCCGCCCGTGGGCGCACATCAGGAATAAAAAGGCAAGGAGGAGACTTGATCGATGAAACCAGCGGAAAATCCCTGCACTGACATCAAGGATCTTTGGGCTGCCTATCGTGAGACGCGCTCCTCGGAAATCCGCGATCAGATTGTTGAGAGATACCTGCCGCTTGTCAACATCATCGCAGGACGGGTCGTCGTGGGTCTGCCTGCGCATGTCGATCGTGACGATCTCGTTTCGAGTGGTTTTTTTGGTCTTTTAGATGCAATTGAGCGCTATGATATCGAAAGAGGCAATAAATTCGAGACATACGGAGGCGTTCGTATTCGCGGCGCCATGCTCGATTATTTGCGCACGATGGATTGGATTCCGGTGTCGAAAAGACAGAAGATTCGGCGCTATGAACAAGTCGTAACAGATCTGGAGGGGCGTCTCGGGCGTTCAGCGACGGATGATGAGCTTGCCGCGGAACTAAAGATATCGAAAAAAGAACTGCACGAGCTCGTCTCGCAGACGAATGTCGCGACGATTATGCCTTTGGAAGAATATGTGCGCACGGAGTCACCGACATCGCAGGCCGTCGATCCCGAGGAGAGTGCCGAGAAAAACGAACTTCGTGACACGTTGGCGAGGGCGATCGACCAGTTGCCGGAAAAGGAGCGTACGGTCGTTTCGCTCTATTATTATGAAGAGCTGACCTTAAAGGAAATCAGTCTGATTCTGCATCTTTCAGAAGCGAGAATCTCCCAGCTCCACACGAAGGCGGTCGTTCGCCTCAGGGGCTATCTGGCAAGATGGAAGACAAGCCTTATGGAATGAGGCGAAAAGGAGGCAAAAAGGCATGAGTGAAAAAGAGAAGGATGTTTCTGTGGATGGGAGCAGGTCCGTATACAGCAAGATCGATGTCCATATCAGCTCGGACAAGATGGTGGCCACGGTTGCTTTCGACCACACGGATTCCAATGCGCATCCGACGGCAGAGATGATCAAGAAAGCTCTTGAGGCCAAGGGCGTCGTCTTTGGTCTTGACGAGAAAGCAATCGAACAGGGCGCGAAGGACGGGCAGGATTTTGAGGCTGCGTTTGGTCAGGAACCGCAGCATGGCGAGGATGCCTACCTCAAGAAGAACTACGACCTTGGCGTCAAGGGGCGTCCCAAGGCCGACCAGTACGATCGTGTGGACTACAAGGACATGAATCTCTTCGTGCTCGCAAAACAGGGCGACCTTCTGGCCGAACGTGTGATGCAGACGGACGGTACGCCCGGTACAAATGTGCTCGGCAATAAAGTGAACCAGAAAAGGGGGCGGCCGCTTCTTTTCAAGGCGGGGCGCAATGCTTCCATTCGGGATGAAAATTTCCTCTATGCCGATATCGACGGACAGATCGTCGACACGGGCAAGGTCATCGGCGTCGATCCGCGTCTCGTCATCAAGGATGATGTGGGGGTCGGCACGGGCAACATTGAGTTTACGGGCGCCGTGTCCGTCCAGGGAAGTGTGCAGGCGGGCTTCGTCGTCAAGGCGACGGGCGATATAGAGATCGGCGGCATTGTTTCGGGCGCCGAGGTCGAAGGAAACAACATCCTCGTCAAGGGCGGCATCCAGGGCATGAGCCGCGGGACGGTACGAGCCAAGGGGAACCTGACGGCCTTTTTCGCGGAAAATGCCGATATCGAGGCAGGAAACAGCGTTTCGATCGCCGACGTCGTGCTGAATTCGCAGGTGCGTGCGGGCAAGAAGATCGCGGTACTGGGAAAGCGCGGCCAGCTTGTCGGAGGCAGGGCGTCGGCGGGGCAGGAGATTGAGGCGACGCAGATTGGCAATCCCGCGAATGTCGCCACGAAGCTCGAGGTCGGCGTAAACCCGATGGTGCAGCGTCAGTACAAGCAGGCCTGCCAGGAGTTCAGCGACACGAAGAAGCGTCTGGACGATGCGAAAAAAACGCTTGCGACGCTTGGCAAGGTCGATATCAGCAAGCTGCCGCCCGAACGGCAGGAAATGATCGCCAAGCTCGGCAAGGGACGTTTCCAGCTTGAAGGACAGCTTGAGCGCCTGCAGGAAGAGATCGATGAACTGGAGGGGAAGATCCAGGGCATGAAGCGAGGACGCATCCGTGCTGCGGATACGATATATCCCGGTGTAAAGCTCAAGATCAACAATGTCATCAAGAACGTGCATTCTGAAGAAAAACGCTGCACGCTGAGTGTCGAGGGCGATCAGATCCGCACGGGCGCTTATTGATCTCTGACGGCTTGCGCCAAACGGGCGCGAACCTCTTTGTCCTCAAGGCGAAAGGTGCGCTTGTATTTTTAGCGGATTTGCCGTGACGGCATAGCCGCCCCTTTGTTTGAATGGATTCGGAAAGGATGGGTGGGACGCATGGATGTAACCCCTATGAGTTTGCAGGCAATCGTGCCGCGCACGTCCGAGGCGACGCAGGTGCAGCACAATATGAACCAGCAGTCGGCCGTGCAGCAGGACTATCAAGCCGTGCGCGACAAACGGGAAAATGCTTTAAAGCAGACACAGGTTCGCGCGAAGGACCAGGCCGAAGACGAACGCATCAAAGACGATCCCGACCAGCGCAAGAAAAAAGGCCGAGGCAGGGGCGGTTCGCATCGTGACGGACAGGAAAATGCCGCGGAAGAGGACAGGTCGCAGGAAAGGCTTGCCGTCGATACGTTCCGCGGGCGCAATATTGATATATCGTTCTGATTTTGGGCGGTATGATATAGAAGCTGGATATACGGAAAAATATCTCCCCCGCTTGCGGGGGAGATATTTCTGGAATGGGGGAGCTGCACAAAGTGATCACTGAGATTTTGGGTGGATTGATTGTCTTGGGCGTTCTTCTCGTGCTTGTCATGCGGAGCGTACTGCAAAAAGGCAAGGACAGGAAGCAGGAAGCAGTCGAAGTATCTGCCAATCGCCTGCGCTACGAGTTGGAGCGTTCGGGCGATGCGATTATCGGCAGGATGCAGATCCATGTCGAACGTCTGGAACATCTCTTGGCTGAGGCGAACCAGAAGCAGGCTGCCCTTGACACGCGGCTGCGCGCCCTGCAGAAATGGGAGGCGGCGTATGGGGCGCGGCTTGGTATGATACCGCAGCAGGAGACGGCATTTCCGGCTGCACCGCCGCAGGAAACGCCGCGTGCCGTTTCGCCTTCCGTACCGCCCGAGACACTGCCGCCGCGCGTGCAGCCTGCAGCACCTTCTGCACCGCCTGCCCAGCCGGATGGGGTGAGCTTCCAGACGGCGCTTGCGAGGAGCATGGGACAGGCTGTCGTCGGCGGTTCCATTGATTTGAAGCTTCCGCCGGAGGAAACGGCAGGAACGCAGGGGACGGCGCCTCCGGCCAATGATTCGGAAGCTGTTCCCGCTCGCAAGGCAGTCCGGGCGACGGTACAGGAAGAACTTGTTGAAACAGGGGAAGAAGTGCCATCGGACGAGGATTCGGCCGAGTACGGAGAGGAATACGACGATTCCGGCGACGAAGAGTTCGATGTGTACGAGAGCGAAGAGACCGAGGACGGGTACGAAGAAGAGCCGGAAGCTGCGGACGAAGGCGAGTATGAGGAAGAGGAGCCGGAAGCTGCGGACGAGGGTGAGTATGAGGAAGAAGGGCCGGAAGCCGCGGACGAGGACGAGTATGAGTATGAGGCGGAAGAGCAGGCTGTCGATGAGGATGGATCCGGGGAAGCGGCTCCGCCTGACGACGAAATCCATGCTGCCGAAGAGGGCGGCGAGCCAGCAGGCGCGCATGAAGGGGGAGCGGCTGTGGCTTCGGTCGGTGCATCTGCTGAAACCGATACGCTTGCCGCCCGTCAGCAGGAACAGATCCGTTCCTTTTTGCGCCAGGGGCTGGATGTGGAAGAGATTTCCCGCCGCCTGGGACTTGGGCGCGGAGCCATCGAGCTTATACGCCACATGGAAAGACGCGCACAGGAAGCAAAGGATGCCGCAAAAGAACAGGGGGAAACGTGAGATCTTTTTTGCTGCACGATCAAAAAGGGCTGCCGTACGAGTTCCATGGAACTCGACGGCAGCCCTTGCTTTTTCTGGTGCGACAGGAGGGATTCGAACCCCCGACCCACGGCTTAGAAGGCCGTTGCTC
>ERZ772967.1991-NODE-1991-length-13461-cov-6.925705_pt1 | contig 13461 bp, 6 predicted proteins | sample MGYA00511677_ERZ772967 | MGnify/ENA primary metagenome ERZ772967 (study PRJEB29015, sample SAMEA2737931) | human oral metagenome | biome: human oral; feature: human-associated habitat; material: dental | place: China | collected 2146 ...
ATGACGAAGGAGCAGGTCGAGAAGTGGAACGCGAAGGCGAAGGAGGGACTCCTCTATCGGGATACCCACCTGCGCTCCATCATCGGCGATCTGCGCGATGCGGTGATCAATCGCGTGCAGTCCGTGCCCGGACGCTACAGCACGCTCTCGTCCATCGGCATTACGGCGAAAGATCAGACGGGGCATCTGCGGCTCGATGAGACGAAGCTCAAGAACGCGATTGCGGCGGAGCCGGATGCTGTGAACCGCCTCATCTCCTTTGATGATGAGAACGATGACTACGGCAACAACGGCGTTGCTTCCCGCATCTACAACAAGCTGAACGGGCGTCTCAAGGAGATGGAGCGCCATTCCGGCGTTGCAGCGGACAAGACGGATCTCAGTGAACTTGGCAAGCTCATCCAGAACTACGAGAAGCAGATGAGCGACTTCAAGAAGCTCATGTCGTCCTTTGAGAGCAAGCTCTACGAGAAGTACAATGCAATGGAGGTCGCAATCTCCCGTCTCTCGACGCAGTTCAATTTCTTTAACGCACAATGACGTAAGGGGGGGATTCCCATATGGTAAACAGTGCTGCGGAGGCATACAAGAAGCAGCAGGTGATGACGGCAACACCCGAGGCGCTGACACTAATGCTCTACAACGGCTGTCTCAAGTTCATCAAGGAGGGGGTTGAAGCGCTTGCGGAGAAGAACTACGAAGCGTCGAACATCTCCCTTCAAAAGGCGCAGAACATCATCTCCGAGTTCCGCATCACGCTCAATATGGACTATGAGATCTCCCATCAGTTGATGCCGCTCTATAACTATGCCTACGACCGTCTGGTCGAGGGTAACATGAAGAGCGACCCTGCGATCATCCAAGAGGCGTCGGACATCATGACGGAGCTGCGCGATGCGTGGGCGCAGGCGATGAAGACGGCGCGTGAGGAAAAGGGCGCCCGCGGGATGGAAGGGAGCGGCGTCTATGCCGGATGAAGCATACGAGACGGCGCATGCCCTCTGGGAGAAGTATCGTGTTCTCACGCACGAGCTGCTCAAATTCGTGGATGCGGACGAGATCGATACCTTTCTCGATCTTGTCGATCAGCGTGAGCAGATTGTGGGCATGCTGAAAGGACTTTCGTCGGATCCCTATCGGACGGGAGCCGAGTGGGCTGCCTATGACGCGGAACTCCGTCCGCTCGAAATGCAGATTCAGTACAAGGCGCGCGCGTGGCTCAATCGTTCACGGCGGCAGAACGCAGCTGTGCACAGCTACGATCTCACGGGGGCGAGCCCTTTGGGAGGCAACCTCAATCGGCGGTACTAATTTCTGTCTAAATTTGCGGTTGTCGCCCTTGACAAACAGATAAAAAAAAAGTAAAATAGTTCCAGTTCCAAACTTAAGTATGTCTTCATCATGACGATATACTTTATGTAAGGTGATAATAAGCAAGCGGTGCGGCTGCCAAGGAGGGCTAGCTAGCAGCCATTCAGGATAGACGCGTCACTTGCCTATTATACAGCGGGCACGGATGTCCGCACATACAATTCAATTTCCGGGAAATCCGGAACCACACCAGGGAGGAATTTACACATGGCAATGGTAGTCAAGAACAACATGTCGGCGGTCAACACGCTCAACATCCTGAACAAGAACCAGTCGGCACTCGCGAAGAGCCTCCAGAAGGTCTCCTCGGGCATGAAGATCAACAGCGCCGGCGACGATGCTTCCGGCTATGCGATCTCTGAGCGTATGCGCGTCCAGATCCGTTCGCTCGATCAGGACAACCAGAACACGCAGAACGGCAACAGCATGATGCGTACCGCTGAGGGCGCTGTCTCCAGCACGGTCGAGATCCTTAAGACCCTGAAGGAGAAGGCGATCAACGCAGCGAACGACACGAACACGGACGATGATCGCCGCACGATCCAGAAAGAGATCAACCAGATGGTTGACCAGATCGACGACAACGCACTTGCAACGTACAATGGCAAGTACCTCGTCGATGGTTCGCGCAATGCGAAAGGCGCTGCAACGTGCACGACGCTCACGAACACGGCACTCAGCACGGCAAACGGCTGGGGCTCGGGTCTGACTCAGCTTCAGAGCCGTACGAACGAGAGCCTCAACATCCAGTCGACGGATAACATCACGGTTTCCTACGTTCGCCAGGGCAAGACCTACACGACGACGTTCCAGGTTGGCAGCACGAACACGCTGACTGACATTCTTTCCAAGACCGCGTACAATGGCTCTGAGGGGCTTGTTGGTTCGACGCTCATGGGGGCTACATCGAATGCTGCTCTGATCGGCTATGACAAGGCAGGCAACAGCGTCTACACGGCAGATAACAAGACGGCGCTCTCGATCGAGGCAAAGGGGACAGGCACGACCTATCAGATCTCCTCGTTCACGCTCTCGATCACGGACAACACGGGTGCGGTTCGCAAGACGGCGAATACGGCGCTCGATGCATTTGGTGAGCGCATCCGCGCAGAGAACAAGTCCGAGGACAACGCACTTGTTCTCCAGACGGGCGTTAAGGCAAACCAGGCGATTAAGGTCAGCATGACGGATATGCGCTCGCTTGCACTCGGTCTCAAGGGCACGGATGGCACGGTTCTCAGCGTTCAGACGCAGGATAAGGCAAACGCTGCGATCAACACGCTCGATACGGCTCTCCAGAAGGCTCTTGACGAGCAGGCGAACATCGGTGCAATCCAGAGCCGCCTGAACTACACGAGCTCCAACCTCACGACGGCATCCGAGAACGTTCAGAACTCCGAGTCCACGATTCGCGATGCGGATATGGCGAAGGAGATGACGAACTACACGAAGAACAACGTGCTGCTCCAGGCTGCGCAGTCCATGCTCGCGCAGGCGAACCAGAACAGCTCCGCTGTCCTTTCGCTCCTCCAGTAATTCGGACATCGATTACTTACGGAACACGAGAACCTCTCCCTTCGGGGAGGGGTTCTTTTTCTTTGCGAAAAACCCTGTAATCGCGTATAATAATAATGTCTTAACCCGCGATGAAAGGATGTGTGCGATGAAGCTCTCTGCCTGCTATATTGTGAAGGACGAAGTGGAGGAACTGCGCCGCTCGCTTGCAAGCGTTCATGCGGCGGCGGACGAGATCGTTGTTGTTGCGACGGCAGGTGTTGCGCGTGTGGCGGAACTGGCGGCAGAATTTCATGCGGCACTGTATGAATATCCATGGCAGGATGATTTCGCGGCTGCACGCAATGAGGCGCTGCGCCATGTGACAGGAGATCATGTCGTCTTTTTGGATGCGGACGAGTATTTTTTTTCTCCGACAGAGGTTCGCACTGGGATTGCTGCGGCTTTTGATGGGATGCCGCATGCGGACATCGTGATGATATCCCTGTGTAGCTTCCGCACGCCGGGGGTGCGGACGGATGCGATCTATGAGCGAGTCCCCCGCATCTTTCGGATGCCGGGGCTGCACTATGAGGGCTCGATTCATGAGCAGCTCGTGCGTGATGACCGAGCGGAACGTATTCTTGTGTACGCTGACGAACGTCTTGCCGCAGGGCATACGGGCTATCTTTCCGTGCGTAGTGACGCGAAGATTCGGCGCAACATCGAATTGCTCGAACGGGACGCGGCCGTGCATGGTTGGACGGCGAAGCACGCGTTCTATCTTGCGGACTGTTATTTCGGCCTCAAGGACTATGCGCGTACACTCGCCCTATCCGAGGAGGCACTGCGCAGCGGCCGAGCGTTCATCGGCTATGAAGGGAAGATCTATCACCAGATGATCGAGTCCATGCGAGCGCTTCACACGCCGGACGAGAAGATGCTGCCGCTTGCCGAGGAGGCACTTGCACGCTTCCCACAGCTGCCGGACTTCTACGCTGAGCGCGGCATGATTCTCTGTGGTCTGGCACGCTACGAGGAGGCGGCAGAGAGCCTTGCGAAGGGACTGCAGATCTATGACCAAGTGGGAAGATCAACACGGGATGCGTCCTTTTTCAACGATGCCGTTGCGGCACGTGTCGCGGAGCGGCTTTCGCGTATTTATACGCATCTGGGGGACATGGAGCGGGTAAAATTTTGGTCGAAGAGGGAGCAAGAATACATGGGGAAGAATGCGGATGCGGAGGAAAAGACGCTGCTCATCTCGGCGTGCTATATTGTGCGCAACGATGCAAGACATTTGAAATCGTCCATCGAGAGCCTGCGGGATCAAGTGGATGAATTGATTGTACTTGATACAGGCTCATCGGATGAAAGTGCAGCTGTGGCAGCATCCCTTGGTGCAGTGGTTCATCATTTTACATGGAGGGATGATTTTGCCGCCGCACGCAATGAGGTACTCACATACGTGACGGGAGACTGGATTGTTTTCATTGACGCGGATGAGTTTTTTTCCGCTGAGACGCGCGGCAATCTCCGTACGGTGATTGAGGATGCCGCTGCGAAGGACCATGAATTGCTGCTTTTGCCGTGGCACAATATCGACGAGGCGTCGGGGGAAACGCTTCTGGATTCCTATGCGCCGCGCATCTTTCGCAGATGTACGGGACGGCACTATGAGGGGCGTATCCATGAGACCCTGCACGATGCGGACGGGAGCGCACCCGCGGTGCGCATTGTTCCTGCGGAACTGCTGACGTTGGTGCATACGGGGTATTCTGCGGTGCTGACACGGGAGAAGGGGGAGCGAAATCTGCGCCTTCTTCTCGATGAGCTGGCACAGACAAGGCACCCGGAACGCTGCTGGCGCTATCTCGCGGAGACGTATGACAATCTCGGCGATGAGCGGCTGGCGGAACATTATGCGCTGCTCGACATCGGTCGGGGGCGCCAGTCCGTCATCTATGCAAGCCGCTCCTATCGGATTCTCCTGCGTATCTATGGGGCGAACCCCATGCGCCGGGAAGAGCGTCTCGCCGTTGCGGCACAGGCAGCGCGTGATTTCCATGAACTGCCGGAGATGCACGCGGAGTACGCAGAGGCGCTCGCCGCACTGCACCGCTATGAGGCGGCGATTGCGGCGGGGGAGCGTGCCTTTGTGCGGGAGGAGCAGCGGGCGACGGACATCTCTGATTTTACGGAGGAGATGGGCGCGGAACTGCGCCGTCGGATGGCGGTCTGGGCACAGATTGCCGCACACGAACGGCAGATCAGCATCACGGCGGCGGTCTTTGTGCGCGATGACGCCCGCGATATGAAGACATGGCTTGAAAACACGGCGCTCTATGCGGATGAGCGGATTGTCCTCGATACGGGATCGACCGATGGTACGCGCACCATGGCAGAGGCGGCAGGCGCAGTGGTCGTGGACTTCCTCTGGCAGGATGACTTCGCCGCAGCGCGCAATGCCGCACTTGCACATGTGACGGGGGACTGGGCTGTGGTACTCGATGCGGATGAGTCCTTCTTCGATCCGTCCGAGCTGCGCGCCTACCTTGCGATGCTTGATATCGTGCGCCCGCACGTGGATGCCGTGCTTCTGCCGATTGTGCATGTCGATGAAGATGCGGGAGAGAAGGAGACGGGGCGTGCGCCTCATATCCGTCTCCTGCGCATGGGGCGAGGGCTGTATTACGAGGGGCGGGTGCACGAGGCACTGCGCAAGAACGGCGGTGACCTAAAACTCCACCACGAGCCGGCTGCCCTTGCAATTCGTCACGTAGGGTATTCCTCGGGGCGGATGCGCGCTAAGCATGAGCGCAATCTCATGCTGATGGAGCGGCACATCGCAGAGCACGGACTACAGCCCGGCGACTGCCGCTATCTCGCCGATACCTACTACGGGCTTGGACAGTATGCAGCGGCGCTCGCATACGCACGTGCGGCGATGGAGGAGGATGTCGTGTCCGTCGGCGCACAGAGTCATCTTTATCACCTTTTGCTCGATGCGATGGAGAAGGAGCATGTGCCGCTTAGGGAACAGATTACAGCCGCACGGGCGGCGTGTCAGGCGTACCCGCAGCTGCCGGATTTTCATGGGCGGCTAGGACTCCTGTGCGCGGCAGGCGAAAGCGGTGAGGCGCTGCCCGAATTGACGCGCGCGCTGGAACTCTATGAGCGCCCCATTGACACCAATGGAGAGGCCTCCGCATTCCCTGCGTGGGCGGGCGCAGTCTCGGCGGCACGCGCACGTCTTCTGGCGGAAATGGACGAGGCGGCTGCGGCAGAGGCGGAGCTCATGCGTGCCCTGTCCCTCGATACGGCGCGCGAAGAGGCACTTGATGTCTATGTGGAGCTGCATCGCGGCATGGAGGCGGGGCAGCTGGCTGCCGCTCTGAATGATATGCTCGGCGCGGATGAGGAGGCACTTTCCTACCTCGTGCGCTTTGCAGACAGCTATGGCTGGCTCTCCTTGGCAGAGGCGGTACGCGCGGAATCTGCCCGTGCGTTGGGGAATGCCGTGTCGCCTCCCGCAATCTATGCGCATGTGCAGAAGCTCGCACCCGCAGAAGCGGGCGGATTTTTTGTCGGCACACTTGCGGGTCATGTGCGTGAGATTCCCGAGATTCTCCTGCGTTTGGAACGCGATCGGCATGTGGAGAGTCTGCATCTCTACCATCGTCTGCGTGCACTCCTTCCACGCGGCATACGTGCCTTTTGGCGGCATTATGACGAACCGGATGCTGTGCGATGCCCTGCTGACCGGGAGGGCTATGACCTCGTGCGGGAGGCGTTCGTTCACCATGCGGACGCAGAACAGGCGGAGCGCTTTCTGCACATTGCTGCAGGCTACGGCGCTGAGGTGCTGGACGCAGCGGCGCAGGCGTTTGAAGATGCGCAGCGCTGGGAGGGGGCACTCATTGGATGGACGCTTGCCGCAGCGCTGAAGGGAGAGACGGCGGACACTCTCTATGGCACGGCGCTTGCCGCACTGCATCTCGGAGGGCGTACGGAGGCGGAGGGAGCTCTCGCACGATTGCTTGCGCTCGATCCCGCTCATCGAAAGGCAAGGGAACTGATGGAGCTGATACGATGAAGATTTCGGCATGTGTCATTACAAAGAATGAGGCGGAAAATCTGCCGCGCTGGCTTGCCTCGATGCGTGTCTTTGCCGATGAGATGATCGTGGTCGATACCGGCTCGCAGGATGCGACGACGGAGATCGCGCGGGCGGGCGGAGCTAAGGTCTATCGTTTTGACTGGATCAACGATTTTGCGGCGGCGAAGAATTTCGCACTAGACAAGGCATCGGGGGATTGGATTGTCTTTACGGATGCGGATGAGTACTTTGCGGAGGAGTGTGCGCCGCGCGTGCGCCCCCTGATCGAGGAATACAGCGTCCGAGAAAAGTTCGATGGCTTTATTGTCCATCTCGTCAATATCGACATGGATACGGGGGCACTTCTCGGGACATCCGCCGATGTGCAGCGCATCTTTCGTCATGCACCGCACATTCGCTTCGTCGGGAGCATCCACGAGCATGTGGAGAACCTCAGCGGCGATACAGAGCGTGAGATGTCCGTCGCACCGGGGCTTGTACTCTATCACACGGGCTACTCACCGCGCATCATCAAGGGGAAATCGCGGCGCAATCTGGAACTGATCCTGCAGAGGAAACAGCGCGGAGAGCACAAAAAGCTGGACGAGTATCATCTCATGGACTGTTACTATACGCTTGAGGACTATCCGCAGGCGGCACATTATGCACGCTTTGCGCGGGACAGCGCGGATCGTCCCGCCCTTTCAGAGGATCGTCCGCACGCCGTGCTGCTTCAATCGCTCATCCTCATGGGGGCTCCCGATGTGGAGATTGAGGCGGTGTATGCGCAGGCACGCACGGCATTTCCCGAAAAGGCGGAATTTCCGTTGATCTATGGAACTTGGGCATGGGAGGCGGGCTATTTCGCGCGCGCGCGTGAGGCATACAGCGAGGGCGTCCGTCTGCATGAGATGTACTATCGTGCGGGAGACTTCTCAGGGCTCCTCGCGCCGGCTGCATATACACGCCTCGGAGAGGCGGCGGAGCTCACAGGCGATGCGGAGGGCGCTGCGGCGCTCTATGAGCACGCCGTCCGTCAAAACCCGCACCATGTGCCCGCGCTTGTATGTCTCATTCGTCTCCTTCGTGCGGCAGGCGCAGATGACGCGGCGCTGATCGAGGCACTGAACGCGCTCTATGGCGAGGAAGATGCAGCGTTTCTCGCCTCGGTGTTGGCGGGACAGGGCTGTCCGCTGGCAGCACTCTACTATGATCAGCGAAGCACTCTGAAGTTCCCCCTGCGGCGGCACTTTCTGCTCGCGGGGGATGTGTGCTCGGCGGCGGCATCGCTGATCGAGGACTTGGAGCGGTCGGCGGCGCTTGCGGCAGCGCGTGAGGCGGCGTTCGCGCCGGAGCAGCAGGGGGCACTGGCGCTTCTTTTGCCGGATGCGTGCAGGGAGCTCTCCGCCGCCCCCGAGGCGCAGCGCATGATACGGCGCATCGGACGGCTTGCGGAGGGCGCGGTATGAGCACAGATCACATGGAGCGGCTGCGCGATCATATCTTTGCGGCCCTTGCATGCGGTGATGAGGCGGCGGCAAAGAAGGGGATCCGCAAGCTGCACCGCCATGCGCCCGCCGAAGCGGCGGGGCTCTTGACGGCACTTGAGATCGAGGCGGGACGTGCGCAGGAGGCACTGCGCACGTGGCGGGAATGTGCACGGCACGCGCCCCATGATCCCTATACGATCTTTCTGCGCGCGCGCATTCATCTCCTTATGGGAGAACGGTGTGCTGCGCTCGATCTCCTCAGCCCGCTTCTCGGCGCGGAGATGTCACCTGCTGTTGCAGAGAAGGTCTATAATCTCGCGGGGCAGTGCGCACGCTTTCTTGGGCGTGCGGCGGAGGCAGTTGCGTTCTACGAACGCGCACGGGATGCCGCACCCAATCTCGCATTACGTGCACTCAATGCGAGCAATGTCCTCTTTAATCGGCACTATCTCCCCGCGACACTTGCAGAGGACAGGCGTGCTGCGACGGAATACGGAGCCATCTTTGCGGGGGGGCGGCAGTTCTCACACGCATGGCATGCGCTTGGGAAGGAGCGTCTCTCCATCGGCTATCTTTCGCCCGATGTTCGGGAGCATGTCGTCCTTTCTTTTTCGTATGCTCTGATGACGGCGCTCGACCCTGCGCGCTTCGATGTAACGGTCTATGCGCTGAATGAGGAGGATTCCTATACGGCGCATGTGCGCAAATCGGTGGGGAACCTCCGCAACCTCGTGCGCCTTTCGACCGAGGAAGCAGCACAGACGATCCATCGTGACGGCATCGACATCCTTGTCGATCTTGCGGGGCATACGGCGGGCAGAACGCTGCCGATTCTCGCCTGTCGTCCCGCGCCCGTGCAGATTTCGGGGATTGGCTACTTCACCTCGACGGGGCTATCCACCGTGGATTACTTTCTCGCCGACCCGATCCTTGCGGCGGGTGCGGCAGAGGAGGGCTTCACGGAGGAGCTGCTCGTCCTGCCGCATACGCATTTCTGCTGGCAGCCGCTGCATACGGCACCCGCACCTGTACATGTGCCCGCAGCGGGACGCTCCATCGTCTTTGGCAGCTTTAACAATTTTACAAAACTGAATGATCGCGTGCTGCAAACATGGGCGGAAATTTTGCGCCGCGTGCCGGGGAGCCGGCTGCTCTTTAAGACCGATGTCTTCTCCTACCCCGATGCACGGGAGGAGGCACTTGCCCGTATTGCAGCAGCTGGGATTCCGATGGATCGTGTGGAAGCGGAGGGCGCGTCGCGGGACTATCTGGCGGCATACCACCGCATGGATATTGCGCTCGATCCCTTTCCGTACCCCGGAGGCGGTACGACCTGCGATGCACTCTACATGGGAGTGCCTGTCGTGACGCTTGTGGGGGACAGCCTCGGCAGCCGCTTCGGTGCATCCCTGCTCGAAAACATCGGGGCGGGTGCGCTTATTGCACATACGGAGGAGGAGTATGTGGAACGCGCCGTTTCTCTTGCGGGCGATTCTGCGCTGCTCGATGCGCTGCATGCGGGACTGCGCGGGATGATGGAGAAATCTCCCGTGATGGATGCGGAGGGCTATGGCAGAGATGTCGGGGCAGCATACGAAGCCGTGTGGAAACGGTATGCGGAGCGCAGTGCCGCGCTAAAGTCCCCTGCTGCTTATGACGATAGTATGAGTATGGATCTTGCGTCGCTGAAAGACTGTATTTTTGCGGCACTTGCGGCGGAACGCTATGCCGAGGCGGAGCAAAGTGCAGCTCGTGCACTTGCCGCAGGCGCAGAGGATGATATGCTCCGCTACCTCCACGCATACGCTGTCGAGCGGCAGGGCGATCTGCCGCGTGCAATGGCGCTTGCGGAGGACTATATCGCAGCGGGACGGACACCGCTGCGCCACGAGTTTATGCGTCTGCGTGCCGTAGTTGCCTATCGCATGGGAGATGTGCGTACGACGGAGTTCTACCGCCGTGCCTACGAGGAGGAGCCGGAGGATCCCTCTCTCTACAGCTCCATTCTGCTGGCGCAGAACGCGCAGACTGTGGATGAGGAGGAACTCTTTCGCGCACATCAGGGCTACGCGCGTCTCTTTGACCGCGTGCCGCGCTATACCGACCATGCGCCTCATGCACATGAGAAAATTCGCGTCGGCTATATCTCGCCGGACTTTCGCCGCAATGTACTGCAGCATTTCGTTCAGCCGCTCCTCATGGGCTATGACCGCGCACGCTTTGAGGTCTATGCCTACAGTACAACAGAGACGCCGGACGAGGTGACGGCGGCACTGCGCCCGCATGTGACCGTCTGGCGCGATCTGGGCGGTGCTGCCCCGGAGGAGATCGCCGCCCGCATTCATTGTGACGAGATTGACATTCTCGTTGATCTGGCGGGACATGCGGCGCACGGCGCGCTCCCTGTTCTCGCGCGGAGACCCGCGCCCGTGCAGATGATGGGACTCGGCTATATGGCGACCTCGGGGCTGCCGGAAGTGGATGCGTTTCTGACGGATGAGGCTTGTGATCCTGTTGGGGGGGCGAGCGAAAAGTACTTTACGGAGCGGCTGATCCGCCTGCCGAGCCAGTTTGTCTATGTGCCGCGTGCGGGGCTGCCCGCTGCGGCAGGGACACCCGCGAAGAAGCGGGGGCATATCCTCTTTGGGGTATTCAATCAATATCGGAAATTTACGGATGACATGCTGCTCCTCTGGCGAGAGATCTTGGAGCGCGTGCCGCAGGCGCAGCTGCTGCTGAAGTCCCAGATCTTCTTTGCCCCCGCAATGGCGGAGGCGGCGCGGGAACGCCTTCTGCAGATCGGTTTTGACCCTGCGCGTGTGATCCTCGAACCTGCGACGACGGACTATATGGAGCGTTACCTCGATGTGGACCTTGCTCTCGACACATATCCGTGGCCGGGTGGCGGCACAACCTGTGATGCGCTCTACATGGGGGTTCCCGTTGTGACGATGTTCGGCGCACGGCGCAGCACGCGCTTTTCATACGCTCTTCTGCAGCATGTAGGATTGGAGTCCTGCGCCGTGCAGACACCTGAGGACTATGTGGAACGTGCGGCTGCGCTTGCGGGGGATCTCGATGGGCTTGACCGCATGCACAGAGAGCTGCGCACACGGATGGAGCGGTCGGCGATCATGGATCAGCAGGGCTATATGAAGGCACTTGAGCGGGCGTATGAGGATGCGCTGCATCGCACTTATGAGGAGAGACGATGAAGAAAAAGAAGCATAAAACAAGGCACTGCGCTGAAACGAAAAAAGCCTCTCGAAAGATTCGGCTCGGCTATCTCTCCTCGGACTTCGGGACGGGACGGACGCGGGATCTGCTGCCAATGTACTTTTCTGCATACGATAAAGAGCGGTATGAGATCTATGCCTATCATGCGGGTGAGAGCGGAGATGCGGAGCCGTTTGCAAAGGAATCCACACTGCGCGAGATCGGCACGATGACATCGGAGAAGGCAGCAGAGATGATCCGCAGGGATCGGATCGACCTGCTCGTCGATCTCTCGCTCCGTACACCGTCTGACCACATTCGTGCGATTCTGGCGCAGCATCCTGTGCCGCATATAATCTCCCTTGCTGCGGACTGCCCCGAGGGGCTTTCCGACGTGCTTCCGCGGGTCGAAGGGGCAGAGGTTCTGCCATGGTGCTATACACCGTTTCGTCCGATTCTCCAATATGTGTACCGTGCGCCCCTTCTTGATACGGGGACACCGACGCTCGGCATTGTAGGTACGTGTACACCGGAAACGACAGAGAACCTGATGCTCCTCCTGTGCGATGTGCTGCGCCGTATCTCCAATGTACGCCTCGTTCTGCCCCCGCAGATCGCGGGGGCGCTCACGGAGGAGCAGCTTGCGCACATCGCGGCGGAGGGATCGGAGGCATCCGTGCTCGACCTCGTGGATGAATTGCCATACGATATGCTCGATCTCGTACTTGGTGTGGATGTCGATTTTATGGATGTGTGTCTGGCAGCGACGCACTCCGTGCCGCTTCTTGTGCAGGAAGCGGCCGTGCATGGGCACAGCGCTGTCATGGTTCTTGAACAGCTGGGGCTTGCGCCCATGCGGGATATGGATGCGCTTGCCGATGCGGTCTGCCGCCTGTGCGCAGATCCTGCACGGCTTTCAGAATACCACGGGGCGCTGCATTGGCTGCTATATGACCTCTTTGACGCAGGAGAGATTCTCTTTTCCGTGGAGCGCGCATACGAGCGAGTTTTGGCAGAGGATTGCGGGAGGGACGTGGACGGGCTGAATGTCCGCCTTGCGAATGCTGCCGCGCATAAGGACTGGGCAGCGGTGATTGCGGCGGCACACACGCTCGACGGTATGGATGCACTCACCGTGGAGCAGCGCATGAGTCTTGCGTGGGCGTATTTCTTTTTGGACGCAACGACTCTTGCGGGACGTTGGGCTCTCCTGGCAGAGGGAATTTCGCGTGACCGCGAGGGTGCACGCCTCTATCTCTCTGTTATGGGGACAAATCCACCCGGCACAGAGCTTGAGATCGCTGCGCGTGCGCGTTATGGACTTGATCTAATCGCGGCGGGACTGCCCGCTGTGCCAGATGTCCGCGCGGCACTGTGCAACGCATACATGGTCAAATGTGCACTGCGTGAAGGCTCGGCAGCGGCGGCGGAGTTTATGAGGGTGTGCGCCGAGGAAGCAGATACTCCTGCACAGCGGCGCTTTTATTACAGCGGGGAACTCTTCTGCCTGAATGCAGTTGATCTGCCCGCAGCAGAGGTCTACCGAAAAAGTACCGCCTACGGAACCCTTTTTCCCGATGCTCAGCCGTATACGCACACGGGGCGAAGAAAAAAGGAGAAGATCCGCGTCGGCTATATCTCGGGGGACTTTCGTGCACACGTCATGCAGTATTTTATCTGGCCGTTCCTGGCGGGTTTTGATCCAAATGACTTCGAGGTCTATGCCTATAGCCTCGGAAGGCCCGATCAGTATTCGGAGTTCTTTCAGACACTCGTGACGCGGTGGCGTGA
>ERZ772967.1993-NODE-1993-length-13454-cov-11.781849_pt1 | contig 13454 bp, 10 predicted proteins | sample MGYA00511677_ERZ772967 | MGnify/ENA primary metagenome ERZ772967 (study PRJEB29015, sample SAMEA2737931) | human oral metagenome | biome: human oral; feature: human-associated habitat; material: dental | place: China | collected 2146 ...
GAGCGCGCTTCCCTGACACGGAAGAGGTCACTGGTTCGATCCCAGTATCGCCCACTGCCGGCCCGGAGCGACGGTCCCGTATGCTGCGCGCTTCGCACGCTGTGATCCTCGTAGCGGGCTCTATTCTTCAATGCTCCTCGCCCGCATCCCTTCTTCCCCGACGTCATCGCAAGAGCGGGCGGGGGCGCTCAGCCGCCATCAGCCCAGCAGGCCCAGGCGCGCGAAAGCCTTCGCCAGGCCGTCGGCCTCGACGTCGTCGGTCACCAGGTCCGCGACGCCCTTGACCTCCTGCGAGGCGTTCCCCATGGCCACGCCCACGCCGCAGCGGTCGAGCATGCCGATGTCGATCGCCGCGTCGCCGATAGCCACCGCGTCGGCGAGATCCACGCCGATGTGGGCCAGCAGAAGATCAACTGCGCGGGCCTTCGTGATCCCCTCCACTCCCATGTCGCCGAAGAGCGCGGTGTGCCCCCGCCCGCCCCAAGAACCGTGCGCGAGCATGGGGAAGGCCTCGCGTGCTGCCTCCAGGTCTGCCGTGCTGGAGAGCACATAGCTGATCTTGCTGACGTCGTCGCGGACGAGGTCGTTGGTCTCCACGAGCCCGTGCAGGGCCTCGGCGACGCTCACCGCCTCGATATCGGCCCAGCCCTCACCCGCGGCATAGGCGCGCACGGCCGGCAGGGCAGCCTCGCAGAAGCCGGGGGCGGCGTACAGGCCCGAGGTGGCCTCGAGGTAGAAGGGCAGGCCGCGCCGGGTCAGCCAGCCGATGACGGTCGTGACCTCCATGAGCCCCATGCGCCGGTGAGCCACCACCTCGCCGTCGGACTCGATGTAGGCCCCGTTGGCGCCGATCATTCCGTCCAGGCCGAGTTCGTCGAACCAGCCCGGCATCTCCGCCTTGGAGCGGCCGGTGATCGGGTAGACGCGGTGTCCGGCCGCGCGCGCCCGGCGTACCGCGTCGGCGGCGGAGTCGGGCAGGACACCGGTGTAGGTGACCAGGGTGCCGTCGACGTCGACCAGGACGACCCGTCGGTGTTCCGGCACGGCGACGGGAGAAGAGTCTGCGTGCATGGCGTGCATGGCGTGTATGGCGTGCATGGACTGTCTCCTCGATCTCGGATGCCCTCGAGCTGAGGCCGCCGGACACGAGCCCTTCGGACGGGCGCAGGCCGGGCCGCATGAGTGGCGCCGCTCATCACCGGCAATCTACCTGTACGCGGCATCCGGAATAGGCCCCCGCTCGGCTCATCTAGTCTGCTCTGTATGGCCGACCCCTCGACGTACCGCCCCGCGCCCGGCGAGATCCCCACATCTCCCGGCGTCTACCGGTTCCTCGACGGTGAGGGCCGCGTCATCTACGTCGGCAAGGCCAAGAACCTGCGTTCCCGTCTATCCAACTACTTCCAGGACCCGACCGTCCTTCACCCGCGCACCCGGAGGATGGTGACTACCGCCTGTGCCGTGGAATGGACGGTCGTGAGCACGGAGGTGGAGTCCCTGGCCCTGGAGTACTCCTGGATCAAGGAGTTCCACCCGCGCTTCAACGTCATGTACAAGGACGATAAGTCCTATCCGTACCTGGCCGTGACCATGTCCGAGACCTACCCGCGCGCCCAGGTGGTTCGCGGTGCGCGCAAGCCCGGGACTCGCTACTTCGGCCCCTTCGTGCAGGTGTGGTCCATACGCGAGACGCTCGACCAGCTCCTGCGCGTCTTCCCCATCCGCTCCTGCTCGCCCGGAGTGTTCAAGCGCGCCCGCGCCTCCGGCCGCCCCTGCCTGCTGGGATACATCGACAAGTGCTCCGCGCCCTGTGTTGATCGCATCAGCGAGCCGGACCACCGAGAGCTCGCAGAGGACTTCTGCTCCTTCATGGCCGGGCGCACCGGCCCCTACCTACGCGAGCTCGAGAAGCGCATGCGCTTGGCCGCCAAGAATCTGGAGTTCGAGAAGGCCGCCCGCCTGCGCGATGACGCCGACGCCCTCAGAAAGGTCATCGAGCGCAATGCCGTCGTCCTGCCCGACGCTACCGACGCCGACATCTTCGCCCTGGCGCGCGACGAGCTCACCGCTGCCGTGCAGGTCTTCCATGTACGCGGCGGACGCGTGCGCGGCCAGCGCGGCTGGGTCATCGATCTGGGCGAGGACGCCACCGACGCCGAGCTCGTCGAGCGCCTCCTCCAGCAGGTCTACGGCGATCTGCTCGACCCCTCCGGGACGGGTGCGCCCGCACGCTCGGGCCCCACGACTTCGGTCGGAGTGGGGGACCGCGCCCCTGCTGCACCGCTGACTCGCGCCGAGCCCCGGGACGCTCGGGAGCACCGCTCCGGCGCCGCTGCGGCGACCAGTGTCGATGATGTCGCCCATACCGCCACCACCGCGGTCCCTAGGGAGATTCTCGTTCCCGCCATGCCCGCCCACGCCGGCGCCATGCGCGAGTGGTTGGCCGGCCTGCGCGGTGCGAGGGTCGAACTGCGCGTGCCAGCTCGCGGCGACAAGGCCGCTCTCATGGGCACTGTGCGCAAGAACGCCGAGGAGGCGCTGCGTCTCCACAAGACCCGCCGGGCCGGCGATATCACTCAGCGCTCGGCCGCCTTGGAGGAGCTCGCCGAGGCTCTCGACCTGCCCGAGGCGCCGTTGCGCATCGAGTGCTACGACATCTCCCACACTCAGGGCGCCCACCAGGTCGGCTCCATGGTCGTCTTCGAGGATGGCGCTCCTCGGAAAGCCGACTACCGTCGCTTCATCATCCGCGGCCAGAACGGCGACGGGGCGGCCGACGATACCGCTGCCATGGGCGAGGTCCTCACCCGCCGTTTCAAGCGACTACTGACCGAGCAGGGCACCGAGCCCAAAGACACGGAGGCCGGTCCCATCGGACCCGACGACGACGGAGTCCCCATCGCCTCGGGGCCCATCGATCCCGAGACCGGCCGTGCCAGACGCTTCTCCTACGCTCCCAGTCTTGTCGTCGTCGATGGCGGCCTGCCGCAGGTAGGCGCCGCCCGCGCCGTTCTCGATGAGCTCGGCATCGATGTGCCTCTGGTGGGCCTGGCCAAGCGCCTGGAGGAGGTGTGGGTGCCGGGGGATGAGTTCCCCGTCGTGCTCGCGCGCACCTCGCCCGCCCTCTACCTCCTGCAGTACCTGCGTGATGAATCGCACCGCTTCGCCATCACCCATCACCGCAAGAAGCGCTCGGCGGGCATGACCAGCTCCGTTCTCGACGACGTGCCCGGGCTGGGCCCGGCGCGACAGGCCGCCCTGCTCAAGGAGTTCGGCTCCGTCAAGCGGATCCGCGCAGCCACCGAGAGTGAGATCTCCATGGTCAGGGGCATCGGCCCGGCCCTGGCCGCTACGATTCTCGAACACCTGACGCCGACCCGGGCCCCCGCGGCCCCCGCCGGCAAGCACGACCGGAAGGAACCCGCATGAAGCTCTCCGCACGCAACCAGCTGTCCGGCACCGTCGTTGCGATCGAGAAGGGCGCTGTCAACGGCATTGTCGCCATCGAGGTGGCGCCCGGCCTCGTCATCACCTCCTCCATCACCAATACCTCCATCGAGGAGCTCGGTCTGACCGAGGGCTCGGAGGCCGTCGCGGTCATCAAGGCATCCTCGGTCATGGTGGGCGTGGAGAACTGAGGAGAGTTGAGGAGACTGAGCCGGCCTCATCACTGACGATCGCTCCCAGAGGCCAAGACAAGTGATCTGTCACATAATCGCGCCATGGTGATCCTACGGGTCCTCAACAATAACGTCGTACTGGTCCGCGACGAGATCGGGCGCGAGGCGATCCTCACCGGCCGTGGACTCGGCTTCCAGCGCAGAGCGGGCCAGGATGTGGACGCCTCGCTCATCGCCCGCCGCTACATCCCGGTCGACAACGCCGAGTCCGTCGCCGAGGTGATTGCGGGGATCCCGCTGGAGCGCCTGACGCTCATCGAGCGCGTCTTCCGGCGCGCAGCCCGGGAGCTCGGCACGGGTGTGCCCTCCTCGACCATCGTCGCGGTCGTCGACCATGTCAACCAGGCCATGGAGCGGGTCCGTCAGGGACTGGTCATGGACTACCCCCTGCGGGCCGAGGCGGCCCACCTGCACCCGGAGGAGCTGCGCCTGGCCGAGGCCATGGTCGAGCAGCTGAACGCGGCCCAGGAGGTGCAGCTGCCCGCGGGGGAGGCGGTCGCGCTGGCCCTCCACCTGTTCACCGCCGCCGTCGGGGCGCACTCGACCCGGGAGGCCGCCCGCCAGTCGCGGCTCATCGCCCAGGTCATGGAACTGCTCGCGGGGGCCTACGGCGAGGCCTTCGACGCCGGATCCGTCAACGCGGCCCGTTTCGCCGTCCACCTGCGCTACTTCCTGGTGCGCGCCAGAACCGCCGTGCAGATTCATGACAGCACCGCCTCGCTCGTGACGCGGGCTCTGCGCGCGAGCAACCCCGATGCCTACCGGGTCGCCCTGCGCATCCGGGACCTTCTGGAGCTCCGTCTGGGGATCGATGTCACCGATGACGAGACGGCCTACCTCGCCCTGCACGTCGCCAGACTGGCCTCTGCGTCCGCTGGGCGCCCTCCCGGCGACGCGCAGTAGTGGCGTACGGCACGAAGAGGGCGTCTTGTCGGGAGACCCGACGCTTCCTATTATTAGTCCCGGTCCCACAGAAGGGGCCTACAGGATTGTAACTCGCCAGGGGCAAGACCTGAGACGCTTTTCGCGCGGTAAGCGCGAGAAGGAGTCTCAGGTCTTTTTGTTTCTCAGGGTCCCGGATCAAGGAGGATCGTCATGGCGAAAACGGACTACGCGGCACTGGCGCCGCGCCTGATGGAACAGGTGGGAGGCAAGGCCAACATCTCCTCGATGTCGCACTGCGCCACCCGTATGCGCTTCGTCCTCAAGGATGAGTCCAAGGCCGCGACCGAGGCCATCAAGGAGCTCGAGGGCGTCGTCACCGTGGTCCAGGCGGGCGGCCAGTACCAGGTCGTCATCGGCAACGACGTGCCCATCCTCTACGAGGAGCTCCAGAGCCTGACCGGTGGGATGGGCAGTGCTGATGACGGGCCGAGCGGCAGCATCATGGACCGGTTCGTCAAACTCGTGTCCGCCATCCTCAACCCCATCATCTGGCCACTGGCCGGAGCAGGCCTGATCAAGGCGTTCGTCGCCCTGTTCGAGACGCTGGGCTGGATCAGTCCGGACAGCACGACCTTCACGATCCTGGGCGCGATCGATGATGCAATATTCTACTTCCTGCCCATTGTTCTGGCGATCACCGCCGCCCGTCACTTCAAGGCCAACGAGATCACCTCCGTGGCAGTCGCCGGCGCCCTGGTCTACCCGAGCATCGTCGACCTGGCGAGCGCCGCCCACGTCACCTTCCTGGGCATCCCCGTGATCATGGCCACCTACACGTCCTCTCTGCTGCCGATCATCGTTGCGGTATGGATCCAGGGACACCTCGAGCGGCAGGTCAAGAAGATGCTTCCAAGCGCCATCCGCAATTTCACGGTCCCGATGATCTCCATGCTCGTCATCGTGCCGCTCACGCTCCTGACCTTCGGCCCCCTGACCACCTACGCCTCTCAGGGCCTGTCCAGGGGCATCGTTGCTCTCTTCGACACCGTGCCCTGGCTTGCGGGCGCCATTATGGGAGCCTGTTGGCAGATCTTCGTCATGTTCGGCGTTCACTGGGGATTCGTGCCGATCATGCTCCTGGACCTCGACCAGGTCGGCTACATCGTCATGGCCGGACCGCTCATGCCCGCAGTCCTCGCTCAGGCCGCGGCGACGCTGGGAGTCTTCATCCGCACCCGCGACGCCAGACTCCGGGGCGTGGCCGGTCCCGCCACGGTGTCCGGTTTCGTGGCCGGCATCACCGAGCCCCTCATCTACGGCGTTAACCTCCCGCTGAAGCGTCCGTTCATCTTCGGGTGCATCGGCGGCGCCATCGGCGGGGCCGTCGTCGCGATGGGCGACGTGGCCAGCTCGGCCTTCGTCTTCCCCTCCCTCATCGCCATTCCCGCCTTCCTGCAGCACGGCAGCACCCTGCTGTTTCTCATCGGGACGGCCGCGGCCGTCGTCATCTCCCTGACCCTCACCCTCGTTCTCGGCTTCGCCGAGCCCGCCGAGGCCAAGGCTCAGGAGGCTCCCGGGGCCGCCGAGGACGACACCGTCCCCGCCGAGCCCACGACTGCTGCCTGCGCACCGGCGGTGGGCACCGCCATGCCGCTGGAGAAGGTCGCCGACCCCGTCTTCTCCTCCGGAGCGCTCGGCAACGGCGTCGGCATCCTCCCCTCCGAGGGGCGCATCGTGGCCCCGGTGGCGGGCACCGTCGTCACCGCCATGGACTCCGGCCACGCCTACGGCATCAAAACCGACGACGGCGTCGAGGTCCTCATCCACGTCGGGCTCGATACCGTCAACCTCAAGGGCGAGGGCTTCAGCCCCAGGGTGAGCGCGGGGCAGCGGGTGGATCGCGGGGACCCCCTGGTAGACGTGGACCTGGCCGCGGTACGGGAGGCCGGATACGATCCCACGACCATTCTCGTCGTGACGAACACCGCTTCTCTGACCGCCGTCGTCCCCGTCGTCGACGGCGAGGTCACCACCAGCACCACCGTGATCGAGATCGACCACTGACGGCGCGAGCGTATTCGGACGGGGCCGGACAGAGCCGGACAGAGCCGCAGCACCGCATAGAAAGATGCGCAGAACAAGTACGGAACAAGCGCGGAGCAATACAGAAGAGTCGCGCAGAAGGGATGACACGACCATGACCACCGCCTCCAACACCTCGCCCTCCGCCTTCCCCGACGGCTTCCTGTGGGGCGGAGCCACCGCGGCCAACCAGGTCGAGGGCGCTTTCGACGAGGACGGCAAGGGCCTGAGCGTCCAGGACGTCATGCCCGGGGGCATCGTCAGGCCCCGCACCGACGCCCCCACGCCTGACAACCTCAAGCTCGAGGCCATCGACTTCTACCACCGGTACAAGGAGGACATCGCCCTCTTCGCGGAGATGGGCTTCAAGGTCTTCCGCTTCTCCATCGCCTGGTCGAGGATCTTCCCGCTTGGGGACGAGAATGAACCGAATGAGGAGGGCCTGTCCTTCTACGACCGGGTCCTGGACGAGCTCGAGAAGCACGGCATCGAGCCGCTGGTCACCATCAGCCACTACGAGACCCCGCTCCACCTGGCCCGCACCTACGACGGCTGGGCCGACCGGCGCATGATCGGGTTCTTCGAGCGCTACGCCCGAACCCTCCTCGAGCGCTACGGCAGTCGGGTGAGGTACTGGCTGACCTTCAACGAGATCAACTCCGTCCTCCACGAGCCCTTCATGTCCGGAGGTATTGCCACACCCAGGGAGGAGCTCGACGACCAGGACCTCTACCAGGCGATCCACCACGAGCTCGTCGCGTCCGCGGCCGCCACCCGCATCGCCCACGAGATCGATCCGGATATCCGGGTGGGCTGCATGATCCTCGCCATCCCCTTCTACCCGCTGACCCCCGACCCGAGCGACGTGTGGGCCGCCAAGCAGGCCGAGCGCGACAACTACGCCTTCGGGGACGTCCACGTGCGCGGGGCCTACCCCGGCTACTACCTGCGCAAGCTGGCCGAGAGGGGGGTGGAGCTGGACATCACCGAGGAGGACCGCGAACTGCTGCGCGAGCACACGGTCGACTTCGTCTCCTTCTCCTACTACATGTCCTCGTGCGAGACAGTCACCCAGGAGCGCGAGTCCGGCGGCGGCAATCTCATGGGCGGCGTCGTCAACCCCACCCTCGAGGCCTCGGAATGGGGGTGGGCCATCGACCCGCTGGGTCTGCGCACGATTCTGAACGACTACTGGGACCGCTGGAACAAGCCGCTGTTCATCGTGGAGAACGGCTTGGGCGCGAAGGACGTCCTCGTCCAGGGTCCCGAGGGCCCGACGGTGGAGGACGACTACCGCATCGACTACATGAACGACCACCTCGTCCAGGTCCGCGAGGCCATCGCCGACGGCGTCGATGTGCTCGGCTACACCTCATGGGGCTGCATCGATCTGGTCTCGGCCTCCACCGCCCAGATGTCCAAGCGCTACGGCTTCATCTACGTCGACCGGGACGACGATGGCTCGGGGACCCTGGAACGCTACCGCAAGAAGTCCTTCGGCTGGTACCGCGACCTCATCGCCTCCAACGGGCGCACCCTGGTGGATCACCGGGGCTGACCGCCCTCGGGCCACCCGACTGCGCGCAGTGGGACCGTCCGCCGGGCACCACGAAGGCGACTCAGGCGGAGGGCCGCACCGCTTCTGCAGCGGCCCGCGCGCGGCGGCGGGCGGCGGCGACATCGTCGGCGCCCGCCACCGCCACGCCCAGGCGGCGGCCCGGATGCGCCTCGGGCTTGCCGAACAGCCGGAGGTCGGCGCCCTCAACGTTGAGCGCGGCCTCCACGCCGCTGAAGCTCACTCCCTGGCCCGGAGCGGAGTCAGTGCCGGCCTTGATCGTGGCCGAGGCGCCGGGACAGCGCAGGGAGGCGTCCACGGGCAGGCCCAGCAGGGCTCGGGCGTGCAGCTCGAACTCGCTCAGGCGCTGGCTGGCCAGCGTCACCAGACCCGTGTCGTGGGGCCTGGGGGAGACCTCGGAGAAGAGGACCTCCTCGCCGCAGACGAACAGCTCCACCCCGAACAGCCCCCAGCCGCCCAGAGCGGCCGTGACCTCCCGGGCCACCTCGCGGGCGCGCTCCAGCGCCTTGGGCGGCAGGGCCTGGGGCTGCCAGGATTCCACGTAGTCCCCGTCCACCTGCCTGTGCCCGATCGGCTCGCAGTAACTCGTCACCGTCCCGCCGTCGAGCGGATCGCGCGAGCGCACGGTGAGCAGGGTGATCTCCGTGTCGAAATCGACGACCCCCTCGACGATGACCCGCCCGTGGTCCACCCGGCCGTCATCGGCCGCATGGCGCCAGGCCTCGGCAAGGTCCTGCGGGCCGCGCGCCACGGACTGGCCATGGCCGGAGGAGGACATGACAGGTTTGACCACGCAGGGGAAGCCCACTTCCCCCGCCGCCCGCGTGAGCTCCTCCGGGCTGGAGGCGAAGGCGTAGGGACTGGTGGCCAGCCCCAGCTCCTCGGCGGCCAGGCGCCGGATCCCCTCCCGGTTCATCGTGAGCCGGGCGGCCCTGGCGGTGGGGACCACGCGGACCCGTCCCTCCTCCTCCAGGGCAACCAGGGCGTCGGTCGCCAGCGCCTCGATCTCGGGGACCACGATGCTCGCCCCGCTGGAGATGATCGCCGCGGTGAGCGCCTGCGGATCGCCCATGTCGACCGTGAGGGCGTTGTGAGCCACCTGCTGGGCCGGGGCGCCCTCATAGCGGTCGATCGCCGTGACCTCAACGCCCAGGCGGGTCAGGGCGATCGCCACCTCCTTGCCGATCTCCCCGGACCCCAGCAGTGCCACCTTGGTGGCGCTCGAGGTCCAGGGCGTCCCGATGACAGGCGGGGCGGGGTCATAAGCGGTGGTCATCAGCACCTCCGGAGGCGGGCGGCGGCAACAGGTCATCGATAACGCTACCCACGAGGCGCCGCGATCGTCCCCCTGAGGCATGCCATGCTTGGCACATGAACACCCGCCGCTCGAAACCCGCCGCGAAGTCAGCTCGTGACCCGGCGAAAGGCCGCGACCCCCTGCGCGATACCGTCCCACCCTTCATTCCCGCGATCGATGACGCGGCTCCGCCGATCCCTCCGGCGCAGCGCCCCGAGGTCCTCATTGTGACGGGCCTGTCGGGGGCGGGACGCTCCCGTGCCGCTAACGCGCTGGAAGACCTGGACTGGTACGTCATTGATAACCTTCCTCCCCAGTTACTGCCCGCCATGGCGGGAATGATGACGACGGTCGGGGCGGGCGTGCACCGCCTCGCAGCAGTGGTCGACGTGCGCAGCCGCGAGTTCTTCGCCTCATTCATGCAGTACCTCGGCGAGTTGCGCGAGTCCGGGGTGACGCTGCGCCTGATCTTCCTGGACGCCTCCGACTCGGCTCTCATACGGCGCTTCGAGTCCTCCCGGCGGCCGCACCCGCTGCAGGGCACGGGCTCGATCCTGGACGGCATCGAGCACGAGCGCACCCTCCTGGCCGGTTTGAAGGCCCAGGCCGACAATGTCATCGACACCACCGACTACTCAGTCCATGATCTGGCGCGGCGGGTGCGCGAACTGGTCGCCACCGAATCCGAGCTGGCTCTGCAGGTGACGGTGATGTCCTTCGGCTTCAAATACGGCTTGCCCTTGGACGCCGATCATGTCTTGGACGTGCGTTTCATACCCAACCCCTACTGGGTCACAGAGCTTCGCCACCTCACCGGACGCGACGAGCCCGTGGCTGAATATGTTTTCCGCCAGGATGGCGCGGCCGAGTTCGTCGACGGCTATGCCGCTCTGCTGGCCCCCGCCCTGCCCGCCTACATCGAAGAGCTCAAGCCGAACGTGACCATCGCGGTGGGATGCACCGGCGGCAAGCACCGCTCGGTGGCCTCGGCCGAACGGATCTCGGCCCGCCTGCGCGCCAATGGTTTCAAGGTCTCCACCCAGCACCGTGATCTGGGAAGGGAGTGAGGATCCATGAATGCGCACTCAACGCTCGACTCCACCGGTTGGCCTCGTCGCGGTGAGGACGGACCGGCGGTTGTGGCGCTCGGTGGGGGGCACGGCCTATCCGCCACCCTGCGGGCGCTGCGCCATGTCACCCATCAGCTCACTGCCGTGGTCACCGTGGCCGACGACGGCGGGTCCTCCGGACGCCTGCGGCGGGAGTTCGACTGCCTGCCGCCCGGGGACCTGCGCATGGCCCTGGCCGCGCTGACCGATGACTCCGAGTGGGGCCTGACGTGGCGCGACGTGCTCCAGCATCGCTTCGCGGGCGAGGGGGAACTCGACAATCACGCTCTGGGCAACCTGCTCATCCTCGCGCTATGGCAGCTGCTTGGAGACGAGGTCGAGGGCCTGGACTGGGTGGGGCGGCTCCTGGCCATACACGGTCGCGTGATTCCCATGAGCGCCTCACCACTGGTGATCGAGGCGGACCTCGTCGATGGCGCCCATCGGAAGCGGGTCCGCGGTCAGGTGGCAGTAGCCACTGAGCGCGGTCAGATGACGAATGTGGGCATCGTCCCCACTGATGCGGACGCCCACCCTGAGGCGCTGCGAGCCATTGGCGAGGCCGACTGGGTGGTCCTGGGGCCCGGCTCCTGGTACACCTCGGTCCTGCCCCACCTGATTCTCCCCTCCATGCGGCGGGCACTGGAGAGCACGACGGCCCTGAAGGCCGTCGTGCTCAATCTGTCTGCGCAGCACGGGGAGACAGACGGCATGACGTGCGCGGACCACCTGCGCGTTCTGAATGAGTACGCGCCGGACCTGCGACTGAACGTCGTCATCGCCGATCCAAGCGTTGTGGAGGACACCGATGACTTGGAGTCCGTTGCAGCACGACTCGGCGCCACTGTCGTCCTGCGTCAGGTGCGCACGGGTGAGACCCTGTGCAACCATGACCCTTTGCGCTTGGCCGCTGCCTTCCGCGACGCTTTCGACGGCGTGATGGGTGACGTTGCCTGGACCACGACGGACTGACTGTCCGTCTTCACTGACTGAGGAGGTTCCCGCCATGTCACTGACAGTGGCCGTCAAGGATGAGCTCGCGCACGTCGACGCTCAGAACGCCGCCCAGCGGCGCGCGGAGGTCGCCTCCATGCTCCGCTTCTCCGGCGGACTGCACATCGTCTCGGGCAAGATCGTTGTCGAGGCCGAGCTCGATCACGGGGGAGCGGTGCGACGGCTCCACCGCGAGTTGCGCGACCTGTTCTCCATGGAGCCGGAGGTCATCGTGGTTCAATCCGGCTCGCTGCACCGGGGCAACCACTACGTGCTGCGCGTGACCGATCGCGGCAAGGACCTGGCTCGTCTGACCGGACTCGTCGATGGCCGAGGACGGCCGGTGCGCGGGATGCCGGTCGCCGTCGTTCAAGGCGGACGCAACGCCTCGGCCGCCGCCTGGCGCGGGGCCTTCCTGGCCCGCGGCTCATTGACGGAGCCCGGACGCTCCTCCTCCTTGGAGGTCACCTGTCCCGGAAGCGAGGCCGCGCTGGCGCTGGTCGGTGCGGCCCGCCGCTTCGACATCGCCGCCAAGGCCCGCGAGGTGCGCGGAGCCGACAGGGTCGTCGTGCGTGACGGCGAGGCCATCGGCGTCCTGCTGCAGCGCATGGGAGCCGTGGAGGCCTTCGCATCCTGGGGAGAGCGCCGCTCCCGCCGGGAGACTCGTGGGACCGCCAATCGACTGGCCAACTTCGACGATGCCAACCTGCGGCGCTCCGCCCGCGCTGCCGTCGCCTCAGGCGCCCGGGTGGAGCGGGCCTTCGAGATTCTGGGCGAGGAGGTTCCCGAGCACCTGGTTCAGGCCGGACGACTGCGGATGGAGCACAAGCAGGCGAGCCTGGAGGAGCTGGGGCAGCTCTCCGATCCCCAGCTGACCAAGGATGCCGTCGCGGGCCGCATACGACGTCTGCTCGCCATGGCGGACAAGCGCGCTCGAGAGCTGGGCGTGCCCGACACGGAATCCGTGCTCACCCAGGACATGCTCGATATGTGAGGCTCGGGACTGGGAGATCCGGTTGACGGTCCGTGACAGGAACGGCCGACACCGGCATTGGCGAATGACGCCGCCCTCAGATCTCCCGGCCCACTGGGACATCGGTCCCGCTTCTGACTGTCAAACGTATGTCATCTCACATATGTGGTGATTCCCGCCGGTTATCTGTTCGCCCATGGCGTGGCCGATGCTCACATGAGGTGAGTCGTGACCGCTACACTCCACAGTGCCGGAGCGCAGAGGCTCAGCCGCCGCGGTCCGGGGCACACTCCGGTGTGCGAAGACACGAACAGCGTGCGCCGTACCGGCGTACTAGGAGGACCCAAAGTGACCACCCGCGTTGGTATCAACGGCTTCGGTCGTATCGGCCGCAACTTCTTCCGCGCTGCCCTCGAGCAGAAGGCGGACCTCGAGGTCGTAGCGGTCAACGACCTGACGGACAACAAGACTCTTGCACACCTGCTCAAGTACGACTCGATCCTCGGCCGTTTCAGTGGTGAGGTCTCCTACGATGACGATGGCATCACCGTCAACGGCAAGCACATCAAGGTGTTGGCCCAGCGCAACCCCGCCGACCTGCCCTGGGGCGACCTGGGCGTCGAGGTCGTCGTGGAGTCCACCGGCTTCTTCACCGACGGCGAGAAGGCCAAGGCCCACCTTGACGGCGGCGCCAAGAAGGTCGTCATCTCCGCTCCCGCCAAGAACGTCGATGGCACCTTCGTCATGGGCGTCAACGAGGGCGACTACGACAACGCCGCGATGAACATCGTGTCCAACGCCTCCTGCACCACCAACTGCCTCGCCCCCCTGGCCAAGGTCCTCCACGAGAACTTCGGCA
>ERZ772967.1995-NODE-1995-length-13449-cov-9.684859_pt1 | contig 13449 bp, 12 predicted proteins | sample MGYA00511677_ERZ772967 | MGnify/ENA primary metagenome ERZ772967 (study PRJEB29015, sample SAMEA2737931) | human oral metagenome | biome: human oral; feature: human-associated habitat; material: dental | place: China | collected 2146 ...
CGTAGAGGTCGGAGTCCATCACCTTGCGCGGGGGGGCGTCGTTCCTGCTCTCGCTGTCGTCGTCGCCGAGGTCGAATCCTGCGCCGTAGTTTGGCGAGAATCCGGTGATGATGGGGATGCCGCAGTTCGGGCAGGCGTTGGCGGAGGAGGGGACGAATTTGCTGCATTTGGGACAGAACATGATAGCCTCGCTTTCTATTTACGCACGGAGAAGCCGCACTACGCCCACGAGCGACAGCACGGCGCAGAGCACCCAGAGCGCGATAAAGGCCGTGTCGCCCGCCGTGCTGATGGTGAGGATCTCGTCGATGATGATGTCGCCGAGATCATCTCCGCCGAGCAGGGCGAGCCTGCCGAAGATGTGGGCGGTATGCGCGGTGGCGATGATATTCGGCAGGAGTGCGGCGTAGACGATGCCTGCCTCCCATTTCGCCCGCCCGAGGGTATGCAGCCGGCGCAGAACGAGCGGCAGGGTGGCGAGCGGGTAGACCGTACCGCCGATGAAGAGGGCGAAGAAGTCCGCGCCGGCGGGAACGAGATGAAGTGCGTCGAGGATGGTGACGAGCGGGTAGAGGACGGTCTGACCGGCGGTGGGGACGATGATGCCTGCAGCGGCGAGGACGATCAGGCTGCGCAGGACAAACGGTCTGCGTGCAATCGTCCCCGTACTGCTGAGAAAAGCCGCGCGGACGGAGGGAATCGCCTCCTCGATAGGCGGCTCTCCGTAGCGATTCGCGACGGGCATCCCTTTTTTCAGAAAGATCCATCCGCCGTAGACGGACAGGATCACGAAGGAGACGAGGCAAAGGGCGGCATAGAGCAATACGAGTGTGCCAAAGATAAAGCCCATCTCGTCAGGGCTGTCAAACACGGTGAGGTCGGGGATGCGGTTCATTCCCTCGATCAGTGCGCCAAGGAACGCGAGGAAGAGGATGGGCAGGCCGAGGGCGACAAGGCTCACGAGGATCAGGGGGAACGCGAGCCAGCCGCCGCGGCCGATGTCGTGCAGTCGCCGCACGGTGGCGGGGATGGCGAGGGGCGGCAGGAGAATGGCGGCGAGGAGGAAGATGAGGGCAAGCCCTGCGATCAGGAGAATCCAGAACGCGGCACTTTCCTCACGAAAGAATGCTGTCGCTGTGAAGTAGGTCAGCGGCAGGAGGGTGGAGACGGCGGCAAAGGTCAGGAGCGATGCGCCGCCGCAGAGTGCTCCAATCGTCAGTGCATAGTCGCGGCGCGTCAACCTGCCATGCATTGTAAATATTGCATAATTCATGACGGTGCACCTCAGTCACGGGGTTCAGAGGGCGGCTGGATATCCGTTGGCATGTCTTTGTATGCCCCGCGTGCATACGGATTTGCGGGTTCCGGGGCGGCGCAGACAGCACCGAGCGGATCTGCTCCATAGGCGTTGTCGCCCTCCGTGCCATGCTTGCAGAGGAGGTAGAGGAGCAGCCCGAGGCTGACGAACGGGATGAAGGCGAGCAGAATGAAGTAGCCCGAGAGCCCTACGTCATGCAGGCGGCGGATCATAAGCATATAGCTTGATACGGTGATGGGAATACTGAGCAGTGTGCAGAGACCGTAGATCCCCATAATCGTCTCCTCATTCGGTCGCATCGCTCCGTCTGCGTAGATGACGAGGAGGACGCCCGTGAGGATGTAGAGCGGTCCCTTTTTGTCCGGCGTCTTTTGGAACCCGTAGATGTGCCCGCGGTTGCGGTACGTATGCAGATGCGCCGAAAAGACGACGTCGATGCCGAGCTCATCAAAGACGGGCATCCACACGCGCCCGTTGTCGTCATCAATGCCCTCCGTCCGTTCCGGGCGCCCATGAATGCGGTACTGCAAAACGTCTTTGTGCATCAGGACAATATTCCACTTCTTGCGGTGCGCCCTCATATCGCGGCGGACCCATTCCAGCTGCTCGGCAACGAGCCCGTCCTTGAACGCACCGATCTCCCTCTGCTGCGTGCAGAGTGCGATGTAGTGCACATCGCCGTAGTCAAAGGAGTAATAATAGCGGTCGAACTCCGTGCTCGCGTTCGGCGGGGTTGCAAAATAGTGAAGATACGCCTCCGGCAGACGCTCCTTCCAGTTGAGATCGTAGGTCTCGTGATTCCCCATCAGCGGGGCCATCGGGATCACACGCTGCATCTCCTCGACGCCGCCGAAGAAGTCGGTCCACTGCAGGCGATCCTCGCCGTTGTCCACGAGGTCCCCCATGCAGGCAAAGAGCGCCGCATCCGTATTGCGCGCCCATGCAAGATGCGCCATCTCCTTCCAGTCTGCATAGTTGTCGCTGGACTGTGTATCGGGGAAAATCAGCATCTTATACGTCTCATCCGCCGCAGGCGCGCAGAGGGTCTGCCAATCCGTCGCCGCATCCTCCGATGTAATGCGGTACTGATAGTGTGTGCCCGGGGTCAGATGATTGACCTCGGCGCGGTACTGATAGACCTCGATCTCGTCATCAATAAAGCGATCATTCGACGCAGGGAAATGGTGTACATTTGTCTCGTCCGCCCCCTGCACGCGCAGTTCGACGGTCAGATCCTCCTCCGCAGGCGAGGTAAGCTCCCACATCAGCATGCGCGTGCGCGAGGGGTCCTGCGTCACGATCTGGCGCAGGCGTTCCGTATAGAGCACACCGGGGAACTGCCGCGTCGCGTTTTCCTGGAGCCGTCGGAATGCGCCGATCTGCAAGAGCGCTGCGCCGCCCGCGGCGAGCACGCCGGCAGCCGCAGCCGCTTTGATAAAGGTACGGCGTTTCATACCGCTCTGGTTCTGGTTTTCGTCTTCCATAGATGCCCCTTTCTCAATTGCATTTGTGGTTCATCATAAACCTTCGGGGTTGCTCAAAATCAAGTATTTCATTCTTATATTATAGCGCAAAGAATCTGAAATGGACATGATAGAGGCCAATTTTTCTTCCGCGCTGCGTCCCTGCACCGATCGAATCCGTACGATTGACATTCCAGTCTTGTCGATATATGATAAGAATGTTGAGTTACGTCTTTCATGCAGCCAGGAGGAAGCAAATGATCGAACGCTATACGCGGCCGGAGATGGGGCATCTCTGGTCGATCCAGAACGAGTGGCAGACCATCCTGAACGTGGAGATCGCCGCGTGCGAGGCGATGGCAGAGCTCGGGGAGATCCCCGCCGCAGCCGTCGAGAATATCAAGAAAAACGCAAAGTTCGATGTTGCTCGCATCAACGAGATCGAAAAAGTCACCGATCATGATATCATCGCCTTCCTCACGAATCTCGAGGAGAACGTCGGCGAGGACTCAAAATACATCCACAAGGGCCTCACCTCAAGCGATGTCAAGGACACGGCATACTGCATCATGATGCGCGATGCCGCCGCGATCATTCTCGATGATCTGCGCGCATTCCGTACGGTGCTGCGCCGCCGCGCAGATGAGTTCCGTCATACGCCGTGCATCGGACGTACGCACGGCATCCATGCAGAGCCCATGACCTTTGGGCTGAAGATGCTCCTCTGGAGCGCGGAGATTGAGCGCGACATCGAGCGCCTCACGCACGCGCAGGAGACCGTTTCTGTCGGCAAGCTCTCGGGCGCCGTCGGCACCTACTCCAACATCGACCCGCGCATTGAGGAGCTCACGTGCAAACGGCTCGGGCTGACCCCCGTCCGTCTCGCGACGCAGGTCATCCAGCGCGACCGCCACGCCGAGTTCGTCACGACGCTCGCCATCATTGCGGGCACAATGGAGAAGATTGCGACCGAGATCCGCAACCTCCAGCGCACGGACATCCGCGAGGCAGAGGAGTTCTTCAAGGCGGGACAAAAGGGCTCGTCCGCCATGCCGCACAAGCGCAACCCGATCAACTGCGAGCGCGTCTCGGGCATGGCACGCCTCGTCCGCGGCAACGCCGTCGCGGCACTCGAGGACATGACGCTCTGGCACGAGCGCGACATCTCGCACTCCTCCGTCGAGCGCGTCATCCTGCCCGACGCGACGATCAACGTCGACTACTGCCTGCACAAGCTGACCGGCATCGTGGACAAACTCCTCGTCTACCCCGATGCCATGCTGCACAACATGAACCGCACAGGCGGCCTCATTTACAGCCAGCGCATCCTCACAGCGCTCGTCAACAAGGGCATCCTGCGGCAGACAGCATATGTCTGGGTGCAGCGCAACGCCATGAAGCGATGGCTCGAGAAAGAGGATTTCCGCACGAACGTCGAAAAGGACGCGGACATCTCCGCACACCTCACGAAGGAAGAAATCGACGCCTGCTTTGACTACACCTATTTCCTGCGCCATGTGGATTCCATCTTTGCGCGCTTTGATCTCTAAGGGAAAGAAATAAGGGGGACTCTATCATGTCAACCATCGTTATTACCGGAACGCAGTGGGGCGACGAGGGCAAAGGGAAGATCGTCGACTACCTCGCGAGCCAGGCGGACACGGTCGTCCGCTATCAGGGCGGCTGCAACGCCGGGCATACCGTTGTCGCTGCGGGCGAGGAGTATAAGCTGCGCCTCCTGCCGTCGGGCATCCTCTACAAGGGCACGCACAACATCATCGCGAACGGCGTCGCCTTTGATCCCAAGGTCTGCCTGCAGGAGATGGACGCCATGGCGGCGCGCGGCATCGACACCTCGAACATCCGCATCTCCGACCGTGCACATGTAGTCATGCCCTACCACCGCTTGATGGACGGCATTGGCGATGCGGCGCGCGGCGCGGACAAGATCGGCACAACGGGGCATGGCATCGGCCCCTGCTACATGGACCGCGACAACCGCATCGGCATCCGCGTCTGCGATCTCATGGACGGCGAGGAATTTGCGAAAAAGCTCAAGAAAAACCTTGAGAGCAAGAACAAAGAACTCGTCTCCGTCTACGACCATGCGCCGCTCGTCTACGAAGAGGTCCTGCAGGAGTATCAGGGCTACGCCGCGCGTCTGCGCCCGCTCGTCACCGATACCATTCCTCTCGTCAATGAGGAGATCGCCGCGGGACGCAAGGTGCTCTTTGAGGGTGCACAGGCGACCATGCTCGATATTGACTACGGCACCTATCCCTACGTCACTGCATCGCACCCCATCTCGGGCGGCGTCACCATTGGTGCGGGCGTCGCACCGAAAAAGATCGACAAGGTCATCGGCGTGGTAAAGGCCTACTGCACGCGCGTCGGCGAGGGTCCCTTCCCCACCGAGCAGCTGAACGCGATCGGTGAGAAGATGCGAGAGGCAGGCCATGAATTCGGCACCGTCACAGGGCGTCCGCGCCGCACGGGCTGGCTCGACGCCGTTGTTGTCCGCCATGCGGGCCTCCTCTCCGGCATCGACTATATGGCCGTCACGCGCCTCGACATTCTCGACGACTTCGATGAGATCAAGATCTGCACGGGCTACAAACACAAGGGCGAGCTCCTCAAGGGCGTTCCCGCGAGCCTCAACGTCCTCGCAGAGGTCGAACCGGTCTACGAGACCTTCCCGGGCTGGAAGACAGATACCTCCGGCATCCGCACCTACGACGCGCTCCCCGCCGGCGCGCGGAAATATCTGGAGCGCATGGCCGAGGTCACGGGCATCGCGCTCGGCATCGTCTCTGTCGGCCCCTCGCGCGAACAGACCATTGTTCTCGTCAAGGATCTTTTCTAAGAACGCCGCATAAAAGTACGGCACACTGTGAGCAAATCACACAGTGTGCCGTTTTTCGTTTCTGTTCTACTCCGCCACCGTGAATCCCGCCGCGCGGAAAAACTGCCGATAGGCCTCCGCCTTCTTCTCGAGCTTCATCGGATAGGCGCGTGAGGTGGACGGCAGACGCGTGACGAGGAGCTCACGACCGCCGCAGCGTGCGGGAACAGTCTCGCCCGTCTTGACATCCTTGCCCTTCTTCTCCGCCGTGAGCAGATCAAAGAGGATCTCCGTCGCCTTGCCGCCCGTCGTGCAGATGCGGCGGCACTGTGGGATCTGTGCCAGAATCTCGGGCAGCTCCACCGTCTCCACGACCTTCAGATAGGCGTCGGACGCATTGCCGTGCGTGCGGATGGCGCGCCGCACGCCGGGACATGAGCCGATGCCGCGCTCCGTGAGAAACGCCTTGATGCGCTCCGCATCAAAAGCCTTCTCCCCCGGCACCTGAAAATATGCCGCATCACCGAAGAATACGAGCCCATAGACGCGCCACATATCGTTCTGAAAGTTCGGGTAGTGGAATGCCATCGCCCGCTTTTCCTTTGCCGGCGGAAAGCTCCCCATCATCAGCACTGTCGCCTGCGGCGGCAGAAACGGAGGGAACGGGCGCAGCTCTATCGTTTCATCGGTCATAGTATCCCCCTGGATGTACGTCAGTATCGCAAAGAGCGGGGCTTATAAAATGCCGTCCATATGCACGCATTTCAGATCCCTTTCTCGCAGAATAAAATATGTTTTTATCTTACACCTTTTCCGTTCGTATTGCACGAAAAAACTGCCGCCCGATGCTGCTCAGCATCGGGCGGCAGTTCCTGATGTACGGCCTTCCCGCAGTCTCCCTACTTTTCCCTGCTTTTTCCCTATCGTCAGACCTGGAACTGTTTCGTTGCCTGCTGCAGTTCCTGTGCGATTTCAGACAGCGTGCGTGTTGCAGATGCGATCTCGGACATGGAGGCGGCCTGTTCCTCTGCGACGGCCGAGATGTTGGTCACTTCTTCCTGCATCTTCGTATCCGCATCGCTCGAGCCGCTGCTCAGATCCGCGATGGAGCCGACGGCGCGCTGGTTGGTCTGCTGCACCGACTGTGCAATCTGCGCGATATGATCGATCCGCCCCGAGAGCTGCTCAATGAGGGAAGAGATCGCCGTGAATTTCTCGCCGGAACGGTGAATCTCCTCGACACTCTCTTCGACATTGGTCGTCTGCTCTTCCATCGCACGGAACGTCTTGTCCATCTGGACAGCATTTTCATTGAGCAGCCCGGAAATCTTCGACGTTGCGTCCTTCGACTGCTCGGCGAGCTTGCGTACCTCGTCTGCGACGACAGAGAATCCCTTGCCGTGCTCGCCGGCGCGCGCTGCCTCGATCGCCGCGTTGAGCGCCAGGAGGTTCGTCTGCTCGGAGATGCCCGTGATCATCTCGACGATGGTCGAGACCTGATGCGCGCTCTCCTGGAGTGCCTTCACGGTTTCCGTAACGGCAATCGCACCGTCTTTCAGCGTGTTCATCTTGTTGATCGTATGGTTGAGGATCGTCTGTCCGTCGTGCGTTTCCACTTCGGTCGATTTCGCGGAGGAAACGATCTCGCCGATGACCTCGGCCACCTCGCTGATGCTGGACGAGGCCTCCTTCATCAAACCTGCGGCCGAAGAGATCGTCTCGCTCTGAGCCGTCGAGGTCTCTGCGATCTGTTCGACCGACTTTGCAGCGTGTTCAGACGCCTGTGCTGCCTCTTTGGTGTTCTCCGTCAGATCGGCGGCAGATGCGGCGACTTTCCCTGCCGTATCACTTACCTGCCGAATGAGCTTGCGCAGGTTCTCCGTCATATTGCAGAAGGCGTTGTGGAGTGTCCCAATCTCATCCGTACGGTCAAGCGTCTGCGGCATGCTGCGCAGATCGCCGCGCGCAACATTCGAGGCAAACTCCGCGAGGTTCTCAACCGGAATGGAGATGAGACGCGCGATATAGAAGAGAATTGCCGCGAGCAGAACGAATGCCGCAATCGTAATGCCCACCATGATGCCGAGGAGCTCCGTCGAGGAGGCAAACACCTCCGCCTGCGGTACACGCAGAACAAGTACCCATCCAGACTCGCCAACCGGCACCGCAGCGTAGAAGTTGTCCGAGCTGTTCGGGCTCGATGTAAATACGGGCTTTCCGGCGAGGAATGTCGATGCCAGCGCCTTCAGATCGGGATCATCCACCGAGGAGATGCTGTCGTCCAGGGAATACTTCTCATGATAGATGAAGTTGCCTTCCTTTGTGATGAGGAATGCCTTCCCTGTCTCATAGATCTTTGCCTTCGAGAGCATGTCTTCAACAATATTGAGGTTCAGGTCGCAGCCGGCGACACCGACGATGTTCCCGCCGCTGCGGATGGCAGAACTGAAGCTGACGACCGGCGTGCCGTTTGCTGCTTTGTAGACAGCGGACTGGCAGACCTTCGTCGATCCGACCGCCTCTTTGTACCAACCGCGCGAGGTTGCATCAAAATCGCTCGGGATGTCAAATCCTGCGCCGTCAATGAAGGGCCGGTCGGGGAAACCGACAAAGAAGTCGGACGTACTGGTCGCGAACTCGCGCGCATCAATTGTCATCTCTTCGTAAGATGCGTTCTCCGTCCCCCACAGCCGTGTCACTGTCTCAAGCATACGGGATTTCGCCTGAAGCGACGTATTGATATTGGCGGAATACACCTGAGCCATCTGAAGCATCTCACGGGATGCAACATCCTGGATGCTCCCCGACGCCTTCCAATAAATCGTTCCCAGCAGTATGAGGAAAACGAAAATCAGAGGCACGCCCACAAGCATCATAATCTTTGCGCGTAAATTCATTTTAACGCCCGTCCTTCCTTGTGAACCTAAAATTAATTAAAGCCAGTCCTTTTTTCATCTATTTTACATATTTTATTCTTGATTGTCTACCTATATACTTTATTTTTTTATCTTTAAGCCTATTTCACCATACAATCCGCCCATTCCTTCTCGCGAAATCCCACAAGTACGTGGTCGCCTGCAATGAGCAGCGGACGCTTCACCAGCATCCCATCCGACGCCAGCACCGCATACTGCTCCTCCTCCGTCATCGCGGGCAGCTTGTCCTTGAGTCCGAGCTCGCGGTAGAGCATGCCGCTCGTGTTGAAGAAGCGCTTCAGCGGGAGGCCGCTCTGTGCGTGCCATGTGCGCAGTTCCTCTGCCGTCGGATGATCGCTTTTGATATCGCGCATCGGTGCACTGCAGCCGTGTGCGCGCAGAAATTTCTCCGCCTTCTGGCACGTTGAACACTTCGGATAGCCGATAAAAAGGATCTTCTTCTTTGCCATTTTTATCCCTCCCTAAATATTTTATCGTTGATAATTTCTAGGACTTTACTCCCTTATTATGATTTTCCTAAAAATTTTTCAATCTTTTTCTTTTTGATCTATTGACTTTTTGACTTTTTGCTGTATAATGACAATCAGAAGGCGGTTAACCCCCCTTCCACAATAAAAGAATATCATCAGCGGGACGGACTCCAAACGCCGAACCCGCCCAGAAAATCTCAAGGAGTTGATGAACATGTTTGGATTGGTACCTTTTGCCGGACGGCACGGGCTCTCTCAGCGCGATAATGCAAATCCGTTCGCTCTCTTTGATGCGATGCGCGACAGTTTCTTCCGCGACGGCTTCCCCGCCGCGAACTGGGGCGCCGACTCGTTCAAGGTAGATGTGAAGGATGCAGACGATCACTATGAACTGACCGCGGATCTCCCCGGCATGACAAAGGAAGATATCTCTCTCCACTACGAGAACGGCTATCTCACGATTGCCGCTGCCCGCAGTGAGTCGAAGGACGAGAAGGACGACGCGGGCAACTACATCCGCCGCGAGCGTCACACAGGCGAGGTCAGCCGCTCGTTTTACATTGACGGCATCGACGACGCGAACATCCATGCGGAGTTCAAGGACGGCGTGCTGCAGGTAAACCTGCCGAAGGCAGCAGAGGAACCTGCGCGCAAGCAGATCGAGATCCACTGAGTACGGTATCCCCCCACATACAGACGGCATACGCAAAAAGCGGAACTGCCGCGGAAGAAATGTCTTCTGCGGCAGTTCCGCTTTTGTATGCGTATAATGCAGGATTTTTACTTCAGCATGTGAATCACATTGCCGAGGATAATGCCGACCGCGCCGAAGTCCGCATCGCTGAATGTGGTGTTGGCAAAGCCGAGGTTGCCGAGCACCGGCATGAGGAAGACGGGCAGGAACGTGATGAGGAGGCCCTGTGCAAACGCACCCGCGATACAGCCGCGCAGGCCGCCTGTTGCATTGCCGAAGACGCCTGCCGTCGCGCCGCAGAAGAAGTGCGGCACAACGCCCGGCAAGATGATCGGCAGGCCCGGGAACGACTTATCCGCAAGCAGGAGCACCGCCATCCCTACGATGCCGCCGGCAAAACTCGAGAGGAAACCAATGAGGACGGCATTCGGCGCGTAGGGATAGACAACGGGGCAGTCGATCGCCGGCTTGGCATTCGGCACAAGCGTCGTTGCAATGCCCGTAAACGCGGGCACGATCTCCGCGAGGATGAGGCGGACACCGGCGAGGATGACGTAGACGCCGCCCGCGAAGGTAATCGCCTGGATCAGCGAGAACACGAGGAAGTTCTGCCCGCCGCTCAGCTCTGTCTCCACATACTGCGGACCGCAGGCGAGGGCGACGATGAGGAAGAGGACGAGCATGACGAGCGAGACGGCGAGCGAGGAGTCGCGCAGGAACGCGAGGCTCTGCGGAAAATTGATGTCCTCCGTCGTCTTTTCCCGGTTGCCGACGAGCGAGCCGACCCATGCCGAGAGCACGTAGCCGAGCGTGCTGAAATGACCGAAGGCAACATCGTCGCTGCCCGTGATCTTCTTCATCGTCGGATGTGCAATCGCCGGGAAGAGCGCCATGACAAAGCCGAGCAGAACCGCGCCGACGGCAACGAGCGTCGTGCCCTGCAGTCCGCCGACGGTGAGGATAATGCCGATCATGCACGCCATATAGAGCGTGTGATGGCCCGTGAGAAAGATGAATTTCAGCGGCGTAAAGCGCGCAATGAGGATGTTCGCCACCATGCCGAACGCCATGATGAGCGCTGTCTGCGTGCCGTACTCCTTCAGCGCCATACCGACGATCGCCTCGTTGTGCGGAACAACGCCGTTGATGCCGAAGCCGAACTGGAACATCATGCCGAAATGCGTGAGCGCGCCGACGGCGAGACCTGCGCCGCCGCCAAGGATCAGAACGCCCATAATGGTCTTGATGGAGCCCTTCAGGATATCGGAGAGGCCCTTTTTCTGCGCGATGAGTCCGATCATCGAAACGAGACCGATCAGCACCGCGGGTACGCTTAGAATATCAAGCATAAAACTCAGCATGATCGTTCCTCCTATCCCTTCACCTTTGCGACGGCGGCAGCGATCTTCTCAGTCAGCTCCTTCTTGTCAATCATATTATTGAGGGAAACGACCTCGCCGCCGAGACCTGTGAGCTGCGTGGCGATATCGCGCGTTCCCACGTAGATGTCCGCCTTCACGCCCCCGGCCGAAGCGAGATCGCAGTGCGACACCTCGGCCTCCGCGCCGATTTCCTGCAGTGCCTTCTTGATGTTCATCTCGATCATGAAGCTGCTGCCGAGACCGTTGCCGCAGCAAACCAAAATCTTCATTATGATACCCCCTCTTGATATTCTTCAAACAGCGCCTGCGCACTCTCCTCGGTCTGCGCCTCCATCAGCCGCTGGGCCATGCCCTCCGTCATCAAGAACCCGGAGAGGTCTTCGAGCATCGCCACATGGCTCTTTGCGTCGGGTGTCGCGAGCGTGATGACGAGGCGCACCGGATCGTTGTGTGCGCTGCCGAACGCGACGGGCTCCCGCAGAGTCAGGATGGTCAGGCCCACGGCCTCCGCGCCGTCCTCGGGGCGTGCATGCGAGAGCATAATGCCGGGCGCGATCACCATATAGGCGCCCATCTCCCGATGATTGCGCTTGACCGCGGCCGGATAGGACGGCAGCACAATGCCGTGCTCCAGGAGCGGCCGCGCACCGCGGTCGATGCACTCCTCCCAGTCACGGCAGACTTCCTGCAGCATGATTCCGCCGGGCGAAATATATTGCCCCAGCATAACATCACCCCTTCCCGCTGCTGTGCAGCACGATAGGAAATATCCCCTTATAAGACAGTATAGCACAGCAAAGCCGCACTGCATAGGAGATGATCTGTCCGGGAATCAAAATCCGCGCCAAAGGCGGCGCATCCTTATTTTTCTGCCCTACCTCTCTGCCGCCAGCCCTGCGGCAAAGTCCCCGGCGAGGAGGGCGAGCGGGTGCGGCAGCCAGCGTTCCCCCGCTGCGAGGATCTGCAGATCCATATGGATCTGATAGTCCGTGACATCGAGAACAGCGACGCGTCCGGCGCGCACAGCATCAGCGACGGTAACAGCGGGAAGAATGGAGATGCCGATTCCCGCCGCAACGAAGTCAATGATGGTCTTGCTCGTACCGATCTCGACACGGTCGTGCAGATAGAGACGACGCTCCGCGAGATCGTCCTCCAGTTTCTTCCGATAATTTGTCCCGTGCTCGGTCAGAATCCACGGAGACGCCGTCAGCTCCTCGATGCAGACGGGACGCTGCGCATAGGGAGAATCGGGACATGCGATGAACTGTATCTCCGCGTGGCTGTGGTGCAGCGTATGCAGCCGCGGGTTCTCGCTCAGGCGGTCAATCAAGAATACGAGATCGATGCTGCCGTGGATCAGCGCCTGACGCAGCCGCGGCGCCGTGTCGACGTGCACATGCAGACGCACCTTCGGACAGCGCCGGAGGAATGCTCCGATCTGTGCCATGTAGCGCGAGGTTGCGAGCGTTTCGATGGCGCCGATGAAGAAGGTTCCCTCCGGTTCCCCCGTTCCGTGGAACTTTGCGAGTGTCTCCTGCTCGAGCGCTGCCATACGGCGCGCATATCCCAGGAACGCTCGCCCCGCGCTCGACAGCGCAACGCGCCGCCCGGAGCGCACAAAGAGCTCCGCGCCGAGTTCGCGTTCAATGGCCTGAATCTGCTGCGTCACCGTGGACTGTGCATAGTTTTTCCGCAATGCCGCTGCAGTGAAGCTCTCCATCTCCGCAGCATGAATGAACGTTTTGATATTCCGCAGTTCCATTGTTTCACCTTTTCTTATCATTTTTTTCGATTTAGGAATTCAGTATTTTTGATTTTACTGCATTCATCGTTTATGATACCATAACTTATAGAAAATAAAAATCCTTCTGCGCCATATTGTCTCAGTGTTATAATATGAAAGGAGTTGTCTCTCCGTGGAAATCATCAAAGCCATCAACGGCGTCTTCTGGGGCTGGCTTATTGCGGGCATACTGCTGTCATGCGGTATTTTCTATACGATACGCCTCGGTTTTCCGCAGGTACGCTACTTCACCCAGCTCGTACCAAATCTATGGAAGGCCAGCCGCGACTCCTCCGGAGTCAGCGCATTCGGCGCGCTCTGCTCAGCGATCGGCAGCGAGGTCGGTGCCGGCAGCCTGGTCGGTGTCGCAACAGCACTTGCCTCGGGCGGCCCCGGCGCGATCTTCTGGATGTGGATCACGGCGATTCTCGGCATGCCCATCATGTTCGGCGAAGCGGTGCTCGCCCAGATCTTCCGCGTGAAGAATGAAGACGGCACCACCTTCCGCGGCGGCCCTGCCTACTATATGCGGCGCGGGCTGAATGCAAAGGTTCTGCC
>ERZ772967.1997-NODE-1997-length-13448-cov-62.448145_pt1 | contig 13448 bp, 9 predicted proteins | sample MGYA00511677_ERZ772967 | MGnify/ENA primary metagenome ERZ772967 (study PRJEB29015, sample SAMEA2737931) | human oral metagenome | biome: human oral; feature: human-associated habitat; material: dental | place: China | collected 2146 ...
TGTTCATGTCCACCCCGGACTCGGCGGCCAGGATGCGCATCATGAGCTCCATGCGGCCCATCTCGAGGGAGAAGTAGCAGCTGGGGATGAAGGAGCCGTCCGCGCGGCGGGAGTGCATGGAGGCCGAGCGGCAGAAGTCGACGGCGAGGGTCGACTTGCCCATGGCGGGACGCGCGGCGACGATGATCATCTGCCCGGGGTGCAGGCCGCCGGTCAGCTCGTCGAGCTCGACGAAGCCCGTGGGCACGCCCGTCATCTGGCCGTTCTCACGCGCCTGCCCGGCCTCGATCTCGAGGTTGGCCTCGTTGAGCAGCTCGCCGACGGGGACGTAGTCCTCCTTCTCCCCCTCGGTGTGCGCCACGGAGTAGACCTCGGCCTCGGCGAGCGTGACGAGCTCGGCGATATCGCCCGCGTCGGTGGAGTAGCCGAGCTGGGTGATGCGCGTACCCGCCTGGACGAGCCCCCGCATGAGGGCCTTCTCGCGCACGATGCGCGCGTAGTAGGCGGCGTTGGCCGCCGTGGGCACGGTCGCCATGAGGGAGGCGAGGTAGGGGGCGCCGCCGACGCGGTCGATCTCGCCGCGCTTGGCCAGCTCGTCGGCCACGATGAGCGGGTCGGCCGGCTCGGAGCGGTTGTAGACCTCGACGATGGCGTCGTAGATCGATTCGTGGGCCGGCTTGTAGAACTCGGTGCCGCGCAGCACCTCGATGACGTCTGCTATGGCCTCCTTGCTCAGGAGCATCCCGCCGAGCGTGGCCATCTCAGCCTCGAGGTCCTGGGGCGGGACGCGATCGAAGGCGCCGTCGTAGCGCACCGGGCCGCCATCGGTAGCGCCGGCCCCACCGCCGCCGGGGCCCTCCGCCCGGCCGGCGTCGAAGCCGGGGTCGATGTCGGTCATGCGCGCCTCCCTGCCGTGCACCCGTGGCCGGGTGCCCGCGCGACCCTAGCGGGCCGCCCAACCGCTCGCAAGCGGGTATCCACTTGCCACATGTGGACAATCCGCGTCTCCCTGTGGACAACTCCTCCGCGATTGTGGACGACGCGCCGCTCCGCTTGTGCACAGACGTACCAGTCCGCGGAGAGCGCGCTCCAGGGACATCGAGAAAACGCTGCAACGGCGCGACTCTTCACACGCGATCACGATTCACAGCACAAAACCTGGGCGTCCCGGAGGAATCTGTGGACAAGTGGGTAAACCTGTGGATGAACCTCTACCTCACCCTGAGGTCTGTGACTGGCGAGCGGGCCGCCCGGAGTCGAGCGCGGTAGCGTCGACCCCGCGACTGCGCCGCCCGGCCCCATCGACATGATCAACAGGATCCTGGCCGAGTGAGCGCCGAGGCCCCGCAGGAGGACCACGAATGGAGCTCGAGCTGATCGACGACGCCGGCCGATGGACGCTCACCGGGCCGGCGGGAGAGCGATGGCGAATCGGATCCGCCGGCCTGCGACTGACCTGCCCCGCCCTCACCGTGGCCCATGGAGCCGGCGGGCGCGCCGAGTACTACCGGCACGGCTGGAGCTCCTGGGCGCCGACCGCGTGGTGGCGCATCGATCGCGACCCCTGGCGCGTATGGGACAGGCCGTCCCGCACCGCGACCGCCGAGGACACGGCCACGGACACGGCCGCCGCGCACCGCTCCTACCTGCTCACCGCCGTCGTCCTCGACGGCGGCCCCGGCGATCGCCCCGGCGACGGCCCGGGACTCGACCCCGGCGACGGCGGCGCCCCCGAGGACCCCGACATCCTGCTCGTCGGGACCCTCGGGGGGAGCACGGGCGTCCTCGACGTCGACGGCCGAGTGATTCGCGCCCGTCACCTCGACGCCGTGACCGCGCCGAAGGCCCCGACGCACCTGGTCCCCAGCACCGCCTGGTGGGTGGGCGCGGGCCCCGAGACCGAAGTCATGCGCGCCTGGGCCGCCGCCCTCGGGGAGTCGGTGGGCGGCCGCCGCCCGGCCCCCGCGGAGGGCGTCGGGCCGGTGTGGTCGTCCTGGTACTCCTGGTACGAGGAGATCACCTCCGCGATCATCCGCGAGGAGATCCCGGCCGCCGCCCGGTGCGGCTACTCGGTTCTCCAGATCGACGACGGATGGGAGCGGGCCGTCGGCCACTGGGAGGCGAACGACGACTTCCCCGAGGGGATGGCCGCCGTCGCCGAGGAGATCCGCGCCGCCGGCCTCGTGCCCGGCCTGTGGCTCGCCCCCCTCATCGCCGTGGACGGATCGCCGGTCGTGCGCGATCGCCCCGAGCTCTTCATCCACGACGACGAGGGCGGCCTCGTCGAGGCCGGATTCAACTGGGGACAGTGCTACCGGGCCCTGGACTGCACCAGTCCCGAGGCACTGGACTGGATACACGAGCAGGTGTCGCGCGCCGTGTCCTGGGGATTCGGGTACCTCAAGCTCGACTTCCTCAACGCGGCCGCCGTCGTCGGGCATCGGCACGGCGGGGCCTCCCGGGAGGAGGCCTATCGCGCCGGTCTGCTCGCGGCCAGGCGCGCCGCGCCGGAGGCCTACCTCATGGCGTCCGGCGGGATACCGGCTCCCTCGCTCGGGGTCGTCGACGGGATCCGGGTCGGTCCGGACACCGCCCCCTACTGGGACAACGCGGAGCGGCACCGGGATCCCTCGGGCTGCGGGGCCCGCAACGCGCTGCGCAACTCGATCGCCCGGGCCTGGTTGCGCACCCTGGTGGACGCCGACCCGGATGTCGCCTACGCGCGCACCCGAGGATCCCTGCTGAGTCCGGAGGCCAACGCCGTCACCCAGGACCTGGCGCGCGTCATGGGGGTGCTCGGCTGCTCGGATCCGGCCTCCTGGCTCACCGCGGAGGAGGCGTCGATCGTGGCGTCCCTGTGCGCCGAGTTCGACGGCCGGCGCCCCGAGGTCGAGCAGCTCGGCCGCAGCGTCTTCCGCGTGGACGGCAGGAGGGTGGACTTCGGGCCGTGGATCAGCCCGCGCGGACGGATCAGCGACCGCCTCCTGGCCAAGTAGCGGCGGGCGCGCGTCGAGGCGAGTGGAGGACGCGGCGTCCCGGCGTTTATCGACCCGGACGCCGGGAACAAGAGCAGCCCGGCGGCCCGCCCGCGCCAGCACGCCGCTTCAGTGCGCCGCCCGCGGGCCCGTTGACCCGCGGCCCGCCGGTCCGCGCCGGCGGACCGGCGTGAGAGACTGGCCCGACCGCAGCCCGAGGAGGACCTCAGAAAGCCGTGACCCGTTCCGCCGCCCCGCTCTCCGGTCGTCCAGTCGCCCATGCGGACGATCCCGGTCTCAACCGGCAGATCCTGTCCCTGGCCGTGCCCGCTCTCGGCGCCCTGGTCGCCGAGCCCCTATTCGTCCTCATCGACTCCGCCATGGTCGGCCACCTCGGCGCCACGAGCCTGGCGGGCCTGTCGCTCGCCTCGACGGTGCTGACGACGATCGTGGGCCTGTTCGTCTTCCTCGCCTACGCCACGACGGCGACCACGGCCCGTCTCTTCGGCGCCGGCGACCGGCGCGGCGGCCTGCGCGCAGGCATCGACGGCGCCTGGCTGGCGGCGCTCCTCGGTCTCGGGGCGGCCGCGGCGCTGGCGGCGGGAGCGCCGCAGGTGGTCGCGGCCATGGGCGCGAGCGGCGAGGTCGCCGCGGCGGCACGCGCCTACCTGCGGGCCTCGGCCCCCGGGATCCCCGGGATGCTCATCGTCTACGCCGCCACCGGAACGCTGCGGGGCCTGCTGGACACCCGCACCCCCTTCGTCGTGGCCGGCGTCGGGGCGGTCCTCAATGCGGGTCTCAACGCCGTGCTCCTGTACGGCATCGGCATGGGGATCGCCGGATCCGGGCTGGGGACCGCCATCACTCAGAGCACCATGGCGGCGGTGCTCATGACCCCCGTGGTACGGGCCGCCCGCGGGGCCGGTGTCGGGCTGCGCCCGCGGTGCCGCGGCCTGCGGACCTCCCTGGGCGCAGGAGCACCACTGCTGGTGCGCACCCTGTCGCTGCGGGCGGCGATCCTGACCACCGTGTGGTCGGCGACGGCGATCGGAGAGGTGGCGCTCGCGGCCCATCAGGTCGTCACCTCGCTGTGGACCTTCGCCGCCTTCGCACTGGATGCGCTGGCCATCGCGGCACAGGCGCTGGTCGGCAACGCCCTGGGCCGGGCGGACGCGAGCCGGGCGGCGGACGACGTCGTCGGCGCGCCCGATCGCTCCGACGACGCGGCGGGCGGCGCCGACTCGGCCGGGGGCGCCATCATCCGCCACCAGGCCGACGGCGCGGGGCCCGACGGGGGCGTCGGCGCTCGCCGCGACGACGCACGGCGCGCCCTGAACACGGTGCTGCGCCGTTGCCTGATGTGGGGCGTCGCGGTGGGTGCCGTCATCGGCATCGTTCTGGCGACGGCGAGCCCATGGCTGCCGCGCATGTTCAGCTCGCAGACCGATGTGGTGGCGACCGCGACGCCGGCTCTGGTCGTGGCCGCCTCGGCGATGCCGCTGGCCGGCGCCGTCTACCTCTTCGACGGCGTCCTCATGGGCGCGGGCGACGGCCGGTACCTGGCAGGCGCCGGGCTGGTCACGCTGGTCCCCTACCTGCCTCTCGCGGTGGCCGTGGCGCAGGGGTGGCCCTCCGAGGGCGCGGAGGGCCTCGTGTGGCTGTGGGGCGCGTTCGCATGGGTGTTCATGGGAGCGCGGGCTCTGACGACGGGGCTGCGCGCCCGCGGTGACACCTGGCGGGGATGAGCACGCAATCGGGATGGGATCGCGATGGCCTGCGATGACTCTAGTCGGTCTTCGAGGCGATGCAGGAGAATTGCAGAGTATCGTCCTGGGACGATAGGAGAGTCAGTTTCTTGGAATCCTTGTCCCATCAGCATGGATGCGACGTGCTCCATCGTCGTCATCGACGACCACCGGCTCATCGCGGAGGGCTGTCAGAGCGAGTTCGCCAGGGCCGGACTCCCCTGGAGAGTCAGCTGGTCCAGGAGCCTGAGCGAGGTCCAGTGGCCCGAGGGCCGCACCCTCGTGATCCTCGACCTCCGCCTCAACGACGGCACGCGCCCCGCACAGGTCATACGCGATCTGACGGACCGCCCCGTTCCCGTCGTCGTCTACACCTCCGGGGAGGCGCCCGATCTCATCCGCGCGGCCGGCCGCCTGGACGACGGCTCGCGCATCGCCCTGTTCAAGGAAGCCGCTCGCGACGGTCTGATCAGCTACTACGAATGACCGACGTCGAGGCTCGCCCGGAGGGCGTTCCGGCCGATCCGGCGCCGACGTCGCCCGCGCCCGGGCCCCACTCCCTGCGGCTGCACAGGCTCATCGCACTGGTGACGGCGGTGACGGCGCTCGTGGCGGGGGTCTTCATCACGCCGACCGTCCGAGCCGCGGTCCGCACGGCCGATCGGCCGGAGCTCTGGGCGATGCTGCTCTTCCTCCTGCTCCCGCCGCTGGTCGCCGGATGCGCGGCGGCGATTGGAATGGCCGACCCGCCACGGCGATCGAGGCCGGACGACGCCCGCGGAACGGCACCACCGCCCTGCGCGCGGTCCGCGGTCTCCGGGACGGCGGACCGGGTATGGCGAATGAGCCTCCTCGCCCTCGTCGTCGGCTATGCGATCCTGGTGCTCCTGGCCGCCCGGTTCCCGCTCCTCCCTCCCGTCGAGTCCTCCGACGTCGCCCCTCTGCCCAATCCGCTGACCAACTACTTCCTCACCATCGCGGTGGCGGCCACCGCCGTTCTCCCGGATCGCGTCCGGTTCGCCCACGTGACGGCGCTCGCCATCCCCCTCGCGGGAACGTACCCCGTCGATGCCGGGTATTCGTCACGCATCCCGGTCGAGGAGGTTCTGATCTATCTGACCTCCGACCTGGGCAACATGGGGGTGCTCACCTGGTTGCTGCACCAGACCGGCATCCTGGACGAGGCCGACGCCCGACGGCGGGACCTCGTCATCCGGCTCCGGACCGACGAGTCCCGTTCGAGAGCGCGGCGGGCGGGCGACGACTTCATCCACGACCACGTCCTGCCCGTCCTGAAGTCGGTCCCCACCGCGCCGACGGCTCGCCCCGGCTGCGCCGGAGCGCCCACGAGGCGCTGACGTCTCTGAGCGGGGTCCCGGGACCGCAGCGGGCACCAGCATGCCCCGCCTCGGAGCTACTCGGCACTCTGACGATGCGGCTCCGGGAGATCGGGGACGACGTCGTCGCATCGGGCTCGATCGAACGGGACCTGCCCATACCCCGCGATCTCGCGCGAGCTGTCGTGGACGCCACGGCGGAGGCGGTGCGGAACTCGCCGGCGCACGCCGCGCCCCCGCCGCGTCGCGGGACCGTCACGCGCACCGCGGCGCGGATGCTCGAGGCCGAGCTGCGCGACGACCGCCGGGCGCGATTCTTCACCGGCACCGCCGTCGTGAGGGCCGCGCGGAGGACCCGCACCCGCGGCCTGGAGGTCATCCTCCTGGACGACCGGGGCGGTGCCGAGGAAATGTCCGAGCACGTTCGGCACCGCGCCGTCAGCCGCGCCGTCCAAGCGCTCGACGGCGCTCCCGAGGGGTGCGCAGTGATTCGGCTGCTCCCCCGCCGGCAGCGACCGAACCTGATGTCCATCGTCACCCAGGACGACACCTGCCTTCTCGGTCCCGACGGCGAGCCCATCACCCCGCCCTGAACCCGAGCTGCGCGGGGCGCACCCGACGGCGCGGCAGCGCCGTCGGCCGCGGCCGTCGCCTCACGCGACGGCCGCGGAGCCCGAGACACGACCGCGCTGAGAGGACGCAGCAGGGCATGGCAGGGCTCGACCGCGGACGGAGGGGGCACGACGGCATGACGCCGCCGCGCCCGCATCGGCGGCTCTGGCGACTCCGATCAGCGATCGGCGACGACGTTGACCTCAAGCGGGGCCACGACATCGGCGTGCAGGCGCACGGAGGCGGTGTGGCGACCGGTCGACTTGATCGGGGGGACGACCTCGATCTTACGGCGGTCCAGCGCGGGGCCACCGGCGCTCTTGACGGCCTCGACGAGCTCAGCGGTAGTGATGGCGCCGAAGAGGCGGCCGTTGGCGCCGGCGGCGGCGGCGACCGTGATGACGTTCTCGACCAGCCAGGCGCGGGCGGCCTGAGCCTGGTCGAGGGAGGCGATGGCGCGCTTGCGACGAGCCTCGGCCATCTGGTCGATCTGACGCTGGGCGCCCTTGGTCCACGGCGTCGCGAGCTTGCGAGGAACGAGGTAGTTGCGGGCGTAGCCGTCCTTGACCTCGACGACGTCACCGGCCTCACCGAGGTGGGCCACGTCGTGCGTGAGAATGATCCTGGTAGTCATCGTTCCTCCTCCCGTCAGCGAGCCGAGCTCGAGTAGGGCAGCAGCGCCATCTCACGGGCGTTCTTGACGGCCTTGGCGATCTTGCGCTGGTCCTGGACGGAGACGCCGGTGACGCGCCGGGCGCGGATCTTGCCGCGGTCGGAGATGAACTTCCGCAGGGTGGCGGTGTCCTTGTAGTCGATAGCGCCGACCTTGATGGTCTTGACGGGGCTGACCTTCTTCTTCGGCTTACGAAGCTGGGGCTTCGCCATAGTGGTACTCCTTGCTTCGAGCGCCTGGGGCGCTCATACGAGATTGATGTCGTGCGCGGCGCCCGGATGGCGCGCCGCGCGATCGGGGATCGGGAGCCTCATGGCCCCCGTCTCGCCCCTGACGTGGATTCCGGTGAAATCCCGGCGGTTCAGAACGGGGGTTCGTCGCCGAAGCTGGTCGTCCCGCCCGTGGCCCACGGGTCGTCCGGGGCGCCGCCGGCCGGAGCGTTGTACGTGGGCTGCTGACCGCCGCCGGCACCACCGGCGTAGCCCCCCTGCCCGCCGCCATTGCCGTAGCCGCCGGCACCACCGCCCTGGTAGCCGGCGCCGCCCTGGTAGCCGCCCTGCTGACCTCCGCCGTAACCGCCGCCGCGCTCATTGCGCGTGACCTGGGCGCGGGCGCGGAACAGCGACGGCCCGACCTCGCAGTTCTTGAGCTCGTAGACGGTGCGCTGCTCGCCGGCCTGGGTCTGGTAGGAGCGCTGGGCCAGGTTGCCCTGCACGATGACGCGCATGCCCTTCTTGAGGGACTCCCCCGCGTTCTCGGCCGCATCGCGCCACACCTCGCACCCCAGGAAGAGCGGGTCGCCGTCGGACCACTCGCCCGTCTGACGGTTGCGGACGCGCGGGGTCGAGGCCACTCTGAACGAGCAGACGGGAATGCCGCTGCTGGTGTACCGCAGCTCGGGATCCGCGGTGAGGTTTCCAATGACGGTGATGGTGGTCTCGCCGGCCATGCTTCTCTCCGTTCCCGGTCGGACTCAGGCGTCGGGGCGCAGAAGCTTGGTGCGCAGGACGGACTCGTTGAGGCCGAGCTGCCGTTCGAGCTCCTGGGCGATCTCGGGCGTGGTGGTCATGTCGACGACGACGTAGAAGCCCTCGGACTTCTTCTTGATGTCGTAGGCGAGACGACGCTTGCCCCAGATATCGATCTTATCGACCGCGCCCCCGCTGCTGGGGACGACCTGCAGCAGTTTCTCGAGCGACGGGGCGACGGTGCGCTCATCCGTCTCGGGCTCGAGAATGATCATGATCTCGTAATGACGCATACTTCGTACCCACCTCCTCTGGACTCAAGCGGTCACGGTCTTTCCGTGACAGGAGGGTGATGCGTGCTGCCGAGCCGTCGGTCGGATGCCCGACGGCCGGGCTGGCTCAGCACACTACCGGAGACGGCGCGCCGCCCGGAAGGCGGGGGGCCGAGGGCGCGGCGTGCGGTGCGCCACGGCCGGGGCTCGCAGGGGTCGCCGCGTGGAGAGGCCGCCGCGAGGTCCGCCCGGCCGCTCTCTCACGTCATCACGGCCTTCGCGTCGTCTCATCATCGCGGCAGCTGCTGCTGACCGCCGGGGACGACACCGCCGCCACCGCCGCCGCCATTGCCGCCGCCGCCGTTACCGCCGCCGCCATTGCCGCCGCCGTTACCGCCGCCGCCGGGGGTGCTGCCGTTATCGCCGCCGCCGTTGCCGCCGCCGCCATTGCCGCCGCCGTTACCGCCCTGGTCGCCCTGTCCGCTGGGCGCGCTGGAGGGCTCGGTCCGGCCCGGGTCCTGCTGATCGGGCGCCGTCGTGGGCTGCTCCGGGACAGTCGTGGCAGGCGGAGGGACCTGCTGCCGCGGCTCGGGAGTGCTGTAGTCCTCCTCGACCGGCATCGCCGTCCCATGGAGGGAGCCCCGCTGGTAGGAGCCGTTCGTGCGATCCGGGAAGTCCTCCACCGGGAGATCCTTGAGAGCGGTGGACATGTACTCGGTGAAGATGTCGGCCGGATAGGTGGATCCGGTGATCTCGTCGTACTCCCCCCAGGGCGTGATCGACTCCTCCGATCCGTCGTCGCCGGTCTGGTAGAGGGTGACCGCAGTGGCGATCTGCGGGGTGTAGCCGACGAACTGGGCGGACTTGTTGTCACTGGAGGAACCGGTCTTGGCCGCCACGGGGCGCCCCAGGGAGAGGGCGGTCTTCCCCGAGCCGGCGTTGACCACCTGCTGCATGGCATAGGTGGCGTCGGCCATGACGTCCTCGGAGAAGGCCTGCTCCCCCTCGGTGGAGGGCGAGTAGGACACCGAGCCGGCGTTGTTGGTCACCGAGGAGACGATGTGCGTATCGCGCTTCCTCCCCTGGGAGGCGAAGGTGGCGTAGGCGGAGGCGATGTCCAGGGTGTGCGGGGACGCCGATCCGAGCACGTTCTGGAGGGAGTCGTCCATGCCGACGGTCTCCTCGGGATAGCCCGCCCGCTTCGCGACCTCGTTGGTGGCATCGGGGCCGACGTCGCGGTTGAGCTGGACGTAGGCGGTGTTGACCGAGTCCGTCGTGGCCCTGATCAGGTTGATCCAGGAGTACTGCGCGTTCTGAAAGTTGTTGAAGGTGGTCCCCTCCACCTGCATCGGCGAATAGGCCTCGTAGCCATTGGACAGGGTCAGCCCACCCTCCAGGCCGGCGATGAGCGCGAAGGGCTTATAGGTGCTCCCCGCCTGGGCGACGGCCTGGGTCGAGGAGTTGACCTGATTGGTCAGGTAGTCCGGACCGCCGTACAGAGCGACGACGCCTCCGTTCGTGGCATCGATGGACACCAGTCCCGTGCGCAGGTTGTCCGAGTGCCCCTCGGGAAGATTGTCGACGGCGGCGACGGCGGCGTCCTGGTCGTCCTTCTTGATGGTCGTGACGACGTTCAAACCACCGGTGTCGATCTGCTGATCGGTGAACTCGGCGTCCTGCTGGAGCTCGGCGCGCACCATCTGGAGGAGGTAGCCGGTGGGGCCCGCGTAGGTTTCAGTGTTCTCCGAGGCGACGGTCTGAGGGTACGTCGCGGAGTCGTACTGATCCTGGGTGATGTAGCCGTCCTCGAGCATGTAGTCGAGCACGCGCTGCCACCTGTCCTTGGCCTGGTCGGGGCTGATGGCGGGGTCCCAGGAGCTCGGCGCGGGCAGGATGCCGGCCACCAGCGCCGCCTCGGAGACGGTCATCTCGGAGGCCGGATGCCCGAAGAACGCCTGGGAGGCGGCCTCGACGCCGTAGGCGCCGCGGCCGAAGTAGACCGTGTTGAGGTAGGAGCCCAGGATCTTCTTCTTGTTCATCTCCCGGTCGATCTTGATGGCCATAATGGCCTGCTTGAACTTGCCGGAATAGGAGGAGGTCGTGTCCACGTAGTAGTTCTTGACGTACTGCTGGGTGAGAGTGGACGCCCCCTGGCGATCCCCGCCGCGCATATTGTTGACGAAGGCGCGGGCAATCCCCTTGGGGTCAACACCGTTGTTGGAGTAGAAGGTCCGGTCCTCGCTGGCGACGACGGCGTTGCCGACGTAGTCGGGCAGGGTGCTCGTGTCCACGATGGTGCGATCCACGTCGGCGAACTCGCCCATCTTGGTGGTGCCGTCGGCGTAGTAGACGGTGGTCGTCTGAGCCTGGGCGAACTCGCTGGGCTCGGGAACCTTGACCATCGCGTAGGCGACGGCGAAGGCGCCCACGGCGACGATGATGAGCAGGAGGAAGCTGCCCAGGAAAAAGCGCCAGCCGGGGATCCAGCGGAGGACCGGGCCCTTGCCCGCACGCGGGTAGTTGATCCAGTTCCGGCGTCTGCCCCCGCCCTTCGCGGCGGGGCGCCCGCCGGCATCCCCGCGGACGGCACCGCCGGAAGCGACGGCCATGGCCGGTTGGGCGCCCCCCGGGCCGGGGTAGCGACCAGCGGCCTGAGCCAGCTTCTTGCCGCTCGGCCGCTTGCCCTTGTTAGCGAAGTCTGCCACGCGGTCCTCATTTCTGTGCGGACGACGGCGAGGTTGCCGTCACGGACTGTCGCCAAGTATGGCGGCTTCGGCGGGCCATGAACAGCAGGAGGAACCTGCGAGACACCCGAACGACGGCCATGATCCACGCCGGCACCGCCGGCCTCCGGGCGAGCGCCGCCCCTACGGCCGACCGCGCCCTCGGCGAACGGCCGTCGCGCAGAACAGCGTGATTCCGGTCAGACCCGGGCCCCGGGCGACCGGCCCGCCGGTACCGCGGGCCGCCGCCGTCCCATGAGCGCCCGGCGTCCGACTAGTGACCGAAACAACCTCGACCGCCTCTTCCGTGGTATACAGCACGTGCTTGTGACCGACACTCACCGACACTCCCCGCCGTCGATGAGAACAGCGCGTGTCGCACCCCGCGGATAGGCTTCGCGGCATGGAACTCTCTCCTGCACTCTCTCCCGCCGCCCCGACCGGTACCCTGGACACCTCGGCGAACCCTGCAGGCCCCGCAGGCCCGGCGAGTTCACTGAGCTCAGCGAATTCAACGAATTCGGCGAACTCGGCGATCGCGCTGCGCCTGGAGCTGCTCGGCGTCCCCGTCCCGGATCATGCCGCCCGCTCCGACTTCGATCGCGAGACCGACCGCCTCGTGGCACCGATCCTGGCCCGTCAACGCGAGCTGACCCGACGCCTGGCCAACCGGCCGTGCGCCGCGGACCGCCGCATTCAGGCCTTCCTGGACTCCTATCTCGACGGCGCGGCCACCCGGCCCAGGCTCCCGGCCTCGACCTTCGTGCTGGACCAGCCGGGCCTGGCCCGCGCCCTGTCCCTGCCGGTGAACGCCACCAGCTTCACCTCCGACTACGTCGAGAGCCGCAAGGTGCTCACCGGCGTCCTGCACAACCCGCGCAACGACCGCCGCACCACCGCCGGCGTCTTCCACGTCGCCGAGGGGGGCCTGCCCATCCCGGACGACAAGAAGGCCGTGCCCCGCGACGTCTTCGCCCGCATCCTGGCGGCCGCCGTCGACGCCCCCGATGACCTCATGACCCTGCCGTGGGCCTCCAACCAGGCCGAGCCGGCGCGCTGCTTCGTCTCCCTGCTGCTGCGCCCCGTCGTCGTGCCCGAGGTCCCCGGCTTCTCCGCCGAGCGCTCCATGGAGATCCGCTTCATCGCCCCCGGCGGCCTGGTGTCCAACCTGGACTTCGTCGAGGGGATCTTCGGCAATGGCGGGGACCCCTACCTGCCGGAGAACGACGCCTCCCTGGCGCCGGAGTCGTGGACCGGCCACACCGGCTGCGTCATCCTCGCCCCGCACCTGACCACCCTGACCAAGAGGGAGCTGGGGCTGCCGGCCTGGGAGGACGCCACCGAGCGCCAGCGCCGCGACGGCATGTGCTGGCGCGATGAGACCGAGCCCTACAACGACGGGAAGGCCTTCAAGCTGGTCGCCCGCGACGAGCGCGGCGTCATCGTCACCGTCATCGCGGACAACTACTACGGCTACTGCAAGAAGGAGGTCAAGACCCAGATCGGGTACTCGGCCAACCTCTTCGGCTGCGTGGAGGAGGAGCACTCCGGCGGCGCCATCGCCTACCCGCGCTACAACCTCGGCCAGGAGTACACCGACGCCCACACGCCCGCGGGCGCGACACTCGAGCACGTCGTCGAGCGCAACCCCGGCCGCTTCGAGGTGCGCGAGGACGGCTCCGCCGTCGCCGTGGCCGACCCGACCGTGGTGCTGGTGCCCGCCGGCGCCCACTACTCGATGCGCAGCCAGACGATCACCTGGACCCGCCCCGACGGTCAGGAGGCCTCGATCCCCCTGCTGGTGGGCACCACCTACGTGGCCCCAGGCGGCTACCGGGTCCACGCCAAGCACCGCGAGGGCGACGCCACCCAGTGGCACCTGGTGGGCACCGCCCCCTGGTCCACGCAGGCCCACAAGCCGGCCACCGTCTCCGGCGGCGGCAAGTCGGAGATCTCCAAGTCCCTCCTGGACGCCTTCGTCTTCGGCGAGGCCTACGTCGGCGACGTCGACGAGGACTTCGACACCGTCCAGAGGATCCTCGACGGCAACTACGCCGACCGCTTCGTCGACCCGGCCAACAAGAGCGCCAACCACCGCTCGATCCTCTCCGAGCGCCGCTCGCTGGGGAGCGTCATCAAGCTG
>ERZ772967.2004-NODE-2004-length-13434-cov-8.907990_pt1 | contig 13434 bp, 15 predicted proteins | sample MGYA00511677_ERZ772967 | MGnify/ENA primary metagenome ERZ772967 (study PRJEB29015, sample SAMEA2737931) | human oral metagenome | biome: human oral; feature: human-associated habitat; material: dental | place: China | collected 2146 ...
CCTGTTCAAGGAGGGAAATAGCACCCGGCGAGATACCAGACTCAGCAGCTGCTTGACGGACACTCAGACCCGCAGCCTCGCGGGCTTCCCGCAACAATCGCCCGAGCTTGGGCTGGGGTCTGGCACGAGCCGGAATCCCCCGCGCGCTCCCAGAACGTGGGAGGGTTCCCTCAGAAATTGGTGTGGAAATGCGACCTGTTTCGTTCATATTCCTATTGTACGCTCCGTGTTTAGAAATTTGAACGAGTTTAGCTGATTTTACAACGGTTTACAGGGGTGGTAGTTTCTCGGGTCCTGCGCTATTGATTATGGGAGTTCGCTTTATGATGGAAGAGGCGTCCAGTGTCCACTCTCTAGGCTCTCATTACCAACTTTATTGCTCTGCCTCCACATCTCGCTGCTGATCCTGTGCCACCATATGGAGACAGGGATGGCAAACCCTATTAGACTAGAAAATCCCAGTCCGAGAGAAATCCAAGAAGTCCACTGGGAGCAAAGGATTTCTTTCGGGGCGGCAAGGATGTATATAGCAAATAACAAAGTTGGAGCCAATGACCATGAGGCTAAATTTCTCCATTTCCTGAGAAGCTGATGCCTAGACCGCGTTTCAGTGGCAACATAGAAATATCCAACCATAACGGATGGCAGCACAACTCCTAAGGTTAGAGCAGGTTCTCCTCGTAGACGCTCGAACATGTTTGAATCACTGTGCTGACCGGTAGATCCGGAGATCAGGCAGTCGTGGAGGAGCCCAAAAACTCCTGCAGCCATCAGGATCGCAACGATGTACCAAGTTACCACAAGAGTTCCTCTTAAGCTCCCCTGTTTCTTTGGCATTAGAGCTGCAGTAAGCCTATAGTCTCTCGCGCTATCTCTTGCTGGTCTTAGTTTAGGTGATGCTTCAATGTCATCGGGAGATGCTGGCTCTTCGTGGCCGTAGATTGATGCCCTGTCGAGCGCATTTAACGTGACGTTTTGTGAACGCATGGAGGAGCCAAAAAACAGCGAAGAGAAGAAGGTTCCCTCGGGAAGCGATATTCTCACATGCTCACTGATTGCCCAGCCAAAATAAGGGAAGTCGACACTGAGTGCTTGGGAAGGGTACGGCGTGATTGTCTTTGTGGTATCGCCCTCCAGTCGACTGGAAGTGGCCCTGTCGTTCTGTTCTTTCTTGCTGCCATCCTGCTTCTTCTGAGATTTGTTGCTGGCGTCCTGTTGAATCCTTTGAGGTAACTCTTGGGCTTCAACGCGCATCATCTTATAGACAGCTTCGCCTCCGGAAAGAGAAAGGCTTATCATGGGGCAAAAGTGATGCGCTAATAGCTTGGTGATCCTCGTAAATTCTTCGGTGGGGTTTTCTTGTAGTTTGAGAAGACTCTTGGGATCTCCAGCCATGGAGTAGGCTAGGCTCTTTGCGGTATTTTTGAATTTGTTGTCAGCCCTGTCTGCTAAAAAGCAGAGTACTGTCTGTCCGAATACTGAATCGGCCTCCCGCCCAGCCAGAGGGACCGATACCCCAGCGGCGTCCATGAGATCAAATTTAAGATAATACTCTTTCCTGTTAACGCCGATCGGTATCCATATACGACGCCCATCTAGCGGTAATTGTAGGAGCTGCGCAATGCGGTCAGTCGAGACTTGAATTGAAGTTCTTCTTTCGATCCAAGCGTCGTCTAGGACTTCGATCGATTCTATGCGCCGAGTGATCCAGCTTCCGTCTAACAATAGCTTGACAGATTTCGACAGTTCTGCTTCAGATGGAGGCGATGTTCCGGTTCTGGCTTTTGGAGTTTCTAGGAGGTCTTCAGGAGAAGCCTTTTCCTTGTTCAAGCCATATCTCGCGCTACCGTTTAGTGCGTTTTGGATAGCCGATTTTAGGCTCAAGCACCACCCTCGGATCCTCATCTTTCTCCTTTCGGACAATGACAAGTCGCTTCCCGTCCGTCCGATCGCATTCCATTAAGTGAACGGCCGTTATGCCGATGTTGGAAAAGGTCTTTTTATTCCGTTTTTCGATAGCCCTATTTGCGCGCCATACTCGAAAAACCTTAACAAGCCAAGGAATTCCAGGTTCGTGAGCCTTGCTTTTAAGAGCTTCGATGTGTGGCAAGTTATAACTTGTCCATGACTCAGCTGTTGCAGCATCACTAGTCATCGCTGCGTTCTCCTTCTTGGAGCCGTCCAGCGGATTGGGGCCAAGGGGATGTGTTTGTCCTAGGTCGAAGCGCGGCAATGGCTTGAATTCTGAGCTCATATTTACTGTAAATATAAGCTAGCTGTGCAAATAAAGCAATAGCTACTTGAGTCTTTGGGTATGAAGAAACAGCAGGGCATGTTAAAATCGTGCGTCTACTTGATTCTGCAGCGCTTGCGCTCACTCCCCGACCTGGCCCTTCCTTGAGCATCTGGACTTTCCAGGTGCTGCGACTGGTATCGGATGCGATGCATCGTACATCACTTGTGCAAGCTACGTGCGAAGCCAGCCTGTTTTGTCCTGGCGATGTGTCACCCACTACGGGGTTTGTTGGCGAGATGAGGGAGCAGCTGTGTGCTGCTCGACCTCATCTCGCCTGTTGGGTTGGGGTGTGTCGGTCCGGACCGGTCCACTCTCTCGCGTGCGGCTATGTGTGCTGCTTGCGGGTGGTGGGCTTGGTGGGCGGGGTGCCGAACAGTTGGGAGATAGCTCCTTGTTGTTCGCGGGCTTCCCGTTCGATGTCCTGGCGCAGGGCGTCTGCCTTGGCCTGGATGTCGGGCTTGGCCGACATGGTCTGGACGTGGGACTCGATGGCCTGACGGATGGCGTCGGTCAGCGAGACTTCAGCGAGCTTGGCCACGATGGTCAGCCTGGCGTGCAGGTCGTCATCGAGGCGGATGGCCAGCGTCTTCATGACACTTCCTCTCCGGATTCGTCCTGCCGTAGTGGGCAGGCCACCTCCTCGGGGTGGAGGAACCGCTGAGCCCGGTCTGGGTTCAAGGGAGCGGCTCCTGGTGGCCGAGGAGGGCCACGATGGAGGGGGAGTCAGAAGCTCCTGAACACCCACACGCCGCCTTCGGGGTTTGGTAGTACTGTGATGTCTCCTTCTAGTTCGAGGTCTTGGGTGAGGGTTTGGTAGTCGATGGTGATGTACTGCCTGAGGGTGGGGGGTAGGGCTTGGTTGAGGGTGTCTTCGAGGCCGAGGGATTGGGTTTCTTGTTGGGCCCACTGTTGAGTTGTCATGTAGCTGCCGAGGTAGTGGTCCTCGAATTGGGTGAGTAGTTGGTGGTCGAGGGTGCCTGGTGGGGTGGTTTCGTTGACGAGGTCGGCCCAGGCGGCGAAGGCGGGGCCGTGGCGTTGGATGCCTTCGGCTATGGTCTGCTGGTCATCGGGTTGGGTGGGTGCTCGGGGGTTGGCGTCGTGGGGGTGTGGGTGATGGGTCATGGTGTGTCCTTTCTGCCCTGGTGGTGGGTGGTTGGGTTGTTTGTGGGGTGCGGTTTGTGTTTGTTTCGGGAGTCTTGGATGCGTTGCCAGGCGAGGTCGGCGAAGGTGGGGTTGAGTTCGATGCCGAGCCAGTCGCGTTGGTGTTCTTCGGCCACGATGGCGGTGGTGCCGGAGCCGAGGAAGGGGTCCAGCACGATGCCGGGTTCGCTGTTTGGGTGGGTGTCGGGTGTGTTGTGTGTGGGGGTGCAGTGACAGGTTGGTGTCAGGGCCAGGCGGAGGGCTTCGATTCCCAGACGACGGGTGGGGCGGGTGAAGGGTGCGCGGCAGGTGCGGCAGCGTCGTTCGGGGCAGCCGGCGAGCAGCATGCGTTCGACGAGGTGTGTTGGGTAGGTGGCGAAGTGGGCGCCTCGGTAGTTGGAGGCTGCCAGGTGCCAGACGTCACCGGGGTTCTTGCCGAGTGGGTGGCAGATGGTCTTTTGGCGTTTCATGGCGGTAAGGCCTTCGTCGCCGGCGGTGTTGGGGCCGCGCCAGTGTTCAGGCATCCCTCTTTTCGGTGGGTGTAGCTGGGGTCGGGTGTGGGCGCGGGGTTGGCGTGGTGGTGGGCTGGGGCGTCCGTTTCGTGTGGTGCAGCGGGTTTTTGGTGGTTGGCGGATGTCGTCGAGGTTGAAGTAGTAGCGGGGGTTGCGGGTGAGCAGGTAGATGACCTCGTGGGTGCAGGACAGGCGGTCGGTGACGGAGGAGGGGATGGAGTTGGTCTTGGCCCAGACGATCTTGTTGCGTAGCGTCCAGCCGCGTTGGGTGAGTGCCAGGGCGAGGCGTTCGGGACCGAGCAGCAGGCTTTTCCTCGGTGCGCCTTCGTGTTGGTGGGTGCTGTAGCTGTCGCCGAGATTGAGCCATAGTGTGCCGGTGGGGACTAGGACGCGGGCTATTTCGTCGGTGGTGGTGAGCAGGTTGTTCACCCAGCCTTGGATGGTGTCTTCGAGGCCGAGTTGCTGGTGGTGCTGGTAGTTGCGCAGTCGGAAGTAGGGTGGGCTGGTGATGACGCAGTCGATGCTGTCGGTTTCGAGTTCTTGTAGGCGGTTTAGGGCGTCGCCGACGATGATGGTGCCGCGGGGCTGGGACGCGGCGGTGAGGGTTGTGGTCATGGGTGTTCCTTTCTGAGGGCTAAGATTTGTGGTGTGTCGTGGCAGGTGTCGTTGATAGATGTTTTGAACCTTGTCTTGGCGGTGTTTGCTGCTATTGGGGCTTTTGTGGGTTTTGTCGTTAGTCGAAGGGATCGCAAGGCCGACCAGGTCGAGAATGAACGGCGACTCCAGGCTAATGAACGGCGACTCCAGGCTCTTGAAAAGATCGCAGTCAACAGTCACGTCCCTCGGTGTGCACTTTGGGCTTTTGAACGCAAGAATCAGACTCGATGGTGTTTGACGAATGTCGGCAACGGTGAGGCTTGGGAAGTGAAGTTGTCACATGAAGGGGGACTGCCGGTCCGGCTCCCTAATCCGCGGAATCCTTGGCCTCCGGGGTGGAAGGAGGACAGCATATCCATCGCTCCCGGACAGAGCGGCCAGATGGTACTCACCGTGTACTGGACAGATGAGCCTGGCGGTGAACGCCAAAAACAGGTATTGACGTAACTCATCCTTCACTTCTAAACAGCACCTGCTCGATGGTTTCTGGGGTGGCGGTGACGAATAGGCGTGGTTCGATGCGGGTGGTGCGGTGGATGCGTCGGGTGAGTTCGGTGGCACGTCGGGTGGCGTGGGGGCCGTGCATGAGCCATAGGACGCGGGGGAAGCTGCCGTGGGTGGTTTGTTCGAGGCCGCTGGTGTAGTAGTCGGTGTAGGCGTGGCACTTGGCTAGCAGGCTGGGGAGGGATTCGGTGCCCATGTCTACTTCGATGAACCAGTAGTCGTCCCAGGGGCCGTCCTGGTCGGTGCCGGTGAGGTGGGCGGCCAGGTCGGGGCGGATGAGTCGGGTCTCGCCACCGATTCCGGTGAAGTGTCGCCAGCTGGTGGGTTCGGTTTGGACGGCCACGGTGATGTTCCGTTTGTGGGCTTCACGCAGTGCCAGGTGGCAGTCCGCTGTGGCGAGGGTGTGGTTCAGGAAGCGTTCGGATGGTTCGTGGGTGCGCCAGGAGCTGCCTTTGTTGGGGAGCAGGATGCGGGCTCCTGCTGGTGCCAGTTGCCAGACCGTGGCTTCAGAGCCTGCTCTGACTCCTCCAATGCGGCGCGTGAGGGCGCGGATGAGTCCGTTTCGTTCCAACCGGGTCAGGACTCGTCTGGTGGTGCGTCCGGCGGATTCTGGGCTGGCGTGTCCAGTGAAACAGAACGCTTGGAGATGAGCGGTGGTGAGGTAGCGATATCGCCAGATCTGGGAGAGCACGTGGTGGTCACGATCAGACAAGGCGGCTGCGAGGCGGCGTCGTTGACGGGAACCGACCCGCCCGGTTGGTTTCCGGGCCGGGGGCGACGAGAAACGAGGAGTATTCGTCCCCCGTGATTGACTGGAAAGGCTCGTGGCTACGTGGTTTGCCTTTTTGGTGAGTGAGCCGGATGGAATAGTGACCGGTAGCCCCGGAATGGGGTGATGGATGGGTTGGTTGGTCATGAGGTGGCCCCTTTCTGGTCGGGATCGACCGAGACACGTGGGCGACGGACTCTCCCGATGGTTTCTGCCGGATGGGTTCCGTTGTTCTTGGTGTGAGGGCCGGGGATGAGAGCGGCCAGGTCGGTTTCGACGTCGGTGAGAGATTGTCCGTAACGGCGACGGGAGGCCAGTGCGGCGTCGTTGGGGTGGCGTTGTGGCGGGGTGAGTGGTGTGGTGCGGACCAGGGTGGGTGGTTGGAGGTCACTGTCGGCCAGGAGGTGGGCGTAGGCGTGGAAGGCGGGTAGTTGCTGGTAGTCGGCTGGGACGAGTAGTCCGCCGGAGCGTTTGGCCACGATGGTGGCGTCGTCGCCGGTGAGGGTGAAGGCGACTCGGGAGCGGGCATTGGCCATGACGCCACGCAGCAAGGCTTGGGGGAGCTGGCCGAGGTGCTGATGGGCCAAGGTCAGGCCCATACCGAGACCGCGGGCTTGGGCCAGGGCATCGCCGAGGTCGCCGGGGAGACGGAGGTAGTCCTGTACTTCGTCGATGTGCAGCATGACGGGGCGGCGACCAAATGCTTGCAGGGCGGCCCGGCCGAGAGCGGCTTGCCAGACCAGGGACACCACTACCGAGCCCATGAGCTGGGCGGCTTCGGAGCCGAGCGCGCCCTTGGCCAGATTGACCAGCACCACCCGTGGGCGCTTCCCGCCGTCGTGTCCGGGACCGGGCGCGAACAGGTCGGAGAAGTGGAAACGGGGGCAGCGCTGCCCGAAGATAGTGCGCAACTGCGGACGCAGCAGGATGGGGCGCAGTTTGTTCAGTAGTGGCGAGATAGCCTGTTGCCGTTCGCCGTCGGACAAGGCTTCGTACCAGGCCCAGAAGGTCCCCAGCCCCAGCGGGTCGTGTTTGGCCTCGCGGCCGGTGATGGAGCGCCGGAAACCGGGGTTGGTGAGTAGCAATGGCACCATGACCAAACTGGCATCCCCACGACGCGCCAGTGTGAGCAGACTGGCGTGGAGGATGTCGTGGGTACGCGGACCCCACGAATCGCTGTAGAGGGAGTGTAGTACTCCGAGCAGCACATCGGCTGCCAGGTCCGGGTCACGGGTCCCTGCCAATGGATTGATCCCTACCGGTTGGCTGTCTTTACTGGACAGGATGACCGTTTCCTCCAGTACCGCATCGGGGATACGGGCAGCGATGTCTGCTACCAGATCTCCCTTGGGGTCGATGACCACCACGGCATGTCCGGCGTGGATGTCCGCCAATGCCAGGTGGGTCATGAGGGTGGACTTCCCCACACCTGTCGGCCCGATGAGGTGGAGGTGGCGCAGTGAATCCTCACCCGAGAGACCCACCAAGGTGCCGGGGTTGCTCACCGCTTCGCCGATGATCCGTTTACCCAGCTCGGGGTTGGTCTGGATGGCCTCTGATGGTGCCAGCGCCATCGGGTGGGGGCTGGCGACACCGGGAAGCCCCTCAGCGACGGGCCAGGCCAACAGGCCGGGCAGTTCGGAGGCCCGTAGATGCAGGGGTAGCAGCCACGGTGAGCGAGCCGATGCCAGTGCGCCAGGGGTGGAGCGCCACAACCGCAGCCGGACCGGCGGCAGTTCCAACCCCCGCAGACTGGCGGCCGTTTGGGACACCAGCCAGTGGGCCCGGGAGGGACTGGCCGCTGAGGCTCCGATGCGTACCGCTACCTGAAACCCGGGATCTTCCAGACTTGCCGTGACCTGCCGCGACGGGGTCGCAGCTCCTTCAGTGGTGGGATAGCGACGTGGTGGCAGCCGACGGCCACACACCACCTGCAGCCGTACCGTCTCTTTCGTGGTGGTGGCAGCCAGAACGGCCAGCAGACTCCGAGTAACGGTCTCGGTGCTGTCGGTACGCAACGGGTACAAGACAGTGTTGGTGAACCGTACGGCCGCCACTGTCGAAGCGGGCGCGGTTGCGGGGGTGTCGGTGGCCAGGAAGGCCTCCCGGGGTACCGCCAGCTTCTGACTCGAACGCACCACGTGGATGCCGGGGTCGACCAGCCGCACACCAGGAAGATGGGCCAACAGTAGTGCTTGGACCGAACGCAGCGCCCAAGGCTCAGTACCCAGACGCCACCACACCCGACCACCACGGGCAATGACTTCGAACGCCAGATGAGGACTTCCCGGCAACCCCGCCAGGGCCGCCACTACAGAACGCATCCGCGCCTCATCCACCGGCACCGGCAGCACCAGCTGACGCCATACCAGGCCACTGACCGACCGCACCGCTGGCGACGCCGTCTTGACAGGCACCAGAGTCATGACGACACCTCCACCACGTCAGGCGCGCCAGCGGTGTTACTCGGTGGGGCGGCCACGTCATGAGGCAGACCGGCTTCGCGCTCCGCCTCGACTAGGGCCAGCTGGATGACCGCCCGAGCGATACGACGGACATCTGGTTCACGGCGCAGCGTGGAACGGACCCGCAACCGGTGGGTACGGCGGGAACGACCCGGGGATGCATCAGGACGACCTGACCTCCGCGAGGAGCGTGGCTTGGTGGCCTGAGGTTTACGGGGTGATGTGTTGTTTCTGGGCATGACGAACACAGCCTCCTTTCAAGGGCTTGAATTGATGTGATGTGACAGCTCCACTCGCGGATGGGGCGGTCCGGCACGGCACGATGCCGTCTTCCTTGTAGCGGACCAGCCACGGGCGGCGAACTGCCCTGAGTATGCGTTCAAATAATTGAACGGTCAACAGGTTTGGTGTATTTCACAACACCGGACGGAACAGAAGCGCCACGGGTGACTCGGGCCTGATTTTGTACTGGATTTTGCATCGACACGTGGCGGCTCAACGCCAACGCCACCACCGCACCACCACCCACCCAACCAGGGCAACGAACCCGGTCACGGCCAATCCAGCAACGAGCCAAGGCCAGATACTGGAGACGAGATCAACCGCCACCTTCAAAGCGAGGGCAGCCAGCAGGGTGGTGAAACACCAACCAAGAAGCTTGTCGACCAGCGAGGAAGGAGTCTCAGCCATGGCGACCTCCCGGGCGCTGGCGCTTCGGCGGGTCCATACGCTGCACGACATGGCGGAGCATCTCTGCTCGGACACGGAAAGCCTCACACTGAAGCTGCCTAGCGAGACGGTGAGCGTCGCGGTGGATACGCCGCTGCTCGCAGTACTGCCGGCGTCTCCAGGCACGGGCGTGCTCTCGCCACCCCCCCACCCACCCCCACGCCACCACTCCCAACCCCACCACCCCAAGGACCGCCACACCAACCAGCCCGAGGACTGCCAGGCCGGTCACTGGAACCTCGCAATAGCCTGCGCCGCACCAGTGGCATACGCACCCAACAACGCCTCCAAATACGGCGCACTCTCCGGCGCAACCTGCACCAACGCCTGACCAGTCATCACCAGATTCCCAACATTGCCCATCGCCTGATTCGTCAGCTCCGCCCGAGCCCCGTCAACCGCCCTGACCACATCACCTCGACCAGCCGTCCACTCCAGCTCCCGCTGTACCGCCCGAGCCAACCCCCGCGGCCGCCCACCCGACCCGGTCATCGACGACACCAACCCAGACCCAGCCGCCCGAGCCGATCCAACACCAAACCCAGACGCAGGGATGAGATTTGACATGAGAACTCCTTTCACACCATCCGCCACCACCAAGCAGCGGAGCCGGTGTCACTCGCGTAAGAAGCCGGTTTGACTTCACACCCCAAGTCCAACCCACAACCCCACAGCCTGTCGTGACATGAAAGTGACAACCCCCTTGGAAAGGCCTGGGACATCAAGCGCCCGCACACCTGAAGCCCCCAGCAACCTCGAAGAGTCAGCGCGCTCCTTTCTCCCGGCGGCGGAACGGGTCTTGGCGTGCTCGGGCTAGGCTGCCTAGATGAGCAGCAGCGACAGCACTGGCGGCAGTAGCCGTGCCGCCGAAGGCGCCATCCACCAGGAGCTCCGGGCTGCTCGTAAACGCCCCGGTGGGCTGTCGCCACAGGCCATGGCCCAGTGCCCGGTCATGTGTGACCTGCTCGGCAACGGTGATCCCGAGGTCGCGCTGGTGGAGCTGAACCACAAGATCATGGAACTGATCGACTCCGACGACGACATCACGGCGGTGGAGGCCGCCAGTTACTCCCTTGGGCTGTGTACCGATGCCGATACCCACCTGGCTCGGCTCGAGGAGTTCGGGGCCAAACACTTCCTCGACCAACGCCAAGCCCGCCGCTACAGCGACCGCGGCCTACACCAGCTGGCCCGGCTGATCTCCACTCACTGGACGACCCAGACCGTTCCCGAAGCCACGCTCATCCTCATTGGTTTGGACGAAACCCACGTCGGTTTCACCGTCCAGCTCCGCTACCAACGCCACATCCACATGCACCCACCCAAGCTCAGCCTGTGGCAAGGCAACGAACCCCAACCCACACCCCTGAGCCCAGCCTGGACAACCACCTCCCAACCAGACGCCCTGTGGCACGAGCAGGAGTTGGCTGAGCCAGCCGTTGTCCAGCTCCAAGACCAGACCACCATCCGGCTGGTCTGGCGAGGCGAAACCTGGCCCAAGTTCACCGTCGTCCTCACCGGCAACATCCACGCTGACATGGTCAAGAGCCAAACGCTAGGGGCAGCTTGTGCGGTGACGGTGGTGGATGCGGAGGACGAGGAGCAACCTCACTGAACTCCCGACGTGCACCCCACATCCAAGGCGCTGGACTACCCCTGACCAGCGGCACAGCCGCGCCAGACGCAGAGGTTGTGTAGCTGGCGGAAGCGGCAACTGGCCGCTGACGAGCCACAACGCCATCACTGCGGGCTTCTACGGCACTCGCGGCAGGCGGCACTACAGGGTGGCGCGGGAGCAGTGAAAGGGATTACGCACTGATGACTGACGCAGCCGCAGAAGCTAGTTCCGAAGACTATTTGGCCGAAAGTTAGCTAGTTTTGGCAGGATATTAACTAACTTCCATTGTTGCCGAACCTCCTCGTTGCTACCCTCGACTCATCTCTCACCGCCGGAAAGCCCGACGCGAGCCCTGAAGCGACAGCAGGTCGGACTCGTCCCAGAGAGACGCACGAGGAGCCCTCATACCCTCATGGTCACGGCAACGTGGACAATGACGCGGATGGCGCAACGCCACACCGCTCAGCGCCTGAGCCCACATCTACCAATTTTCGAACGCCTGTGCTATATTAAGAAGCAGTATGAAGGAACAATGGCGTTCATCACCCCAACCACGAGAGCAAGAGCCTCCAGCAGCTCAGCAGCCAGAGGCCATACCTGGCGTAGATGCAGCTCCGGGGGAAATATCTCACGAGGAAACAGTGTGCGAGGGATGCGGACGGCCATATGGGCATGCGAGAAAGCTTGGGGAGAGAGGCCTGAGAGAAGAGGTCCAGAAAATGGCTAAAGAACACGCCTTGGATGAGCTGCAAGACGATAATGAAAATCGAGAAATAGCTTGGTGGGATGATTATAGCATGTCAAAGCCAAGGAAAGAGATAGCCGTGCTGGACACGGCAAGTAGAGATAAATCCCAGGGCTTTACCGTCATCCAAGGGAAAACTAGAGTTTATCCTATCCGGGTAGGAGAAGGTAGGGCTAACAGAGAAATCGCTAAACGGCTTCGTCTTCCGAAAGACGATTGATCTCGCACGATGCTGAAAGCGGCGGGTTAATGAGTGTACTCGATTTGAATTTCCTGTTTGTGGATGAACAGGCGTCGTTTGCTGACCAGTCCTCGTTTTCTGATTTAGTAAAGGCAATTCGCGAGCATCGCAGGGATCTAGTTGTCATAGTAGGAGCAGGTGTTTCAGCAGATGCCGGGCTCCCGGTTTGGGGAGAGCTTCTTGATAGAATGGCTAGATCTAGCATGAATGACGACCAGTATAAAAGGTTTTCTGAGCTAAACGCCGAACCACCGGAAAGGACGGCAAGCTTAATACTGTATCAAGCGTTACAGGATCAAAAGAACACAAATATTAATGAGCTAATTCTCAGATCGCTTACTCAAGGTTCAGAACAAGTACCAGGAATGCTTGCTTCTGCAATTGCCCGTCTCATTCAGGCGTATCCTGGAAGAGCATCACTCATTACCACAAATTTTGACTGGATCCTTGAAAAAGCTATTGAAGAGTGCTTTACTGAAAATTCTGGCCTCAGCTCCACATCTTATTCATTTGATAATTGGGAGGAGTGGGTATCCCTTAGCGACGAAGAGGTGTGCAACAGTGTAATGCACTTACACGGAATGCTACCGCGAAGCGTTGATCCCGAGAATCCTGCATTACAGCTCGGGCCTATTATTTTTACTGAAGGGGCTTTTTTGGAGCATGGATCGAACGTGCGGAAAAAACTGGAAGAACTATTGGCAGGCACCATTGTTATCTTCGTTGGCATTGGATTGACTGATCTAAATCTAATATCCCCGCTACATCGGGTCAAAGATAGCGATGGTCTTCGCGTCGCTATCCATACTCCACGTCTAACCCATGATACACTCTCGGAAGAACAGTGCGTAGAATTTGCATCGCTAAGATCGCAGTATTTTCGAGAGAAACTCAACCTGCAGACAGCATTTACAAGAACATATTCTCAAGTTACACAACTCGTTTCTGAGCTAGGCTTGGCTGCCGCTGCCTCTAAACATTATCATCGCAGACCCGGTGATGGGCTACACTACAATAAACGCTATAATCAGGTACTGCGTCTTGCTTACTCAGCAGTGGGTGCTGACCCCCGCAGTGGAATACTTGATAGCGATTTAGCAATTAATGTCGGATGGCGTCTTCATGAAATAGTCAATTCTCCCAAAGGCCCCATCAGTCTTTTGAATAACTTCAGGAGTCGTCGAAAAAAAGGAACTCTTGCGCCTTCGGAAAAATTTGGAGTATTTCTTTGGCTGAACGACTTGCCTAAACGTCCTAAAGGGTTTCAGGGAATCAGGTTGGTTGCAACATCTGCTTATGTTCACTGGGAAGCATGGTCGGCTTTCCGCGTAGATAGAATAGAAGGTACATCTAAAACTGCGGCCACCCTTACCGCATTTCACGGAAAAGCGCAGAGTCTCGATATTCCGCACGATTCGCGAGATAGAATGAGCTGGCGAGGGGCTTTTGCCGTTCCACTTGTTGCTGGAAGTTCGCAGAGTAAATTTATGATTGGCAATCAAGATTTAGACCAGCTTCAGATTGGTGCAATCTCTGTGAATTCGACACGCCCAGTTGTCAGAGAGGATAACCCCAGAGAAAATCTGTCGATAATATCGAATCTTACGGAGAGTGAGATGGATGATTTTCTTATGTCGCTATATGATTCTATACAATCCCTTATGGTGTAGAGGCCTAGTGTGCCCGGCGGTGTCATAGGGTCGTATAGCTCTCTTTAATCAAAATCCGATGTCTGTGGGGTATTCGGGTCGGCCGGGG
>ERZ772967.2010-NODE-2010-length-13407-cov-54.801977_pt1 | contig 13407 bp, 8 predicted proteins | sample MGYA00511677_ERZ772967 | MGnify/ENA primary metagenome ERZ772967 (study PRJEB29015, sample SAMEA2737931) | human oral metagenome | biome: human oral; feature: human-associated habitat; material: dental | place: China | collected 2146 ...
GGGTGTCGCGGCCGAGGTAGAGGGTGCCGTCGGTGCCCTGGGAGCGCCGGTACTCCACGATCGCGGCGGTGATGGCCACGATGTGGGCCTCGTTGAAGGCGGTGTCCAGGGAGGAGCCGCGGTGGCCGGAGGTCCCGAAGACCACCTTCTGGGTCGGGACGGCGGGGTCGGGGACGAGGTCGTAGTAGGCGGAGAGGACCTCATCGATGTTGACGAGGTCGTCGGGCTGTGCTGGTTGTCCTGCGCGTGGGTGCATGGGGTCAGTGTGTCACCGATCACTGGGTGTGTCCTGGGAATCCCGAAAGTCGGATGTGAGATCGTGCGGGGATCGCCTTCCCCGCGTTCCTCGGCCGGGCTTATCCGGTCTCATCCGCGCATGAGGCTCCCGTGCTCGCGGGGAGGGCCGGGATGGCGCGCGCGGCCATCGGCATCCCCTAAGCGGACCCCCGTGCTCGCGGGGAGGGCGGGCCCGACGACGCCGTGCGTCGTCACGGCCCGGGCTAGGCGGGAATCCAGTCCCACATGGTGACGTTGCGGCGGTCCGTCACCCACAGCTCGGCCCGTGTCACCCGGTTGCCCATGACGAGGAGGGAGCCGCGCACCGGGTGCGGCACGTTCCGGAACAGCGTGTAGGCCCGGTCGCCCGTGTCGACTCCGATGCGGTCCTGGCCCAGGAGGTGCAGACGCGCCGTCGGGTGCGCCGGATCGGTCGTCAGCGCCCGCCACGCCTCGGGCGGTATCCCCCGCGGCAGGATGAGGGCCATGTCGGCGGCGTACTCGCCGGGGTCCCGACCGACCGGGGCGATGACGACATCGAGATGATGGTCCGTGATGAGCTGGAACGTCTCGTTCTGATCGGTGTCCACGCACAGGCGGGTCCATCCCATGGCCCCTTGGGCCCGCTCCCGCTCGGAGACGGTGACCTGGTGCAGCGAGCCTGTGGCCGAGCCGCTGTCCACGATTCCCCGGGTATCGCGCTTGATGAGTCGGGAGGAGGCGCTTCGCATGAGGGAGGGCAGGCGGCGGCCGTGAATGTGGATGAGCTCGTTGAGATCGAGCTCGGGCATGCCGGAGGCGCCGATGGTCTCGGGCGCGAACCCGTTGTTCCTGAGCCGCTTGCTCTCACGACCGCCGAGACGAAAACCGGTGCGGAACAGGTCGGAGCCCAGGAACGTGCTTCCAAGACTGCGTGCGTGCGGGCGCGAGGCGAAGGCGGTGGCGGTGGCTCGGGCGAAGGGCGTGCCGGTGAAGCGGGGGCGGGAGGGCTCGCTCATCGGCGTCGCGGGCGGAATCGGCGGCGTTCCGGTGAAGCGGGGGCGGGAGCCCCGCGCGCCTCCGGGTCCGGCCTCGACGGCGTCGGGGAATCCCTTGCGGCCCGTCTCCGCCGAGGTCCGAGACGTGGAGCCGGCCGCCTCGGCGGCGCTCGGGGCCGCTTGGCCGGTGAGGCTGCGAGCTCGGGCCGTCAGGTCGTCATGAGACGGGATGTTGGGCAGTTTCACGGTGGTCCTCGACGATGAGAAGAAGAGCGGGAAGGATGAGGGGCGAGTGCTGGGGCGATGCGAACGGCTGCCGCCCAGTCTAGGAGGTCGGCGGGCGCCCGGGGCATGGGTAGTCTGACCCGGTTGCTCGCGCACCCATGCCGTTGCACCGGAAACGCACCCGTGTACCCAGGAGGGACCATGACCGTCAGTCGTATCGCCGCCGCCGACGCCCCCGCCGCCGTCGGCCCCTACTCCCAGGCCGTGTCCACCGGCGCCGCCGCCGGCAGCACCGTCTACATCTCCGGGTAGGTGCCGCTGGATCCGGCCACCGGTGCGCTCGTCGAGGGCGGCGTCGAGGCCCAGGCCGAGCAGGTTCTCAAGAATGTGGGGGCCATTCTGGTCGAGGCCGGCCTCGGGTACGCCGACGTCGTCAAGACCACCGTGCTGCTCGCCGACATCGCCGACTTCAAGGCTGTCAACGAGGTCTACGCCCGCTTCTTCACCGCTCCGGTGCTGCCCGCTCGCGCCGCCTTCGCCGTCGCCGCCCTCCCGCTGGGCGCCCGAGTCGAGATTGAGGCGGTCGCCGTCCGGCCCTGAGCGCGTCGGCCGCCCTCGGACGCGGGCCCGTCGCCGGGGGGAGGGGTCAGAGGCGAGCGCGACGGGATTGGCGAGGTCAGATCCGCTCCCCAAGGGCGAGGGCGGGGCAGCCCTCCCCGTGCGGGTCGCCCTCCACGGTGGCCAGCACGGCGATAACGCACGCCGGGGCAGCCCTCCCCGTGCGGGTCGCCCGCTTCCGCCGCGGAGGGCGGTCGTCGCTGACTACTGTGGGGCCCGTGAGCAACATACTGATCCGCTGGGGCGGTTCCCGCGCCGTGGCGTCATTGATCCTCAGGATTCTCGTTGTCATCCTGCTCGTCGTCGGGGTGCCGCTATTCGCCTACTGGCCCTTCGGCAAGGTGCACGCGCCCGCCGTGGAGGTCCACGACGAGGTCGGGATCCTCCAGGCCGACGCCACCGCCTCCTCCCTGGAGAACCTGCGCTTCCGCCAGGACGTGAAGCTCGCCGTCCTCACTCTCGACGCCAAGCCCAACGCCAACTTCAACAGCGAGGTCCTCGGCTACGCGCGCGAGAAGCACCCCGAGTGGATCAGCTCCCCCGACTCCAACTACTGGGCGGACGGCCTGGTCATCCTGGCGGTCTCGCCGTCGGGCCGCTGGACCGGCTGCTACTTCGGCGAGGACGTCAAGGTCGATACCGCCGTCCAGGGGGCGATTCAGGAAGCGGGCAAGAACTCCTTCCGAGAGCAGCGGTGGGCGCTGGGGATCGAGCAGATGGCCGGTTATGCCGCCGAGGTCATGGGCCGCCCGATCGTCTCGCCGTCGGGCGCGATCATCGTCGCCGGGCTCGGAATGATCAGCGGCGGCGCCCTGGGGATCCTGATGCTCGTGAGTCGCAGCGGCGCCCGGCTGGCCTTCACCCGGGCCCGGCGCCACTACGCGCAGGTCACCGCCGACTACGAGGGCACGCAGATCAAGGCGGAGCTCATTCCCACCGACGACGCCCACGGCGCCCAGGTCCTGGCCCGCTTCGCCTGGTTCGAGGATCGCTACGCGGAGTTGACCCGCGCCTTCCGCGACTTCGGGGAGCCGCGCGGCGCCGAGTGGTTCTCCTGGGGGCGGCGGATGGACGCCAGGGGTCTCAACACCCGGGCCAGCGAGCTCGACTCCCTCGACGACGCCATCTCCCACGCCTCCGCCCTGCTGACCATGTCCGAGGGATGGCAGCAGGCCTGGGCCAACGAGCAGGGTCCCGTCCATGAGGACCTGGCCTCCTTCCAGAGCCTGTGCGCCTCGGTGGAGGCGAAGGGTCACCTCAGTACGGCGCAGGATCGCGACTGGCTGCGGCAGCGCTCGAACCGACTGGCCGCCATGACCAACGAGCTCTCCTCGGGGCGGCTGTCGCCCTCCGCGGCCCTCGACGAGCTGGACGTCATCTCCCGGGACGTGCGCGCCCGCGCCGATTCGCTGGCGCGCCGGGCGCTGGAGGCCGATACGTCCTCGTATCGCGATGGCCGCCTCAGCCGCTACGAGTCCGCGCAGAGCGGCTGGGGGTGGGGCAGGACCAACGGCTACGCGGGTTGGTGGACCATGGGCGGGCACCAGTCCTCCTACGACCCGGCCTCGACGATCCGCATCAACCCCTCCTCCCCGGCCGCCGACGCCTCCGGTGTGCGGTGGGTCGGCGCCGGATCGGCCTCCCAGTTCTCGACGCCGATCTCCGAGCTCGTCACCGGTTACAGCTCGGCGGCCAGCTGGTCGCCGTCCTCCTCCGGTTCGGGCGGCGGCAGCGGTTTCTCGGGCAGCGGGTACTCCGGCGGGGGCTTCTCCGGAGCCGGGTCGAGCTCGCACTTCTGAGCGGGCCGGTGCGTGATCATGAGGGTTATGGAGATGCTCGGAGGCAGTCGGGCCCTTGGCGTGCTCACCCTCAAGGTCGCGTTGGGCGTCGCCCTCATCGTGCTGCCGGTCGTCGTCATCTGGATGCCGTCGAGCAGCACGCATCCCCCTCGGGTCGAGGTCCACGACGAGGCCGGGCTCCTTCAGGACGACGCCGTCCGGGCCTCGCTCGAACAAGTCGACTTCCGAGAGGATGTCCACCTGGTGGTCCTCACGCTCGACGTCGACTACGACGCCGACTTCGATCGTGAGGTCCTCGACTACGCGCGCGCGGAGCACCCCGAGTGGCTCCTCTCCTCCAGCTCCAGCCAGTGGGACGATGACGTGATCGTCCTGGCGGCTTCGCCGTCCGGTCGCTGGGTCGGCTGCTACGTCGGCGAGGATGTCGAGGTCGACGCGGATGCGCAGGGGGATATCCGGTCCGCCGGCGAGAAAGCGTTCCGCTCGGGCGACTGGGCCGGCGGCTTCGAGGACATGGCGCGGGAGACCGCGAGCTCGATCGGGAGCCGGTTCCTGTCCTTCAAGGCGATCATGGTGGCGGCGGGCATTGTTCTCCTGGGGGTCGTCGAGCTCTCGGCGCTCGTCCGGATCTCCATCAGCGGCAGGAGCGCCTTCGAGCGGGCGTGTCGTCACTGCGCCCGGGTCATCCGCGACTACGAGGTCATGCGGAGCAGGGCGGGGCTCATCCCCGCCGACGACGCCCACGGCGCCCAGGTCCTCGCCCGCTTTCGTCCGTGTGAGAGGGACTACGTCGAGCTTCCCCGACGCCTCGGCGATTTCGGGCGACCGCGTGGGGCGCAGTGGGCGGTGCTCACGGTGCGTTCGAGGGCGCAGGACCTGGAGCGCCGGGCGGCCGAGCTCGATTCGCTCAACGGTGTCATCGCCCATGCCTCGGCACTGTTCACGCGATCCGCCGGATGGCAGCAGGCCTGGGCCAATGAGCAGGGGCCGATTCGCGAGGACCTGACCGTTCTCGACAACCTGTGCGATGGGGCGGGCACTCCCCGCATGCACAAGGCCAGGCGCCCCCTGAGCACGAACATCCACGTCGTGCGCATGTGGCTGCGCGAGCAGGCGCGTGCACTGGACCGGATGACCGTCGAGCTGGGCCGGGGCGGGCTGGGGCCCGCGGAGGCCCTGGACCGGCTCGACTCGATCTCCGGTCAGATCCGCTTCTGGGCCGAGCAGCTGGCCAGGAGCGCGATCGACGCCGACCGCTCCCACAGGCACGCTGAGCGCCTCCGGATGTTCGAGAAAGGGGTGGAGTCGTGGTCCGGCGACTTCTCCCGCCGGTACTCGGGCAGATGGAGTCTCAACGGGAGGAGCGGCTCATACGATCCGGCCTCGACCATTCGAGTCAACCCGTCCTCGCCGGAGGCCGGTCGCTCGGGCGCAGTCGGACGACGCGTGCCGATAACGGGCGACTCGTCGCAGTACTCACTGCCGATCTCGGGACTCGTCATCACGTACACGTCAGCGGCCATATGGTCGCCCTCCGTCTCGGGCTGGTCCGGCTGTGACGGGTCCGGCGGCGACTGGTCCGGCGGCGGCTCCTCCGGGTCGAGCTCGCACTTCTGAGTGGGCCCGAGTACCCCCGGGCGGAGCGGCCCGGCGGTCCGGGGGCGGAGCTGGACTCCGTGAGGGACACCCGCGCACCATCGGAAGCGGCGGCCCGTGGGCGGGAGCCACCGGGCCGGGAGACCCGCATCCGGGCAGCCGGGCAGCTGCCGGGGACCGCAGACGGTCACCGGTGGCGTCGTTGACGGCTCTGGCAGTACTGACAACCCGACTGACAACTACTGTTAATTCTTTTACAGTCGGTTCTGTGGACTGGATTGATCTCGACGTGCTGCTCGGACTCGATCCCGATGAGAGGGGTGCGAGACTCCTCTCGGCCCCGGAGTCGCAGTGGTTCGAGCGCAAGGCCTTCCGCGTTGACGCCAAGAAGTTGGCCGCCGCGGTCATCGGCATGGCGAACGCCGAGGGCGGGATCGTCGCCGTTGGACTGAGCGAGGGGAGGGCTGAGGGCGGTGACGCCGACCTCGGTCGCATCAATCGCCTGCGCCGCACTCCCGTGGAGCTCGTGGAGCCCCCATTGCTGCTTCGAACCGAGGAGGTCGAGGTCGTCGACGGCGAGGGGACTTCCGGCCGCGTCCTGCTCTTCGTCGTGGCGCCCAGCCGGCACGCCCACCAGCGTACGGACGGAGAGGCTTTCATCCGGGCGGGCGATTCGACCATCGCACTGAATCGAGCGGCGTGGCAGGAGCTCGTCTACGATCGGGAGGCGGACAGATACGAGGCTCAACCGGCGCCGGTCGGGATGAGCGCGATCGATCCCGGGCACGTGGATCGACTCCGCCAGTGCATTGGTGCGCTCGGAGATGACCTGCACGTGCTTCGGGCCAGGAGCCTCGTCACAGCGGAGGACAGGCTGACCATCGCGGGCCTTCTTCTTCTCGGCGAGCATCCCCAGCGGTATCTCCCGCAGTCTCTGGTGCGGGTCCTGCGCTACCAGGAGGATGAAGCCGGCGCTGGCTCGCGGCAGACCATGATCGCCGACGGCGACCGGCGTCTGGAGGGCGCGATCCCGGATGTCATCGACGCCGCCCGGATGCTCGTCGACGAGTGGGCGCCACGTCGTCGGGCCCTGAGGGCGGACGGGCGTTTCGGACCTGTCGATGTGATCCCGCGGGAGGCCTGGATGGAGGCGGTGGTCAACGCTGTCATCCATCGCTCCTACTCGATGGCCGGAGACCACATCAGGATCTCGATCTTCCCGCACCGCATCGAGGTCTCGTCGCCCGGGCGCTTCCCCGGCTTCATCGATCCCTCTCGCCCTCTGGAGATCGCGCGCTACGCCCGGAATCCGCGTATCGCCCGGGCGTGCTCCGATCTCGGCTATGCTCAGGAGCTCGGAGAGGGGATCCGACGCATGGTGGGGGAGATGCGGCAGTCGGGTCTGGGGGACCCGGTCTACCGGCAGACCTCCACGAGCGTCATCGTGCGGCTCGACGCATCCTCGCGGATCGCTGAGCCGGTCGCGCAGCGGGTCGGCGATGCTGCGCTTGACATCGTGCCCCTGCTCCGGTGGACCGGGCCGCTCGGGACCGCCGACGTGGCGTTGGCGATGGGAGTGACGCGGCAGACCGCGCTCAAGAGACTCAAAGCCCTGCGCGATGAGGGGCTGGTCGAGCGCGATGGCCGCTCCCCGCGTGACCCCCGGGCGACGTGGAAGGTTCCCAGGGCGTGACCGCACCTTTGCGGTTCTTCGTGTTGTGGGGGTGTGGTGGTGGGGTTGTTCGGGTCTTCCCTCGCCGGGGTCTCGGGATGCCGGTTGATGGTTCCGGGGCGGGTGCGGGTGTGGCCCGGTCCCCGGTGGGGGAGCGGGCACGAGGATGAAAAGGTCATCAGGCATGTGACGTCTCCCGGTCCCCGGTGCGGGGGGGCATGCATCGGCAAGGCACTCACAAGTAAGTGACGAACCCCGGTCCCCGGTGCGGGGGGCATGGTTCCGGGGTGGGTGCTGGCGCGGGTCCCGGGCCTGCGTCGTCCTGCCGGCGGGGCCCGCTCGTCGTCGTCTCCGCGGAGGACGTCGGCCCGCGCCGCACTATCCGCCGGCGGGGTTCGTTCGGCGCTAAGAGCGTTCCGGGCGCGCCCCTGCGCGAATGAGTCTCGGAGGTCCCGGGTGCTCGTCGCGCGTTGTTTGCGGGTGCGCGCATCGGCGTCGGCATGGGTTCTGCTGCGTTCCGCGGGTCCCGCAGTCCCGCGCCGCTGGTCCGCGCGGCGTGCGCCGTCGGCCTGTGGAGCCCGGGGCGCCGGGGAGCGTATGCCGCTTCGTCGCTGTGCGTCATCGGTCCCGCGCGGTCGTACGTAAAGCCGCGTGGTCGTACCCCCGGCGCGCGCGGTCGTACGTAAAGCCGCGCGGTCGTACCTTAGAGGGTCTTTAAGGTACGACCGCGCGCCTTCGGGTACGACCGCGCGCCCCCGGGGACGACCGCGCGCTTCCGGGTACGACCGCGCGCTTCCGGGTACGACCGCGCGCTTCCGGGTACGACCGCGCGCTCCTGGGTACGACCGCGCGCTCCTGGGTACGACCGCGCGCCCCCGGGTACGACCGCGCGCTCCCGGGTACGACCGCGCAGGGCTCCAAGGTGCCGAACCACCGGCACTCGCCCACCCCGACCGCGCCCTCGCACATGAAGGGCCAGATGGTGTCGCCCCGTCTCCGGGGCGGTCGTGATGGCGGCATGCCGCACCAGGCCGAGGGTGTCGCCCCGCCCTCGCGTGCGGGACCGAGCTGCGAATCAGCGATTCATGCGCTCCGGTGTCGGGTCCCGCCCTCGTGCGCGGGACCGAGCAGACGCATCGGCGCGGGAGCCTCCCCGTGCCACGCCGCCCCGCCGTCGCGCGGGACGCGCATCCCGGACCGCTCAGCAGTCGGTGCACGGCGGGCGAGTCCGAACCTCGGAGTCGTTCAGCAGCCGGTGCGCGGAGGGCGCGCGCAGGCCCGAACCGCTCGGCGACCGGTGCGCCGTCGTCGTCGGGCCTCCCGGTAGTCTGACCGGCATGTCGAAGAAGAACCGCCAGCGGCGTCGCGCCGACGTCGCGACCAAGGCCCCCAAGAAGAAGCAGATCCCGTTCGTGGCCCGTCCCTTCGAGGGACTCGCGGGGGAGCAGGACCTGGTCGCGATGATGCAGATCCTCCCGGCCGCCACCATGATCGTGCGGCTGAACGCCGAGCACGGCGGGGGCGACGTCAGGCTCGTCACCCTGCTGCCCGAGCTCGCCCGGGCTCTCAAGCGCGCCGACGGCGAGGTCCTCGTCGCCATGCAGACCAGCATGCACTCCGGAGACGCCAGTCGCGACGTCGCCGCCGCTCTGCTCAGCGCCCTCGACCTGAGCGCCGGGACCGCGCTGACGGCCAGCGGCCTGCCGGAGCCCGGCGAACGACTCCAGGACATCCTCGACGCCGAGGCCGTCGGGGGGCTCGACGTGCGCGAGACCTTCGACTTCTGGCTCGATTCCGAGACGGCGGAGAACCCGGAGGTGCTGCGGTCGCTGGAGGACGCCAAGGAGGAGATCGCCCCGACCGCGCCCGTGCCCGGCGTCGAGCACGCCTACTGGTGCCGCATGAACGGCAAGGAGTTCGTGCGCTGGGTGCGAGGCGAGGACGAGGACGACTTCTTCAACGCCTTCGCGCGGGTGCACGCGGCCCGCGAGTCGGACCTGGAGGAGGGGGCCCGCTTCGTCGGGGCCTTCCGCGCCTGCGGTCTGGCCATCCCCGTGTGGGAGCTGGTCCCGGGCACCGAGGCCGAGGAGCTGACCGCGTCCATGCGGGCCATGGCCGAGCGCCTGGACGCCGCCATGGTCGACGACGCCCCGCTGGACGCCGCCGCCCGCCGCGCCAGGGCCGGGATCATCTCCCGCCAGGTGAACCTGTAGGACGGCGCGGTCCGGCGGGTCGAGTCTGGTCGGGTTGGAATCGCCCGCCGGACCCGCCGGGCCGCAGCCCCGCTGGGGCGGCCGCGTGTCCGGTGCCGTCGTCCGTCGCGGTTGCAGTGCCCCGCGGTCACCGCGGGGCGGCCGCGTAGGGGCTCTCACGGCTCGGGTGCGCGCAGGGGGTGCACATGAAAATCAATCTCATGTAGGGTGGTGGCCGCAGGGCCGGTCGGGCCCGACCGCGGAAGCGCCGCGGCACCCCCGTATCACAGGAGACCATCGTGAACGAGCAGCAGGCCGAGCAGATGCGGCACGGAGCGGGCTTCATCGCCGCGCTCGATCAATCCGGGGGCTCCACGCCCAAGGCCCTGGCGGGCTACGGGGTCGGCCCCGAGCGCTATTCGAACGACGCCGAGATGTTCGATCTGGTCCATGCCATGCGCACACGCGTCATCACCTCGAAGGCCTTCACCTCCGAGCGCATCATCGGCGCCATCCTCTTCGAGCGGACCATGGACGGTCGGATCGAGGGCCGTCCCACCGCCGAGTACCTGTGGGAGGTCAAGCATGTCGTCCCCTTCCTCAAGGTCGACAAGGGCCTGGCCGACGAGGAGCACCGCGCCAAGGTCATGAAGCCGATGCCCGAGCTCGACGCGCTGCTCGACCGCGCGGTGTCCGCCGGGATCTTCGGCACCAAGATGCGCTCGGTCATCCTGGGCGCCGACCCCGAGGGCGTGCGCGCCGTCGTCGATCAGCAGTTCGAGATCGCCGAGCGGATCATCGCCAGGGGCCTGGTCCCGATCATCGAGCCCGAGGTCGATATCCACGCCCCGGACAAGGCCGAGGCCGAGGAGTTGCTGGTCGCTGCGCTGACCGAGCACCTCGACGCCCTGCCCGACGGCAGTGACGTCATGCTCAAGGTGAGCATCCCGACCGTGGACGGCCTGTACTCCGAGCTCATGAGGCACCCGCGTGTCATGCGCGTCGTGGCTCTGTCCGGCGGATACGAGCGCGAGGATGCCAACGCGCGCCTGGCCCGCAACCCCGGCCTCATCGCGAGCTTCTCGCGCGCCCTGCTGGAGGGGCTGAGCGACTCCCAGAGCCAGGAGGAGTTCGACTCCGTGCTCGCGGCGACCGCCAAGGGCGTCTACGAGGCGAGCGTCGCCTGAGGCGGGGCCTACGACCCCGGGTCGGCCCGCGGGCCGGTCCGTCAGCCCGGTTGGGCGCTCCGGGCAGTGGTGCAGCGCCTGATGGCGGCCGTCGTCGGTTGGGGTTCCGACGACGGCCGCCGTGCCCTGCGGCGCCGTCGAGGAGCGGCGGGTCCGGCGACCCGGGTGGCGGGTCCGGGCGGGGTGCGCCTCGGCGCGAACGGCCAACCGGCTTGCAGGGCGGGCCCGGGCGGGACCGGCAATGACGATGGGGGTGCTGCGCCGGCCGGTGTCGCGGAGGATCCGGGCGGGGCGATTCGGGTCCGCCCGCACCGTCGGCGCCCGCCCTCCCGGACGAGCCCGGGCGGGGCGTCATCGCTTCGCATGAACATGCTGCGTGACGAGCCTCATAAGCGCCGATGCTCTCCTGGATGTTTGGGACCATGGGCCTCGATATCGAGCGGCCTGGTTCGCTGTCCGGACAAAGATCGCACAATGATGAGCCCTCCGGCCCTAGCGGGATCGTGGCCCGACGTGCAAGGCTGGGCCTACTCAGGAAGGTGGTGCTTTATGACTGTTGACCCTCATGACCCTCAGCCCGGCGCCGGAACCTCGGATCGCGCAGCGCCGGCGACCCTGCCGACCGGCCCCGGCCCGCACCGCCATCATGACGCCCCGGTGCGGCGAACGGTTCCCGGAAGCGGTCGGGCTCGGGCCTACTGGGTTGATGAGACGACCCTAGCCTGGCCCGTCGACCTGCTGCCTCATGGAGTGACGCACGCCATGTGCGTGGGCCCCGATGGCGGTCCCCCCCGCAGCGCTCCGCCCGTCAGCTTCGGGCTCGTCGCCTCCCCCGATGGGCGGGTCCATGTCGAGAGCGGGCTGCTGCGCCGCGGAACCCGCGGGTCCGAGTTCCCGCTCGTCCTGAGCGGTGAGATCGCCCCCGAGTTCGTGGCCGCCCACCCCCAGCTGGCCGGCTACTTGGCGTTGACGACCACCGACGACTTCGGTCGTTCCCGTCTGGAGCGCGCGGACGTCGAGGAGCTCCTGACCGGGCAGCTCGCCATCGTCCAGCGCACCACCGCGGCCACCGGCGGGTGGCTCACCGCCTACACGGGAGTGCAGATCTGGCCGCTGATCGATCGGTTCTGGGGGCGGGCCGCCTCGGCGCGCGACGGCTCGGCGCCCCTGGGGGTCCACTTCGTCGAGGTGGAGAGTGCCGACGGCGGCGGGGACGGCGGCTCCGACAGTGCCGACGATGTCGGGGACGACGGCTCCGACAGTGCCGACGGCGGCGGGGACGACGATTCCGACTCCGGGCGCCCGGCCTCCGCCGGGACCGCCCTGCTCCCGGCCTTCGCCCTGTGGGCGCCCACCGCTCTGACCGTCACGCTCCTGGTCTGGGAGACCGGCGACCCGACCGGGTCGGTCCCCCTGGTCGAGGACTCGCCCGTGCGCCTGCCCGCCCGTCGGCTCGACGACGGCCGGTGGGAGGTGGGCGCGGGCCAAGTCGGCGCCGGCGCGCAGTACCTGTGGGAGGTCGAGGTCTTCGCCCCCTCGACCGGCCGGGTCGAGCTCAACCGGGTCACCGACCCCTACAGCGCGGCCCTCACCCTGGACTCGCGCCGCTCGGTCGCCGTCGACCTGGGGCAGCGCAGCCTCAAGCCCGCCGCCTGGTGCGAGAACCTCAGCCCCGTCGTCGACTCCGACGCCGCCCGCGTCATCTACGAGCTTCACGTGCGGGACTTCTCCGCGGCCGACGCCTCCGTGCCGGCCGAGCTGCGCGGCACCTACGCGGCGTTCACGGTCGACTCGCTCGGCACCCGTCACCTGCGCGCGCTGGCGAACGCGGGCATCGACACCCTGCACCTGCTGCCGATCTTCGACATGCCCACCGTCCCCGAGGATCGGGCCGACCAGAGGGTGCCCGAGATCCCGGTCGACGCCTCCGCGGCCTCCCGCCGCCCTCAGGCGGCCGTGACCGCCGTGGCCGACCAGGACGCCTACAACTGGGGGTACGACCCCTATCACTGGATGGTGCCCGAGGGATCCTACGCGCGCGAGGGCCACCAGGACGGCGGCGCCCGCACCCGCGCGGTGCGCGACATGGTGGGCGCGCTGCACGGCATGGGGATGCAGGTGGTGCTCGACCAGGTGTACAACCACACCGCGGCCGCGGGTCAGGATCCGCACTCCGTGCTCGACCGGATCGTGCCCGGCTACTACCACCGCCTCGACGCCGACGGCGCCATCGAGACGAGCACCGGCTGCAACAATGTGGCGACCGAGCGAGCCATGGCCGAGCGGATCATGATCGACGCGTGCGTGGCGTGGGTGCGCGACTACCGGGTGGACGGCTTCCGCTTCGACCTCATGGGCCACCACAGCGTGGGGACGATGGCGCGCCTGCGCGAGGCCCTGGAGGAGATCGCCGAGGACGCCGTCGGCCACCCCGTCTACCTCTACGGCGAGGGCTGGAGCCTGGGGGAGGTCGCCGGCAACGCCCTGTTCCGCCAGGCCTGCCAGGGACAGCTCGGCGAGCTGGGCATCGGCACCTTCAACGATCGCGTTCGCGACGCCGTTCACGGCGGCAACTTCGAGCAGGCCGACCCGCGGACGGATCAGGGCCTGGGCAACGGGGAGCTGACCGATCCGAACGCCCTGGAGAAGCGCATGAAGGACGAGGCGCACAAGGACCTCGCCTGGCGCACCGACCTGATGCGGCTGTCGCTGGCCGGCAACCTGCGCGACTACACGCTGCAGGCCGTCGACGGGCGGTGGCGCCGCGGCGACGAGATCGGCTACGGGGAGACCCCGGCCGCCTACGGCACCCAGCCCGTGGACTCCATCGCCTACGTGTCCTCCCACGACGACGAGACCCTCTTC